>Ga0326728_10005937_pt1 | contig 33557 bp, 25 predicted proteins | sample MB3enrmetagenome_FD_207602 | JGI IMG/M metagenome (GOLD analysis project Ga0326728, IMG submission 207602) | Lab enriched peat soil microbial communities from McLean, Ithaca, NY, United States - MB31MN | ecosystem: Environmental > Terrestrial > Soil > Wetlands > Peat | place: USA: New York... | reverse complement strand
ACCTGTGATTTGTTCGGGTTGCGGCCAGCCTACAACAGTGCCTTTTGAGCCTCGCGGCGATCGCCCGGTGTATTGCCGGGACTGCTACCAGGCGCGCAAGGGCGGCGGCGGCGGCGGCGGAAGTTCGCGCGGGCGCGGCCGTTAACGTTTTGAAGCGATCCGATGCTCGCGGCCGATCCTGGATGTGAGCGTCGGGCCTCCGCTTCCCGCAAGTTCATTCGGCGATCGACCCACAGCAACGGCTGACTCGGCTCCGCTCGACTCTGGCGTACTATGGCGGCAGGTTCCCTGTCTCTCTGCTGTTCAGAGAACTTCCAGGCGCTGGAATTCGAGATTCTAGGACGGGCAGCCACGGCAAAAGCGCTTTCCCCTTCCGGCTCTCCTGATGGCGCCCGGCCTCAAAGCGCCACAGTGCCAAGACTCGCTTGATTCCCCCAAAGGATGAATGGACTTTGCTTCCGCCACTCGATAAACTGGCTCTTGCTCGGTCCAACACGTAAGGACTCTATCCGACCTCATGGCTTCCCAATTATCCTTTGCCGGATTTGCCTGGAAGAATCTCTGGCGCAGGCGTCTCAGGACGCTGCTGACGCTATGCGGGATCGCCATGGCGATCGGCGCATTTGTCGCGCTGGTGGGCTTTTCGCGCGCCTTTGAACACGAATGGCTGCGCATGTACGAAAGCACCGGCACCGACCTTGCCGTGGTGGAGAAGAGCTTTCTCAACACCTCGCTGGAGGAGTCGGTGGGCCCCAAGCTCAGCGCGCTGCCGGTCGTGGCGAAGGCCAGCCCCATGGTCTTCAACCTCATAGACCTCACGCCGGAGATCAACGCGCTGGTTTATGGCTGGCAGGCCGATTCTTACGAGCTCGATTCGCTCACCCTCACATCGGGGCGGCGCTTTCGCGATGGACAGCCCGAGATTCTGTTGGGCGATATCCTGGCTGGAACCCTGAACAAGAAAGCCGGCGATACGCTCGAAATCCAGGGCTCCACTTTTACCGTGGTGGGGATCGATCATGGCGGTTCGGCTTTGGAAGCCGGCGCGGTCATCATGCCGCTCGATCAGTTGCAACAGCTCTCCAGCCTGGAAGGGAAGGTCACAGCGTTTCATGTGCGGCTCCGCCCGGCGCCGGCCGGCGAAGCGCAGGACCATTATCTCAAGCGAGCCCAGGCCCAAATCGAGGGCGCTCTGCCCGGCCTGCACGCCATTCCGGCGGCTGAGCGCGCCAGCAATAACCAGATCGTGCTGCTCGCACACGCCGCCGCGTGGGGCACGTCCTCGATTGCCTTGATGATGGGCATCCTGGGCATCGCCAATACCATGGCGATGTCGGTCTTCGAGCGGACACGCGAGATCGGCATCCTGCGCGCGCTGGGCTGGAAGCGCGGGCGCGTCATGCTGCTCATCCAGACGGAAGCGGTGGTGCTCGGCCTCGCCGGAGGTTTTCTCGGCCTGGGCGTCGGATGGGGCACACTGCGCTTGCTCTCTGCCCTGCCGCAGACCGCGAGCATCGTCTCCGCATCCGTCTCCTCGCTGCATCTGCTTGAGGCGCTGGGCATTGCGATACTCTCCGGATTGGTTGCCGGGGCCATTCCCGCATGGCGCGGCGCGCATCTCTCGCCGGTGGAGGCGCTGCGCCATGAGTAGTCCCCTGCTTGAAGTGCGCAACCTGTGCAAGAGCTACGACGAAGGGCGTATCGAGGCCCTGCGCGGCGTGGACCTTTCCATCGCCGCCGGAGAGTACCTGGCCATCAGCGGCCCCAGCGGCAGCGGCAAATCCACCTTGCTGCAACTGCTCGGGGGGCTCGACACTCCCACCAGCGGCGAGGTGCTCTATGAGAACGCGCCACTCGGAACCGCCATCGGCCTTGATGCCTACAGAGCCCATCGCGTGGGATTCGTCTTCCAGGCTTTTTATCTGCTGCCCACGCTGCGCGCGGTTGAAAATGTGCAGGTGCCGATGCTGGCGGCAAGCGGGAACGGCCGCAACCGCGCAGAACGCGCCCAGGCTCTGCTCTGCGAGATGGGCATGGAACACCGGCTCAACCAGTATCCCAACGAGCTCTCCGCCGGAGAACGCCAGCGCGTGGCCATTGCGCGCTCTCTGGCCAACGATCCCGGCATCCTGCTGGCCGACGAACCCACCGGCAATCTGGATAGCGCTAACTCCGCGCGCATCATGGAGATGCTGATTGGCATTCATCGCAAGCGCGGCATGACGCTGATCGTGGTTACCCACGAGAACGAGATTGCCAACGCCGCGCCCCGGCACATTCGCATCCGCGACGGAAGGATCGTGTCATGAGGCTCTTCTGGGCCGCGCCGGCCGCCGCTCTGCTGCTCGCGATTCCCGCCAGCGCCGCGGATCTCCATGCGCTGCTTGCAACCCCGCGCCAGCGCGTGGAGACGGCGGACTTCCGCGCCAGCGGCCACCTTGTCCGGGTGGACGCGAGCGGCGCGCGCACGAGCTACGCCATCGCCGTCAAGGCGCACTGGTTTCCCGGCGTGCTGCGCGTGCTGGTGGAGATTGCCCCGCCGCAAAACGATAGGGCCAAGCCGGGCCAGGACGCTCGCGCCCATATCCTGCTGGAGATGCGCCCCAACGGCCAGAGCACGATCCTGATTGCGCATCCCGGCGACGAGGCGCCTGCGGCTCTGCCCTTCGACAAATGGAGCGACGGGCCGCTCGGCGGCGGCTTCAGCTACGAGGATTTTCTCGAACAGCAGTACTTCTGGCCGGGCCAGGCGGCGCTGGAAGAGACCAAATTTGGCGCGCGGGATTGCGATCTCTTGAGGAGCACGCCGGGCGCCGCGGATCGAACCCACTACGCGGAAATAAAAACATGGCTGGACCACGGCATCGGCTTTCCTGTATATGTTGAGAAAACGCTGAAAGGAACCGGGGCGGTGAAGGAGTTCACCTACTTCGGCCTGCGCCACGACGGGGGCGTCTGGTCGGCAGACCAGATTGAGGTCAAGACGCGCGGCCAGGCCGGCTCGACCCTGCTCATTGTCGATCGCGGCAGCGCCAAGGCAAAGCTCGGCCTCGGGGACTTCAGCCCTGAGCAACTTGTTCGTTTCTAGGATTGTCCATGCTCGTGCTTCTGTGCATTGCCGCTTCAACATCAGCTCTGATCGGCGCGGGCTTCCTCTATCAATGGATCGGTGCATACCGCGACCGGCTGCGCTTCGCCGGCCCTGGGCGCCTGGTGACCATTGGCCGAGGGTGCAGGCTTTATCTGCTCGAGAAGGGATCGAAGGGATCGACCGGCCCTACGGTGCTCTTCGAGGCCGGCATCGCCGCCACCAATCTGAACTGGTCTCACATTCAGGAGAACGTCTCCGGCTTCGCCTGCACCGCATCCTACGATCGCGGCGGACTCGGCTGGAGCAGTCCCTGCCGCACGGCGCGCACCCCCGGCAACATTGCCGTGGAGTTGCACGACCTGCTGGAACGCGCCCAGATCAGGCCGCCTTACGTTCTGGTCGGGCATTCCTTCGGCGGACTGGTGATGCACCGTTATGCGCTGCTGTTTCCCGAAGAGGTGGCGGGCGTGGTGCTGGTCGATCCCATGCGCTGCGAGGAATGGCCGCCGCTCAATCCCGGCAAGCAATCCGAGTTGGATCGCGGCAAGCGGCTCTCCGGTTTTGCGGTTCCGATTGCGCGAATCGGGCTGGCGCGCCTGGCTGTGACCTCGCTGCTGTGCCGGTCGGGCCGCGTTGCGCAGCGGTTAGCTGCAGTTGCGGGTGATGGCGGCCGCCATGTGCTGAGGCGGGTCACCGATGAGGTGGGAAAGATGCCCAGCGAGGTTTGGCCCGTCGTCGCCTCCCACTGGTCGCGCCCCGGTTTTTACATTGGCATGCGCAGCCACGTCGAGGCCGTTCCCGACACGGTCAGAGAGATGCAAAACGCTGAGCCCATCCGCGATATTCCCGTACTGGTGCTGACTCCGGGAAAATCGACGCCGCTTTCGGTCGAGCGTCTTGGCCGCATCGGCGACAACGTGGAGCAAGTGATCGCCGCCGCGAGCGCGCACTGGATTCACCTGGACGAACCCGATCTGGTCATCGATTCGATCCGTGAGATGGTCGTGGCCGCAACCCGCGAAGCTGTCGCAGCCACAGTCTGAGGCGGCGTTCCCGCTCTTCGCGCGACTTTCCGGTCGCGGTTCCAGTCGGCTAGGCGCGTATTTCTCACCAGGCGCGTCAACGATTTTGTAGCGCCGGCCTCCTGGCCGGCAGTAGCGTGGGTCTCCCGACCCACGCCGGACACCGTTTGCTCCGTCACGGTGTGTGCAAACGGTATAAATGAACGAGGCTTTGCTCTGGCGGCGAGGACGCCGCCAGCACAGCCGACCAGGAGGTCGGCGCTACAGAGCGTCGATCTGGACGTGAGAAATGCAGGCTCAGCGCTTCTTGGCCGGCTCGGGAGCGGGCTTCTTCTCGACCGCCTTGGACGGCTTCGCCGGCTGCGGCACCTTACCCGGCTTGGAAGCCGCCGCGGGGGCCGACTCACCCTTTGCAGGCGCGGATTTGACCTCCGGCGTCTTGGGGGTTTTGACCTTCTCCTTGCTCACGGCGGGCGAGGCGCCCTTTGCCGGTTTGGCCGCGTTGCTCTCCTTGCCGGCAGCCGGAACAGACGCAGCCTCCTTCACGGCCGGAGCCGCCGCTGCTTTGGCTGGCTTCGGTTTCGCTTCCGGCTTTGGCTTTGCAGCCGGCTTGGGCTTTTCTGTCTTTTCAGCTTTGGGCGCAATCGGCTTGGCGGCCGGCACGGCAGCGGCCGGCTGGTCGGCATTCACAGGGGCGGGAACCGGAGCCTCCTTGGCCAGCTTCGGCGGGCCAGGCATCTTGGAGTCCCGCTTCGCCGGAACTGCAACCAGCTCGGGCTCTTCAGCATCCAGTTCATCCTCACCCGATTCGCTTGCGTCCGGCTCGATCAAGTCGGATGCGATCAAATCGGGGATCTCCGCCTCAAGATCGACCTTGGGCAGACTCAGGCCCAGGTCGAGATCGTCCTCGTCTCCGACCAGATCGTCCAGATCCTCGTCGTCCTCCAAACTGTCTTCGGAGTCCTCGTCGTCGTAGGAATGCTCCTTGAGTCTGGCCTCGCCGCCCCGCTTGGCGCGTGGCTTCTTGGCCACTTCCTTGGGCGGCGGCGGCGGGGGCGAATGCGGCTCCAGAAAGGCGCGAAACTCCTCCGGCGCGGTCAACCGGCCGTCGATCAGCTCCAGGAAGAGACCCTGGACAATCTCGCGGTACGCAGCCAGTTCGGGCGTGATGCGCAACTCTTGCATCAGAGCGTAAGGAATGCGCTGACGGGCTTCCGGCCAGACTTTGAAAAACAGATTGAAGCGCTCCTGAACCTGCGCATCTTCGCTGGTAAACCCTAGCCAGAGAATGGCTTCCGGATCGTAGCTTGTAAATAGCTTGTAGCCGGCCGAGGGCGCTGAATTCTCCTCGGCCAACAGCTCGTTGGCGAACCCCGCGGCCATCGCGTCCAGACTGTTCCACTCCGCCACAAACCCCGGACGCAGCATCGTCTTCTTCAACGCTGTCCGTTCCTTGGGGGTCATTCCGGCGGTAAGCAACTGCATCTGCGCCGCCGACATATCGGCATGGACTCCCTGCGCCAGCAACTCAACGGCCAGACCATGCAGTCTGTTCAGCTTCTCTTCGTCGGCCTTGGCCGAGGTCCAGGCCGGGAACAGCACCTTCATCCAGCCCTCGGCCTCCAGCGCCCGCAGTACCTTCAAGGCCTCTTCTTCGTGGCCAATCTGCTCCAGTTCCTGGCGGCGAGCCTCGACCGACAGGTGCTCGATGACTCCTTCGCCCTTGGCATTCTCGTAGCGAGTCCGGGTCCTGGAGTCGAGCTCCCACCCCAGCCGCGCACGGTAGCGCGTGGCGCGAATCAGCAGCGAGGGATCGTCGAGGAAGCCGTAATTCGAGACCAGCCGCAGCGTCCTGGCCTCAATATCCGCCGCCCCGTTCAGGGGGTCCATCAACAGCCCGAACGATCCCTCGTTGAGCGAGATGGCCATGGCGTTGACGGTGAAGTCCCGGCGCCGTAGGTCTTCCTGAATGGAAGCGGAATGAAGTACCGGCTTGCCCGGCTTGGGATACTCGGCGCGGTGCGTGCTGATCACGTCCACACGAACGGTACCCGGAAAACACAGGTAGAGGGTGCGCGAGACTTCGTCCTGGCCCCACACGGTGCCGCCGAGTTTCTCGATTGTTTTCTTGAGGTTAAGTGCATTTCCGTGGACTGAAACCTCGAGACCGCGAACCGCTCGCCCGCTAGTCAGGTCGCGAACCGCATCGCCGGTCAGAAAGAGGATCGTTCCCGCTTCTCGGGCTGCCTCGCGCAACTGGCGCAAGGCGTTTTGCTGGTCGGCCGACAGCCGGTTCTCCAAAAGATAGATGTAGTCGGGCATTGAACTTCCTGCTTCCGCCGCCTCCACATTTTGCCAAGTGCCTGATGCTGTTACTGTTACAGCATGAACAGGCAGAGGAGGCAAACCAGTACATTAACACAACTCAGGCCGAATGGCTAGGCTTTGTTGCAGCCAATTTGCAGCTGTTTCCGATTCGCCGCACGCTCCTTGCGCGTGCGACAATCCATAACGATGGCCTCTGCCCGTAAGCCGGTGATTGTTCGCAAGTTCTCGCGCGACTGGTGCGCTGGCTATGCGGCTGCCAGCCTCGCCCCCGATGCGCCGGAGCTGGAGATGCTCGACCTCGGCGGCAAGGTGCTGCGCATCGCCTGGGAGCAGGTCAAGTGGGTCTGCTATGTGCGCGACCTTCCTGCCCCCTGGAGCGATCAGGCCAATCCCGAGCGGATGCTGCGCAAGCGCTTCTCCATTCGGCCCCGGACCGCGGGACTGTGGCTGCGGATGATCCTAACCGACGGAGAAGAACTGGAGGGACTGGCGGCCAACGACCGTTCGCTGATCGAGGGCGCGGGGCTGCTGCTCACCCCGCCCGACACGCGCTCCAATACGCAGAGGATCTACGTGCCCCGGCAGGCCATCCAAACTTTGGAGGTGGTGAGCCTGATCGGCGCCGGCGGGCGCAGGCGGACGGGCGCGAGGACGGAGCAGCCGGAACTGTTTCCCCGCACGCAGGAGACGCCGTAGAGCGGCTTCTCAGGTCGTCCCGCGTGTTTCTCCGCTTGCGCGCAACTGAGAGGATGCGCTCAGAAGCGTTCGTAAAGGCTGGGTAATTCGAGTTCTATGCGCTGCCACTCCGGTATTCGAAAGACGCCGAGAATCTGCTCCGGCTCCCGAACGCAAATCTGAATATGGGTTTTGTCCCTGAAACCCGCGCCGGGGTAGAGTTCGGAGCCCTCCGGGAACAGCGCCCGCACGGTGGTGTAAGGCTGGCTTTTCGGATCCGATTCCTGAGCAGTTTCTCGAATCCCGTACAGATAATTCATCACCGCGCAGTCCAGCCGCCTGATAATTCTGTCTCCGCTTTGCTGCTTGGCTGGATCGACGTTTTCAGGGATAGGAACCCCTTTTCTTGCAGCCAGCGTGATGAACTGATCATGCGCAAGCTTGACCGCCTCGATTCCAGCCTGCGTCGTCAGGTCGAGACAGTTCCCCAGTTCGATGGCAGCACCGATAACGGAGGGGCAGTCGAAGTTTCGGCGGGCTTCGGTTGCCCACTGATACGCACGGACCACGTCGTTTTCCCAGAAGTAAATCCCGGCGCCAAGCCAGTCATAATCCTTTCTGCTGGGCTGAAACGGCGAACCGCCCAAGAGTTCCTGGGCGGTCTTGAGATCGCATCCGTGATATGCGAGGACCAAAGGCAAGAAGCACCGCTTACCGGTATTCTACCGATATTTCTCAGCCACTTGACCGTCTGGATTCAGGTAACCAATCTTTATAAGGAACTGTCCGGCCTTTTCGGGAGTATTGCACTCGCGATCGATTCTTTCGGCCGCTTCCTTGAACTTCTTCAGCTCTTTTGGACTCATCGCGCCCTCCACCCTTCAAGACACTGTTAAGTGTACGCGCTTTTGCGCCTGCTGGGAAGATCGGCAGTCGCCGAAGCCCCAGGGGAATTCGGGGATTCCAGACCAAGCAGGCCTCTTCCGCTACAATTCCATCCATGAAGCTAGGCGAATTGGCAACCCGGCTGGGCGCTGAGCTGCGCGGCGACGCGGAGCTGGAAGTGACAGGCGTGAAAGGGATTGAGGAGGCTGGCCCCACGGAGATTACCTTCGTGGCCAATCCCCGCTACGCCGGCCTGGCGCGCAAGACGCATGCCGCCGCGGTGCTAGTCGAGCCCGAGTTTCAGGAGATTGCCGCGGCGACGTTGCGCATCCAGAATCCCTATCTGGCGTTCTCCCGCGCCCTGGGGCTCTTTTACCAGCCGCCGGCTTACTCGCCCGGCATTCACCCCACCGCGGTCATCGACGCATCTGCCGAGATCGGCGAGGGTGCGCACATCGGAGCTTATGTCGTTGTGGGGCCTCACGTTCGGATTGGCCCCCACGCCACGCTGCTGCCCCACGTGGTTGTTTACCCTGGAGTGCAGGCAGGCAGCCATCTCTTCGCCCACGCCCACGCGGTGGTGCGCGAGGACTGTGTCCTGGGCGACCATGTGACGCTCGAAAACGGCGCAATCGTCGGCGCCGACGGCTTCGGCTTCGCCAAGAACGAGGCCGGGCAGTGGGAGAAGATTCCGCAGTCGGGGCCGGTGCGGCTGGGCGACCGGGTGGACGTTCAGGCCAACGCCTGCATCGACCGGGCCACGGTGGGCGCGACCGAGATCGGCGACGGAACCAAGGTGGACAATCTGGTCCAGGTGGGCCACGGTTCGCGGGTGGGCGAGAACACGCTGCTCTGCGCGCAAACCGGATTGGCGGGTTCTTCGGTGGTGGGCAACAACGTGATTCTGGCCGGGCAGACGGGCATAGCAGGGCACTGCGCTGTGGGCGACGGCGTGGTTTTGACCGCGCAGTCGGCGGTCTCGCACGATGTGCCGCCGGGAAAGACGATCTCCGGCTCGCCGGGCTTCGACAATCGCGTCTGGCTGCGCGCCGTCGCCGTCTTTCAGCGGCTGCCGGAGCTGCTCAAGCGCCTCGACCGCCTGGAACAGAAGGTTGCGGCGCAGGCCTCGCCGGAAGCTGGGCCGGACGAGAGCAGGAGCCGGGAATGACAAGTCGGATCGGGAATCGTGGCTGGATTATGACTGCAATCGCGCTGCCGGCGCTGATGCTGGCGGCCGGTTGTCACTCTTATCACATTGAAACCACAGTCGAGAACCGCACGGGAGCGCCGATTCAACTGCTCGAGGTCGATTACCCAAGCGCCAGCTTCGGAGCCGACGGCCTGGCCGCGGACGGAGTCTTCCACTACCGCATCCAGTTGCGTGGCAGCGGACCCATCAAGGTGCTTTACACGGTCACAGGCGCCAGCCGGGCGCAGCACGCGGTCGAGATTGAAGGGCCGACACTCACCGAGCGGCAGGAGGGCCGGCTCCAGATTGTGCTGCTGCCCGGAGGCAAGGCCGAGTTTCATCCCGAGTTGACCCCGGCGCCATGATCCGCGCCCGCCCCGGCCCATGGTCTGCTTCGTCAACGCGCAGTCCGCGAGCAGAATCGTCTGCTCCATATCTTGCGGAGATTCAACCTGGAATTGAAATCGCTCGCCCTTCGCGCCCTTGCACAAGCCGCCTGACGGCAAACTTCATGCGCAATTGCCCAAACGGATTCCGTTTGGTTAGTATGAGCAGGAACGAGTTTCGCACTCATAGAGTCAAGCATTAGTGCTATGTCCATGAGATTTCGCAATCCAAGCGGGAGCCCTGGGTGCCCCAGGTCCCTCGCATTTGGGGACCTGGGAAGGTACGAGATCATCACGAGACGGTACTGGAGAAACGAGGAAGACGCCCATGTCATTGCATCCCATCTCCCGCCGCGAGTTTCTTGCAACGGCCGCAGTCGCGGCCGCCGGGCTGCCGGTCCTTGCCGGAGCGGGCCGCGCGGCGTTTGCGGCGGCTCCGGCAGCGCGCTACACTCCGCCCCGGTCCCCGCGATCGAGGCTGAACTTCAATCTCGACTGGCGGTTTATCCGCGACGACGTGCCTGGGGCCGAAGCGCCCGCCTTCGACGACTCGCAATGGGCGTTCATAAGCACCCCGCACAGCTTCAACGACGTTGATTCGTTCCGCAAGATCATCTCGCACAGCGGCGGCGACTTGGGCACCTACAAGGGGATCGCCTGGTATCGCAAGCACTTCAAGCTTCCGGCCGGCTTTTCAGGCCGCAAGGTCTTCCTCGAATTCGAGGGCATGCGCCAGGCCGGCGACATCTTTCTTAACGGCAAACCGGTCGGTCTGTATGAAAACGGAGTTACGGCCTGCGGCGTCGATATCTCCAGCGCGGTGTATTTCGGGCCGAAAGAGAATGTGCTAGCCGTGAAGGTGGACAACAGGACGGATTACCTCGAGCGCGCCACCGGAACCAAGTTTGAATGGAACGTGAACGATTTCAATCCCGATCATGGCGGCATCAACCGGCATGTCTGGTTGCACGTCACCGGCAGAATCCACCAGACGCTGCCGCTTTACTATGGCTTGGAGACTACGGGCGTTTACGTGCATGCCGCTAACTTCGATCTTGCGAAGAAGAGCTGCGATGTGACCGTCGAGTCCGAGGTGCGCAACGATTCGGGCGACCGGGCGAAGGTCGAGTTATCCGCAATCGTCGTCGATCGCGCCGGGCAGGTCCGCGCGCGCTTCGAGGGCGATGCGGTGGACATGATGGACGGCGAAAAGACCCTGCATACGGCGGCGGGCAGTTTGAAGGAGGCGCGCTTCTGGAGCACCGAAGACCCTTATCTCTACAACGTCTACACCATCCTCAAGGTGGACGGGAAAGTTGTCGATGTTGAGAAGACCGTCACCGGATTTCGCAAAACGGAGTTCAAGGGCGGCGCGGGAACGGGCGGCGTTTACATCAATGGCAAGTTTGTTTACTTGAAAGGCTTTGCGCAGCGCGCATCGAACGAGTGGGAGGGGCTTGGCCAGGCCTATCCGGACTGGATGCATGACTATAACGCCAGACTTATCCGCGAATGTCACGGCAACTATATTCGCTGGATGCACATTGCGCCGCAGAAGGTGGACGCCGACGCGATGGCCCGCTACGGCGTCGTCCAGATATGCCCGGCGGGCGATAAGGAGCGTGATGTCACCGGGCGTCAGTGGGATCAGCGCCTGGAAGTTATGCGCGACACCATCGTTTACTACCGCAATAACCCCAGCATCCTCATCTGGGAGGCGGGTAACACCGTAGTGACCGTGGAACAGATGCAGCAGATGGTTGCGCTGCGCAAGCAGTGGGACCCGGAGGGCGGGCGTCTGATGGGGGATCGCGATAACGACGATGCCGCCGCCAATACCGCCCTAACTCCAGTGGCTGAAGCATACGAGGTCATGATTGGACAGGATCCTAAGACCGATGCGCTGGCCAAGCCCTATGACATCTTCCGCGGATACAGCGCCAACCGCCGCGACCGCGCGCCCCTGATTGAGTCCGAGGACTTCCGCGATGAAGGCGCGCGCCGCTTCTGGGACGATTACTCGCCGCCTTACTACAAAGCTATCAAAGGCCCGAACGACACGTGGAGAATCCGGTCGCAGTATCTCTACACATCAGAGAGCTTCGCGCTGGCCGGCATCGCACGCTATTGGGCATATTGGCAAAACCGCATCTCCAATCCCGACCCTGCTCATTCGAAATGGTCGGGCTACGCCTCAATTTATTTTTCCGACTCCGACGCGGACGGCCGCCAGGATTCGAGCGAGGTCTGCCGGGTCAGCGGCAAGGTGGATGCCGTGCGCCTGCCCAAGCAGATTTACTTCGCCCACCGCGTGATGCAGAACGAAATGCCGGACCTGCACATTCTCGGTCACTGGAGTTATCCGCTGGAGCAGCCGGCCAGTCCAGCGCTGCCCGCCATACCGGGGCGGCCTGCGGCTCCTGGCCGGCCCCCGTTTCCAGACCAGCCGGCAATCCCCGCTCAGCCCGCCGGGAAGACGGTGAAGACTGTTTACGTTATCGCCAACACCGAGTCGGTCGAGCTATTCCTCAACGGTAAGTCGCTGGGCGTTAACTCGAAGCCGGAGAACGGGTTCGTTTTCGCTTTCCCCGATGTGGAGTTTGTGCCCGGAACCCTGAAGGCCGTGGGCAGAAATGCCGGCAAGATAAAAGCCGGGCAGGAGTTATCCACGGCCGGCACGCCCGCGGCCATCAAACTGACTTCGACGGTTGGGCCGCAGGGTCTTCAGGCCGATGGACAGGACGCCGCTTTCATCGACGTCGAGGTGGTGGATGCGAGGGGAGTGCGCTGCCCAACCGACGATGCGCGGGTAGACTTTACCTTCTCCGGGCCGGGCATCTGGCGCGGTGGCTATAACAGCGGCAAGGTGGATTCGACAAACAATCTGTATCTGAATACGGAGTGCGGCATCAACCGCGTTTCCGTGCGCTCGACTCTCACGCCCGGAACGATTGGCATCACCGCCAGCCGTCCCGGCTTGAAACCGGCGCAGATTCAGATTGTATCCAGGGCGGTCAATCTGACGGATGGTTTATCGACCTTGACTCCGCAACTGCTGCCGCGACCGGCGGCGCAGCTGAAGCCGCGAGAGTTATCCGGCCGGAGATAGTTGCTCCAAGTAACGCGCGGGAGGCGACGGATGCGAAACGCGATTTCAGTTTTACTTCTGGCTTTACCGATGGCGCTGTCAGCTCAGCAGCCGTGGCAGCAGATGACAACTCCCACAACCCGCGAGGTTGCCGCGAACTTTCAGACGCCTCCGCGCGAGTACGGGGCGATTCACTGGGCCATTTGGGGCGGCCAGTTGACGCAGGACCGGATCACTGCGGAGTTCGATGCCCTGTCGCAGATGGGCATGTATGTGGTTAACTTCGGGCCCGCGCGGGGAATGACTCCGAAGTATCTTTCGCCGGAGCATCTGGCGCTGACCAGGTTTGCCGTGGAAGAGGCCAAGAAGCGCGGCATGAAGGTGTGGCTGGCGGATGAGGGCAGTTATCCCAGCGGCTTTGCCGGCGGCAAGATCAGCGCGGAGTATCCTCAACTCGCGATGCAGGGCATCGTGGCCGACGTACATGTCATCATTGCGCCGGGGCAAACGATCGCCATGCCTGTGCCGGTGGACACTCTGGGCGCGATGGCCGTGAATATGCTCGCGCCGCCGAGAATGGCGCCCGCCGGAACGGGGCCGGCGATGGGAGTGAGCGCAACGCCGGGCGGCCCGGTGGGACCGCCGGAGGGAACGGCTCTGACGCTTCCCATAGTGGATGGCCAGATCAAGTGGACGGCGCCGCCCGATGGTCACTGGGAGATTCAGTTCATCCGCCACGTGTTTCGCAGCTCGCCCACTCGCTATATCAATCGCGCCGATGGCACGTATTCGAAAGATAGCTTGTATTCCTTGATCGACTATCTCAATCCGGATGCGACCAAAGCATTCCTGAAGTCGACCCACGAAGTTTACAAGGGACTCTTCGGCGACGAATTCGGATCGACGGTGATCGGCTTTTTCGCAGATGAGCCGGACTATACCGGTTTCAAGCCATGGACCCCGACGCTGCTGGAGCAGTTTCGCGAGAAGAAAGGCTATGACTTGCAGCCCTATCTTCCGCTGCTCTTCGCGCCGAAGATGACGGACGAAGCGTGGAAGGTGAAGGCGGATTATTGGGATGTATGGAGCGGCATTTTCTCGAACAGCTTTTTCGGCGTGCTGGGTGACTGGGCCAGGCAAAATCATCTGGAGTATCTGGTCCATCTGAATCATGAAGAACTGATGCTGAATCTCTCTCGCGGCGAAGACCTGATCCGCAACGAAGGCGATTTCTTCCGCGATATGCGCCATATCGAGGTCCCCGGCGTCGATAACCTCGGCCAGCTTGTGCCGGCCATGGTGAATGCGGAAGATCCGACTTACTCCATCAACAATAACTTCCCCAAGCTGGCCTCCTCGGCCGCGCATCTCTTCGGGCGTCCGCGCGTGTGGACGGAAGAAGGCGGCGGGCTGGGGATCGACGGCAAGTTCCAGGTCGATTATCAACTGGTCGAAGGCTTTACCGTGCTTCAGTTGCAGGGCGCTCTGGGGCGCAGCGGGATGAATGGAGCTGCCGGGCCGATCCCTATCTCGCCGGCGTTTTCCATGCTTGCCTGGTATACCGATCGCGCCGGGTATTTGATGTCCATCGGCCGGCCCGCCGCGCAGGTCGCCTTGTATCATCCAGCCAACAGCATGTGGCTGGGGTTTGAAGATGCGGATCGCAGCACAACGAAGCTGTCGAAACAATTGCTGGAGCACCAGATCGACTTCGACTACTTCGATGAGCAATCACTGAGTTCTGTGGCCACGCTGGAGAAAGATGGATTCCGCAATCTGAGCGGCCAGCTATATCGCGCTGTTATCGTTCCCTCCTCGGTTGTCATCACCCGCGCTTCGCTGGACCGCTTGCGGACCTTTGCCAGCAACGGCGGCAAGGTCATTTTTGTTGGAAATGCGCCGTCGACGGTTGTGGACCGGACATTCCTGCACCCGGATGGCGCTCCCGATCTGAGTTTCGCCATGCACGAGGCCTCGGGCGATTTGACTCCCGCCGTGATAGGGATCCTGCCCCGGCCGGATTTTCTGCTCGATCGAGCGTGCCCGTCGATCAAGTACAACCATCGCGCATGGAGCGATGCGGACCTCTACTTCATCTTCAATGAGAGCAACGAGGAGCAGACGCGGACAGCGACGGTCTCAGGTCATGGACGCGCGCAGGTCTGGGATCTGACGACAGGTCGGATTCATCCCATGCTCGATGCCAAAGCACAGGGAGATTCCTTCCAAATGCCGCTTGTGCTTGAGGCCTATGAAGCAAAGATGATTGTAATTGGCCCCCTGCCGGCCAATGTATCCGCGCCGGAGCCGGTTCTTGCTTCGCGGAAGTTAGTTCAGGAACTGGACGGCGACTGGTCGCTTAGCGTCAATGGCCAGAGTTATACGTCCGCGCTGAAGTCATGGCAGGATCTGGGAGTGAAGGACGTATCCGGCCCGGGAACTTACACCAAGGAGTTTGTGCTAAACGCGAAGCCAGCGGGCAAGCGCCGCATCTTGCTTGAATGCGCAGATCTCCGCGACTATGCGCATCTCCGCATCAACGGCGTCGATCTCGAGGCGCGCGGATGGCAGCCCTATCGTTGGGATGTGACAACAGCTCTGAAGAAAGGGAAGAATGTTATTGAGATCGAGGTGCGAGCCGCGCCTCCCGGAAGAGGTCCAGCGCCCGCGCCTCCGAACCCCGCTGCTGCCAATCGGCCCCAGGCCGCAGGGAGCCAGTCTGAGCGGCCCATCCCCCCGGCGCCCATGGCTGGCATGTTAGGCCCAGTTAGACTCGTATCATCGGAATAGCGGCTTATCGCGGCGATTCAAGGCTTTGCCGGGGGCAAGACCGCAATCGTCACTGTTGTACTTTCAGGAAGGACGCCATCGTCAACCGTAAAGGTGACGATGTAGGTTCCCGCTTGTCGCGGCCCCGGCGTCCACGAAAACGCTCGTGTCGCAGCATCGAAGCTGGCGCCGGATGGCAGATTTCCAGCCGAATAACTCAGCTTCGCACCCGCAACCGGCGTACTGGCGGTGACTGTAAGTTGAAGCAGGCTCCCGGCCGCAATACTTTTGGAGCCAATGGGTTCAAAGTTAGGCCGGTAGACCGTCAAAGGCAACGGATACTTATCGTCCGGAATGGCAAAAGCGTATGGAAACTGGGCCGATGGCGCCGTTGGATACGCATACAGAGAATCCGGTGGCGTACCGGGCGACGGCCGATCGACAGTGACCTTCTTTATATGTAGCGAGGGAGAAATGGCTACTTTGGAAACAGTGGTTGTCTTGTAGGGCGTTTTTTTCACGTATTCCTGGTCTGGCTCCCGCTTTTTTGTGTTTGTAACCTCTACGATGGCCGGAACACCGTGCGCTGTCATCGCAGCAAAGCCTGTGAATTGCGATTCCCCCACGTCGTCCAGCACGACGGCAGGCCTCTCATCCGCGACTTTGTACCTCAGGCGGACGCCGTTCAGTTTAAGTCCCTTCACGTGCCGGGCATAGATTCCATAGGCCGGCAGAATTCCCAGCATGCTTGGCTCGGGATATTCGCGAGTCATTTCTGGAACATTGAAAGGATCGCTCTTCCACGATCCTTTCCCGTCATTCGAGGCCGCGTCCCAACTGACTCTCGGCAGCAGGGCTTCATTCCTGCTGAAGAAAGTATTTGCCAGCCAGGGCAGGGACTGAGTCGCAGGAGCTCCCCGGTAGGGCGTATAAGCATAGGTTGTGTTTAGTTGCCTTTGATCGATTGCATCTTCCATCTTCAGGCCGCCGCGATACTCGACCACAACATTGCTTATGCTGACATCTTCTATCGGGTGGTCCACCAGGCCGCTCAGCAAAATCGGATAGCGCGGATCGGCGTCCTCGACAACAACGTTCCGAATTGCAATGTTATGAACCCGCGCAAAGCCGGCGCCCACCGCATTTGCGAAGCGGGGATCGTCGGGCCGGATGGAACTGGGATTCAAGCGCGTCGGCGCAAGCTGATTGACGATAGTGAATGACTGACCAGCCCCGCCAATTGAAACAGCGGTCGATTTGTCGTAGGAGGGGATGTATCTCACCGGCGGATAACTTCCGTACTCGGACGGTAAGTCGGGCAAAATCCAACCTGTATTATCAAGACGGACATTGCCGACAGGGCTTAGGTGCAGGTCCGCGCCGATGCCGGTAACCGGGGCCCGGCCCCTGTCTCCGAGAACTATGAATATCGGAGAACTGCTGACGTTCCTCATCCGGATATCTGTGAGCAGGATGTTTTTCAGTTCCGCTCCGTCAACGGACTCAAGCGCAAAGCCGCGCGAGCGATCGAAGACGACATGCCTGATCGTCACAGTATCCAGACCGCTGGTTCCCTCCGTCCCGAACTTGACGCGCGCGGTGGGACCGTCGCGATCGGACGCAACCAGCTTATGAGTGGAATACACCTTGTCGAGAACCGAGCCCTCATCGTAGCCGCTGACTGTGTCGCGTTCGATCAGGATGTTTCGCGAAGTGAGATACCTGCCCGCCCCGAAGGAACCCTTCAATACGATTGCATCGTCGGTCAGTGAGTTGAAGACCGAGTTCCTCACTGTCACATTCTGGCAGGTATCGATGTCGATCGCATCCCGGTTTGTATCGACAACAATCCCGTCGATCGTCCAACGGCTAACCGCGGTGCCCAGAATGGCGAAGTGGCCGCCGTTCCTGATATGGAAATCGCGAAAGACAATGTTACTCGCGTTCTTCAATGCAATGGCTTTGTTTGCGCCCCCAGGCACGCCTAGCGCGGTCCTCAATGTGCCCTCGCGTGGATCGCCGCTCGACAGCACATTGACCGTCGCGCCGGCGCTATCAAGATAACTCCCGTCGATCAGGCCGGGCCCCGAGATCATAACATTCTTGACGCCGATGCCGTAGATGAGACTGTTGGCCCAGTGAGAGTGCCCGCTATCTTGCAGACCGACAAACGGGTTCTCCTCCGGGGCATCGTAAAAACCTCCGTCCTGGTGTTCGCCGATGCCCGGGATGGCCGCCCTGAGAATGGAATCCCTGGTCGCAAAGTGCAGGCCGACGTTGCTCTTGAGGCGAATCGAATAGGTCTTGAACGTTCCCGCCGGAATGACGACCGTTCCGCCGCCGGCTTCCGCGGCAGCGTCGATGGCCGCGTTGATCGCTTTCTGATTGTGCAGCGCGGGGCCGTCCGGCGCCGCGCCGAACGATCTGATGTCGTACATGGGGCCCTTTGCCTCAGGCAGCACGAAGACCCCGCTCCCGGTCGCGGTCCTGATACTCGAAGCGTGCCGTACAGGAGCCGGCTGCGCGCCAGCAGCAGGGATGTCAAGCCCGCAAGCGGCGATGACGGCCGCAAAGGCGAGAAATGCAAACAGATGTCCGATTTGACGCGGCAAGGTTTTCTCCCATGCGTTTATTTCAGGAACACGACTGTCGCAAAAGTGACGTCGAGCTCACAGAATCAACTCGCATATCGTATCCGTTGCATGACGCCGAAGTCCATATCCGGGATGGCCGTTCTGCAGGCGGATTCTACGAACCGCAAGAAAGTTTGTCAATCCGCCGAGATGAAGAGGCTTGACAGTTCCATCCCCGCCCTGTATATCAATAGCGAAACTTAACCAAGGAGGAATTCATGGCGTACGAGGTAGACCGCCGCACCGTCCTCAAGACGTTCAGCTCGATTGCCGCGGGGATGGCCCTGTCAAAGGTCGGCTTCGCCGCGCCATCGGCAAGCCCTGGAAACAAGCCTTTTCGCGGGCTCTTTCCCATCGGCCAGACTCCATTTACACAGGACGATAAGCTGGACCTCGACTGCCTGGCTGCCGAGGTGAAGTTCTGCAACCGCGCATCCGTTCCCGGCTTCGTCTGGCCGCAAATCGCAAGCGGCTGGTCAACCATGTCCGCGAGCGAGCGCTTTGCCGGAGCGGAGGCGATCCTGGCGGCGGGCAAGGGCGGCAGGACCGCATTGGTTATCGGCGTGCAAACCCAGAACAACGATCTGCCAGGCGCGATAGCGTTCGCCCAACATGCCGCCAAGAACGGCGCCGACGCCATCTGCTCCCTCCCGCCCAAGGGAGACGATGCCACCATGCTGAGTTATTACAAAGCTATCGGCAGTGCTACGGATCTTCCTCTGTTCGTCCAGACCATTGGCGATATGAGCGTGGACTTGATCGTCGAGATGTTTCGCTCCATTCCCACCATGCGCGTGGTCAAGGATGAAGCCGGCGATCCGTTGGCGCGAGTTACTGAGATCCGCCAGCGGACAGGCGACAAGATTGGAGTCTTTGCCGGCAAGGGAGTGCGCCTCATGATCGAAGAGATGCAACTCGGGTTTGCCGGATACTGTCCAGTCGTCGCGCTCGCGGATGTATATCAGCAAGCCTTCGAACTCTACCAGGCAGGCAAGCCGCGGGAAGCATTCGATATGTTCGGCAGAATACTGGCATTCGATTCCATCTCCCATGCCGATCAGTATCTGATGGTGGCGCGCGGAATCTTCAAGGAGAACACTAAGTCGCGGCCCATGCCCGGAATGGGCGACCCGAACAAAAAGCCGGAGCCGCTGACTGAAAGCGACAAGAAAGCTGTACTCAAGGCGCTCGACACCTATTTGAAGCCTTACCTGCGCGGCTGAAGCAAGCGCAGGCAACGCGCGAACCCGTCCAATCCAGGGAGCAAATGCAAATTGCGACTTAGCAGAAGCGAGTCAGGTTGCCGCCGGGCGGCGGATGCGCGAGTTTATCTCGCGCGTGGCTCCGTTTCGCGGCCGGAGTATCCTCCAGTGGATTCTCTCAGCTTTCAGGCACAGCCGGCCGAGGAGTCGCATGTGAGTAAGTCTCTCCGCTGCGCATGGCTGTTCCCATTGCAATTGCTTATGCTGGCATTTGTGTGTTGCTGTGCGGGATTGCCAGCTTGGCCGCAAGCGGCGAACAAGCTTCAGCCGCAGCCGCCTAAGACCGTGGAGGCTCCGAAGCAGTTTACAAGAATCTGCACTCTGTGCCACGGCGCGGACGCGCGAGGCACGGACCGCGCGGCGTCGTTGGTAAACTCCGCCAGGCTCCGGAGTATGTCCGACAGTGACATTGCGAATATCATCCGCAAAGGCAAGGACAAGATGCCAGCCTTTCCCCTGCCACCAGCCGAGATCGATGAGCTGACTCGTTACGTGCGGTCCCTCAACCCGGTCGAGGCGGAGGCCGCCATGGCGGGCGATCCGAAAGCCGGAGAGCGCGTCTTCTTTGGTGCGGGGCAGTGTTCCACCTGCCACATGGTGCGAGGGCAGGGAACTGCGAATGGTCCGGACCTTTCCAGCGTGGGGCGCAGGCTGAAACTCGATGAGTTGAAAGAGTCGCTGGTAGACCCGGATGCAAGGATCGCCGACGGTTGGACCACGGTTTCCGCAAAACTGAATGACGGAAGCACGCTGCGCGGGTTTGCGCGCGCACAGGGCAGCCACGACTTGGTTTTGCAAACCGCGGACGGCAAGTTGCACTTGTTGCTTGAAAGCGAGTATCTGGCGCTCCTTCCGGACAAGCACTCCGCGATGCCCGCGCATAAGGGAACGGAAAACGAGGAGCGAGACCTTGTTGCCTTCCTGAGCGGCTTGAAGGGAGCCGGCGTGGGACCGCTGACAGAGCCGCAAACTCCACCTACCCAGGAAGAGACCGAAGAGACTGCCCACCCCAGGAAGGGAGATTGGCCGACTTACAACGGCACGCTTGACGGCAACCGCAACAGCAGCCTGAACGAAGTGAATCTCAATAACGTTTCAAAGCTTCAGTTGCAGTGGACTTATCCGATTTCCTTCAATGGCCTGGAGACGACTCCCGTAGTTGTGGACGGAGTAATGTATGTGACTGGGAACAATCAGGTCTATGCGCTGAGCGGCAAGACCGGGCGCGAGATATGGCGCTATGAGAGGCCGAAGAGCGCCGGCGCCGCGATTGCCAGCGATGCCGCCATTGGCGTCAATCGCGGCGTGGCTGTGCTTGGGGATCGCGTCTTCTATCTCACCGACAACGCTCATCTGATCGCGCTGCACCGGTTGAGCGGCGCTTTGCTCTGGGATGTGGATACTCCCGCAGGCGCAAAGGGCCTTTATGGTGGCACCTCCGCGCCCCTTGTCGTGGGCGATCTTGTTATCACCGGTGTCAGCGGCGGCGACAATGGGATTCGCGGATTCGTCGCCGCGTACAAGGCTGTAACTGGAGAACTCGCCTGGAAGCTATATACCATTCCGGAGCCCGGAGATACAGGGCCGGCGGCCGAAACATGGAAGGGTTCTGCCCTGGCTCTGGGCGGCGGCGCGACCTGGCTGACCGGCAGCGCGGACACGGAATCGAATGTGCTGTACTGGGCCGTCGGCAACCCGCATCCGGATACGAATGGCGATGAGCGGGCCGGCTCCAACTTATACACCAACAGCGATCTGGCCATCGATGTTAGGTCCGGCAAGATGCTCTGGTATTACCAGTTCACTCCGCACGATCTTCACGATTGGGACGCCAATGAGCCGATTGTGCTGGTGGATGCAAGGTGGAAGGGCGAGGATCGCAAGCTGCTGTTGCATGCCAACCGCAATGGCTTCCTTTATGTTCTGGACCGCACAACCGGCAAGCCGCTGCTTGCGGCTAAGATGGTGAACAAGCTGAACTGGGCCAGCGGGATAAGTGAAGATACCTGGACGCCGCAACTGCTTCCGGCCAACGAAACCACTGTCCAGGGATCGGTGACCTGTCCCGCCGTCCGCGGCGCCACCAACTGGTATTCAACGGCCTGGAATCCTTCCACGCGGCTGTATTACGTCATGACGGTTGAGGACTGCACCACCTACATCAGAGCGGAGGACGCCGGCTATCGCAGGTACAGCAATCCCGCCGATCCGGCAGAGAAGATTCTTCGCGCCTTCGACATAGAAACTGGTAAAGTGGTTTGGCAGATTGTTTTGCCCGGGCCGGTGCAATCGAATTACTCGGGCGTCTTATCGACCATGGGTGGCCTGTTGTTTTTCGGCGAGAGCAGCGGCGGATTTGCCGCGGTGGACGCCCGCAACGGAAAGTATCTGTGGCACTTCGAGACCAATCACGCGATCAGGGCCTCGCCGATGACCTACGCAATCGGCGGCAGGCAGTACATCGCAATCGCTTCGGGGGGTAACATTCTGTCGTTTGCTCTGCCGAGGTAGTTCTTTGCGGCCCATGATCTTTGCGCGGAATGAGGAGCCTTTTCCTCTCCGCCAAAACGGCGCAGGCCACATTTAGCAGCAGGAAAAGGAGAAGGAAATGAATCCAAAGACATCGCGGCGCAATTTCTTGGCCAGCTCAACGGGATTCGCGGCGGCTGGACTGGCCTCTCTCGCCAATCCCGCCGCGGCCGCGGCTCAGTCGGTGGGAGTGAAGGCAGGCGACCTTCCCGATCTTACCATCAAGGAAGTGAAGGTCTATGTCGCGGACATCAGCAAGATGCATCGCCTGAACAGCAGCGAGACGGGCGAGATTATCTCCGTGGTCACCAACAGCGGCATCGAGGGTAACTACACCATCGGCGATCGCAGCATAACTCCAGGTTGGCTGGAATGGGCCAAGCCCGTTCTGGTCGGCAAAAGCGTCGTCGACCTGCTGCCGGTATTTACCTCGACGACCGGCATGAAGGGCCAGGCGGGCTTTGACGCGCGGCAGTCCAGGCCCCCCGCTGGAAGAGGCCCCACCGGCATCGGCATGCCGGCGCCTCTTGGCGGCCCGGCAGCTCAAGGCCCAGGACAGTTTGCTCGCGGCGGCGGCTCGTGGCCGAACTATTACACGGCTGCGGCCGATGTCTGCATGTGGGACATTCTGGGCAAAGCCGTCAACCGGCCTATCTACAAGATTCTTTCTGGCGGCACTCCCACAAAGGAGCGCCTGATGGCCTACGCCAGCTCACAGCACCTGCCCACCGTGGAAGACTATGTGCCCGATGTGTTGAAGGCAAAGAGCCTCGGATACAGGGCCTACAAGATTCATCCCGGCGGAGGCCAGCATGCCCAGGGGCCGCCCATCCCGAGTTACATCGGCCACATGGAGGAGATTCGCGAGGTGCGCAAGGCGGTGGGCGATGAGTTTGTCCTGATGCACGATCCCGTGCAGCAATATGGCCGCTTCGAGGCCATGACGGTTGGCCGTCTCTTGGATGAACTGGACTATTTGTGGTTCGAAGATCCGGTCCGCTCCACCGATCAGGAGGGCCTGATCCAGCTTTGCGCGGCCTTGAACCTGGCCATCCATGTGGGCGAGTTTCTTTACTCCATCGCGGATTTCGCCGAGTACATCAAGCGCGATGCGCTGGACGTGGTTCGCCTGATTGCCGACAACGTGGGCGGAATCTCCGGTTCCATGCGCGTCGGCCTGTTGGCCGATGCCCATGGAATGGAGTGCACGCCGCATAACTGGGGCAACGTTCCGGACATGGCGCTGCACTTCCACATCGAGCTGGCGCTGCCTAACTCCTATTGGTTTGAGATGCCCTTCCCGGCCGAGTATGCCGACCGCCCCTATTACAAGGATAAGTTCCGCATCGACGCGGACGGGTATGTTCATGCTCCGACCGCTCCGGGGCTGGGCTATCCCCTCGACTTCGACGCACTGGACAAAGTGACCATACGCATCGACCGCTGATGAAGCCAGGGCTTGCCGCCAGGCTCTGGCATCGTCCCGAAAGGAAAGGAGGCTCATCGTGTCTCGATTCCGTTTTTTGCTCTGCGCGCTGTTCCTCATGATGTTTCCAGCCGGCGCTCTCGAGCGCCCCGATGTTACCTTCAAGATCTTCCAGTTTCCGCCCAACATGATTCCGCGCATCGATGGCGATACGGACGACTGGGCGATGGTCCCGGACAGTTATGCCATCGGCATGGATCAACTGGAGGATACGGAAGCTCCGGGCGGGCACGGCACAAACCGCGACCCGAAGAAACTCGATGTCAAAGTGAAGGTAGGCTGGGTGAAGGGACTCAACCGCCTGTATTTCCTCTATGAAGCCTACAAGGATTACTGGGATTTCTCCCGCCCCGACCTGCACAACGACATCTTTGAAGTCGTTGTCGATGGCGACCTGTCGGGCGGCCCGCTGATCGATATCTACCACCGCGATGTGTGGACCAAGCAGGCGGTCGGCGATATGGCTGCTATCGACCCGCGCATCAGCAGCTCGGACGCTTACTTCTCCTTTCAGGGCAGCCACGCCCAGAACTACCACATCTTCACGCCCGCGGAGGGAAAGGACTGGGCCATGGACTGGGGCTGCGCGCAGTACACAAAGGAGCTGCCCTACGCCAATCACGCGCTCAAGTATAACTTCAAGCCCGGCGAAGCGGGAAAGCTGGTGCTGGAGTTCTGGATAACTCCATTTGACTACGCCGGTTGCGAAGGACCCGAGCGAGCGGTCGAATCCGTGCTGACGGAGAACAAGCTGATCGGGCTTTCATGGGCCGTGATCTCTTATCACGATCCCAACTCCAAACAGCGGGAGTTCTGGAATCTCTCCCATAAGCAGACCTTCTTCGGAAACGCATCCGATCTGGTCGGCTTTCGCCTGATGCCGCTGGAGCCGCAGTTCCGCAAGCCCATCGACGCGCATTGGTCGTTCAAAGTCGTCGATATGGACCGGCGCATCGTAGCGTTCAAGGATAACTCCGAAGGTGAGATCACCTCCTGGAAGTGGGACTTTGGCGATGGAACGACCTCGACCGAGCAGAATCCCATCCACCAATACAAGCCCACCGCGGGCCGGGAGGGTATTTACACCGTAATTCTTTATGTTACGGGGCCGGCGGGAACTTCCCGCCAGGCAAAGGTATGGGATGTGCACCTCAGAGGCTGACCGGCGGACTCTCGCCTGGTCAGCCTGAAAGCCGGCGGCGAGTTAGTTGAGCTATGGGAAATGGGCAAGGAATGAATGTAAGATCGGACCACTGGCGGCTGAGTCTTCCGCCCATGCGCTACATGCTGGTGCTTTGGCTGTTTGTCTTGAGCGCGGTGGCCTACCTGGACCGGACGAATATCTCGATTGCCGGTCTTCATATCGGCCGGGAGTTTGCGGTCGACGATACGCACCTGGGTTGGGTCTTCAGCGCATTCCTGATTGGTTACGCCAGCTTTCAAATTCCCATGGGGCTTCTAGTACGGCGGCTCGGCCCGCGTCTCGTCCTGGCTCTCGGTTTTGCCTGGTGCGGTCTCTTCGCCGTGTTGATGGCGCTTGTTCCGCCTAAGGTGCATGGCGCGCTGCTGCTTTTGGCGCTGGTGCGCTTCGGCCTGGGCGCCGGCGAGGCCGCCATGTACCCGGCCGCCAGTCAGTTTGTCGAGCGCTGGTTCCCCGTGGGTGAGCGCGGCAAGGCCAATGGTCTGGTCTTTGCCGGCATCGGCATCGGCGCGGGCCTGACGCCTCCGCTGGTCACCGCGATTATCCAACATTGTGGGACATGGCGGGCCTCCTTTTGGTTCAGCGCCGGGGCCGACGCGGCAGTGTCGCTGGTGTGGTACCTTGCCGCCCGGGATACTCCCGAGGGACACCCCCTGGTAAGCGACGCGGAAAAAACTCTCATCACCCGGCAGCGGAATCTGCGCGCTCCCTCCGGCTCATCAGGCGGCGCCGCGGTAAGCGGCAGACCTAAAGTGCCCTGGGCGAAGATATTCGGCAACCAGGCGGTAGTTGCCCTCACCGTGAGTTACTTCGCGTTCGGCTACGTTGCCTGGCTATTCTACGCTTGGTTTTATACCTACATGGCGAAGGGGCGGGGGTTTGACCTGAGGACCAGCGCGCTCTTCACCATGCTGCCGTTCATCGCCATGACGATCGGCTGCCTCGGAGGAGGCGCACTTAGCGATTGGGTCGCCATCCGCTACGGCTTGCGCATGGGACGCTGCCTCGTGCCCGCCCTCGCGCTTGCGGTCACGGCGGTTCTCCTGCTCCTCGGATCAGGGGCGCGGGGCCCGGCCACCGCCGCGGTGATACTCGCTTGCAGCGCGGGCGTCTTATTCATCTCGCAGAGCATCTTCTGGGCAGTTACAGCCGACATCGCCGGAGAGAACGTGGGGATAGTCTCAGGCATCATGAATATGGGCGGACAGGCGGGAGGGGCTTGCACGGCCTCGCTCACTCCGCTGATTGCGGCCCACTTTGGGTGGCAGATGTCGTTTGTGACCGCGGCCCTCATCGTGGCGCTCGGCGCAGTGGCATGGCTGGCCATTGACCCGATCGGAATTGTGCGCCGATCGGACGCCAGCTCGTGAAGTGGACAGTCTGTGAGCTGGTGATTCTATGGTGGAACTGATCGGAATCGAAGCGATGATGCGCCGCTTTCCCGCATTCCGCCTCGTGAGCAGCCTTTCCAAACCCGCTAGAGCAGCGCAAGCGGCAGGAATGCAGATAGCTCGCCGGACAAAGGCAAGTGGGGCTATACTGTTGCGGAGCCGAAAATGCGGAATTGAAAGTCGGAGATGCCGTCCAGCGGCTGACCAGGACTGTTGCGAAAAGGGAGGATGGGAATATGAGTTTTGATTGCATGACTTCGCGGAGGAGTTTCCTCAAGTCTTCAGTGGCCGGCGGCGCTGCCGCGGCGGCTGTCTTGCGTCTTCCTGCGGCATGGGCCTCGGATGCCACGTCGGCGCCCGCCAAGGCCGGCACTACCAGCCGCGTCGCGCTGGCCGCGGGCGACGATCGCGCCAACATAGCGTTCCAGTCGCTGGAGCCGTTCAAGAAGGAGATTGCGGCCGCCATAGGCAACAAGCGGGTGGTCATCAAGCCCAACTGCGTTATCACCACCATTCCGCTCTCCGCCAGCCACGCCGACAATCTGGAAGGCATCCTGGAGTTTTTGCAGTCCATCGGCAAGAAGAACGTCGTGATCGCCGAGTCGCCGGCGGGCGGTTCGGCTATGGACGGCTTCACCAACTTCGGCTATACCAAGTTCGTCGCCAAGTACGGCGTCAAGCTGGTGGACCTGGACAAGGATGAGTTCGAGGTCGTTCCGTGCGTTGACCAGAAGGATTTTCAGCCGCATCCTTGCCGCATGGCGAAGACCATGATGGGCCCTGACAACTTCATCATCTCCGCGGCCAAGCTGAAGACGCACGACCTGGTTGGGATCACGCTCTCGCTCAAGAACGTCGTGGTCGGCGCCGCGCTCAAGGACGCGCCCGATAAACCCATGAGCGGCAAGCGCATCACCCATGGCGGGGGTACTTACGGCATCAATTACAACCTCTTTGTCCTCTCCGCCAAGCTGCACCCGGACCTGGCCGTGATCGACGGATACGAAGGCATGGAAGGCACCGGCCCGGTGCGCGGCACTCCGGTCGACCAGAAGGTCTGCGTCGCCAGCATGGATTGGCTGGCCGCCGACCGCGTGGGCGCTGAGCTGATGGGCGTGGACTTCAGCAAGATCGGCTACCTGACCTACTGTGCCCAGGCGGGCGACCGGGGCCAGGGCGATCTGAGCAAGATCGAGATCGTCGGCCCGCCCATCAAGGACCACGCGAAAACCTATCAACTGCCCAAACAGTGGGACCAGATCACAAGCTGGCAGAAGCCGGTTGCGACGGCCTGACGGTTTTTTGCTGCTGAACGCAAGGGAAGTAGCCTGAGAGAGATGGAACCTCGCTCCGCCGTTCCCGGCGAGGGCGTCGAAGAGTTGAACTCGTCGCTGGCGCGCCGCCTTCGGCCCGCCGAAGACGAAGAACAGCCTGTAGCCGGCAGCCCAAGAACGTATCGAATTTGTCGGCAAGAGCGGAGCCAAGCCGCACAGAATGGCATTTCCGATGGTAATATGGTATCTATGAATGCCATTGCTGAGATCGATAAGGCCGGACGCATCGTGGTTCCCAAGAAACTGCGCGACGCCTTGCATCTCGTTCCCGGCACCCGCCTCCGGATAGAACGCAGCGGCGACCGGCTGGTCATGGAGCCGGCTCTCTCCGAACCCCAGGTGATCCTGAAGGACGGAATGTGGGTCGTCTCCGGCAGCCCAACGGTGGATATCGATATTCCCGATCTGATTCGGCAGGGTTATGAGGAGCGCGCAAAGCGGATCATGGAAGGCAGCGGGCTGGAGTGAAGGCGTTTTTCGACACATCCGTGCTTGTGGCCGCCGCGCGGGAAGCCGACAGTCGTCATGAGGTCAGCCGCAGGTTGGTGATGCAATTCGCTCCTCAAGAGGCGTCTTGCGCCGCGCATACATTGGCCGAGCTCTATGCCTCCCTCACCGGCATGAGACCGCCCCACAGGGTCAGGCCCGAGCAGGCCGCGCTGATCCTCGACCATTTCAGAACCAACCTCGATTGCATCGCTTTGACCGCCAATGAAGTCTTCCAGACGATCCGGCAGGCGGCGGCGCTGAAGCTGCCCGGCGGAATCATCTACGATGCCCTGCTTCTGGCCTGCGCCCGCAAGGTCCAAGCCGAACAAATCTACACTTGGAACGTGAAGCACTTCCAGATGATCGCTCCCGACCTGGCCGAACGCATCGTGACGCCGTGAGTCCAGTTTCAGAGTTCCCTACTCCCGCACGCCGATCCCCAGCGCCTTCATCTTGCGATACAGATGGCTGCGCTCCAGGCCCAATAACTCAGCGGCGTGGCTGATGTTATTGTGAGCATCTTCAATCTTTTTGAGAATATACTCGCGCTCATAGGCGTCGCGGGCCTGTTGCAGCGTCGAGAATTCCTCCGTCGAGCGCGCGGCGGCCTTGTGGGTGAGCGGCGGCAGGTGTTTGCGCTCGATGCGCAGGGTGCGGGGATTGAGGATGAGCACGCGCTCGATCACATTTCTCAGCTCGCGCACGTTGCCCGGCCAGTGGTACTGGGCCAGCGTCTCCAGCGCTTCGTCGCCGATCTCCATGCGCGGGCGGCCGTACTGGCGGCCGAACTCCAGCAGAAACTCGCGCGCCAGCAGCGGTATGTCCTGCTTGCGCTCCCGCAACGGCGGCACAAAGAACGGGACCACGTTGAGGCGGTAGAAGAGGTCCTCGCGGAAGTTGCCTTTGGCGATCTCTTCTTCGAGGTCCTTGTTGGTGGAGGCGATCAGGCGCACGTCCACGCGCAGGGGCTGCGTGCCGCCCAGCGGCGTAAACAGTTGGTCGTCCAGCGCGGAGAGCACTTTGGCCTGTGTCTTGAGGCTCATGTCGCCCACTTCGTCCAGGAAAAGCGTTCCCCCGTCGGCGCGCTCCAGGGTGCCGCGCTGCTCCGTTGGGCCGCCGGGTTGGGCGCCGTGCCGGTAGCCGAAGAGCTCGGCCTCAATGTACGCCTCGGGAATGGCCGCGCAGTTCAGCTCGACGAAAACGCTATCGCGGCGCAGGCTCTCGGCGTGAATGGAGCGGGCGATCAGCTCCTTGCCGGTGCCCGACTCGCCGTAGATCAGCACTCTTCCGTTGGTGGGCGCCATCAGCCGAATCTGCTGGCGCAGCGCCTTCACCGGCACGCTTGTCCCGGTCAGCACCGATCCCACGTTGAACTGGCGCTTGAATTCGAGGTTTTCTGTGCGCAGCCGCCGCGCTTCCACCGCGTTCTTCACGACGATCAGCGTGCGATCCAGCGAGAGCGGCTTCTCCAGGAAGTCGTATGCGCCCAGCTTGGTGGCCTTCACCGCCGCCTCAATGGTGCCGTGGCCGCTGATGATCACCACCTCGGGCCGCATCTCTGCCGCCAACTGGCGCATGTCGGCCAGCACGTCGAGCCCGTCGCGGTCTGGGAGCCAGATGTCGAGCAGCACCACATCGTAGGGCGTGTCCTGAATCAAAATCACCGCTTCGGCGGCGGTGGCGGCGCTGACCACGCCGTAGCCCTCCTCGCGCAGAATCTCCTCCAGCGAGGTGCGAATCTCCGCCTCGTCGTCCACCACCAGAATGTGATTCATGAGGTTAGTTCCTTCAGCGGCGCGGCTGCGCCGGCTTCGATCGCGGGCTGCGCGGCTGGCTCCATCAGGGGCAGCCGCATCAAAAAGCGCGCGCCCTTGGGGCTGTTGGCCTCGGCGCGCAGGCTGCCGCCATGCTCCTGGACGATCTTGGCGGCGATCGACAGGCCGAGCCCCGTGCCCCGATGCTTGGTGGAGTAGAAGGGCAGAAACAGCCGTTCCCGAATCTCATCGGTCAGGCCGTGGCCGGTGTCGGAGACGGCCAGCTCGACCGCCCCGCCATCCTCGCTGAGCGAGCTGTGAATGCCGAGGACGCGCAGCAGGCTGCCCTGCATGGCCTCGGCGGCATTGTCGATCAGGTTGGCCACCGCGCGGCGAATCGCATCCGGATCGGCCAGCACCGTGGGCAAATCCGGCTCCAGGTCCCGCTGCACCGCGATGCCGTCGAGGCGGCCGGCAAAAAGCGCCAGCGCCTCCTCCGCCACCCGGTTCAAGTTGCAGGCCCGCGGCTGCGGAGCGGGAAACTGCGCCAGCGCCGAGAACTGGTCAACCAGCGTGCGCAATGTGCCCACACAGCCCAGAATCACCTCGCTGCACTTGCGGATCACGCTGGGCGAGTCCGGCTGGCCGCGGTCCAGGTGCTTGGCGATGCGCTCAGCGGAGAGCGCGATCGGCGTGAGCGGGTTCTTGATCTCATGCGCCACCCGCTGCGCCACCTCCTTCCACGCCAACTGCCGCTGCGCGCGCAACAGCTCGGTCGTGTCCTCCATCACCAGCACGGTTCCAGTCTGCCCCTCGGCCAGCTCCAGCCGCGCGCTGGTAACGGCAAGATGAATGAGCCGGCCCCGTGCGTTGAAGTCGATCTCGGTGGAAGCCGCGCCCATGCGCTGTCCGCGCCGGATCACGCCCGCCAGGTCCTCCGCGCAATCGGCGGGCAGCAGCGCGTCGATTCGCTCCCCGGCCAGGCTCACATCCTCGCGCCGTCCCATCAGCGCCGCAAACGCGCGATTCGACTTGAGCACGAATCCCGCCCCATCCAGCGTCACCACGCCGCTGGGAATCGTCTCCACGATGGTCTCCCACTCCCGGCGCCGCTCCTCGATGGCCAGGTTTGCCGCCGTCAGTTGCGCCGACGAGCTCTCGACCAACTGCCGGCTGGCATCCAGGTCCGCCGCCATGCGGTTGAAGGCGCGCACCAGGTCGCCCATCTCGCCGGTGGCGATGAGCGCCACGCGGTGGTCGTACTTGCCGGCCGCAATCTCGTCCATGGCGTCGGCCAGCGCCTCTACCGGCTGCGTGATCTGCCGGGAAAGAAAATGGGCCAGCCACACGCTGCAGAAGAACACAATCACCGTAACCACCAGCAGCACCAGAAAGAAAATGGTGCGGATCTGGTTGCGCGAGCGGAAGAGCCGCCAGTATTCGTCCGCGCCGGAGCGGATGCGCATCGCCGTCTGGCTCAGCCCCCGCGGCATGGGCAGCCCCACCACCACCGCCTTGCCGGAGGCGGTCGCCGACATGCCCAGCGCGTATTCCTCATCTCCCACTTTGATCACCGGCTCATCGCTGCGCTGCGCCGCGGAGAGAAGGTTCGCCGAGAGCGGCCCGTGCAGCGCAACCGCGTCGCCCGGCTGGCCCTCGAGCCAGGGAAGCAGGCTGGCCGGGCTTTGCTCCGGCGGCGCCTGAAAACTGGCCAAAGCGCGCATATTCTTCCCGTAAACTACCACAAAGCCGCCGGCCAGCGTAATGCGGTGGGAGCCCAGCACATCCTGCAACTCGGGCAATTCGCGGTCCGGCGCTCCTGAAGCCGCGATGGACTCCGCTTCAACACGCGCATTGCCGGTGACGTAATGCGCCAGTTCCAGCACCACGCGGGTCGAGTCCTCGCGCAGCTCCGACGTGGGCCGTGAGAACCAGCGGTCGATGGAACGGTTCATCAAGGTCAAGCTGAACAGAAACATGAACACTGCCGGGATCAATGCAATCAGCGCCGCTCCCAGCACCATGCGCGTGCGCAGCCGCGCGCCCAGGGCGCTGCTGCTTTGGCTGGCATACAGCCGCAGGATGTTCCTGGCCAGCAACATCAAGGCCGCCATCAGAACCAGGAAGATCAGCACGATGACGCCTGTAAACACCAGCGTCTCCCCGGAGGTCTCCGGATTGAGGAAGCCGATGTTCGTGGTGTTGAATGCATTCAACGCGACAAACAGAGCCACCACGAGAAAGAAACCGGCTGCGAGCAGAGCAATGGACCGCCGCCGTGAATCGCCGAGAAACGACATGCCGCGATTATAGTGCGATCCGCGCCGTGCTCGACAGGCGATCGCAGGATCGGCGCCCTCGCCGCCGGCAGGTCTTCCGGTTCCGCGTCTCGCGACTGGACCAATCCGGAGATGGAACACGCGGGCATCCAGGCGCGTCGCCGGGAAAGGCGCCGGCGGCGCATCGATCTCTCCGCTGTAGAAAAGCGGCTTTCTGCCGAAGGGGTTCTTGTCGGGATTGAAAAGCGGGGGATGGCGCGCCGGCCGGAGCCGGTCGAGACCCCGTGCATCAAGATTGCTGCTGCGAGGAACGGAGGCTGCTGTGGCATTTGTCGAGCGGCGAAGACCGGATGTGGGCAATGTAACCTGGCAGCATCTGCGCCTTCCCCCTTTTCCTCAAGTCGCCATCCGCGTTTTGCAGTTAGCCAACAACGAGAATGTGCAGATGCACCAGCTCAGCGAGCTGATTTCGTCGGACCCGGCCTTTGCCAGCGAAGTCCTTACCATCGCCAACTCCGCGCTCTACGCCCCGCGCTTTCCGTCCAAGAGCATTCAACAGGCGGTGGTCATCCTGGGCATCAACAACCTGCAGGGAATGTGCCTGACCGTGGGCGCCAGATCCTTCATGGGCAAAGCGCTGAATCTTCCCTTCACGAAGGTCCTTTGGCGTCACAACCTGGCCTGCGCCCTGATCGCCGCGCAGTTGGCCGCGGCTGGGTTTCTGGACAAAGACACTGCGTACACGGCGGGTGTGTTGCACGATATCGGCCGCTTGGGTCTGGCCGCTGTGCGCGCCAAGGAATATGCCGCGCTGTTGGAGACGCACCAGGGATCGAGCAGCAGCGTGCTTCAGGCCGAGCGCGATTTGTTTGGGTCGGACCACTGCGCCATAGGGCGCCAGTTGATTGCCGATTGGAACCTGCCTTCCGATTTCGAAACGGTGATCTCCGAGCACCACTCGCCGAGGCCGGCGGACTGCGCCTGGGGCATGACGGAATTGATTGGCGTCAGTTGCAGAATGGCGGACGCGGCGGGCTTCCCGGCGTTTCAGGGATGCCAGGTTACACCCTATCCGGAGCTGCTGGAGGAGCTTCCGGCGCGGGAGCGCAGGCTGTTCGATCCCGAAATTGGAAGCCTGGCATCGAGCGTAGCCGCCCGCATTCAAGCGGTGGAGTCTCGTTGACGGGGAACGCGGAAAGGGCTCGGAGGAGGCAGCGCAGGGAATGGCGCGCGGAGAAGGGCCGGTTGAGACCTCTTTAACTCATATCGAGAGAAATCGACTGTAGAAAGGCGGGTTGAGTGCCGAAACAGTTGCCAGAAGAGTTGAAGAGCAGGGTAGAACAGCGGCCGGTCCCGGCCGGCAGCGGCGGATTGAGCCGCCGGTTGCTCGGGCCACTGCCGCCATCGACGGAGGCTCCGGCGGTGCATATCGAGCGGCCAAATGACGGAGTCCGTATTCCCTGGGCTCACCTGCGCCTTCCCCCGTTTCCTCAGGTTGCCATTCGAATCCTGCAACTGGCCAACAACGAGAATGTGCAGTTGCACCAGTTGAGCGACCTGATCGCGACCGATCCGGGCTTCGCCAGCGAAGTGCTCATGGTTGCGAACTCCCCTCTCTACGCCCCCCGCTATCCCGCCACCGGCATTATGCAGGCCATCGCCGTCCTGGGCGCCAACCAACTGCAGGGCATGTGCCTGCTGGTTGGCGTCAGAACCTACCTCGGAAAGTCTCTCAGCCATCCCGCAATGCGCGGGCTGTGGCGTCA
>Ga0326728_10005936_pt1 | contig 33558 bp, 24 predicted proteins | sample MB3enrmetagenome_FD_207602 | JGI IMG/M metagenome (GOLD analysis project Ga0326728, IMG submission 207602) | Lab enriched peat soil microbial communities from McLean, Ithaca, NY, United States - MB31MN | ecosystem: Environmental > Terrestrial > Soil > Wetlands > Peat | place: USA: New York... | reverse complement strand
GATGGGACCATTGCCGTAATTGGCGTTGCCCTGCGGGCCTTGGGTAAAGGTCACCCCAAGAGGCGAGCACAGCGGACTGAGCGAGGCGGCGCTGAAGTCGCCATTGCGCATCGACTGCGTAGGAACAATATTCCCGTAGAGCTGACCGGGCAGGCGCTGGTAGTAGTCCTCGTAGCCGGTCCAGAAGAGCATCTTCTTGGAAGCGTTGAAATGCGTGCCGGGAATCTTCACCGGGCCGCCGATGTTGCCGCCGGGATACATGTACCGGTCGTTGGGCGGCGTAGCGCCCAGATATTTCACCAGCCAGTCGGTAGAGTCGAAAGAGGCGTCGCGGGCATAGAGGTAACCCGAGCCGTGATAAGCATTGGAGCCCGATTTGCCGATGGCGTTGACAACCGTCGGCCCCTTCGCGCTGTCCGCGCCGAAGGAGGAGGTCTGCACTTTGACTTCCGCTACCATGTCCATGTTCACGTTTTGCACAGAGTCGGCCATGTTGCCGGGATCGATGGCGCTGGCGCCGTCGGTAACCAGCGCGGTACCGCCATCGGTGCTGGTGCCGTTCGAGGTGTAATGACCCACCGCGGAGCCAAAGCCGGAGACGGTCGGATCAAAGCCGGGAGAGTTGGTCAGTCCCCCGGGGTTGGCAAATCCGGGGAGAATCTTCAGCAGTTCCGTCGCGCTACGGCCCTCTGTAGAAAGCCGTTCCAGGTCGTCGGCGGAGATCAGGGAGCTGATTTCTCCGTTGTCCAGCGCCACGCCGGCCTCTTCCGCGGTAACCGTCACGGTGGTCGCCTCAGCACCCACGGCGAGATGAACCACTGGCACGGAGAGATGATCGCCAGCATGAACCTCAAGCCCCGAAGCCGTCCAGGCTTCAAAGTTCTTGGCCGTAATACGGATGGCGTAGCGACCTGTTGGCACAGCAGCGAAATCAAAGACCCCCTGCCGGTTCGAGACTGTTGCCCGGCGGTCCTGGGTGGCTTGGTTGGTCAAGGTCACTGTCGCACCGGAAATCAGCGCTCCCGTTGAATCACTGACCGTACCGCTTATGGCGGCCACATTCTGCCCCAGGGCGGAGACTCCGCCGAGGGTGAAGAGAAGCGTCAGGCTGGCTGCCATCCATAGTAAGGCATGTTTGCGAAGGCTTCCGCGGGACCGGATGGATCCCGAGCGTACCCAAATGGCCTTGAGGAACTGCATCGTCATTGCGTCACTCCTGGGCTGCGCGGTCTGTAGCGTCTGATCCGCGCGCACCTTGGACACTCGGGATGCGATGGGATAAGGGGCAAGTAAAGTCCTGTTAGAAGTTGCGCTGCCCCCTCCGCTAACCCTCCGCGTCAACCGCTTAACGCTCTGCATGCAGCAGATATCACAGAAGATATGGTTTTCTTATGGGAACGCGGCGATTTTCCGGCAGAACTCCGGCAGTGACCCAGACCGCCTCTTACTGGGGCGAGCCTGGCCTATAATACTGTTGAGGATCGACACTTACGATGGCGACCAACGCAGGCGGAACCTCCGATTTCAACCCCCAAGAGATCAGAGAATGCGTGGAACGAATGCTCGCCTCCGATCAGTTTAACCGTGCTCCCGTGGTCTCCAGGTTCCTCTCCTATATCTGCGATCAGGTGCTGGCGGGCCGCCAGGACGAGATAAAGGAATACAATATCGGCGTTCAAGCACTGGGCCGCAGGCAGGACTTCGATCCCCAATCCGATCCGATAGTCCGCGTCACTGCCCACTCGTTGCGCAAGCGGTTGGAAACGTACTATCGCAGCGAGGGCAGGGACAGTTCTTTGCGCATTGCTCTCCCCGTCGGCTCCTATGTCCCTGAATTTCTGCGCGCCGGGGATAGCGGCGACCTCAATTCCGTGGAAGGCGAGGGAGAAAACCCCTCCCCCTTCGAACAAACCGACCAGGATGAAACTCAGCAGGCCCCCGCTCCATCTAGCCGCTGGCGCATCGCGCTGGCGGCTGGAGCTCTGCTCCTGTTGTTGAGCACATTCGCTGTCTATCTGCTCCATGAACGCTGGGCAGTGAAATCAGCGCCTGAGGCCACCGCATCCCCAGCGGTTCCGATGCAGGAAATCGCCCAAGGTCCAGCGATTCGCCTCCATCTTGGCGGAGAGAACGATTATCGCGACTCCCACGGGCATCTATGGAGCGGCGATCGCTCCTGTCATGGCGGCCGCGCTTTTCTGCACGCAAACCGTGTGGTCCTCAACACGCCGGACCCCGCATTGTTCCATTCCGGGCGTGAAGGCAGATTCGACTGTGTCATTCCCGTGCCCCAGGGCGTCTACGAGGTACATCTGCTTCTTGCAGATACGACAGACTCCGCTGCGGCCGCTCACCGTACCCAATTGCGCGTCAACTCCATCTGGAGCGACACGGTGGATGTGGTCTCGGATGCCGAAGGATCGGATCGTCCAGTGGTAAAGATTATCACCGATGTCACTCCACAATCGGATGGGGCAATCCATATTGCCGCGGGGAGCGACGACTCATATCTCAATGCCATCGAGATCCTTCCCGGCATTCAAGGAAGTATGCTCCCCCTGCGTATTCATATGGGACCGGCCGACTTCAAGGATGGACAGGGGAGAATCTGGCTCTCCGATCGCTACTTTGTGGGAGGCAGTGAGGTTCAGCGTTCGTTGTTAACCAACGGCACTGAGAATCCTCAGCTCTTCAGTTGGGAGCGCTATGGACACTTTCAATATCTGTTGCCCGTGGCTTCCGGCAAAAGCTACACCCTGACACTTTACTTCTCTGAAGGATACTTCGGCCCCAGTAAGCTGGTGATCGGTGGTCCCGGCAGCCGTGTCTTCATGGTTTCCTGCAACGGCAGACCTCTGTTGGAGGATTTTGACATCCTGCGCGAAGCCCAACCGGGCCATGATGCCGTTACCAAAGTCTTTCATGGCCTTCGGCCCACCTTGCAAGGCACCATCGAGCTGCAATTCCAGCCCATTCACGACTACGCCCTCTTGAACGCCCTTGAATTGCGCTCTGAATAGTTTGAAAGTATCAGTTCAAATTGCTTTCCGACCCTGCGAGTAACCCGCATTGCCTCCCGCTCTCGCGTGCTACTGGTATTCAACAACACCACCACCGAAGGTACTCCGCCGAACCTTGCTGTCAACGAGGACGAGCCGGGAGAATATTCCTATCCGGCTATGGTCCAGGGCTGAAATGGCCTGGCGCAAACCAATGGAAGCGACAACACCAATGACAGACGTATCGTTGATAAAGTAGAGTCGTGACGTACCTGCACCACCAAGTTATGACGTTCAGATCAGGGCTTTCCGGTTCGAGTTCTGTCGAGGATCTCTGCGTGTATGCCTCGGATTTTCTATGCGTTTTATTTCCATATCTCCAGCCCATTCCCTCAACTCCCTGGTTGAGGCGCTTGGGCCATCGCCGTAGTGCGGCTCTACTTTGTTTGTTTTGGCTTCTTTTAGCCTTGCCCGCCGGGGCCCGGACAAGTGTTTCGCCATGGACGAAAATTGCCGCCTGGCTTGACGTCCTTCCTGTTACGCGCGGGGTTCCCCAGCACACTACGGAAACGAAGCTGGCGGTGGCCGTTGGCAGCACGCCAGTGACCAGTGTGGCGTCGGGCACCGCGGTAACGCTGTCGGCAGCCGTGACGAACGGCGGCAATCTCGTGACCACCGGTCAGGTTGAGTTTTGCGACGCATCTTCTTTTCATTGCCAGGACATTCATCTTCTGGGTACGGTGCAACTTACCAGTGCTGGAACAGCTAGTCTTAAAATCGTCCCCGGAATCGGCAGCCATAGTTTTCAGGCTGTTTTTCGGGCCTCCGGCAGCAATGCGGCAAGCACTTCCAGCCGTGTAGATCTAACCGTAACCGGCAAATACCCAATTAATACGACGACCGTAACGGAAGGGTCGTCCGGCGATGACGGACACGCGCTAACCGTCCCGGGAGGAATCAGCTGGCTGAATTATCAGACTCCTGCATTCTTGAATAGCCCCCAATTCATCACGACCGGAGACTTCAACGGCGACGGCATTCCCGATCTGGCGGTGGCAAGCACAGACGGAAAGACGGCCGGGGGGGTGACGGTTCTTTTGGGTGTTGGGGATGGAAGCTTCAAGACCGCGTCGAGCCTGACTACAGGCGGCTCTCCGCAAGCCATCGCGGTTGGCGACTTTAACGGCGACGACATTCCCGATATTGCTGTGGCGACATCGGGCAGCGCCACCTCAGACGCCGATACAGTGACCGTCTTTCTGGGCAACGGCGACGGAACCTTCACCGCTACTGACCAGGTTCTGAATACCGGTTTCAACCCGGCAGCAATCACTGTTGGCGACTTCAATGGCGACGGAACTGCCGACCTGGCCGTGGCCAACGCCGGGTCCAACACGGTGACGGTTCTGCTAGGTGATGGGAAAGGCAGATTTACAACTGCTGCGAGTCCGGGAACAGGTGACTTTCCCTCTTCGATCGCCACGGGCGATTTCAATGGGGATGGCGTTCTCGACCTGGCGGTGGCAAATTCGTACTCAAACACGCTGACAATACTGTTGGGCAATGGAGACGGAAGTTTTACTCCATCAGCGGCAAGTCCAGCTACAGGTCAGTCTCCCAGAGCCGTGGTGGCAGGCGATTTCAATGGCGATGGCATTCCTGATCTAGCGGTAGTGAACGATGCCACCGGCACGCTGACCATTCTGTTAGGCAAGGGAGACGGAACCTTCACTGCGACCTCTGTAAGCCCGGCGACAGTATCCAACCCCACAGCCTTGGTCGTAGGTGACTTCAACGGCGACGGGATCGCCGATCTGGCCGTAGTCAACGGGGACTCTGCAACGTTGCCTTACCATTTGACGATCTTGCTCGGCAACGGGGACGGCACATTCACGGCACCCGCGGTGAATCCACCAACGGGCTACCAGCCAAGCTCGGTTGCCGCAGCCGACTTCAACGGCGACGGTCATTCCGATCTCGCCGTGGCAAATCATGGCGATGGCACCGTATCGATCCTGCTGACACAATGGGAGCAGACGGCCAGCACCTCCAGCGCGGTTGCATCGCCAGAAGCAGCGACTTGTCCCGGCCCGCAATCCATGAACATTATCTATTACACCATCGCCGAAACGGACAAGGATGCAAACCGGTTAACGACCGGCCTGAGCAGCAACTATGTTTTGCTCCCCCTCGGAGCGAATGGCCTTCCCGTGTACAATCCCGCTGCAACAGTGAATGGCGGGCCGGCCACGTCTCCCGACGACCTGCTCGGCGATAACGAAATTACCTGGTGGAGTCCAGCGCTGAATAATGGCGGGCCCAATGGAATCTCCGACGTCGTTCAAACCGGCACTGGAGTGGTAACGCTTCCCTTCACGAACAATGCATTCTACCCTCCCAACGGAAGCGGATCAAACGACAGAAACGGGTTTCAGGCAGCGGTGCTTTCTGCCAACCTATCCATTCCGGCAACCCAGACGATCAGTTTCACCATCTCCTCGGACGATATGGCCTTCCTCTATTTGGATGGGGTGGTTGCTTGCAACGATGGCGGCGTGCACGCCGCCACATCCGTTCCCTGCACTTCATCGACACTCCCAGTCGGCAGCCATACACTCCAACTCTTCTTTGTCGATCTCAATCCGGTTGATGCGGTGCTGGATTTCACGGTGACGACCTCGGGTGTATGCACCGCCCCCATCACCCAGCTCACACCCACGATTTCCTGGTCAACACCCGCCGCCATCACCTACGGGACGCAGTTGAGCCCAACCCAACTCGACGCTTCTTCGAATGTTGCCGGATCGTTTAGCTACTCGCCGGCATCAGGCGCCATATTGCCGGCCGGACAGCAGACGCTCACGGCAACCTTCACCCCCACCGACACGACGAATTACACCAACGCAACGGCTACTGTGTCCTTGACGGTAAGCAAGGCGACACCCGCGATTACCTGGGCAACACCCGCCGCCATCACATATGGAACAGCACTCAGCGCAACGCAACTTGATGCGTCCTCCAATATTGCGGGATCATTCAGCTACTCGCCGCCATCAGGCGCCATATTGTCGGCCGGACAGCAAACGCTCACGGCAGCATTCACCCCCGCTGATTCAGCGGATTACACCACTGCATCGGCAGGTACACAGCTTATCGTGCAACCGGCCCCGGTAACCTTGCTACTCGCCTCCAGCACAAATTCTGTTCCAGCCGGGACGCCGTTCACATTGACCGCAACCACCAAAAGCGGCACCGCACAAATGCCCACCGGAACCGTCACCTTCTGGAATGGGGCAAGTTCCCTGGGCACGGCTTCGCTGGCCAACGGGGTTGCTACCTATTCCACTGCATTGTTTTCCATCGGCGGAACCGCTCTTACCGCCAATTATTCGGGCGATGCGAACTTTGTGCCGGCAACCTCAAACCCCATCCCCGTCGCCGTACAAGCTGCCGCAACCACGAATCTGCTCACCGCCTCGCCCAACCCCGCACCATTTGGAACCTCTGTTTCTTTCACCTCGACGCTCATCAGTCTCGATGGAACACCGACGGGAAGCGTCACCTTCTATGACGGGGGAACGGCCCTGGGCGTGGCTTCGCTGATCTCTGGAGTGGCAACCTACTCGACCAGCACACTTGCCGTGGGACCGCACAATATCACCTCCATACTTGCAGGGACGCCTTCGTTTGCTGCCAGCACCTCAAACATGGTCGTCGAGACAGTGGCCGATTTCACCATCTCCGCCGCTCCAGCTTCGGGCACCTTATACACCGGCGAATCGGCTTCCTTCACCGTCTCCATATCGTCCGTCACCGGCTTCAATCTGCCTGTCTCTCTCAGTTGCTCTGGCTTGGCGGCTTACACAACATGCAGCTTCTCTCCGCAGATATTGATTGGCAGCGGAGTCTCTACGGTGGTCGTTCAAACCACCGCTCCCAGCCAAATGGCGCATCGCTCGGAACCCTTTGCAGCCCTTCGCGTCACCGCGCTGGCCGGTCTACTGTTGTTGTTCATCCCGCGACGGGGGCGCCGTGCCGGAAAAAACGGTATGGCTATTCTCATCTTTTTTGCGCTCATTGCCATGGGAGTCGCAACGACGGGATGCAGCGGCAACAGGTCGCTCGTGGATGGCACCCCGGTAGGAGCACAAACCATCACGGTCATCGGTACGGTAACCAGCGGAGCACAAACGCTCAGTCATCAGACAACCATGACGCTGAATGTCAAGTCGTTGTTTTAGAGGGGGAAGGTTCGATTTTCGATGATGCGAAGCGAGCAATACTCATTTCTCCAGCGTCCCCGCGTTTTCTCGCTCATCTTCTGGATGGCGATGCTGGCGGGTTCGTCCGTCTCTTATACTGCGCACGCACAGGCTGTTCCCTCTGCCACCTACCCGCTGAGAACCCTTTGGGTGGGTGTCCAATACTCCAATATTCATGCTGGATTTCCTTACCAGAGCAGTCAGAGGCTCACCGGCATCAGCTTCTTCGCCGATTATCATATCCAACACCGGATCGCCATTGAAGCGGATGCCCGTTTTCTGCGCTGGGGCGCCTTCTATGGCCTGGCAGAAAACAATTATCTCGCCGGGCCCCGCTTTACGATCTGGGACGCCGGCAAGCTGCGACCCTACGGGCAGTTTCTGCTTGGCCTTGGCTCTTTGCATTTCCCATTCAACATCGGAGATAGCAGATATTTGGCGCTGGCCCCCGCCGGCGGAGTGAATTATCGCCTCAGCCGCAAATGGACTCTGAATGGAGAGTATGAATACCAGCTATGGCCCGGATCGCCTGATATTTCCAACCAGCCCGCACATGAAATCGCCCCCAACGGTTTCCACGCCGGGTTGGCGTATCGCCTGTGCCGATAGGATGCAAGCCACGCAGCGATCTTTCCAGGCTAACTGTCCGGCAGCACCGTTCGCAACGCAAGAAGCACCGTGCGACATACTAGTACGCAATACGTGCTACTCGTGAAATAATTATCGAAAGGCACCATTCCCGCTTCCGCCCTCCGGCAGCCGCTTAAAGGACTATCTGCCCGTGGGAGCCCTGGTATGGCGTGGCCCTGAATCCCTTTCCATTGGAGTTGCTCCCAATGTCCCTGAAAAGTCTGACGGTGCTCTTCTTTCTGTTGGCGCCCTGTCTGTGGGCCGCTCAGGAAGCTGCTGCCCCGGCCGGAGCTGCCGGCCATGCGATCGATGCGCAGAGCCACCCGGTCGCCGCCAGCGATAAGGCTTATCCGCATCAGCTATCGGGAACGGTGGTGGACTCCTCTGGCGCAGTGATTGCCGGGGCGGACGTGCATCTTCTGAGCGTGAACGGCACGGTTCAAAGAACAGTACATTCGGACCGGAACGGCAGCTTCATTTTTTCCGGGCTCGGGGCAGGCAATTATCGACTCGTCGTCATGAATCCCGGCTTTGCAACCAAAGAGATCCTGGTCGCCCTCGGCATCGCCGCTGCCCCGGCCCCGCTGCGCATCTCTCTGGTAGTGGGCGCCGTCAGCGCCACCGTCAATGTGAACGGCCGGGAAGATGATCTGATCGGGATAGCCGAATCCGGCTCTCAAGGCACTGCCGGTGCAACCGAGATTCAGGATCGTCCGATTCTTCGTTCCGGAGAAGTCCTGGAGACGGTGCCCGGCCTCATCATCACCCAGCACGCCGGTGGCGGCAAGGCCAACCAGTATTTTCTACGCGGCTTCAATCTCGATCACGGCACGGATATTGCCATTTTCCTCGACGATATGCCGCTGAATCTGCCCTCGCACGCGCACGGCGAGGGCTACTCGGACATGAACACCGTCATTCCCGAGTTTGTACAGCGGGTGGATTTCGAGAAGGGACCTTATTACGCCAATGTCGGCAACTTCAGCTCGGCTGCCAATGCCCATGTGGAGTTCTTCAAGACGCTGCCCGAGAACTTCTTCAAGGTTGAGGGCGGCACGCATTCCTACGGCCGCGTTGTTTTCGGCGCATCGCAGAAGCTTGGTGCGGGCAATCTGCTCTACGGCGGACAAGAGTATTACTACGACGGCCCCTGGGTGCATCCGGACGGTTTCAACAAAATCAACGGCCTGCTCACCTATAGCCAGGGCGACGATGACCATGGCGCCAGCATCACCGCCCACGCTTACCACGGAAAATGGAATTCCAGCGACCAAATCCCGGTTACCGCCCAATCCCTGGTTGGTTTCTTCGGCACCCTGAATCCGTCCGACGGCGGGCATTCCCAGCGTTATAGCTTGCAGGGCGAGTGGCATCATCAAGATGATCAATCCGCGTCAAAGATCATGGCCGCCGTATGGTATTACGATCTCGATTTGTTTTCCGATTTCACTTACTACTTGGTGGACGCGGACAAGGCAGACCAGTTCAATCAGCAGGACCGCCGCTGGGTGGGTTATGTGGACGCGCACCACACCGTCTTCGGCTCAGCTCTGGGCCACAAGATGTCCAACACCTTCGGCGTTCAGTTCCGCAATGATTGGATAGGCAATGGCCTTTATCGCACGGCAAATCGCGTACGCACCACCAAGACCGATTATTCCGCCACCGGCGCCAGTTTCTTTCCCGTTGGCAGTACCGCTGGCCCTAACTGCATCGATTTGGCCCCGAATACTCCTCTTACTCTCACCGTGATTTTGCCGGCTGGCACCATCAACGGTGCCGGCGCCGGAACCGCCGCAGGCACCACCGCCTCTTTCTCTGTCCCCACCGGCTCCACGTTTGACACCTCCACCTGCCCCACTTTGCCCGCGACCACCTCACGGGATAACTTCACCGACATGATCGGCAGTGCTTTCGTGGAAAATAAGATCCAATGGACGAGCAAGTTCCGCTCGCTCTTGGCCCTGCGCGGCGACGAAGATAAATTTGTCGTCACCAGCTTGGCTTACCCGAGCCTCACTTCTTTGTCCGACAGCACCAGCGCCATTCCCAACGCGCTCAATTCCGGCTCGGCCGCCAAGTTCCTGCCCAGTCCCAAGGCGAGTTTGATCTTTGCACCGTGGGCCAATACCGAGTTCTACTTACAGGGTGGATTCAGCTTTCATAGCAATGACGGGCGTGGCTCAACCCAAGTGGTAGAACCGGTCTCGCCGGACTATCCCTACCCAGGTCAGATCCAGCCCAAAATATCTCCCCTGGCCGAACAGAAAGGCGGAGAAATCGGCCTCCGCAGCACTGCCGTCAACCACCTGCAAAGCACCTTCGAGCTATGGTATCTTCGCAGCAACTCCGAGCTGACGCAGGATGGCGACACCGGCGGCACCCTGCCTTCGGAACAGTCGAGCAACCGCTATGGCCTCGAATGGGCCAACTACTACACGCCAACGGAATATCTGGCTTTTGATGCGGATATTGCGGACTCCCGCGCACAGTTCACTCTCGTTGACCCATTCGATGCGTCCTACCAGGTCGTGTATGCGCCCTTGTATGTATGCACCACAGGCGCCGCTTCATGCCCGACAGTGAGCGCCAACTATGACGGAAATGTCTATTGGCAACAGGCCGGCCCGGGCGGCAAGCTGGTTCCAGAAGCGGTCAAGGTGGTGATTTCCTCGGGCGCCACGCTGCACGATCTGAGAGGCTTTACATCAAGTCTGCGCCTGCGCTACTTTGGCCCGCGCTACCTGACCTCGGACGGACTGTTTCGGTCCAATCAAACGGTGCTGCTCAATGGCGAACTGAGCTATCGTTTCTTCAAGAAATGGAATGTTACTACTGAGTTGTTGAATATGCTGAACCGCAAGGATGCCGACATCGACTATGCCTATGTCTACCAGATCACCGCAACCGCCGCTCCTGCCTTCGGTCGCGTGAACCACCCCACCGAACCGTTTCTGCTGCGATTTGCGTTAGGAAGGAGCTTTTAACAGAGGCAGCGGCAAGCTTCCCCCGGCCACTTTGTATTCTCTTCCCTGCGGATCAATGTCGATGGGGGTGTTTGTGCTCTTTTTCCGCCGGCACAGCCAGCGCCTGCGCGGGAACGGTCTTCACCAGATGTCCGTGCTGAACCCCCTTGAGCGCAATCAGTTGGTTGGCGAAATGCTCTACCGCGGCCGATTTGCCATGCACGATCAGCACCTCCAGGCAGGAGTCGTGATCCAGATGCGCATGGCAGGTGGAAACCACCAACTCATGGTGCTCGTGCTGCAACTGGGTAAGCTTTTCGCCTACGCCATGCGCCTCGTGGTCGTAAATCAGAGTGACGGTGCCGACCACTATAGCGTTCGCTGTCGCGGTCCGTTCGCCGACCAGGCGATCGCGAATCAGATCGCGGAAGGCCTCCGAACGGTTGGTGTATCCACGCCGTCCCATCCACTGGTCGAACTGCTGAAGAAGGTCGGAATCCAGCGCCACGCCGATTCTGCGGAGAATGCCCATAGAAGCTCCTGCGACAACCTTCGATTGTATTCCAGAACCATGACCGCTATCCGCTTGCTTCCAAGTGGTAAAGGCGCTGAAGCATTCTGGCGCCGGTGGATTGCAGTCGATGCGGAGACAGCCCCCCGCTTGCCACAGCGTGTGTCAAAAACTGGCTTTATAACAGGCCACGACTTCACAGGCTGCGGACAGTACGCTAGTGGTATGTCTCATGCAGATGGTCATTTATCCGTTTTGAAGGGTACGGGCTTTAGCCCGTACATAAAGCCTGCAAAATCAATACGGCTTTAGCCACTGAGGGAATCTTGGTTCAGCGAACTCTGCCCACTATAGCTCGCGGAGAATGGACTCTAATAACGAGACACTACACTAGGACTGAACTTCTATTTCGTCCAACCGCTGCCATTTGTAAATCATCAGGGAAACGATCCAGCTCAGCGCAAAGAGTCCGACGATGCAGTAGCCAAGCACCCCGAAGTTGTTGTTAAGCCTTTGCACCTGGATCCAGACAAAGCCGGTCAGATGGAACTGTGCGGCCAGCAGCCCGAGAGCCTCGATGCCGCCTACGACCAGGGCGACAAGCACCGAGACAAAAGTGATCGTCAGGTTGTAGTAGAGCTTGCGCACCGGCTTGACGAAGGCCCATCCATAGGCGCCCAGCATGAGGATATTGTCGGTGGTATCGATCAGCGACATGCCGGCGGCGAAGAGCGCGGGAAAGACCAGGATGGACCACATCGACAGCCCCTTGGAGGCTTCGGCGGCGGAGATGCCCAGCAGTCCGATCTCGGTGGCCGTATCGAAGCCCAGGCCAAAAAGAAAACCCAGCGGATACATGTGCCAACTGCGGGTGATCAGATTGAACATGGGGCGAAAGAGACGCGAGAGAAAGCCGCGATCCGCGAGCAGCAGATCGAAGTCTTCTTCGACATACGGTGCCCCGCCACGGACGCGTACAAAGGCCCGATAGATGGAGCGCAATACGATCAGATTGGCGAGGGCGATGGCGAAGAGAAACAGCGTCGAAACCAGCGTGCCGACAACACCGCCAATGGCGCGCGCCGAATCCATGCGATGCTGCAGAAGCATGGCGGTGGCGGCGATGGCCGCCGACCCCAGCACCACGATGGTCGAATGACCCAGCGAAAACAGCAAGCCGACAGCAACTGGGCGCTTGCCCTGCTGCATCAGTTTGCGGGTCACATTATCGATGGCCGCGATGTGGTCGGCGTCCACCGCATGGCGCAGTCCGAAACTATAGGCCAGCAGCGCGGTTCCCAGAAGCACGGGAAAATGCCGGAAGGCAACAATAGCCCAGATCCAGGCCACAAGATTGAAAACCAGCAGGATTGCGTAGATACCGGCTACCTTTCCACGAAGATGGCTGGCCGAATCATCGAAGATCCCCAGCAGAACCGTCAGCGGAATGCGCCTGGGGCGGGAACTCAATTCAGGCTTTGTAGAGACTGCACCCATTAACGGACTCCTCTGTACCGGCTCCCTGGCTGCGCCGAAATCTCCCCGCATCCGCTTTCAAGACTCGATCTTCGGCGTCGTCCAACAAGACGGCGGCGGCCGCTTCCAAGGACGAATCCGGAATGGCGAGCTGATTTCCGTGCCCGCTTACGGCTGCCGTCATTATACCAATTTAAAAAACGTGCTACCCAGGAAAGAATGATCCCGGCCCGGCAAGCGCCCTCGAGTTCAACGCCCCACTTTGCCATGTCAATGTCCCCCGTCTGCGGGGTACCAGACCGACGGCCTGGACAATCAGGGATGGAACAACTGAAATCAGCCAGACTGCACGCGCAAGCTGCGGAACGCGGATTCCATCTCGTGCCGATCAATTGTGTTCCTTAGGAGAGTCGGGGGCTTTACCTTTTGTGGCCCCTCAATGGGGCATGTGTGGGGTACTCCTTGCTAGCAGCAGCCCCGTGCTTCAACGCTGGGAAAGCAGCCCCATGACGTCTCCCAAGTCCCGGAGGGACTGCGCTTCATTCTCCGCACCATCCCTTTTGCTCTTCTTGCGAACGTTGGATCAAGCCACAAACCAGAGACACTCCCGGAAACCTCAAACTCCGACTCTCGCCCCCCCAAGAACCGAGTGTTTTCCAATTTGTAATGAAGCTCATACACTTGTCCCGATGTTCCTGGCGGCGTGCAGGCCAACGCGAGATCCAAGACCATCTGACACCATAGTAACCATCTCTATGCGTATACCAAAGTAATCTCAAGTAAACTAACGAATCCACTGAAACCTCCGATAGTAATCAGTAGAAAGATTACTATCGGGAGGATCCGTAGATGTTCATCAAGTTTGCACCCGCTGCCCTGGCCTTGGCCGTACTCGTACCCACTCTGACTCCCGCCCATGCCGCCAGCCGCACCACTACCATGATGGTTACGGTAACGGTGCCCAGCACCTGCCAGGCCTCTGCCAATCCCCTGGCCGTGCTGAACAGCAGCGCCTCCCCGGTGGCGGTCAACTGCCCCAACGGCACGCCCTACAACGTCAGCGTCAACGGCCAGACGGCGAACAGCGCCTCTACTGCCGCCGCGCCCCTGGTGGGATCGATGCCGCTCGCCAGCGCCCTGCACTCGGTCAGTTCCACCGGCTCCGCCTTGCTGGATGGCTCTGCGCTGGCGCAAGCCGCAACCCTGGGCGGCGACGACACCACTGTGGTCACCGTCACCTACTGAGCTTTCCGTTTGCTCGGCGCCGATCGCCAGGTGCGCAGACGGCGGTCGCGTCTTGCTGCAGAGGCAGCAGGGCGCGACTGGCATTCTTCCTGAGCGGTGGCCGCGCGGCAAAACCCCTTGGGCCTTCTGGAGTTATTTGGTTTTATTTATTAAAGAATAAATAGATGCGTTGAGGAATTGGTCAATAAGATAGAGGTTTATCTGGATACCGCCTTATTGTCCAATTGGTCAATAGCTCGTGGAGCGGTCCGGCCTTTCGCTGCACCTCCTGCACCAATTGCCCAAACCAGGGTCATCATTCATCAGCGCCTTCAGTACACTTTCCCGTTGTGGTTCTGGACGCGCAATACGGTACCATGGTGCTTCCATTGGTGTAGATAAAGACCGCCCTGGACGCGAATATTGTTTGACACTCAAAAAGACCGGATCTAACTTTCCCGTAGCTGAAATTCGCAGCAAACTGTCGGCGTTGTTATGGCGGGAAGATGACAACCATGCGTTGGGATTTCCCTGCCCATAATTCGTCGGGGGTTACGCGCGCGCCGAAAGCGGCAGGAAGTTATGGGCGCGGAGTAGACAAGCTCTTCGGTTTCGGCCGGGAAAGCAGGGCCGCGACCTTTCAGCGGAAGAGATCCGCCCCTCCCTGCGGCGGCAGGCGTGCAAGTGGCAACTTTCTCCTGATCTGCATTGTTGACCATCGGCCGGACTCCTGAGGATCGATGCGCGAAGCTCCCCGCCTCGCGTCCGGCTACCCTCCTACGGGATTCTCAGGACCGGCGGATGGGCCTGTGCACCCTTCAGGTTCCAACCTTTCAATGGGAGGAAAAGCCATGAAGTTATCGTACGCAATTGCCGGCTCCGTCCTGGCGCTGTGCGCCGCCACAACCGCACTCGCTAGCAATACCACCACCGGCACTCTTGCAGTCAACTCGAACGTCGGGACCGTTTGCTCTGTCAGCGCCACTCCAATTGCATTCGGAAGTTATACCGGCCTGGCCATTGGCCCCATCACTTCCGGCATCACTGTGGTGTGCAATACGGCTGACACGGTGAGCATCGGTCTGACTAGCCCCAATTACGCTTCTTCGGATATCAACGCCGGCACCGGCTTCAACATGATCAACGGCAGTGACGCGTTGCCCTATACCCTCTATCAGGGCCCGACCAGCGGTTCAACGGCGTGGACCGACGCCAACAGCATGACAGGCATTTCGGTGCCGGCAGGCGGGAGCGGAACGACCACAACTATCTCCGGATATCTTGCGGCGTCGCTTACGACCGTACCCGGAACCTACTCGGACACGGTAACCGTAACCGTAACCTACTAACCAATAGTATCCATCCCCGCAAGGACACTATGAAGCCCTGCAAACAAAGTCGACTGATGGCGGCGGCGCAAGCGGTCGCCGCCATTCTCCTCCTTCTTTGTATCGATCCTCTTTCCCGAGCCCAGGCATTGTCGGTTTCTCCTGTCAACCTTGTCCTCTTGTCTGGGGATCGCAGCGCCATTCTTACCCTGACCAACAAAGGCGAAAATGAAACTACGGTGCAGATCCGCATTTTTGCCTGGAATCAGCAAGACGACAAGGACCAGCTAACGGAAACCGCGGCAATCATGGCCGGTCCGCCCATGGCGACCATCGCACCGGGTGGCAATCAGATCATCCGCCTGCTGCTACGCCAGCCGGCCCAGGGCCGGGAGGCTACCTACCGCATCCTGGTCGACCAGATTCCACCCGCTGTCAAGACCGGGGGGGGGTTACAGATGGTGCTGCGCCTGTCCATTCCGGTCTTTGTCCAGCCGCCGACCGCGGCTTCCTCCCACCTCCAGTTTCGCCTCGAACGCCAAGGGGAGAAGCTCTTTCTGGTAGGCATCAACGATGGCCTTCGCCATGATTTAATCCGTGGTATCGTGCTTTCGGCGGGCGACGCCCGCGAGTGGAAGATCGCGCCTGGCGCATCGCCCTACATCCTTTCCGGAGTTACTCGGCGCTGGCCGGTCGAGGTGCAGGGAGCCCTTCCGCTACCCGGCGAAAGCCTGCGCTTGACCGCCCAGGCTGGAATGGCCATCGACCAGGAGGTTCGCGTTGCGGCCGCGCCGTGAGCGCCACGGAAGGCCGATCCGACGGTGTGCCAGCACGGGAACGTGGATACTCATCTTTCTGCTGTTGGTCCCCGCGGGACTGTCGGCTGCTTCTCCCTTGCCCTCTCCGCAAGCGGGGGCCCAGACAGGCGCAGATGAAACCTTGCCCCTGGGAGTACGGGTCAATGGGCAGGATACCGGAAAAACCGTCGAGTTTACCCTGCGTCAGGGTCGGATACTGGCCCGACCGGAGGATCTGCGCGACATCAGAATCGTGATTCCCAAAGACATCCCCTTGCAGCCCGGAGGACTCATCGCTCTCGAAGACCTCTCGGGATTGACCTGGAAGATCGACCGGGCCAAGCTGACGATCGAAGTCACCGCCGTCGCTAGCCGCTTAACCGCCACGCGGATGCTGGCCAACCCGCTGGAGGAACACCGCAAGATTGAGAGTGGCAGGGGCGCAACCCTCAACTACGATGCTGTCGGCACCTATACGGGCGGCCGCGCGGGTGGCACAGGGACCGTGGACTTCAGGTTTTTTTCGCCCTGGGGTATCGTAAACACCGATTGGCTCGCTTATGCCGGCGCGACGACGAGCAGTTCGGGCTCGAACTCCGCGATTCGCCTCGATTCTGCCTACACCTTCGCCGATGTGAATACGCTGCGCCGCTACACCCTGGGCGACTTTATCACCGGCGGCTTGGCTTGGACGCGTCCGGTTCACATGGAAGGCCTGCAGATGCGCAGGGATTTTAGCACCCGCCCTGATTTGATCACCTTTCCCCGGCCCTCGGTGGGCGGTGAGGCGGCAGTTCCCTCGACGGTAACGGTGCTGGCAAATGGGAGCCAAGTGACCACCAGCCAGGTCGCTCCCGGCCCATTCCAAATCCAGCAGCTTCCGGTTATCTCAGGGGCGGGCACCATCTCGCTCACCATGACCAATGCCCTCGGACAACAGGTCACGGTGACGCAGCCCTTCTACGCCGCGCTCACCATGTTGGCGCCCGGCCTGCAAACCTACGCCATTCAATCTGGCCTGGTACGACGCAACTGGGGCGTAGAGGGCAATGACGAAGGCAAGATCGCCGGTGCCGCCATCTATCGCCGCGGCCTGGCTCAGTGGTTCACCTTCGAGGGCAGCGCGGAAGATACGCCGAAGGCATTTATGGCGGGCGCTGGCGGCCTGACGACTATCGGGCATCTGGGCGTGGTCAACTTGGCGGCGGCAGTGAGCGATGCCTCGGGCCAGCTCGGCGCCCAGTATTCGCTAGGGGCGCAGCGTGTAGGAAGGAAGTTCAGCCTGGGCGCCTCCGCCATCGTCGCAGATCGCAACTTCAGGGACGTGGCCTCGATGAACGGCTCTGGAATCGAGCGCAAGCAGATCAGCGCCTTTGCCAGCGCTACCATAAAAAAGCTTGGCGCCGTGGGCGCTGCTTACACTGGGCTCGACCAGGATCCCCCCCCGGTAGCGGTTGCTGGAGAATTGCTGACGGCTTCGCACTCCAAGGGCCTCACCGCCAACTACTCGCTCTCCTTTCGCCACATCTCGTTCTATGCCACCGCTTACAGGAACTTTTCCGGCGTGAGCAGCAGCAATCAGGCGCAGTTTGGGGTGACGATTCCCTTCGGAAAGCGAAGCTCGGCGAACCTCAGCGCGGCAACTGACGGCTCGGGGCAGGTGCAGGCGCAGCAACCGACAGTCGTAATCGGTGATTGGGGTTATCAGGCCTTTGCCTCCTTCGACAGCAACAATCACGCCTTCGGCCAAGTGCAATATAAGTCGCCCGTGGGCCTCTGGACCGCCGGTATCGACGTCCTCAACGGCACGACGACAGAGCGGCTGGAAGCGCTGGGAGCCTTTTCCTATGTCGATGGGAGCCTGTTTTCTTCCAACTATGTCTATGACAGCTTCGCCATTGTCGACACCACTCCGGTGCCGCACGTACACGTCTTGCAGGAGAACCGAAATGTGGGCAAAACTGGCGCCGCCGGACGACTGTTGGTGCCGGATATGCTCTCTTTTCAATTGAATCGTATCGGTGTCCTGCCCACCGATATTCCTCCCGACGCCAGTCTGGGCAAGGACTCCTATCAGATTCGCCCTCAGGACCGCTCCGGAGTGGTGGTGAAGTTTCCCATCCAATTCAGCCACGCCGCCCTGCTGCGCCTGGTGGACGAGAGGGGGACGGCTATTGCGCTGGGCAGCACCGCAACCCTGGTGGCTACCGGAGTTGCCTTTCCCATCGGCTACGATGGCGAGGCCTATGTCGAAAATCTCAGCCCCCATAACGAATTGTCCGTAAAGCGCGCGGACGGCAAGAGCTGCACTGTCGTCTTCGACTACAAGGCCGTTCCCGGAGATATTCCAACCATTGGCCCGTTGCGCTGCGTGGAGAAGAAACCATGAGAAAAAATCTCGCATTGCTGGCCCTTCTGTTGTTTGCCGGCGCCGTCCGGCCAGCGGCGGCGGCCAGTTGCACCATTGCCTCGGTTACCCCGGTGGTCTTTGGCACCTATAGCGGAATGACGGAGGCAGTCTCCAGCACCTTGACCATTCAGTGCACTTCCGGCTTGGCCTACAACATCGGGCTGAGCGCGGGAACCGCGGGCGGCGCAACCGTCTACAGCCGGGCCATGATAGGCCCCTCCGCGACGTTGGGATATGGCCTGTTCAGCGATGCGGGGCACAGCGTCATCTGGGGCAACAGCAGCGGCACCGGATGGGTGAGTGGAACCGGCACCGGAGCCACCCAGCAGGTCATCATCTACGCGCAGATACCCAGCGGGGAGAACGTAGCGGCGGGCAGTTATAGCGACACCGTCACGGTAACCCTCTCCGGCAATTTCTCCACCGCGACGGTTCAATTCAACGTGAGCGCTACGGTCTTGAAGGCCTGCACGGTGTCGGCGACGCCGCTGGCCTTTGGCGGCTACTCGGGTGTGCTGCTCAGCTCCACGGCGACCATCTCCACCACCTGCACTCTGGGAACGGCCTACTCTGTGGGCCTGGATGCCGGGCGATCCAGTGGGGCAACCGTGACCAACCGGGCTATGACCGGCCCGTCCCCCTCGCTGATGCGGTACAACCTGTTCCGAGACGCCGGGTACAGCAGCAACTGGGGCAACACGCCCGGCGCGGATACGGTGGCTGGTACCGGCTCCGGGGTGGTCCAGTATCTCACCGTCTTTGGTCAGGTTCCGGCCGCGCAGCCCAATCTCAAGGCGGGCAGCTATAACGATACGGTGACGGTGACCGTCACCTATTGACGGCCTCGGTGTCCTGAAGCATTTCTCCGAATGGAGTACGGGTGCCCAACCCTCGCGGCGTCTTGGTGGATGCGGCTAGGGTGGGCGGACGATACCGCAATAGGAGAAATGTCCCGTCGATCCAGCCCTTGATTCGTGTCGCGCTCCCCCCCCCCTGGCGGTCGAAGAGCACCGCCAGCAAGTGGCACGGTGTTACTGTGAGGACCGGTCGAAACGAGCACTTTTCAGCACCCCTATGCCCCTATCTGGCTGCGACGGCGCGAACTGCGAGTTTTTCGCGGATGGTCTTCAGCAGCTCTCCGGAGGGGTCGTCGCCATATTGCCAGAACATGATTCCGCCCAGATGGCGAACCTGAAGATAGCTGCATTTGGCCGCCAGCGACTGGGGATCGTCGTAGGAGATGAAAATCTTCTTCTCCGCACTGTAGAGGTACGGCGCGGCAGCGGCCGCATCCCAGTAGCGTATGAATCCCTGCGCCGGCAGAGCGCGGATGGACCTATATGGGACAAAGTCGGCTGCCGTGGGTTTGCCCGGCTGAAAGAGGCCGTGATTCTCAGCCTCTACCCCGCCCCACGCGCGGCCGTAGAAAGGCACACCCAGCACCAGCTTCTCCGGCGCTACTCCAGCCTGCAAAAATGCCTGAACTGCTGCGTCAACTGAGTCTTTGCGGGGGCTGGCGGGGTTGGTATAAAGGGGCGCATGGTGGTTGGTAGCGGCGTCGGCAGAAGCCGAACTGAAGTCGTAGGCCATTAGATTCACGGCATCGACGTATTGCGACACCCTGCCCATCTCGGTATGGGCCAGGTAGTCGCCGGAGGCTGCGGCGGCGATGGTCAGATAAAGCCGCCGGTGCGTGGTCTTGGTTTCCCGGTCGAAGAGCTGGCGCAGATCGCGGAGCAGAAGGGTGAAGTTCTGCCGGTCTTCGTCGCGGAAGGGATGCCCGGCGCCGGGCTGTCCTGGATACTCCCAATCGATGTCCACGCCGTCCAGATGGTAGCGGCGGAGAAACTCGAGCGCGCTTTGGACGAAGCTCTGACGGCTCTGCGCGGTCAGCGCAAGATCGGAGAAGCTGCTCGACCACCGCCATCCGCCCACCGAAATCAGCACTGTGAGCGCAGGATTCCGCTGCCGCAAAGCCGTCAGCGTGGCCAGATTCTGGGCGTCGGCCGGGTAGCCCTCGACCATGCGACCGTCCACGATGTTGGCAAAAGCGAAGTTGATACGGGTCAGCCCGCGTGCGTCAATCTCTGCCGGCGCAAGCAAGACGTCCTTCGCGAAGACGTATCCCACCACCGCCGGGGCGGCCGGATGGCTGGCCGCGGGCGCACCCGGTGCGGGAAGAACCAGAAGCCCGGCTAGGGAGACAAGGAGGATTCCCGATTTGACCATGCCCTCCACAATATCCCATTGGCGCGAAATCGCCCGCCTCGATTTGCCTCCGATTGATCGAGAATGAGAACGGTCTGCGCGACTCCGACGGACCGACCCTGCGGCACCGCGCCTTTTGGACCGGTCCGGTCGGGATGCGTACCGTGTGATGGTCCCGCGGGACGGCGCGCTTCGGTAGTCTTGAGGAAGTGAACATGATTGAAACCCTACTGGGACTGGCGGTCCTTTCCGCGTTCTTCCTGCTGGGAGCGCTCTTGCATACCCTGGGTGTGCCCATCCCCGGCGGCGTGTTGGGACTGCTGCTGCTCTACGCCGCGCTGCAATTCAAGCTGGTGAAGATGAAATGGGTGGAGCGCGCCGCGGGACTGCTCTTGCGGCACATGGTTCTGCTCTTTGTGCCTCTGACGGTGGGCCTGATGGAGATGGGACCAGTGCTCTCCCGCCAGGCGTTGGCCATCTCGGCCAGCCTGCTGGTCAGTTGGGCCGCAGTGCTGCTGACCACTGGCCTGCTGGGCCGCTGGCTGCTGCCCGCCCTGCCGCCCCAAGAACCGGCGCAGCCTGAAGCGGCGGAGGACGGCCAATGAGCACAATTCTCGGCAATCCCGCTGTCAGTGTCGCGCTGAGCCTGCTTTTCTATGCGGCCGCTGCGGTGCTGCACCGGCGCTGGCGCTGGATTCCTCCCATTGTGGCCGCTTGCCTGCCCATCATGGCCCTGCTCGCAGTGACCCACGAGCCCTGGGCCGCCTATAACCGCGGCGGAAACCTGCTGACCTGGCTGCTGGGCCCGGCGACGGTCGGGCTGGCGGTACCCATGTTTCGCAATGGACAGGCTTTACGCAGTTCCCTGCCGCGACTGGCGTTGATCGTACTGATCGGCTCGGTGGTTGGCATGGTAGCCGCCGGGACGACGGCCTGGCTGCTGGGCGCGCCACGAGCCGTCATCCTGTCCACCGTTCCCAAGTCCGTCACCACCCCCATCGCCATCGAGGTCTCGCGGGAACTGGGCGGAATCCCCCAGATAACCATCGCTCTGGTCATTCTGGCCGGGGTTTTGGGAGCCAGCTTTGGAGTGCCGCTGCTGCGCCTGGTCGGGGTGCGCGAGGATCGCGCCATCGGCGCTGCCATGGGAACCGCCTCGCACGGCGTCGGCACCGCCAGCCTGGTTCGCCGTTCCGAGATGCAGGCCACGGTCTCCTCCTGGGCCATGGCTGCCGCCGGCGTCTTTACTTCTCTGCTGGCCGCTTTGCTGGCACTGGCGCTGCGTTTTTTCTCCTGACCCTCCGCGCCCGTCAAGCACCAAGGATTACTCATGGTTTAGAGGATCGCCATCCAGCCATGAAAGCCGATGTTCATTTATCCGAATGTCATCCTGAGTGTTGCATGGACCTTCGCTCCACTCATTCGGATGAAAATTGCAGTTTGTTCTACCGGCGAATTGTCATCCTGAGTAGCCCGACTCGCCGCTGCAAGTTACGTCGGGAATTTTCGGCGTACCCCACAGCGTCCCGTGCCCTGTCATCCTGAGCGGAGCGCAGCGAAGTCGAAGGATCTGCTTTTGTTTTTCGGAAGACTGATTTTCCCGGGACCAGATAGAAGCCCTTGCCCCGCCGGGGTGTACACTTTTCTTCGCGCCCCGGCCCTCGCGCCCGCGCTCGAACAGGAATTCCATGACCAAGCAAAAATTTTTTCTTTCTCTCGCCTTCTTTGCAACCTTCACTCCCTGCCTTGCGCTCTTTTCCGCGGCTCAAGCGAACCAGACTCCGGCCACAGGCCCGCAAAAGCGGCCCATGACCTTTGCAGACATGATGCAGATGAAGCGCCTGGGCGAGACCGCCGTCAGTCCCGATGGGAAGTGGCTGGCCTACTCTGTGACATCCGTGGATCTGGCCAAGAACAGTAAAACCACGGAGTGGTGGTTGCAGGCCATCGCCCAAGGCGAGCCCTTCAAGATTGCCGTCGCCCAGCCCGGCGACAACGGCCTTCAGTTCGCCCCGGACGGGCGCTCCGTGCTCTTCCTTTCCAGCCGCGAGCATAGCCAGCAAATCTGGACGGCCGATTTCGACCCCGCCACCGGCGTCACCAGCCATCCCCGGCGGCTCACGGCCATCTCCACCGAAGCCGGCGATGCCCTCTGGTCCCCGGATGGGCGCTCGGTGGTCTTCACCTCTTCCATTTATCCGGATTGCCCGGCCATCACCGAGAAAGACGCAAATACCGGCGAAGCCTGCAATACCAGCCGCGATCAGGCCGCTGCCACCAGCAAGGTCAAGGCGCAGATCTTCGACCATCTGCTCTATCGCCACTGGGACCACTTCACCGGCTCCAAGCGCTCCCACCTCTTTTTCCTTTCGCTTGAGAACGGTGGAATCCGCGATCTCACCCCCAACGATCCCCACGATGTTCCGCCCTTCTCGCTGGATGGCGGCGGCTGTGGCTGCGCCATTTCACCCGATTCGAAAGAACTGGCCTTCACCGAAAATCTCGACGAAGAGCCGGCGACCAGCGTAAGCGCGAAGATTTTTACCCTGGATCTGACAAATCAAGATGCCAAGCCCATCGCCATAAGCACCTCCAAGGGCGGCAACTTCAACCCCGCCTACTCGCCCGACGGCAAGTATCTGGCTTGGCGCTCCCAGGAACGCGCCGGCTACGAGGCCGACAAGTTCAGGCTGATGCTCTACAACCGCGCGGCGAAGACGACCAAGAATTTGCTATCGAAATTTGAGAATTGGGTGGATGAGTTCGTCTGGGCCTCAGACTCTGAAGCGCTCTATTTCACCAGCGGAAATGCCGGAGAGGCGCCCATTTTCCAAGGGACATTTGATGGCCGATCGAGAAGAATCACTGCGTGGGATGGAGAATATAGCAGCCTTCATTCTCTTTCTGATTCCAGAATTGTTGCTACTAAAGTGAAGGTCGATGCACCGGCTGAAGCTTACTTGGTGCACTACAACTTTGTTCCGGAAACCCCACCGAGTGATCAGTATGCAATGCAAACCAGAACCGGAAAGATAACAATTTCCGAGACTGAAACGGGTGAAGAGGAAAGTTGGGTCACCCATATCAATGATGATCTTGTCGCTTCACTAGATCTTCCGAAAATGCAGGACTTCTGGTTCACCGCGACCGACGGCACCAAGCTGCAAGGCTTCGTGATTCCGCCACCGGGCTTCGACGCCAAGAAAAAATATCCAGTCAAGTTCCTGATCCACGGCGGCCCGCAGGGCGCCTGGGGCGACTCCTGGAGCTACCGCTGGAACGCCGAGCTCTTTGCCGCCAACGGCTATGTGGTGGTGATGATCAATCCCCGCGGCTCGACCGGCTACGGCCAGACCATCGTGGACGGCGTCAACGGCGACTGGGGCGGCAAGCCCTTCACCGACCTGATGACCGGCCTGGACTACGCCGAGCAGCACTACCCGTTCATCGACAAGGGCCGCGAGTGCGCCCTGGGCGCCAGCTATGGCGGCTATATGGCCAACTGGGTGCTGGGCCATACCGACCGCTTCAAGTGCATCGTCAGCCACGACGGCATGTTTAACCCCGAGTCGGCCTATGGAACGACGGAGGAATTGTGGTTCAACGAGTGGGAGTTCAAGGGCAAGCCCTGGGACTACTACGGCAAACCCGACGCGGAGAATCCCTATCGCAAGTGGGCGCCCGCGCAGTACGCCAAGAACTTCAAGACCCCCACCCTGGTGGTCCACGGCCAGCTCGACTACCGCCTCGATGTCTCGGAGGGCTACCAGCTCTTCGATACCTTGCAGCGCCTCAAGGTTCCCAGCCGGATGCTCTACTTCCCCGACGAGGGCCACTGGGTGCTCAAGCCGCAAAACTCCCAACTCTGGTACCAGACCGTCAACGACTGGGTCGACCGGTGGACGGTGAAGGCAGGGAACTAGGGATCAGGTGTCAGTTTTCAGTGGCCGGCGAGGGACGCGTCGCCGGCCATCGGCTGTCAAAGCGGATCGGGCAGCCGTGAGCACTGTCCGCTGTCGTTGTAGTACATAATCGGAATCGTAGTACAATCGCAGCCATGGGAAGCTCAGTACAAGCCCGGCTCGATGAGGAGACGAAACAAGCGCTGGACCGGATCGTGCGACGCTATGGCTGGAGTGTGTCCCGTGCGCTACGGGAGTGCATATTGCAAACCGATAAGCTCAGCACACCAAAACGCACGCAACGCATGATCGGTATCGGGAGCGTTGATTTCGGCCCTGGCGATCTGGCTACCAATAAAGAATATTTACGCGATTTAGGGGTGAAGAGCATGGGGAAGGGTTGGCGTCCTCCCCAGGAACGTGGCGAGTGACCCCGATTCTGGTGGATACGGGATTTCTGGTCGCCCTCTACAACCGGCGCGAACCGCAACACCGCCGCTGTGTAGAGACCTATCGGGATCTCGAAGGAAGATTTGTGACCTGCGAAGCCTGTATTGCCGAGGCGTTGCATCTGCTGAATCATGAAAGCGCCGCTGTGGAGGGTCTGCTTTCCAGCATTCAAAAGGAAGCTCTGGAAGTTCCCTTCCGCCTTTCCGATCAAGTCGATAAGGTTCTCGATCTGATGCGCAAGTACCGCGACACACCCGCCAACTTCGCCGACGCCTGCCTGATTCAGATGGCCGAGGATCTGGGCACCGGCGATATTCTCACTCTCGACGGCGATTTCAAGCACTACCGCTGGCGCCGCAATCGCTCCTTCAACCTGCTGATTTCTTTGGATTGACTCCCATGCCCTTTGGCCGCGGTAAAAAGCCGTTCATTCCCCTCGACGAGCCAGCCCTCTTCGACTACGCCGTCAAGGCGCTGGGCCGGCGCATGCGCACCGAGGCCGAATTGCGCCGCCTGATGCGCACCCGCGTCGAGTCGGAAGCCTCCGGCGGGGAGCGCATCGATGCCGTGTTGCTGCGCCTGACGGAGTACGGCTACCTGAACGACGCAGCCTTTGCCGAGACCTACGCCCGCCTGCGCCAGGAGAACGAGAAGTTCGGTCTTCGCCGGGTGCAGCAAGATCTAAAACAGAAAGGCGTCTCTGACACCCTGATTGCCACCACCCTCGACGCCCAATATGGCCAGACCGACGAGGCCGCCCTGGCCCGGCTGCACTTGGAGCGCAAACGCATCCGCAAGCCGGAGAACGAGAAGGAAACGGCACGGGTCATGCGGCGGCTGGTGATGGCCGGCTTTTCCACCGGCGCTATTCGCCAGGTGCTGCGCCAGTGGGATGTGCCAGAAGAGGCCTTGACCGCGCTGGATAGCCTGGGAAGCAACCTGGACGAGCAAGTGCACGAGGAGTAAGTGCGCGATTCTAGAGAATCTCTGAACAAGAACCACCTTGAGAGCGACCCGCCCCTCGGAGGCTAAAATCCACCTTTTATTTTCAATATATTGCAGTGTGGATAAAGCTGCGCCTTGTTAGAAAGCACAAAAGCCCCAGATTTTGCGATTCCTTCGCTTTGCTTTCCAACAGATTTCAAATGCAGACGCCCTGGCCTGCCTCCTCCGCATTGAGACAGCTCCACTCCTCCATCGCGTATCCTGAGATGTGGAACCCCCTCCCAGACATGATCGCTCTCAGCCCAGCCGGCGGGCAGCGATGGCGGTAACCCTTTGCGGCCTCTGCGCCTTTCTGGAACTATATTGCACCCAGCCCCTTCTGCCGCTGCTGACGCATCTCTTCCATGCCTCCAAGACCGGAGTGGGAATGACCATCTCCGCCTCCACGCTGGGAGTAGCTCTCGCCGCGCCCTTCTTCGGCGCACTGACGGAGCGGCTGCCGCGCAAAACGGTGATCGTCGCCTCGCTGACCGGCATCGCCCTGCCCACCCTCCTGGCCGCCACCTCCAACTCCCTGGCGCAATTGATCTGGTGGCGGTTCTTGCAGGGCATCATGGTGCCTGGCGTGGTGGCCGTGGTGGTCACCTATATCGGCGAGGAGTGGCCGCCCCAGCGAGTCGCACTAATCATGAGCTTCTACGTCAGCGGAACGGCGCTGGGCGGCTTCATCGGTCGGATCTCCGCCGGGCTGCTGACCGACTGGCTGAGCTGGCGCTGGAGCTTTATCGCGCTGGGTACAACGGCCCTGGCCGGGGCTGGACTGGTGGCCTTGTGGCTGCCTCAAGGGCGGCGCCGGGTGTTGTCCGGCACGGAAAAGGCTGGGAGCCCGGCTGCACTGCCCAGAGCCTATCAGGTACAAGAGCTCTTCCGCAGCCGTCGTCTGGTGGCCACCTTTGCGGTTGGCTTCAATGTGCTCTTCTCGCTGGTAGGCGTCTTTACCTGGATTACCTTTCATCTCAGCGCCGCACCCTTCAATCTGGGAACGGCGGCGCTCAGCTCCCTCTTTTTCGTCTACCTGATCGGGCTGGTAGTGACTCCTATGGCGGGCTTTGCAATCACCCGGGTGGGCCTCAGAACGGGGATTACAGGGGCTATCTGTATCTCCATGTGCGGCGTGCTGCTGACGCTGGTTCCTTCGCTCCCGGTGGTTATTTTGGGACTCGCCATGCTCTCCTCGGGTGTCTTTATCGCCCAGACCGCCTCCCAGAGCCACCTCCGCGTTGCGGCACCGGCGGGTGCACGGGTCACGGCTGCCGGCCTTTACCTCACCTGCTACTACCTGGGCGGAACCGCCGCGGGTATTGCGCCGGGCTTCTTCTGGTCGCTGGGCAAGTGGCCCGCGTGCGTTGCCTTCATCGTGCTCATGCAAATGGCCGCGTTGACCATCGCCCTGATCGGCTGGAGAACGCCGCGAGCCGAGGTGCAGGCGTAGCCCGCATTCCGCAAGTCCCCTTCCGCTTCACCTTCCCACCAGGGGAGACGCAGTACCAGTGCAACCCCGCAATGGATGAACCGCTGGCAGGGCAGCACGAATCTAATTCCTGGCGGACTAGGAAAAATCCATAAAGCAAGCCTCGCCATCGGCCCGCTCCGGTTTGTCCAAGAGATTGCGATAAGAGAAACATGCAAGGAGAGAAGTTTTGCAGGAGAGATCCCTAACCATGGATTCGGCAGGCGCCAGTACCAAGACGATTGCCAACCCTCACCCCACGGCCACGTGGAAGCCGCGAGTCAATCCCTGGCTGATTGCCGCCACCGTGGCGCTAGCTGCCTTCATGGAGGTGCTGGACACCTCCATCGCCAACGTCGCCCTGCCGCACATCGCCGGCACCCTGGGCGCCAGTACCGACCAGGGCACCTGGGTTCTGACCAGCTATCTGGTAGCCAACGCCATCGTTTTGCCCATCGGGGCCTGGGCGTCAAGCATCTTTGGACGCCGCAACTTCTTTCTTATCTGCATTGTACTTTTTACTGTATCGAGCTTTCTGTGCGGCGCTGCGCCCTCGCTGCCCATGCTGCTGGTCTTTCGCGTCTTTCAGGGAGCCGGCGGCGGCGGCATGCAGCCCATGGCTCAGGCCATCATGGCCGACAGCTTCGAACCGCGCAAGCGCGGCATGGCCTTTGCACTCTATGGCCTGGTGGCCGTCCTCGCTCCCTCTATCGGACCCACCCTGGGCGGCTGGATTACCGACAACTTCAGTTGGCGCTGGATCTTCTTCATCAATATTCCCGTCGGCATTCTGGCCTTTTTCCTGGTCAGCCGCCTGGTCGAGGATCCGCCCTGGATCAAGGCCGACCGCTCCCTGCTGCGCAAGATCGACTACCTCGGCCTCAGCTTCCTGACCATCGCCATGGGAGGCTTGCAGATCATGCTCGACAAGGGCGAAGAAAACGACTGGTTTTCCTCCAACTTCATCTGCTTCTCGGCTTTCCTCTTCGTGGGCGGCATGGTGGGACTGGTGATGTGGGAGTTGCACCACAAGAACCCCATCATCAATTTACGGCTCTTTCGCTTCAAGAACTTCGCCATTTGCTGCTTCCTCATGGCCTTGGTGGGCGGAGTGCTGAACGCCAATACCGTCTTGCAGCCGCAGTTTACCCAGCAGTTGCTCGGCTATACCGCTACCACCGCCGGCATGGCCCTGACCGCGGGCGGCTTTGCCCTGGTCTTCGTTATGCCCCTGGCTGGCTACGCCACCGGCAAAGTCTCGGCACGTACTCTGGCGGTGATCGGCTTCTCGTTGTTTGTCATCACCTTTCGCATTGGCGCCCATGTGACCTCGCTGGATATGACCTTCGCCCAGAACTCTTGGCTGCGCGTCATTCAGATGATGCCCATCCCCTTCTGTTTCATCTCCATCACTAATGCCGCCTATGTGGGCATGCCCAAGGAAGAGAGCAACCAGGTCGCGGGCTTGATCAACTTTGTCCGCAACATCGGTGGCAGCATTCTGATCGCTGTCACCGGCGCGCAGGTAACCAGCCGTTCGCTGTGGCACCAGCAACATCTGCAAGGCTCCATGCAGTCGGCCAATCCAGCGTTTCAACAACATGTGCAAGCACTTTCCCGCTTCTTTGGCGGCACTTTCGGAGGCTCCAACGGCAGCGGCATGGCCATGGCCTCCATCTACCGCCAACTCAATATGCAGGCCATCACCCAGGCCTACCAGGATGTCTACATGGAGCTCTCGTGGATGTCCTTAGGACTGGTGCTACTGGCCTTCCTGCTCAGCAAAAACAAGCCCGGCGAAGGCCCGGCGGAGAAGGCGATTCACTAAAGGCAGGGATCAGTTCTCACTGGGTAATGCGCTGTTCTGCATAAGAATTGAGTGCCCTGTCCTCGTGGCGTTTTTTACGTCGAGGATGGGAAGCCACAGATCCCAACCGCCACCGTTTATCGCCAAGCCAGATGGATTTCTGGGTCTCTCCTGCTGAAAACGGATCCGCAAATCATCCTCTCCCCTATGACCGCCAGCTCAGCCTTGGTACGATGAGATTGGGAGAGCACGATGCCCAGAGTTCTGAATGGCGCGGAGATTGCCGCGGAGATCAAGCAGGAAGTTGCCGCTGAGGTAAAGGCGCTCGCCACGCACGGCATTCGCCCCGGACTGGCCGTGGTGCTGGTGGGCAGTGTTGCTGCCTCCGTGATCTACGTGCGCGGCAAGGTGCAGAGTTGCGCCGACCTCGGCCTCTACAGCGAGCTGATTACCCCCCCCGCCACCGTCACTACTGCCGAGATGCTGGCCCTGGTGGCCCAGCTCAACGCCCGCGAGGATCTGGACGGCATTCTCATCCAGCTTCCCCTGCCCGCGCAGGTCGACACCAAGGCCCTGCTCGACGCCATCGATCCCGCCAAAGATGTGGACGGCTTTCATCCCATCAATGCCGGCCGAGTGCAGGCGGGCCAGCCGGCGCTGGCGCCATGCACTCCGGCCGGGGTGATCGAGATTCTCCAGCGCAGCGCGATTCCCATCAGCGGCCAGCACGCCGTGGTGGTCGGCCGCAGCGACATCGTTGGCAAGCCGGCGGCCATGCTGCTGCTGCACCAGAACGCCACCGTAACCATCTGCCACTCCAAAACCCGCAACCTTGCAGAGATTACTCGCCAAGCCGACATCCTGGTGGCCGCCATCGGCAGGCCTGGATTCATCGGCGCGGAAATGATCAAACCAGGCGCTACCATTATTGACGTCGGCATCAACCGCATCGCCGACCGCGCCCAGTTCGAGCGCTTCTTTGCCGGCAACGCGAAACGCGAGGCCGCCTTTAATAAGCGCGGCTCGGTGGTCATTGGCGATGTGCATCCCGCAGCTTTCGAGGTTTCCAGCGCCTATACGCCGGTCCCTGGCGGCGTCGGCCTGCTGACCATCGCCATGCTCATGGCCAATACCGTGCGCGCCGCCAGAATGCGCCGCGGAATGGCTTTATAGCCTGGAACAGATTCCGATTTTTAACCTGGAGCGACTTCAGTCCCGCCGACAAGGCCTGCAAAATCAATAGGGATTTAGCCCTTGCGTTGTTTTTTTGGAGCCGCCTTCCGATCGGCGTGTTTCCACCAACGGGCTCTATCGTGGCCGAGTTGCTTGTAACGAGAAAGTGAGGAAACGGATGCTCTCTGACTATATCGAAGAGAACAAGATCGAATTGCAGCGGCTGCTGCGTCTTCTTGCCGGCCTGAGCGAGGCGCAACTGAATCTGAAGCTGCCCAATGGCTGGACGGTTGCCAGCACTCTCGCTCACCTGGCCTTCTGGGACTCTTACGCCCTGGCCCTTTTCCAGGGATGGGAGAGGAGCGGATTCAAAGCCGCCAGCACCCAATACGAGGCCATCAATCAGGCCGTGGATGGGATGAGCCAGACCATTCCCGCGCCAGCCCTGTTGCGCTGGGTGCAAGCCTCCGCCGAAGCTATCGACCGGCGGGTTGAAAGCGTCTCTCCCGCTCTGACGGCGGCCATTGAAGCAGGCGGCGTAGCCAACTTCCTGCTGCGCGCCAAGCACCGCGGCCACCATCTGAATCAGATCGAAGCACTCTTGAGGGCCTGAATGCTGAGTGTCGGATTAACCGGGGGCCTGGGCAGCGGTAAATCGACCGTGGCCGTCTATCTCCGTGATCTTGGCGCCGAAATCGTCGAGGCCGACGAGTTGGGCCGTGCCCTCATGGAGCCCGGCCAGCCAGTCTTTGCCCAGATCGTCGAGCATTTTGGCGGGGAGGTGGTCGGCTCTGACGGCCGCCTGAACCGCGCCCGGATCGCGGAACTGGCCTTTAAGCAAGGCTATCTGCAAGAGCTGAATGCCATCGTCCATCCCGCGGTGATTGCGGCCCAGCGGCACTGGATGCGCGCGGTCTTTGCTCGCAACCCGGCGGCCATCGCGGTGATCGAGTCGGCGCTGATCTTCGAGGTGGAGCGCGACGCCCGTGCCCGCGGCGAGAGCGAAGGCTTGCTGGCCGACTGGCGGCGCCGTTTCGACCGCATCGTCGTCGTCACTGCTCCCGATGAACTCAAAATTGCCCGCTGGGTAGCTCGCATCAGCCCCATGGGAGTGGGATGCGCCACCGCCGAGGCCGATGCCCGCGCCCGGCTGGCCTTCCAGGTTGCCGATGCCGAGAAGGCCTCCCACGCCGATTTCGTACTTGAAAATTGCGGCAATCTAGCCGCTCTGCGCGCCGAAACTGCCCTTTTGTGGGAAAAACTGCGCCATGAGAACAACAGAAATCTTCCCGCAGGGTCTTTAGAATAGATACGGGCGGCGTTCCCGAGGAACAGGAGCGCGCTGTCACCCGTATCCATCACTGGGGTTCAGGGAACGATATTGCAGCGACTGGTATCAGAGCATCGTGCGAGAGACCGAGCCGGACTCGGGATATTCCCATTTTTCGTCTCGTCGTCCTCATGTTCCCTCGTTCCCTTGTTCCCTAGTTCCCTTGTTCCCTTGTTCCCTAGTTCCCTGTCTTTCAATGAGGTTGAATCGCAATGAAACTGCGCCAGGTTCTTCTGATTGTCGTTTTGGTGAGCGGATTCTGGATTCTCACCATGCACCTGCCCTCCGGGCTGGGCCATCTTGCCCTGTTCAGCGGACACGGCTCTCCGCTGGAACTGACCCAGGCTCAGGCCGCGCCCAGCTACGACGCGGAGGAGCAGAACAACATCGCCGTCTATAAGCGGGTTCTGCCCTCGGTGGTGAATATCACCTCGACCACTCTGGTCTTCAACTTTTTTTATGGTGCGGTGCCACAACAGGGCCAAGGCTCCGGCTTCATCCTCGACAAGAGCGGCCATGTGCTTACCAACTATCATGTGGTGGCCAACGCCAACCGCGGCATCGAAGTGCAACTCAGCAACAAGCGCCGCTACACGGCCAAAGTGGTGGGTACGGACAAGGTCCACGATCTGGCGCTGTTGCAGATCGACGCCCCCAACCTGGAGCCGGTGACGCTGGCCGACTCCGCCGGGCTCTCCGTCGGCCAAAAGGTCTACGCCATCGGCAATCCCTTCGGCCTGAGCGGCACCATGACCCGCGGCATCATCAGTTCCATCCGCTCCATAAAGGGTTCCGAGGGCTCGCCGATTGAAGACGCCATCCAGACCGATGCCGCCATCAATCCTGGCAACTCCGGGGGACCGCTGCTCAACTCCCACGGCGAGGTGATCGGCATCAACACCATGATCGCCTCCAACGGCGCCGATCAGAGTTCCGGCATCGGCTTTGCCATTCCCATCAACACTGCCAAGGCCGTGCTCGCCGACCTGACCCGCTTCGGGCGGGTGAAGCGGCCCTCTTTGGGCATCATCTCTTACGCCATCGGCCCCGATCTGGCCTCGCAGATGGGCCTGGCGGTGGATTACGGTGTGCTGGTGCAGAAGGTAATTCCCGGCGGCGCCGCGGAGCGGGCCGGTATTCATGGCGGCAATCAACAAGCCTATGTTGGCAATACTCCCATCATGCTGGGCGGCGACCTGATTGTGGCCATCGATGGCCAGGAGGTCACCGATCCGCAGGAGATCAACTCTATCATGGACCGCCATCAGGCCGGCGACACCATCAGCATCACTATCTACCGCGGTCACCGGCAGATGACCATGCGGCTGATTTTGGGCGAAAACCGGGGAGTGAATACTTAAAGCTGGGGACGAGGATGGGCTTATCCTTCTGATCCCGAAGAAGATAATTGAATTTATGCGGGCCTCCGATCTACGCGGAGGCCCGAGTTTTTTCGCAATGAAACTTTCGCGACCATTTTTCTTTTGTTAAGAACATCGGAGACAGGACACTGATATGGAGTGACCTGTCAACCCCTGCACATCTTTGTGGTTGTTTTTGTCGTTGTGTTTCGAGGACAGGGCCAGCAGCAGTCGGGGCAGATTTTGGCGACGATTGATCAGTCTGATAT
>Ga0326728_10005935_pt1 | contig 33562 bp, 32 predicted proteins | sample MB3enrmetagenome_FD_207602 | JGI IMG/M metagenome (GOLD analysis project Ga0326728, IMG submission 207602) | Lab enriched peat soil microbial communities from McLean, Ithaca, NY, United States - MB31MN | ecosystem: Environmental > Terrestrial > Soil > Wetlands > Peat | place: USA: New York... | reverse complement strand
GCTCTGAATTTGCAGCACCGCCAGATCCGTGCGCGGATCGCGCAGCACGATCTTGGCCGGGAATTCGCGGCGGTCGGACAACGCCACCTTCACGTCGGTCATGCCCTCGATGACGTGATGATTGGTGACGACGAGGCCGCTCGGATCGACGATGACGCCCGAGCCGAGCGATTGGGCGACGCGCGACTCCTGGCCCTGTTGGCCGAAGAACTGGCGGAAGATCGGGTCGTCGAACAGCGGATTGCGCGCCATCGTCTCGACGCGGGAGGCGTAGACGTTGACCACCGCCGGCCGCACTTTCTTCACCACCGGCGCGAACGACAGCCGCGCTTCGGCCGGGCTTTGCGGGACGGTCTTGTCGACGGTTTGCGCCTCGGCCGCGGCGAAGCCGAGGCAGAGGGCGAGGGCGAGGGCGAAACGAACCAAGGCGGGCTCTCCCGGCGGACGATGGGCGTCTTCATATAGGCGCGGTCAGGCGCGCTGCAAAGCGGGCGCGCGTCGCGCGAAATTTGTTCGCGGCGGCCTTGCGCCGGGCGGGCCGCGTCCCAATGTCCCGCCGGCCGGGACCGATCCTTCGGCGCGGCGCATGATGATGGAGGCTCAGCGATGAGCACGGCGCAAAGCACAACGGGCGGAGCGGACGGCGCGCGGGAATTCGGCCCGGGCGAATGGGCGAATGCGACCTGGCGACGCCGCGGCCGGGGTTGGAGCCGCTGGACCCCGTTCGAACTCGTGGCGATCATCTTGGGATTGGTCGTCTTCTGGCCGATCGGCGTGGCGATGCTGGTCTACAAGTTCTGGCAAGGCCGCCACGGCGGCGACGATCTGCAGGCGTTCGCCATGGGCGGATGGCGCGAAGCGCGCCGCGCTTGGCGCGCGTCGCGAGGCTATTCATGCGGGGCGCGGCGCCAGGGCGGCGCCTTCTGTGGCGCGTCGACCGGCAATTCCGCGTTCGACGAATGGAAGGCCGCCGAGCTCGATCGGCTCGAAGCCGAGCGCCGCAAGCTCGAGGAGGCGCATCGCGAATTCGCCGAATTCGTCGACAACCTGCGCAAGTCGAAGGATCGCGAAGAATTCGAGCGCTTCATGAACGCACGCAATCAGCCGCACGCGTGAGCGGCCGGCCGCCTCCTTCCCCCGCAAGGGGCGAGGGCGCGCCCTCACTCCCCGAACACGCGGGCGAAAATCGTATCGACGTGCTCGAGGTGATAGTCGAGGTCGAACAGCGCCTCGAGTTCGGCGGGCGATAGCGCCTTGGCCACGTCCTTGTCCGCCTTCAATAGGGCCAAGAAGTCGCCCTCGCCGCGCCAGACCGGCATGGCGTTGCGCTGCACCAGCGCATAGGCGTCCTCGCGCGAGACGCCCTTTTGCGTCAGCGCCAGCAGCACCCTCTGGGAATGGACGAGGCCGCCGAGCCGGTCGAGATTCCGGCGCATGGCCTCGGGATAGACGACGAGCTTGTCGACGACTTGGCAAAGCCGCGCCAGCGCGAAATCGAGCGCGATCGTCGCGTCGGGGCCGATCATGCGCTCGACCGAGGAATGGGAAATGTCGCGCTCGTGCCACAGCGCGACGTCTTCAAGCGCCGGCGTCACGGCCGAGCGCACCATGCGCGCGAGGCCGGTCAGGTTCTCGGCGAGCACCGGATTGCGCTTGTGCGGCATCGCCGAGGAGCCCTTCTGTCCCTCCGAGAAATACTCCTCGGCCTCCAGCACCTCGGTGCGCTGGAGATGACGGATTTCGACGGCGAGGCGCTCGATCGAGGAGGCGACGACGCCGAGCGCGGCGAAGAACGCGGCGTGGCGGTCGCGCGGGATCACCTGGGTCGAGATCGGCTCCGGGACGAGGCCCATCTTCTCGGCGACGTGCGCCTCGACGCGCGGATCGATATTGGCGAAGGTGCCCATGGCGCCCGATATCGCGCAGGTCGAGATTTCCGCCCGCGCCGCGACGAGGCGCGCCCTTGCGCGCGCGAACTCGGCGTAGGCTTGCGCCAATTTGAGGCCGAACGTCGTCGGCTCGGCGTGGATGCCGTGCGATCGTCCGATGGTCGGCGTCAGCCTATGCTCGAAAGCCCGCCGCTTCAGCGCCGCAAGCAGGGCGTCGACGTCGGCTATAAGAATGTCGCTGGCGCGCTGCAACTGCACGGCGAAGCAGGTGTCGAGCACGTCGGAGCTGGTCATGCCCTGATGCACGAAGCGCGAATCCGGGCCGATGAATTCGGCCAGGTGGGTCAGGAACGCGACGACGTCGTGCTTGGTCACGCGCTCGATCTCGTCGATGCGCGCGACATCGAAGGTCGCGTTCCCCGCCTTCTCCCAGATCGCCTTGGCGCTTGCCTTGGGGATGACGCCGATCTCGGCGAGCGCGTCGCAGGCGTGGGCCTCGATCTCGAACCAGATCTTGAAGCGCGTCTGCGGCGCCCAGATCGCGACCATTTCGGGGCGGGAATAGCGCGGGATCATGGGGAGCGGGTCCGTTAAAGAAAGGGCAGGGCGAGACTGTCGTGTCGATTCCATTCCGCCCGTCGCGCCGGGCGTCCACGCCGTCCCGCCGCCGCGCGCCGTCGATCTTTGCGGAAGCCGAACCGCGTGGACAGCCGGCGCCTCGGGCGCCCGAAAGGACGCCCGTCATCGGACGGGCTATGCCCGGCCATGACGGCGGGGTTGTCGAGAATCGAATTGCCTTCGTGGTCTACAGGAACCCGGGGCAAAGATCGAGGCCCGCGCGGATATGGCCCATTGCCAGGACGGCCCCCGCCGGGCAAAAGCCGCCTGAAAGCCCGCAACCAGGAGAATCGCCGCGTGTCCTCGTCGAAAACCGATGTCATCGTCCTGGGCGCCGGGATCGTCGGCGTCTCGGCGGCGCTGCACGCCCAGGCGCGCGGCCGCGCCGTTGCGCTCGTCGATCGCCTCGGCGTCGTGGCGGGCGAGACCAGCTTCGGCAATTCCGGCATCGTGCAGAGCGAAGCGGTCTTCCCCTATATGTTTCCGCGCGCGCCCGGCGAAATCGCCGTCGCGGCGCTCAACCTCGATCCGCGGGTGCAAATCCGCTACCGCTCCCTGCCCTGGGTCGCGCCGTGGGTGTGGCGCTATTTTCTCGCATCCTCGCCGAAGGCGCGGCTGTCGACGGCGCTGGCGATGCGCGGGCTCGTCCTGCGTTGCCTTGCCGAACATCGCGCCCTCGCCGAGCCTGCGGGCGCGGGCGCGCTGTTGCGCGAAGGCGGCTGGATCAAGGTGTTCCGCACTTCGCGCGGCGAGGACCTTGCGCTCGCCGACATCGAGGAGACCAAGCCCTTCGGCATCGGCAGCGCGGCGCTGAACCGCGACCAGCTCTTCGCGCTCGAGCCGCACTTGGGCGGCGTCGCCAAGGGCGGCGTGCATTTCACCGAATCCCTGTCGACGCCCGATCCCGGGGCGTTGGCCAACGCCTACGCCAATCTCTTCCTCAAGCGCGGCGGCAGGCTCGTCGAGGGCGACGCGCGCTCGCTGCAGGCCTCCGGCGCCGGTTGGACCGTCGCCGCGGAGGGCGGCGCGCTGCACGCCGCCGACGTCGTCGTCGCGCTCGGGGTTTGGACGACGGACGTCACGCGGGCGCTCGGCTATCGCCTACCGCTAGGCGTCAAGCGCGGCTATCACATGCACTACGCCGCCAAGGGCGGGACGACGCTCAATCGGCCGGTGCTCGATCTCGAGAAGGGCTACATCATGGCGCCGATGGCGCGCGGCCTGCGCCTGACCACCGGCGCGGAATTCGCTCGCCGCGACGATCCGCCGTCGAACGACCATCTCGATCGTCTCGAACCGTCCGCGCGCCAGTTGTTTTCGCTCGCCGAGCGGCTCGATCCGCAGCCGTGGCTCGGCAGACGGCCTTGCCTGCCCGACATGGCGCCGGTGATCGGCCCGGCGCCGCGCCACAAGGGCCTATGGTTCGACTTCGGCCACCAGCACCTCGGCCTGACGCTCGGCCCGGTCAGCGGCCTGTTGCTGGCGCAAATGATGACGGGCGAAACGCCTTTCGTCGACCCGAAGCCGTTCGCTGCAGAGCGCTTCGGCTGACCCGCGCCGTCGCGCTGGCGCCAAAATGGCTGGTCGTCGGCTTGCCACTTGCGGCCCGAGCGGCTAAACGCAGACATGAGATTCACGGCGAAAAGTCAGAGCGCCCGATAACGGCGAGGCTGTGGCGACGATGGGGAGCGGGATATGTCGACCTTCGATGCGGTCGCAGAGATCATTGCGGAAACCTGCAACATTGAGCGCGACGCGATCAAACCCGAAAGCAACGCCATCAACGACCTCAATATCGACAGCCTCGACTTCCTGGACGTGACCTTCGCGATCGACCGCAAGTTCGGGATCAAGCTGCCCGTCGAGCGCTGGACCGAGGAAATTAGCGAAGGCAAGGCCAAAGTCGAAGACTATTTCGTGCTCGGCAACCTCGTCCAGGCGATCGACAAGCTCGTAGAGGCCAAAAAGGCGTCGGGCTGACGCCCGCGACCCGGCGCGCCGCGCCGAAAGATTCAGGGCTGCGGGTGCTCGATGCGGCTTGAATATTTTCAGATGATCGACCGCGTCGTGGCGTATGACGAGGCTGGCCGTTCGATCCGCTGCGAATCGACGATTCCGCAAGACAGCCCGGTCTTCGAAGGCCATTTTCCCGGCTACCCCCTGATGCCGGGCGTGCTGCTCGTCGAGACCATGGCGCAAGCGTCCGGATATCTGGCGCTCGGTTTGAACCGGTTTGAGAAAATGCCGTTCCTGGCCAGCGTGCGAGACGCCAAGATACGGTCATTCGCGCCGCTCGGGGCGCCGATCGAGGTGACCGCGGTTCTCGAGCATGAGGGGTCGGGTTTCGTCGTGACGACGGCGCGGATCGCATTCGAGGGCAAGCGCGTATGCGACAGCGAATTGATGTTTCGCATCCTGCCGTTCCCAAACCTGGAGTTTTCCGCCATGATGCGCCAGCAAGCCTCCCGGCTTGGGATGCCGACGAGTCCGTGAGCGCGCTGTCCGTGCATGAAGTCGTGATCACCGGCGTCGGGCTTGTCTCCTCGCTCGCCGAGGGGGCGGACGCCAATTACGCGCGTCTGAGAGAGGGCGCCGCGGCGGTTTACGATCGCGACGCGCTCGCGCCGTTTCCCATCCATCCGCTGCCGGCGCTCGACTATGGCGAGCTCATCCCGAAAAAGAGCGACCAACGCCAGATGGAGCCCTGGCAGCGCCTCGGCGTCTATGCGGCCGGCCTTGCGCTGAAGGACGGCGGCGTCCTCGGCGACGTGGGCGTCCTGTCGAGAACGCACATGATCGTCGCCGCGGGCGGCGGCGAGCGCGACATCGCGGTCGACGAAGCGATCATGACGGGCGTCCGCGCCGCAAGCGATCGCGGCGCCTATCTCAACGAGCAATTGTCCAACAATCTGAGGCCGACGCTATTTCTGGCGCAGCTTTCGAATCTCCTGGCCGGGAACATCTCGATCGTCCACGGCGTCACCGGGTCGTCGCGCACCTTCATGGGCGAGGAGTCCGCCGGGCTCGACGCTCTCGGAACCATGGTCGCGCGCATCCGCGCCGGCGATGTCGATATCGGCCTCGTCGGCGCGGCCTATTCGTCGGCGCGCTCGGATATGTCGCTTCTCTTCGGCTTCGCCGGATCGCTGCTCTCAGGCGAGCCGGCGGGCGTTTGGTCGCGCGCGGCGCGCGGCGGCGGGATGATCCTCGGATCGATCGGCGCTTTCCTTTTGTTGGAGTCGCGCGCCCACGCGCTGGCGCGCGGCGCCCGTATTGCGTCGGTCGTCGGGCCGGTGCTGTCGGATCGCAGCAATCGCCAACCCGGGGCTGCGGCCGGCAATGCGCGAAGGCAGTGGTCGACGATCGAAGGATCCCTCGCGCCGGGTCCGGTGGGGCTCCTCTCCGGCGCGACCGGCGTCGAGCCAGTCACCGCGGAGGAACGCGCGTTCCTCGCCGAAATCGGCGCCAGGCGCGACATTTACGTGCGGGCGACGGGCGCCCGGATCGGACACGGCGTGGAGGCGGCCGCGCCGGCCAATGTCGGACTCGCCGCGCTGGCCTTGCGCGAGGGGGGCTTCTTCCCGCCGTTCGAGAGCGGGACCGTCGAGCGCGAGGCCGCCGAGCCGCCATCGCAGATCGTCGTGACCAGCTTCGGCCATTGGCGCGGCGAGGGCATGGTTCTCATTCAACGCGACCGAGGAGGCCAGGCATGAACCTCGTCGACTCGCGCGGACGCCCGACCGTCGTCGTCACCGGGATCGGCATCGTGACCTCGCTCGGCGTCGGCAAGGCCGAGAACTGGGCGAAGCTGACGGCCGGCCAATCCGGCATCCGTCGCATCCGCCGTTTTTCGACGGAAGGGCTGCGGACCCAGATCGCCGGCACGGTCGACTTCGTGGCGCCGCCCGGCGCCCACCCGCCGGACCGGTCCTTTGCGCTGGCCGAAATGGCGGCGCAGGAGGCCATCGACCAAGCGGGCGTGAAGCAAGACGGCGCGTTCCCCGGGCCTTTGTTCATTGCCGTGCCCCCAGCCGAGATCGATTGGTCGAGCCGCGAAGAACTCTCAGCGGATCTGCCGGCCGACGCGCCCGTGACTTACCGCGCCTTGATCGAGAAGTCCTTCGGCCGCCGATCGGATCTTCAGCGCCGCTTCCTGTTTGGCGGCGTCGCCGACCGCGTCGCGGACCGTTTCGGCACGCGCGGCTCGCCGGTGTCGATCACCACCGCCTGCGCGTCGGGCGCGACCGCGATCCAGATGGGCGTCGAGGCGATCCGCCGCGGCGAGACCGACGCGGCGCTCATCATCGGCACGGACGGCTCGATCGATCCCGAGACCCTCGTTCGCTTCTCGTTGCTGTCCGCCCTGTCGACCCATAACGCGGCGCCCGAGGAAGCGTGTCGGCCGTTCTCGCGCGATCGCGACGGCTTCGTCATGGCCGAGGGCGGCGGCGCCCTGGCGCTCGAGAGCCTCGCCTCGGCGGCGGCGCGCGGCGCTGCGATCCTCGGCGTCGTCGCCGGCTGCGGCGAGCGGGCGGACTCCTTCCATCGCACCCGCTCCAATCCCGACGGCGCGGCGATCATTGGCGCGATCCGTGCGGCGCTCGACGACGCCGGCCTCGCGCCGGAGGAGGTCGACTACATCAACGCTCACGGCACCGGCACGCCGGAGAACGACAAGATGGAGGCTTTGGCCTGCGCCGCCGTTTTCGGCGAGCGTATGGCCAGGCTGCCGATCTCCTCCAACAAGTCGATGATCGGCCACACGCTGACGGCGGCGGGGGCGCTCGAAGCGATCATCGCGCTGTTGACGATCCAGCATGGCGTATTGCCGCCGACGATCAATTATCTCGATCCCGATCCGTCGATACCGCTCGACGTCGTCCCCAATGTCGCGCGGCCGGCGACGGTTCGCGCCGCGATGTCGAATTCGTTCGGCTTTGGCGGCCAGAACGCCTGTCTGGTGTTTCGGGCCGCGCCCTGAGGGACGGCGGCCTCGTCGCGTGTCCCGGCGCTGTCGTGGCGGCGTCTTCGCCGTTGACGAAAGACAGCCGACCGCGGTAGCGCTGCGTCGGCAATTGCAGCGCCCGTCGAGCTGCACGAGTGGATTCATCATGCGCGCGCTACGGCTCGCCGCCGAGCGGCAACTGGAGCTTGTCGACGTCGCCGATCCGACGCCGCCGAGAGAGAGCGACGTCGAGGTTCGGGTTCTGGCTGTCGCGATGAACCATCTCGACGTTTGGGGCTATCGCGGCATGGCTTTCGCCAAACGGAAGTTGCCGCTGATCGTCGGCGCGGAAGCCGTCGGCGAGATCGCCGCCTTGGGGTCGGGCGTCGCCGGCCTCGCCGTCGGCCAGCGCGTGGCGATGTACGGCGCTTTGACCTGCGGCCAATGCTCGAGCTGCCGCGAAGGCCGCGACAATTTCTGCGAGAACGTCGGCGGCGTCATGGGCTTCCACATCGACGGATTCGCCTGCGAGCGCGTCGTTCTGCCGGCTCGGCTGGTCGTTCCGGTGCCGGACGGCGTGTCGACGATCCATGCCGCCTGCGCCGGCGTCACCTTCGCGACGGTCGAGCACATGCTTTTCGACAACGCGCGGCTGAGGCGCGGCGAAACCGTCTTGGTGCACGCCGGCGGGTCCGGGATCGGGACCGCCGCCATCACTTTGGCCAAGGCGACGGGCTGCCTCGTCATCGCCACCGTGGGCGACGACGCCAAGGGCGCGAAAGCGCGCGCGCTCGGCGCCGATCACGTCGTCAACTATCGCAGCGAACGCTTCGAGCGCGTCGTGCGCAAGCTGACGGGCAAGCGGGGAGTCGACGTCGTCTTCGAGCACACCGGCGCCGACACCTGGAATGGTTCGCTGTTGTCGCTGCGGCGCGGCGGGCGGCTGGTGACCTGCGGAGCGACGTCGGGGCCGACGGCGACGATCAACCTGATGCAACTGTTCCAGCAGCAATACCGCATCATCGGTTCGTTCGGCGCCTCGATCCGCAATGTCGGCGACGGGCTGCAGAAAATGGCGATCGGCCTCGAGCCGACGGTCGAGGCCGAGATTCCAATCGACGAATTCGGCGCGGGCCTCGAGCGCCTGCGCAACCGGGATGTGTTCGGCAAGCTCGTCGTCCGCATCGCCTCATGAACCGACAACGAATTCTCGCCCTGGCGCAAAGGGCGGCGCGGGAAGCGCAAGAGCTGTTCCTGGCGGCGCTCGCTTGGGTTTTCGTCGTCGTCGCCCGCTTGGTCCCGGAGCGAGCGATGGTTCGAGCCGGCGGTTTTCTCGCCCGCCATGTCGGGATGTGGATTCCGCGGCGACGCCAGATCGGCCTGCGCAATCTCGCGCTCGCCTTCCCGGATAAGACGGAAAAGGAGAGACTCGAAATCCTGGCGCAGTCCTGGGACAACATGGGCCGGGCCGCCGTCGAGTACCTGTTTATCGACCGGATCTGGGACTTTGACCCCGCAGCCGCCAAACCGGGCCGGATCGAGATCGAGGGCCTCGAACGGTTCGTCCGGCTGGCGACGGACGGCAGGCCGGCGATCATCTTGTCGGCGCACCTGGCGAACTGGGAGCTGCCGATGGTGGCGGCGTCGCGGCACGGCCTCGACGCCGCCGCTCTGTTCGTCCACCCCCGGAATCGCTGGATCGGCCGCCTGGTGTCGGCCCGCCGCCGGCCCGTCATGGGCGAACTCATCGCATCCGGGCCGGGCGCGCTGCATCGGCTCGCACGCGCCCTCGAGGCGGGGCGCCACCTCGGCCTGCTGGTCGATCAATATCACCGTGACGGTCCGAAGATCATGATGTTCGGTCATCCGACCGCGGCCAACCCTATTTTTGCCCACCTCGCCCGGCTGTTCGAGTGCCCGGTTCATATGGTGCGGGTGGTGCGGCTGCCGGGCGACCGTTTTCGCATCGAACTGAGCGACGAACTCGAACTGCCGCGGGACGCGAGCGGCCGGCTCGACGTCGCCGCCGCCACGCAGACGGTCGCCGTCATAATCGAGCGCTGGGTCCGCGAGCATCCCGGCCAGTGGCTTTGGGTGCATCGCCGCTGGCGGTGAAGCCGCGCCGGATCAGGGCGATATCGGCCCCGGATGACGCAAGCCGGGCTTGGCGATAGACTACATAAATGCCGCCCGCCATTCCGCTCCGCGACGCCCGGCCATGTTGAACGGTACGACTGTCTTCGTCGCGTCGATCGGCTATGTCTGCTTCCTGTTCGCGGTGGCGTGGTGGGGCGATCACGGAGGGCGGCGGTTCGTCGTCGGCAGGCGGCGCGCGCTCGTCTATGCGCTCAGTCTGGCTGTCTACTGCACCTCGTGGACCTATTACGGTTCGGTCGGCGTCGCCTCTGCGCACGGCCTCGACTTCCTGCCGATCTATATCGGGCCGATCCTGGTGGTCGGTTTCGGCCATCGGCTGATCGCGCGCATCGCCGGCCTCGCGCGAGCCCAGAACCTGACCACGGTCGCCGATTTCGTCTCCGCGCGCTACGGCAAGTCGCAAGGCGTGGCGGCGCTCGCTGCGCTGATCGCGCTGATGGCCTCCGCTCCCTATATCGCGCTGCAGCTCAAGGCGATCGCCCAGACCATATTGATGGTCGTCGACTCGTTCGAGCACGGTCGATTGACGCCGGGCGCGCCTTCGTCGGGCTTCTATCTCGCGGTGACTTTGGCGCTGGCGGCGTTCGCCATGGCCTTCGGCACGCGGCGCATCGACGCGACTGAGCATCAAAGCGGGCTGATCCTGGCCATTGCGGTCGAGTCGATCGTCAAACTGGCGGCTTTTCTCGCCGTCGGCGCCTTCGTCGTCTGGGGGCTCTTCGGCGGCTTAGGCGATTTGGCGCGCGTCGCCGAAACCGACGCGCGCATCGGCGACGCCATCCAATCGGCTCCCGATCCCGTCAATTGGCTGACCACGACGCTGCTCTCGGCTTCGGCGATCCTGCTGCTGCCGCGCCAATTCCACGTCAGCGTCGTCGAGAACCGCGATGCGCGCGACATCGCCGCCGCGTCCTGGCTGTTCCCCACCTATCTCATATTGATCAATCTGTTCGTCGCGCCGCTGGCGATCGCCGGGCTGGCGACCTTCGCCAACGGGGCGATCGATCGCGATTTGACGGTTCTCGCCCTGCCGCTCAACGCCGGCGCGCGCCTTCTGGCGCTGACGACGATGCTCGGCGGGCTCTCGGCGGCGACCGGCATGGTGGTGGTCGACAGCGTCGCGCTCGCGATCACCGCCTCGAACGATCTGGTGATGCCGATCCTGCTGCGCCGTCGCGCGGGGCAGGCCGACGCGGCCGCCGCGGGCGAAATCGGCGCGCACGTGCTGCTGGCGCGTCGCGCGACGATCCTCGCCGTTCTGTTCTTCGGCTTTCTCTACGCGCGGCTGGCCAACGGCGCGGCGCTCGCCTCGATCGGGCTTCTCTCCTTTTCGGCGATCGCGCAAATCGCGCCGGCGTTCCTGGGTGGGCTGATATGGCGGCGCGGCCCCGCGCGCGGCGCAGCCGCCGGCATGGTCCTCGGGTCGCTCGTCTGGCTCTACGTGCTGTTTCTGCCTTCGCTCAACGCCGACGGCGCGTTCGCCGGTCTTCTTTCCGGCGGGCCGCTCGGAATTGGGTGGCTTCGGCCGGCTTCGCTGATCGCGTTTTCGCCCTTTCCGCTGGTCGGCGGCGTCGCGCTTTCGCTGGGGATCAATGTCGCGGTGTTCGTTCTCGTGTCGCTGACGCGCACGGCGACGCCGCTCGAGCGCATGCAGGCGATGGCCTTCGTCGGCGCCGCGCCGGGCGGCAAGCCGCAGGCCTTCCGCCTATGGCGCGCCTCGGCGACGATGGGCGAAGTGGAGACGACCGTCGCGCGCTATCTCGGCGCGGCGCGCGCGCGGCGCGCGTTCGAGGCGTTCATGGGCGAGCGCGGGCTCCGTCTCTCCGCCGACGACGAAGCTGACGCCCATATGATCCGTCACGCCGAGCATCTGCTCTCGCCGGCGATCGGCGCTTCGACCTCGCGGATGGTGCTGTCGCTGCTGCTGCGTCGGCGCGCGATGTCGGGCAAGTCGGCGCTGAAATTGATCGACGACGCCGCGGCGGCGATCCAATCGAGCCGCGATCAACTGCAACACGCGCTCGACCACGCGCGCCAGGGCATCACGGTGTTCGACAGCAATCTCGCCTTGACCGCCTGGAACCGCGAATTCGCCGACCTGTTCGACCTGCCTCCGGCGATGCTCAGGCTCGGCGTCGGCCTCGACGAGATCGTGCGCTTCAACGCCTCGCGCGGCGCCTATGGGCCGGGCTCGTCCGACGACTTCGTCGCCGCGCGCATCGAGAGCCTGCTCAACGACGACGAGCCGTTGCGCCTGCGCCTTTACCCTTCGCAGCGCGTGATCGAGGTCCGCTCGGCGCGGCTGCCCGACGGCGGCATCGTCACCACCTATACCGACGTGACGCAGAGCGTGCTCGCCCAGGAGGAGCTCGCCGCGGCCAACGAGCGTCTGGAACGGCGCGTGCAGGCGCGCACCGCCGAACTCGAACGCCTCAATCAGGAGCTGGCGCGCGCCAAGACCGAGGCGGAGGAGGCCAATCTGTCGAAGACGCGCTTCCTCGCCGCGGCGAGCCACGACATTCTTCAGCCGCTGAACGCGGCGCGGCTCTATGCGAGCACGCTCGGCGAAAGCGCGGCCGAAGCCGGCGCGGAAGAACACGTCGCGCTGGCGCGCAACGTCAACGCCTCGCTCGAGGCGGTCGAGGAAATTCTCGGCGCGCTGCTCGACATTTCCCGGCTCGACGCCGGCGCGACGCGGCCGGAAATCGTCGACTTTTGCATTAACGACATTTTCCGTCAGCTCGAAATCGAATTTGCGCCGACCGCGCGCGCGAAAGGGCTCGGGCTGCGCTTCGTCGCTTCCTCGCTCAGCGTGCGCTCCGATCGCCGGCTGATGCGGCGGCTGTTGCAAAATCTCGTCTCCAACGCGCTCAAGTATTCGCTCAAAGGGCGCGTGCTCGTCGGCTGCCGCCGCGTCGGGGGTGCGGTCAGAATCGAGGTGTGGGACACCGGGCTCGGCATTCCCGCCGACAAGCATCGCCAAGTGTTCGAGGAGTTCGAGCGCCTCGAACAGGGCGCGCGGGCGGCGCGCGGCCTCGGGCTCGGCCTTTCCATCGTCGAGCGGCTGGGGCGGGTTCTCGGCCACGCCGTGACGCTGCGCTCGGAGCCCGGCGTCGGTTCGGTGTTCGCGGTCCTGGCGCCGCGCGGCGCGGCGAGCCCGGCCCTCGCCGCCGGGGCTTCCCCGCCGGCGCCGGCGCTCGCGGGCGAGCCGTTGAGCGGCCTCAGAGTGCTGTCGATCGACAACGAGCCGCGCGTGCTCGACGGCATGCGCGTGCTGCTCGGCAAATGGGGATGCCGCGTCGCCGTCGCGCGCTCGCTCGAAGAGGCGCTCGTGGCGCTCGGCGATCTCGACGGCGCGCCGGATGCGATCGTCGCCGACTATCATTTGGACGAAGGCGACGGGCTGGCCGCCATCGCGGCGCTGCGCGAGCGCGTCGGCTTTCCCGTCGCGGCGATTCTGGCCACCGCCGACCGCAGCCAGGAGGTGCGCGAAGCGGTCGCGCGCGCCGATGTCGCGCTGCTCAACAAGCCGCTGAAGCCGGCCCCTTTGCGCGCCCAATTGAGGCGCTGCCTGGCGCTGCGCCCGGCGGCCGAATAGCCGGGCGGCCGTTTCCTTCGCCGCGAAATTCCTTAACGGGCTTACCACCCATCATTTTTCCAGGCAGCCCAGAGCGGCGGCGGGGCGATGAGGCGTTGAAGGCAGAACTGAATTCGGCGAAGCCCGCGCTTGAAGAGCGATATCAGGCTGCGCGCGACGTTTTTGCGTTGGGCCGGCGCGGCTTTTTTTGGGCGGGGGTTTTGTTTTCGAGGGCGTCCCACATGCCCGTGGAGACCGCCCAGTAGAGCGCGAGGCTGAGAACGAGAACGAGCCGATCGAGCCGGTCGGTGCGCGCGATCTGGCTGTCCTCCAGATTGAAGCCACGCGTTTTGTAGTCCGAAAACATCGCCTCAATGCCCCATCGCATGCCATAGTCGCTTGCGCGCCATGTCGTGGGAAGGTCGGACATGGCGATGATCCATGGCTCGGGATGACCCTCCTCGTGCAGCATGGCGATATGCGTGCGCGCACGCTTTTCCGTCAGTTCGATGTCTTTCAACATATGCTCGCCCCGCGCGAAGCATTCGGCCAAGGTCGTCTCGCCGCCGTTGTCGAAGACGAGCAGATCCTGCTTGCAACGCAGCCGCCAGCCCCATCGCTTGTCGCGACACCAGTCGATCAAAGCGGGAGAACCGTAAAAGCGGTCGCCCATCAGCGTCGGACGCACGCCCTCGGGAAGCAGGGCGGCGACGGCCTCCAAGACCTCGCGCTGTTCGATAAAACCGATCGCGCCTTGCGTCTTCTTCATGCGCCACGCCAAGGGCAGCGCACGTTCGCCGACGCGTAGCGACACCATGATCATTTGATGGGCCTCGTTCACCTTGCTCTGGTCGATCATCGCCACAATCGTGCGCCCGCCGGCGCTCGCGCGCGCCAGAACCTCGCGCGCATAGGGCGCCATCACCTCGTCGACATCGATCAAATCGTTGCCGAGGACGCGGCTGATCCATTGATAGCGCATGTCCAGGCGTTCGGCGGCGCGCGGTGCCGCGGCAGCCAGTTCGTTCAGATTGACGCTGCGCACATGCAGCGCCGTCGCCACCAGCAGCGCCAGACCTTCACGCTGCTTCTTGTTCTGTGTTGGAAGACGGGCCGCCAGGTCCGCTCTCACCGCCCCAGCAACCGTTTCGATCCCACCCATCCCCAATGCTCCGCCGAATCAAAGGCGGATTCCTCGAATCACAACAGGATTCCTAAGCGCAAGAAAATTCTGATGGGTGGTAAGCCTTAACGGGTTTGCGCCCTTGCGCGTCGTAACGAAAGTCGCCCCGCCATGAATGTTCCAACGCGTCCTTTCGACGATATTCGCGCCCTCGTCGGCGCGATGCCCGGGCCCGACGCGGCGGCGCTCGCCGCCGTTCGAGCGCGCGAGGCGCAACTCGCCAAGCCGGCGGGCTCGCTCGGGCGCCTCGAAGAAATCGTCGAATGGCTGGCGGCCTGGCAGGGCGCCGCGCGGCCGCGCGTCGAAGCGCCGCTGGTCGCGATTTTCGCCGGCGCCCACGGCGTCGCCGCTCACGACGTTTCGCGGTTCCCGCCATCGGCGACGCCGGCGATGGTCGGCAATTTCTCCAGCGGCGGCGCGGCGATCAACCAGATCTGCAAGACCTTCGACATTTCGCTGAAAGTCTTCGAACTCGCTCTCGAGCGACCGACCGGCGACATCACGCGAGAAGCGGCGCTCGACGAAAAGGCCTGCGCGGCGACGATGGCGTTCGGCATGGAGGCGCTCGCCGCGAAGCCCGATCTGTTGCGCCTCGGCGAAATGGGCGTCGGCGCCACGACCGTCGCCGCCGCGATTGATCATGCGCTTTACGGCGGCGAGGCGGAGGATTGGGTCGGCCGCGGCGCGAGCGACGACGACGCGCGGCTGAGGCGCAAGGCGGACGCCGTGCGCGCGGCGGTGGCGCGACATCGCGAGCATTTGAGCGATCCGCTGGAGGTCTTGCGTCGCCTAGAGCGCGCTGCATTTGGCTAGAATCGAGGGGGGATTCCCGAATCGAGGGCGTTGTGATTCAACCTGTTGGCTGGGCGGAGGCCAGCGGGAGATGCCGAAGCCATATTCTCAGGATTTGCGCGATCGGGTGATCGACGCGGTGGAGAGGGGTGAGTTGAGCCGCCGCGCTGCGGCTCGCCGTTACGAGATCAGCGAGTCGGCGGCGGTCAAATGGCTGGAGCGCTTTGAACTTGACGGCTCGCGGGCGCCGGTTGGGCATGGCGGTCATCGGCCCTCCGCGCTCATGCCGCACCGCGGCTTTCTGGAAGCGGCGCGAAGCGAGAAGCCTGACACGACGCTTCAGGCGCTGTGCGATCGCCTGCTGGCTGAACGTGGGGTCAAGGCGGACACATCGATGATGAGCCGTTTCTTTCGCCGGATCGGCGTCACGTTTAAAAAAAGACGCTCGTCGCGAGCGAGCAGGATCGGCCGGATGTAAAGCGCCATCGAGCGCGCTGGCGAACTTACCAGGGCCTCATTGATCCCAAGCGCCTGGTCTTCATCGACGAAACCTGGACGAAAACCAATATGACCCGCCTGCGCGGCTGGGCGCCGAAGGGCGAGCGACTGGTAGACAAGGTTCCCCACGGGCATTGGAAAACGGCGACGTTTCTCGCCGCCTTGCGCAACGACCGCATCGACGCGCCTTGCCTCTATGACGGCCCCATCAACGGCGAGCGCTTCCGCGCCTACGTCGAACAGTTCCTCGCCCCGACGCTCAAGCCCGGCGATGTCGTGATCCTCGACAATCTCGGCTCCCACAAAGGAAAGGCCGCGCGGCAGGCGATCCGAGCCGTCGGCGCGCGGATCGTGTTCCTGCCAAAATACTCGCCCGACCTCAACCCCATCGAGAAGGTCTTCGCCAAGTTCAAAGCCCTCCTGCGAAAAGCCGGCGCCCGCACATATGACGCCGTCTCCGACGCCAGCGCACAAATCCTCGCCCAATATGCCCCCGACGAATGCGCCGCGTACGTCACGAACGCCGGATATGCGTAATGCCAAAAGCAAAACGCTCTAGGCCCTTGCCCGCGCCACGACCGGGATCGGCCCGCTCCGAATTGAGGTTGTTCGAGGCGTCCGATAGGTTGGGCCCACGAGGGAGGCGGCGCGACATGAGCGACTTGAAAGCGATCGCAGAACGGCGCGAGAGGGCGCATCAGCGGCTGCTGGCGCTGGATTCCAACGTCTACAAGGCCTTTCTGACCATGGAGCAGGCGGCCTACGCCGACGGCGCCTTGTCGAAGAGGCACAAGGAGCTCGTCGCCATCGGCATCTCGGTCGTCATCAACTGCGAATCCTGCATGCAGTGGCACATCGAGCAGGCGGCCCGCGCCAACGCCAGCTTTGAGGAGGTGTTGGAGGCGGTCGGGGTGGGCATTGAAATGGGCGGCGGCCCCGCGACCGTCGCCGCGCGCTTCGCCCTGGAAGCGATGGACGCGGCGTACAAACGCGGCGCGGTCGGGCGATTTTGAGCCTCGTCGTCGGGCGCGGCCATATCGGAACACGGCTCGCCGACACGCGACGCGGCGCGCGGGGGGAAGCAGAGGAACCGGGTCATGCAGCTCATCGGAATGCTCGATTCGCCTTATGTGCGGCGCGTGGCGGTGGCGATGCTCGCCGCCGGGGTTTCCTTCTCCCACCGGCCGATTTCGCTGTTCCGCCACGTCGACGAATTCACGAAAATCAATCCGCTGCTCAAGGCGCCGACCTTCGTCGCCGACGATGGCGCCGTGCTGATGGATTCGAGCGTCATCCTCGACTATCTCGCCTCCGTTTCGCCCGCGCTCGCCGCCTTGACGCCGCGCGCGCCCGCCGCGCGGCTCAGCGCCTTGCGGGCGACCGGCTTGGCGCTGACCGTGATGGAAAAGGCGGTGCAACGCCACTACGAGCGGGCGCTGCGGCCGCCCGAAACGCGCTGCGAACCCTGGATCGCGCGGGTCGAACGGCAATTGACGGCGGGGCTCGAAGCGCTGGAGCGCGAACTGCCGAGCGCCGGCTGGATCGGCGGCGGCGATCTCGGCCTCGCCGACATCAGCCTGGTCTGCGCGTTCGGCTTCACCCAAATCCTGCTCGCCGACATCGTCGACGAGACGCGCTACGCCGGCCTCGCCGCGTTCTCCGCGCGCGCCGAAGAGCTGCCGGCGTTCCGCGCCGCCCCGGCGCGCGACGGCGCGACCGCGCCCGTCGCGATCGCGCATTGACTCGGCGCTTCGGCGCGTCCGACAACGCGCGAGATTCTCGAGAGGCCGAGGCCATGCCTGAACTGCCCGAAACCATGCGCGCGATCGTCGCGACCCGCCCCGGCGGGCCGGAGGTTCTGGAGCTTCAGACCCGGCAGCGCCCGATCGCGAGCGCCGGCGAAATCCTCATCCGGGTCGAAGCGGCGGGCGTCAACCGTCCCGACGTTTTGCAGCGCCAGGGCCATTATCAGCCGCCGCCCGGCGCTTCGGACGTCCTCGGCCTGGAAGTCGCCGGCGAAGTGGCCGCGCTCGGACCCGGCGCGTCGCGCCATGCGCTCGGCGCGCGCGTCACGGCGCTCGTGCCCGGCGGCGGCTACGCCGAATTTTGCGTCGTCCATGAAAGCAACGCGCTGCCGGTTCCCGCCGGGCTTTCTCAGGTCGAAGCGGCGGCGATTCCCGAAACCGCCTTCACCGTCTGGACCAACGTCTTCGAGCGCGGCGCGCTGAAGGCCGGCGAGACGCTGCTCGTGCATGGTGGAGGCTCCGGGATCGGCGCGACCGCCATCCAGCTCGCCAAGGCGCTCGGCGCGCGCGTCATCGCGACCGTGGGCTCGGACGAGAAGGCGAAGGCCTGCGTCGGGCTTGGCGCCGACCTCGCGGTCAACTACCGCACGGAAGACTTCGTCCTGGCGACGCTCGCGGCGACCGGCGGCAAGGGCGCCGACGTCATTCTCGACATGGTCGGCGGCGATTACGTCGCGCGCAATTACGCCGCGGCGGCTCTCGACGGGCGCATCGTGCAGATCGCGTTTCTGCACGGACAAAAGAGCGAGATCGACTTGCAGGTCCTCATGGCCAAGCGACTCTTTCACACCGGCTCGACGCTGCGCCCGCGCTCGGTCGGCGAAAAGGCGGCGATCGCCGAGGCGCTGCGCGCCAGGGTCTGGCCGCTGCTGGCTCAGGGGCGCTGCAAGCCGGTGATCGATTCGGTCTTTCCGCTCGCCGCGGCGGCCGACGCGCATCGGCGCATCGAAAGCTCGGCCCATTTCGGCAAGATCGTGCTGACGGTCTAGGCGGGGGCGATGCCGCGCTACAAGCTGACGATCGAATACGACGGCGCGAACTACGCGGGTTGGCAGCGCCAGGCGAACGGCGCTTCCATCCAGCAGGCGCTGGAAGAGGCGTTGTCGGCGCTGACCGGCGAGAGCCTCGTCGTTCACGGCGCCGGCCGCACCGACGCCGGGGTTCACGCGATGGGGCAGGTCGCGCATGTCGATCTGAGGCGCGAGTGGCGCGGCTGGCGGCTCGGCGAGGCGATCAACGCGCATCTTGCGCCCCAGCCGATCGCGGTCCTCGCGGCCGAGTCGGCGAGAGACGATTTCGACGCGCGCCGCGGCGCGGCGATGCGCTGCTACCTCTATCGCATCATCAACCGGCGCGCGCCGCTGACCTTCGAGCGCGGCCGCGCTTGGCAGGTCAAACGCCGGCTCGACGCCGCGGCGATGCAGGAGGCGGCGCGGGCGCTCATCGGCCGGCACGATTTTTCCACCTTTCGCGACTCGCAATGCCAGGCCAAATCGCCGGTGCGCACGCTGTCCCGGCTCGACGTGACGCGCGAGGGCGACCGCGTCGAATTTTCCGTCTCCGCGCTCTCCTTCCTGCATCGGCAGGTGCGCTCGATGGTCGGCTCGCTGGTCGAGGTCGGGCTCGGCCGATGGAGCGCGGCGGATCTCGAGGCGGCGCTCAAAGCGGCCGACCGCAGCCGCTGCGGCCAGGTTGCGCCGGCGTGCGGGCTCTATCTCGCGCGGGTCGATTACGCCGCGCCGAAGGCGGAGAAATAGAGCTCCAGCGTCCGTTCGTAGACGCGCGACAGAGCCTCGAGATCGTCGATCGCGATCTGCTCGTCGACCGCGTGGGCCGTCGCGCCGATCGGCCCGAGCTCCACCACCGGACAATAGTCCTTGATGAAGCGCGCGTCGGAGGTGCCGCCGCCGGTCGACAGCTTCGGCCGCCGCCTGGTCGTCTCTTCCACGGCGCGCTGGACGAGTTCGGTGAAGGCGCCGGTCGGCGTGGCGAAGGCGACGGCGTTGGTCGGGTCGAAGGCGAGCTTGTAAGCAGCGCCGCGTGTCGCGGCGGCGACGCGCCGCTCGATTTCGGCGGAAAGCGTCTCGGGCGTCCAGCGGTCGTTGAAGCGGACGTTGAAGACGAGGCGGACCTCGGCGGGAATGACGTTGGTCGCGGGGTTGCCGACGTCGACCCCGATCACCTCGAGGTTGGAGCGTTCGAAGGCGGGCGTTCCCGCGTCGAGCGCGGGCTCGTAGAGCGCGTCGAGAACCGCGGCGAGGCGGTGCAGCGGATTGTCGGCCATCTTGGGATAGGCGACGTGGCCCTGCTTGCCGAGGAGCGTCAGCCGGCCGGTCAGCGAGCCGCGCCGGCCGTTTTTCATCGTGTCGCCGAGCGCGGTCGCGGCGGTCGGCTCGCCGAGCAGGCAATGGTCGAAACGCTCGCCCTGCGCGCGCGCCCATTCGAGCAGCTTGACCGTGCCGTTGACCGCCGGCCCCTCTTCGTCGCCGGTGAGGAGAAAGCTGATCGAGCCCGCGAAGGCGCCGCGCGCGACGAAGCGCAACGCGGCGGCTATGGCTGCGGCGAGGGGGCCCTTCATGTCGCAGGCGCCGCGGCCCCATAGCTGGCCGTCGGCGACCGCCCCGGAGAACGGGTCGAAGCGCCAGCGCGCGACGTCGCCCGGGGGAACCACGTCGGTGTGCCCGGCAAAGACGAAGTTCGGCGCTTCGCGGCCGAACCGCGCGTAGAGATTGTCGATCGAAGGCGCGCCCGGCGCCGCGAAGGAGACGATCTCGGCGGCGAACCCGGCTTCGGCGAGCAGCGTCTTCACGTAGGGCAGCGCGCCGGCGTCGGCCGGCGTCACCGAGGGAAAAGCGATCAGCGCGCGCGCGATTTCGAGCGCTGAAATTGGCTTTGCCGACATGAAAGGCCTTTACCGCGGTCGCATTTCGCGCACCAGCGCGGCCCAATTCAGCACGACGTCGTAGATCGGCGCCTCGGCGTTCGACAGCAGAATCCACAGCCCCGGGATCTGGCTGCGTTTCAGCGCCTTGATGAGCACGCGCCCGTCCGCGAGGCCGCATACGCACATGCGCCCGGTGAGATCGTCGCCGGGCGGATCGCGCACGTCGTCGTAGAACACCAGCCAGTTGTCGAACAGCGCGCCGAGCGAGTGGCCGCGAACCTGCACCGCCACGGTCTTCGCGCTCGCCGCGTCCGGCGCGCTGACTTCGTCGAACGGGCCTTGGCCGTCGGCGTAGAAATGGGCGACCGCGCCCGCCCCGACGTAGCCGACCAGCGGCACCTTGCCGCCGGGCGCCGGCGCCCGGCCCCCGCCGACCAAGCGCGGCGGCTCGACGCCGAGGTAGGCGGCCGCGACCGCAATCTCGTCCGCGCGCAGGCGGCGCGAGCCGTTGAGGAGGTCGGTGACGGCCGAGGGCGAACGACCGAGCGCGCGGGCGAGGCCGCTGCGGGTCTTGCCGGTCTCTTTGAGGGCGTCGCGAATCCAATCGACGGTCATGCGCTATTATTCTGCTTTTCAGAATCAGCGCAATCACGAAAATCAGAAAAATTTCTTGACACATTGTCCGGATGTTCAGAAAATGAGAACAAAGAGTGAACACATGCGCGGCCGTCGGCCCCGCCCTTCGCTCTTCGGACCATAAAGGATCAAGCCGATGCAGGCCCGCCGTCGCCGCCGCCCGCCGAGGTCCGAGACCGATCGCCAGCAAGCCGTCAGCGCCTGCGCCGCGCATCTTCGCGATCTCGAGCGCGTTCATGGCCGTCCGCCCGCCGACGTGAAGCTGAAGAGCGTCGCCGTCCCGCAGCGCCTAACCGGCGAGCCGGTCGCCTCGTATTGCACGTCGCCGGCGCAACTCTGCGCGGAGTTGGCGCGATGACCGCCAAGTCGAGGGTGAGGCGATCGAAGGCCGGGGATCGGCCGGCGCCGGAGCGGCTCGACGCCACGCCGGAGCGGCTCGCCCGCGCCAGGGAAAGCGGCCAGGCCGCCGAGCGCGGCGGCGCTTCGTCGCGCCGCCTGCTCGATCCCTTCGACGTGATGCGCTCGACCCGCGCGCTGGCGCCGCACGACGCGAGGCTCAACGACATCCGCTGGCTGATCGGCGAGGCGCTGCGGCGCCTGCATCGGCGCGCCGAACTCGATTGCTTGCGCGCGGTGGCGACCGACGTCGTCGGGGTCAAGACGCCGGGGCCCCGCGCCGGCTTGCCCGCGAGCGAAATCGCGCTTCACGCGCGCGACAAGATGCGCGCCGCCGCCGAGCGCGTCGGCGAGGCCGCCTGGCCGATCGTGACCCGCATCGTCATCGAGGGCGGCCGCTTGAGCGATTGTCGCGCTTACGCGCCCGAGATCGTCACCCCCTGGCGCGCCGACGCGGTCGTCGCCGACCGCCTGCGCGTCGCGCTCGACCGCCTCGGCGATTTGCTGGGGGTGACGGCGGGGCGAAGGTGAGGCCGGCGCGGTGCGGCCGGCCGCCGCCCTAAGCCAGGAACGGGCGTCCGGATTTTTTCGGAGCCATGTCGTTTCCCACAGGTAGGGTATCCCCTTCACTCAAGTTGGAACTAAAGGCAGCAACATGACGAACCCGCGAGAGAATTCGTCATGGTGCGCGTCACCCACGCGCTGCGACGGCAATGACGAAAGGAGGACGATTGGTGGCGAGGGGAAGGTGAAAGGCGCGAGAGCGTAGCGCTCGCGCAAACGGTTCTGTCCCAAGTTGGAGGAACGGATGTCCCAAATCACGTCAAGGGACAGTTTTTACCGATGCCGAGTTTAGGCTTGCGTTAACCGTTTTGTGTGGTTACGTGTGCCTGGCGCCTATCATGGTGATAAGTGACTCGCTTGGACGAGACCCGGTGAAAATCGCGAGGCCGCCATTCAAGCCGCAACCATGGACCCTTGCTGACGCGACAGATTCGATTAGGAGGATGTCTCTTGACGAGAGACTGACTGTAATCTGGACGCGTCATGCCTTAGACCAGATGTCGTATCGGGAACTATTCACCGGTGATGTGTTGTATATCTTGAAGCAGGGATTCGTGCTTGACGACCCAGTAATGTCAACTAAGCCCGGCTTCTACAAATATAATATGGTTAGCCGCAGTCCAAATTCTGGATCTATGACTGTAAGAGTTGTGGCTATCCCAGACTCAGAAGGGTTCCAAATGAAAATTGTGACAGTGATGTGGGCTGACGAACGTTAGTGTAGAGGTTATTGTAGTGTAACGGGGTGAGACGGAAAAGGAAACGCGATGACCAACTACCGTTATACGGATAGCGGGCTCGACAATGTCACCATTGTGGGAGTCGACTTCCCGATGGATGATGCCGGCGAAGAGTGCATTATCATCCGTAACATCAACGGACTGCATAAGGCCATCGCCCATGGGATCGTCACCCGCCGCAACTCAATGAATGGCAAGGAGCTTCGGTTCCTGCGGACTGAAATGGGCATGACGCAGGCTCAGCTAGCCGAGATGCTGCACAGGGAGGCGCTGGCCGTCAGCCGGTGGGAGCGCGGAGAGTGCCCGATTGATGCGAACGCGGAGACGGTTGTTCGCTTGCATGCGATTCAGGCGCTGAAACTTCGAGATACCCCCGACGTCAAGGAGGTGGCCGGCTGGTGCATCCAGAGTGCGGAGACGCCCCCAATCATCATTGATGGGTCCGATCCATCAAATTACAAACTCGCCGCCTAAATGCGGCGAGTCGTCGCGCTTGAGCTCAAGGCCGCCTCGGTTGACGGCCCTCCCTTTTCATTGTCCTCAAAGGACTGTACCCGGCCCACGCGCCGGCGCAGGCGCAGGCGCCAGACCGTAACGGAGCAACGCGCGCGAGATCGCCGCGCGCGCCATGTTTTCGCGCTTCAGCCGCGGCGAGCGGCCGCAAGGACTTGAGAAGGGTAAATATAGCCGTCGACAAAGCCCGGAATCGATTGTGGCGAAATTGCGTCGTGCGCCGGTCGGCGCGGCAATACCATTTCGCTGCGCGGCGAAAACCAAGACGGCCACAATTTATTCATTTCGAGTTCATGCGGCCCATGCATGATCGCGCAAGTGAGTGAAAAAGGAGGATTTCATGTCCACACGCGTTTTGACGGGCGGAGTCCTGGCGGCTCTGGCGGGCGTCGCGATGCTGGCGATTTCGGCGAGCTCGGCTTCGGCCTTCACGCTGTCTTCGCCCTCGCTCGAACAGCCGATGGCGTCGTCGCAGATCGACCACGTCTGGTGGCATCATCACTACTGGGGCGGGGGCTGGGGCTGGCATCATCCCTGGGGTTGGGGCGTGGGCCCCGCCTGTTACTGGCATCGCGTTTGCTGGGTCAACCCTTGGGGCTATACGCGCTGCGCTATGCGGTGCAATTAGGCGGCTGTTCGCCCGGTTCGGTCTCGCCGAACCGGGCGTTTCGTCTTGGGCCTCAGCCCTGCATCTTCGCCATCAGCGCATCGGAAATCTCGAAATTGGCGGTGACGTTCTGAACGTCGTCGTTCTCTTCTAGAGCGCCGATCAAGCGGAGAATCTTTTCCCCCGCCTCGTCGTCGACGGCGACGGTGTTTTGCGGTCGCCAGACCACCGACGCTTTGCGCGGCTCGCCGAACTTGGCCTCCAGCGTCTTTTGCGCCTCGCGCAACGCCGCGACCGCGGTGATCACTTCGTGCTCGTCCGCGTCGGAGACGACGTCGTCGGCACCGGCCTCGATCGCCGCTTCGAGCATGGCGTCGTCGCTCGCCGCCTTGCGGTCGAACACGATCGATCCGACGCGGTCGAACATGAACGACACCGCGCCGGTCTCGGCGAGCGCGCCGCCCGCCTTGGTGAAACAGGAGCGCACTTCGCCGGCGGTGCGGTTGCGGTTGTCGGTCAGGGCCTCGACGATCACCGCGACGCCGCCCGGCGCGTAGCCCTCGTAGCGCACGTCTTCGTAGGTTTCGCCCTCGGCGCTCGCCGCCTTCTTGATCGCGCGCTCGATATTGTCCTTGGGCATGTTTTCGGCGCGCGCCGCCAGCACCGCGGCGCGCAGGCGCGCGTTCATCGTGGGATCGGGCAGGCCCAACTTCGCCGCGACGGTGATTTCGCGCGCCAGTTTCGAGAACAGCTTGGAGCGAATCGCGTCCTGCCTGCCCTTCTTGTGCATGATGTTCTTGAACTGACTATGACCGGACATGCCTCGCCCCGGAAAAGCGCGCCGAGCCCCACGCGCTGGTGAAGAAGAGGGGGATTCCTATACGCCGCGCCTCGCGCTTAGGGAAGGCGGCCGCGCTTGGCGAAGCCTGGGCCGAGTCGCCGTCGGGCGCGCCGCCCCCCGAGGCGCGCTCGAGCGCGGCGGGTCTACTCCCCCTTCGGCGGGGCGGTCTTCGCCGCGCCCTTGGAGACGCCGACCAGGGCGGGCCGCAGCACCCGTTCGCCGATCTTCCAGCCGCTCTGCACCACCTGCGCGACCGCGCCCGCCGGCAGTTCGGCGTGGGGCAGTTCGAACATCGCCTGATGGAAATTCGGGTCGAATTTCTCGCCGAGCGGCTCCAGCTTGGCGACGCCGTGGCGCGCGAGCGCGCCCTGCAGGTCGCGCGCGGTCAATTCGACACCTTCGATCAGGCTCTTCAACGCGCCCTCGGCGGTCGCGCGCTCCTCCGCTGGCACGCTGTCGAGCGCGCGGGCGAGGTTGTCGGCGACGGAGAGCATGTCGCGAGCGAAAGCGCTGACGCCGTAGGCGCGCGCGTCGGCGACTTCGCGTTCGGTGCGCCGACGCAGGTTCTCCATCTCCGCCAGCGCGCGCAGCAGGCGATCCTTCAATTCGGCGTTTTCCGCGTTGAGATTTTCGATCACGGCGAAGCCGTCGGCCTCGGCGGCCGGCGTCGCGTCGGCCGCGGCCTCGGGGCCCTGCGCGTCAGTGGTGTCGATCATTTCGTCAAAATCCCGTATTCGGTCGCGCCCGATATCATCGCTGACGCGACAAAAATCAAGCGCGCGCGGCCCGGAAGCGCCGCGCCGCGTCCGGTTTAGAAGATCGCCAGCAGACGCCGCTTGATCGCCGCCTGACGCGACGGCGAGGCGATTTTCGCTCCCGTGAGATCGGTGACGTAAAACGAATCGACCGCCTTCTCGCCGAAGGTGACGATGTGCGCCGAGCCGATGTTCAAATTGAGGTTCGAGAGCGCCGAAGTCAGCTCGTAGAGCAGTCCCGGACGGTCGAGCCCGGAGACCTCGAGCACCGTGTAACGGTTGGAAAGACTGTTGTCGATCATCACCTCGGGCGGAATCGCGAAGGCGTGCGCGCGGGCCTCGCGCACGCGCTTGGAGACGATTTCGCTGACGCGGATTTCGCCGCGCAGGGCCTGTTCGATGGTGTGGGCGATGCGCGCGCCGCGCCGGAGTTCGTCCTCGTCGCGATCGAAGGCGCGCGAGACAAAAAACGTGTCCAGGGCGAATCCGTCGGCGGTGGTGAAAATATGCGCGTCGACGATATTGCCGCCGGAGCCCGCGCAGGCGCCGGCGACGATCGAGAGCAGGCGCGGGTGGTCGGGCGCGACGATCGTCAGCTCCGTCACGCCGCGGCGCGCGTCGGTCGCCACTTCCGTCGCCAACGAGCGCACCTCGGCCGCCATGGCGTAGAACAGTCGGGCGTGCGCGACCTGGCGCGCCAGCTCCACCTTCAGCCAATAAGCGGGGTAATGGCGCTGCGCGTAGGCGTCGAAATCGGGGTCGGACCAGCCGGGGAGCGCGCGCCGCAGCCCCTCTTGGGCCGCCGCGACGCGCGCCTTGCGGTCGATCGCCGAGTGCCCGCCGCCGAGCACCACTTCGGTCTCCCAGAACAGCGTGCGCAGCAACTGGCCCTTCCAGCCGTTCCATACCCCCGGCCCGACCGCGCAGATGTCGCTGACCGTCAGCGCCAGCAGCATGCGCATCCGCTCCAGAGTCTGCACGATCGCGGCCAGGGATTCGGCGGTGCGTGGGTCGACCAGATCGCGCCCCTGGGCCATGTTGGACATCGCCAGGTGCCATTGGACGAGCCAGACGACGCGCTCGCAATCGGCCGGCGAAAGTCCCAGACGCGGGCAAAGCCGACGCGCGACCTCGGCGCCGGCCAGCGAATGATCCTCGGGACGTCCCTTGGCGATGTCGTGCAGGAAGGCGGCGACGTAGAGCGCGGTGCGGTTGGGAATTTGGGGGAGCATTTCTCGGACCAGCGGCTGATCCTCCTCGAGGGTCCCCGCCTCGATCTGGCTGAGCACGCCGACGGTGCGCAAGAGGTGCTCGTCGACGGTGTAATGATGGTACATCGAGAATTGCATCATGCCGACGACGCGGCCGAAGTCGGGAATGAAGCGCCCGAGCACGCCGGCTTCGTTCATCCGCCTGAGCGCGGTTTCAGGCGAGCGGCGCGAGGTCAGGATTTCCAGGAACAGCCGGTTGGCCTCCGGATTGGCGCGCAGCTTGGCGTCGATGCGCTTGAGCGAACGCGTGACCAGGCGCGTCGCGTCGGGATGGATCGCCAGGCTCGACCGGTCGGCCGCCCGATAGAGGCGGATGAGGTTGACCGGATCGCGTTCGAACGCGTCGTCGCGGATGACGGCGATGCGGTCGTGCTCGATCTTGAAATCGCCGGCGTCGGCGACCGCGCGCGGCCGGCGGCGCAATCGCCCGAGGAAGCGATCGAGCGCCTGGGTCGGCTTGGCGTGGCGCTCCTCGAGCGCGGCGCAGACGATCGCGGTGAGATCGCCGACGTCCTTGGCGACCAGGAAATAGTGCTTCATGAAGCGTTCGACGTCGGCCTGGCCGGCGCGCGCGGCGTAGCCGAGCCGCTCGGCGATCGGGCGCTGCAGATCGAAGCTCAGGCGCTCCTCGGCGCGCCCGGCGAGAAAATGCAGGCAGCAGCGCACCGCCCACAGGAACTCCTCGCAACGCGAGAACAGCGCCAGCTCGCGCTGCGTGAACAAGCCGGCCGCGACCAGCTCATGCGCGCTGCGCACGCGATAGACGTACTTGGCGATCCAGAACAGCGTGTTGAGATCGCGCAGGCCTCCCTTGCCCTCCTTGACGTTGGGCTCGACCAAATAGCGCGATTCGCCCGCGCGCTTGATCCGCGCGTCGCGCTCGGCGAGCTTGGCGGCGACGAATTCGCTGGCCGTCTTGGCGACGATTTCCCGGTCGAAGCGCACGCGCAGGCGATCGAACAGCGCCTCGTCGCCGATGATGAGGCGGGCTTCGAGCAGCGTGGTGCGGATCGTCATGTCCGCGCGCGCCAGTTTCAGGCATTCGTCGATCGAGCGCGTGGCGTGACCGACCTTCTGCTTGAGGTCCCACAGCGCGTAGAGCATCGTCTCGATGATCTTGCGCGTTTCCAGCGTCGGGGCGTCGGGCAACAGGAACAACAGATCGATGTCCGATCCGGGCGCCAGCGTGCCGCGGCCGTAGCCCCCCACCGCCACGATCGTCGGCCGGGCCGAATCCGGCAGGCCCGGATGGACATAGCGCGCCGCCCAGTCGTGGATCGCGCGGATCAGGTTGTCCTCGCATTCGGAGAGGCGCGCCGCGCAGGCGCGTCCCTTGCCGCCCTCCGCGAGCGCGCGGCGCGCGGCGTCGCGGCCCTGCTCCAGCCGTTCGCCGAACAGCGCGACCGCTTCGCGGCGGAACGCGGCGTCGTCCAACAGCGGATCGCGGCGCAGCGCCTCTAACCGTTCGTCGAGGCCGGCGCGGTCGAAGCCGCCTTTCGGCGCGGCGGCGCGGGGCCGGCGCGCGGGCCGGGCGGCGGGGAGGGACGTGTCCATGGCGCCTGCCCTCCTAGCCGGACGCGCCGCGATCGGCGGCGCGCGAGGCGAACGCGCGTCGCTTGGCTTCGATCACGTCCCAGATCGCCGCGGCGATGTCGGCGCCGCCGAAGCGCTGGATCGCCCGAATGCCGGTCGGCGAAGTCACGTTGATCTCGGTCAGCAGCCCGTCGATGACGTCGATGCCGACGAAGACGAGGCCGCGGCGCTTCAGCTCCGGTCCGATCGCCGCGCAAATCTCGCGCTCGCGCGGCGTGAGTTCGGTTTCCCGCGCCGCGCCGCCGCGCACCATGTTGGAGCGGATGTCGTCGCCGACCGGCACGCGGTTGACCGCGCCGAGCGGCTCGCCGTCGACGAGGATGATGCGCTTGTCGCCGACGGCGACCGCCGGCAGGAACTTCTGGATCACCCAGGGTTCGCGGAAGGTGACGGAAAAGAGGTCGAACAGCGACCCGAAATTGGAATCCCGAGCGGCGACCTTGAACACCGCCTGGCCGCCGGCGCCGTAGAGCGGCTTCATCACCACTTCGCCATGTCGGGCGCGAAACGCTTCGATCGCCGCGCGATCGCGGGCGATCAGCGTCGGCGGCATCAGCTCGGGAAAATCCATCACGAACAGCTTTTCGGGCGCGTCGCGCACCCCGCGCGGATCGTTGACCACCAGCGTGCGCGGATGGATGCGCTCGAGCAGGTGGGTCGTCGCGATGTAGGCGAGGTCGAACGGCGGATCCTGGCGCAACAGCACGACGTCGACCTCGGCGAGATCGACGCGCTTCGCCGCGCCGAGGCTGAAATGTTCGCCCTGAACGTCCTTGACGCGCAGCGGCTCGGCCTGAACGAAGAGAGAGGCGCCCTCCAGACACAGTCGGTCGGGCGTGTAGTGGAGAAGCGCATGCCCGCGCGCCTGCGCCTCGAGCAACAAGGCGAAGGTCGAGTCGCCGGCGATGCGGATGCGCTCGATCGGATCCATCTGCACGGCGACGGTCAAAGGCATGGCGCGAGGATTCTTTCTCTCTCTCAATCGACGTCCAGCCTATACGCCGCGCCGAGGTGACGGGGAAGTCGCCTCGGCGCGACGAACACCGCGTCGCCGCGCAACGTCGCGCCCGCCGCCCAGGGGTTGCGGGCGAGCCAGACCCGCGCGGCGCGGGAAATGCGCCGGCGCTTGGCCTCCGAAATCGCGCTCGCGGCGGCGTCGAGATCCTCGCGCGCCTTGACCTCGACGAAGGCGATCGTCCCGCCGCGCTGAACGACGAGATCGATCTCGCCGCCCGAGACGGCGAAGCGGCGCGCCAGCACGCGATAACCCTTCAGCCTCATGAGCAGCGCGGCGATTTGCTCGGCGCGCAGGCCGAAGACATGGGCGCGCCGCCGCGCCGCGGCCGGCCGCTCGCCCATCAGCGCCGCGCACCGGCGAGAAGCAGCGCGCGCGCGTAGACTTTGCGGCGCGGCAGGCCGATTCGCGCGGCGACCGCGGCGGCCGCGTCCTTGACCGACAGCGCGCCGAGCGCATCGACGATCTCGGCGTCGAGCGCGTCCTGGTCGAGCCGGGGCGCCGCCTGCGGCGGGCCGACGACGACGACGATCTCGCCCTTGGGCGGCCCCTCGGCCGCGTAATGGGCGGCCAGTTCCGCAAGGGTTCCCCGGCGCGTTTCTTCGTAGAGCTTAGTGAGTTCGCGCGCGACCGCCGCGGGCCGCGGCCCGAGTTCGGCCGCGAGGTCCGCGAGCGCGGCGGCGAGCCGGCTCGGCGCCTCGTACAACAGCAGCGTCCCCGGAATCCCCGCCAGGGCGTTGATGCGTTCGCGCCGCGCCGCGCCCTTGGGCGGCAGGAAGCCCTCGAAGAAGAACCGGTCGGTCGGCAGGGCCGCGCTGGTGAGCGCGGCCAGCGCCGCCGAAGGGCCGGGCGCGCTGGTCAACGCGATTCCCGCCGCCACCGCCTCTGCCGCCAATTTGTAGCCGGGATCGGAGATCAGCGGCGTGCCGGCGTCGGAAATCAGCGCCAGCGCTTCGCCTTCGGCGAGGCGCGCGATGAGGCGCGGACGGACCTTCGCCGCGTTGTGCTCGTGATAGGCGACGAGCGGCGTGGAGATTTCGTAACGCTGCAAGAGACGGCGCGAGACGCGGGTGTCCTCGGCCAGGATCGCGTCGGCCGCCGCCAGCGTCGCCAGCGCCCTGAGCGTGACGTCGGCGAGATTGCCGATCGGCGTCGCCACGACATAGAGGCCCGGCGCGATCGGCGCCGCCTCGACGCGCTCGCCGAACGCCGTGAAGCCGCGCGAACGCAGCGGGTTCGGCGGCGTCTTCGTTCGATCCAGGCGGCGCGGCGCCATCTTCCCCCGATCCTTGAGGAGGCGGTCGTCCGCGCCCCGCGGGCGCCGACGCCGCCTTCTCTTAGCACCAGAGCCTTAACGCTAGAGAATGAAAAAGCCACAATTGCCGCCAAAGGTGAGGATGACCGGCGTCAGGGGAGACGCCGCCGGCGCGCATCGCGTAAAGTGACGTCGGGCATGAGCCGATTCGCTTTTTGCCTTCGCGCGCGGTAGGAAGTCGTGATGTCGACAAGCGCCTCATCGACGCTCGCAAGCTGCGGATTCGCTCGACAAACGGTTCGAGCGGTCACGGCGGGCCTTGCTCTGGCGCTCGCGGGTTGCGGCCCCAGCGACCTCGGCTCGCCGGGGCCCGAAATGGGCGCGGCGCCGACGCCGCAGGTCCAGTCGCAGCCGCTCGCCGCAGGTCCGGTCGGCGACGTCCTGGGCACGGGTCCGGTGCGCGTCGGGCTGATCCTGCCGTTGACGCAGAACGGCGGCCCGAGCGTGGTGGGCGCCTCGCTGCGCAATGCGGCCCAGCTCGCGCTCGAAGAATCGGGCATGGGCGACATCACGCTGATGATCGTCGACGATCATGGGACGGTGGACGGCGCCGCGCAGGCGGCGCAGTCCGAGCTCGGCGCGGGCGCGGAAATCATCCTCGGGCCGTTGCTGGCGCCCGAAGTGCGCGAAGTCGGACGCCTGGCCAAGGTCGCGGGACGCCCCGTCATCGCGTTTTCGACCGACGAAGGCGCCGCTTCGCCCGGCGTCTACCTGCTGTCGTTCCTGATCGAATCCTACGCCGATCGAGTTGCGGAATACGCGGTCTCGCGCGGCAAGAAATCCTTCGCCGTGCTCGCGCCCGAGAGCGACTTCGCCAATGTCGCCGTCAGCGAATTCCAACAGGCCGCGGCGCGTGACGGCGCGCGCATCGTCACCGTCGCGCGTTATACGCCGGGCCAGCCGCAAAACGCCGTTCAGGAAATCTCCGGCGTGGCGACGCAGATCGACGCGCTGTTCATCCCCGAGCAGGCCGACGGCATGGGCGCAGTCGCCGCGGCGCTGACGGCGAGCGGCCTCAAGACGCAAATTCTCGGCACCGGCGTCTGGAACGACCCGCGCGCCTTGCGGCTGCCGGCGCTGCAGGGCGCCTGGTTCGCGGCGCCGGACAACGCCGGGTTCGCCAGCTTCGCGCAGCGCTACAAAGCCAAATTCGCCCTCGATCCGTTGCGGCTCGCCTCGCTCGCCGACGACGCGGTCTCGCTGGTCGCGGCGCTGGCGCGCACGCAGGGCGCGCAGCGTTATTCGCAGGGCGTTCTCACCAACACCTCGGGGTTCAACGGCGTCGACGGCTTGTTCCGCTTCCGCGCCGACGGCCCCAACGATCGCGGCCTGGTGGTGATGCAGATCAGCGCCGGCGCGGCGAGCGTCGTGAGCCCGGCGCCGCAAAAGTTCCCCGGCGCTTGAGAAGCCAGGCCGCGGGACGCAAAGCGCCGAGCCCGAGCGCAGAAGCCCGATGTCGCCGCCGTTCCGGCTGACCGCCCTCGTCATCGTCGCCGCGCCCGAGACCGCCGTCGCGCCTTCGGCGGGCGCGGCGTCGCCTTGACTTGGCGTTCGCCTCCGCCTTAAACGAAACGTCCACGGCTCGGGCGATTAGCTCAGCGGTAGAGCGTCCCCTTCACACGGGGAAGGCCACAGGTTCGATCCCTGTATCGCCCACCATGGCGGCCGCGAAGCCCTCTCCGCCACTGTGGCGCCGCCGCCACGCCTTGGCCCAATCCGCATTTTTCGCCGCCGAGAAGCGCCGGAGACGGTTGCGCGAGCGCCGTCTTTCCTCGATTAATTCCATTCTTGCGCGACAGGCCGGCCGCTCGATTCGGACGGGCTGGAGGGCGCGCCGTTCGAGAACCAAGGGATTTTTGCATGCGACGCATCGCTCTTCTCGGCGCCGGCCTGATCGCCGGCTTGATCCTTTCGTCCGCGCCGGCGGCTTTCGCTATGCCGTCCAGTTACGCCTCCCAGTTCCCCGCGATGGTCAGCGGCGGCGGCGAGCGTCCGCTCGCTTCCCCGATCCCGCGCCAAACCGTCGCCTATAACGGCCCTTACGCGCCGGGGACGATCGTCATCTCCACCAGCGAGCGACGGCTCTATTTCGTCCTGCCGGACGGGCAGGCGCTGAAGTACGGCGTCGGCGTCGGCCGGCCCGGCTTCACCTGGGCGGGCGCCTCTTACGTCGCCAACAAGCGCGAATGGCCGGACTGGACGCCGCCGGCGCAGATGCTGCTGCGCCGCCCCGACTTGCCGCGTCACATGGAAGGCGGCATCGAGAATCCGCTCGGCGCCCGCGCGTTGTACATCGCGGGGACGCTCTACCGCATCCACGGCTCCAACGAGCCGGACACCATCGGCCAGGCCGTCTCCTCGGGCTGCATCCGCATGACCAACGACGACGTCGTCGATCTCTACGGGCGCGCCAGCGTCGGCGCCCGGGTCGTCGTCCTGCGGTGACGGCGATCGAGCCGCGCCGGGCGCGTCCCGCGCGGCTCGCGGCGCGCGCCGTCGATCGGCCGCGGCGCGCCTCAACGGCGATCGCTCTCGCGCGAGCCGCAGAGCTTTTCCCGAGGGGTTGCTTGTAAATCATACCGGAAAAATCAATTTGCCTCCGGCGAGGCGAGTCCTGTACCTCCTCGCGGCAGGAGGGATGGATGCTTTCTGCCCAGCCCAGCGTCGCCGTGATCGTCGCCAGCTGCGGACGTCCGAAGATCGTCGAGTCGCTGCTCGGCAGGCTCGCCGCGCAGACGCGCAAACCGGACCATGTTTTCGTCGTCGGCGCGACGCCGCAGGATTTTCCCGAGCGGCCGGGGGAGAACCTTGGCGCGACCTTCCATCTTGGACGGACGGGGTCGGGGTTGCAGCGCAACGACGGCCTCGACCTCGCGGGCGACCGCTTCGGCGCGATCGTCTTCTTCGACGACGACTTCGTTCCGTCGCGGTTTTGGATCGAGCGCTTCGCGGCGATGCTGGACCGTCG
>Ga0326728_10005934_pt1 | contig 33569 bp, 28 predicted proteins | sample MB3enrmetagenome_FD_207602 | JGI IMG/M metagenome (GOLD analysis project Ga0326728, IMG submission 207602) | Lab enriched peat soil microbial communities from McLean, Ithaca, NY, United States - MB31MN | ecosystem: Environmental > Terrestrial > Soil > Wetlands > Peat | place: USA: New York... | reverse complement strand
CCCAAACGTGGGGTGCTTTGCGCAGGCCCAGGGAAACCGTCACGGGCTCGTTGGCAGTCGATTTCAGGAGAAGCTCCACAGCCTCGAGGTGTTCCGTCGAAACTGGGAACAGTTGTGCCAGCGGGAACCGGGCTTGATGGAAGGTCTCCGACTCGGGAAATCGCAGGACGGCCTCACTGCTCGCCGTTACTTCGGCCCCCCGCGCCAGGTCGTTGGGGTCTTCGTTCACGACCCCAGGGATGGAAGCATCTTGCCGGAGGAGTAATTGCTGCATTTCGCCGGCGTGAGCAGCCGCGACAGCGCGAGGCTCGCACTTGTACTTCTTGCAAAGGGCTGCTGCCGCCCCCACGCCCTGGCCCACCATCGCCCCGGTGGGCAGGACGCGGGAAGAGGCAAAGGCCACGTAGCTGGCACTAATGGGACGGCCCGCCGCCAGCAAATTCCGGACATTACGGGAATAACAGGAACGGAGAGGAATTCCGTAGGGGATCGTCCCATAATTCTTGAAGTTGGAGTCGCTCCGGGGAGGCGGGTAGGGTGGAACGCGCCGCTCGAGGATGCCTCCGGGGAGGTGGATGTCGATGCCCCAGGAACCGTAGGCGATGTCATCGGAATGAAGGGAGGGATTACGAACATCCTTCTCGGTCAGGATGTAATCTCCCAGGATGCGCCGCGACTCCCGCTTGTATGGCCAGAAGCCCACGAACTCCAAAGCGTAATTTTCAGCGCGTGCCCGGACGCGGTCATCCGTACAGCGGTTTTTGATATGGTCCCACACGCCCAGCAATTGGCGGAGAGCTTCATCCCGGATCGCCTCGTTATCCCGGATGGGGTGGAGAGGAAAACCGACCTCGATCCACCAATAGCCGCCCTCGAAGAACCCGTGTCCGCGGCCTGCTAAATCCTGCTCCGTAGCGAACTCCGCGGCCCATTCCGGCCGCTGGAACGGGACGGGCCGTCCCGTGTCACGGGCCCGGAAGAAGAGAGTGTTCCCCATCAGCCCATTGCCGGCTTTTTCGGGAGCCAGGGCTTCCTGGTATTCCGAGCGCGCTTCGATGCCCCAACGAAACTCGGCGCCGGAACGATACGCCAGAACGCCATCGCCGGTGGCATCCACAAAGAGTGGCGCCTCCAGGATGAATTCCTTCTCCGTGCCTAATTGCGCCGCATGGATCGCGAGGATATGCGAGGAATCGGCCATCTCGACCTCACGCATGGTGGTATTGAGAAACAGGGTGAGGTTTTTCTCTCGCTTGGCCCATTCATAAAGCACCAAGTCCCATTGAGAATTCATCAGCCCTTCGATATACGGCTCCCAGTTGCGCACCCTTTCTTCCGTGTGGATCTCATCCAGAATTCCGGACTCTTTAATCCAGGGGCTAAAGCCACTGGTATCTTCGGGGTAGAGCCTAACCTCACTGGAGGAGTTTCCCCCCAGGGCAGAACGCTCGTGCACCAGGGCCACGCTCGTGTCATTGCGGGCGGCGCTGATGGCTGCACACGTGCCGGAAATACCCCCTCCCACGACCACCAAATCAAACTTCTGGTGAACGATTTCAATGGTTCCCGGGCGGATGTATCCACCCAAGCGGGGCGCGGCGCCGGTAGGGGGATGGTCAGAAAGATGGGGCGCGTTGGGCGGTATCAAGCCCGACGGAGAAGCCAAACCTGCGCCGGCAATGCTCGTGCCTTTTGTGAAACCCAGGGCCAGGGCCAAGCGTTTCACAAAACTCCTGCGATCCGCAGTCATGGAATGCTCCTGAAATTATGGTTTTTCCCCCAGCGACTGGAGCGCCGTTAGCCAGCGTTCCCAGCGCTGGCGGGCAACACCCGTGGTAGCGTCTCGGGCCTGGGTGGCCAGGCGCAATGCCTCATCCAGGTTGTCGGGAATGTGCCCGTCCTTCTGGATACCGATCAAGCTGGCAATCTGAAGAAGTTGGCGCGCCGGACCCTCACCCCCGTAAAAGGGGGCCAGCCGCGTTTTCACAAACGCCTCTTCGGACAGCCCGGGATTGAAAGTAAACTCGGAAAAGACCAGATAGTTGAATTCGGTGATGGGGCGCGCCCCCGAAACCTCGCCATAAATGCCCACACCTTCCAGCCCGGAGGCATACGCTTGGGCGGCCACGCGGGCCAACTGGGGGTAAAGGATGGAATTGCTTTCGCGCGCCGAAACATTTGCGGCGTGAAAGTATCCAATTGCCCGCGCCGCCGGCGATTTTAACCCGTCAGGCCAGCGATTACCATTGACCATGTCGGTTATCGTCCACTGGACGATGGCGTACGGGGGAATCGTCTTCAGGAAGTAAGGCGGGTTTTTTTGCAAGCTCTCGTCGAAGCCGGTGTAGGCCGCATAGGTGATCAACGCTTTTGGACGGAAGGTGTGAATCACCTTGACTTCCCAGCTCATCAGGCGTCCCAGATCAATATAGAAATCGTGTGCCCGGGGTTCACCCGAGGGCTTGGACACGCCGCGGGTAACCTCCAGCATATTGGCGTGCTCCTGAGGAAGGACTTTCTCGCGGGCCTTAACCGAATCGGGGCAGTAGCAAACGCGGAACTCCCCCAACTCCAGATTGACCCCGGCGATGGGAAACGTCTCGAAGAGCCAGCGGATTCCTTCTCGGAACCATTGCTGATTGGCCTTCTTGTCCATACAAAGAGTGTGGTCAAGATAGTGGCCGGCTTTGTCCATAGCCCGCAACTCCGGGTGCTGCGCGGTCCACGTCTCAATGTTGAATTTGTTTTGCCCTTGATAATAGAAGCCTCCATATTGGTCCACTCCCACGCCGGGGAGAATTTTCACTCCCCTCAGGTTGGCGTAGTCGCACAACTCCTTTGCCGCGGCTACTCCCCCATGCTGGTCGCGAAGAAATCCAAACAACACCAGGGCGTTGATCTTATGCGCGCTCATAAAGTCAAGCATGGGGATCACGTCGGCACGAAAGCTCTCCGCCGTCCCCGGGTAGGTGTTGGGGACCCGTGGCGATCCCCCTTTTTGCATGTAGGGGCCGTGGAAGGAGATGTCCCAGTGGGTGCGGCTGTCCCAGTTCCAGAAATAGCGAATCTTCATTCGCGGCGACTCGTGCACGTCGAGCGAAGCCGGCACGAGCAGTTTGTCCGCGCTGAAAAGGAGATGGTAATTCACCAGATCGCTCGCCGCGTACAGGCTTCCCGCCGGGCCCCCTCCGGTCGCCACCACCACCAACCGCGGCCCTTCGGCCTGCAACCAGATGCGGTACTCTTCGTCCTGAAGGCCCTGATATGACGCCAGCTTGCCCGCCTTTATGAGGAAGCGTCGCAGGGCCGGGTTAGCCCCAGGGGTGCCCACGAAAACGACGTTGCTGGCGCCGTCGTCCGCAACCCTCCGGGAAACCTCTCGCACGCCTCTATCGGCCAGCCACGACGCGAGGCGCTCGGCGGCAATATCGCCCGCGGGCGCAACGAGGACCAAACGCGATTTGGCCGAAGACCACAACGTCAATGTGGTTTCCTGGCCGGCGCTGGCCCGCAATACGGCCCCCACCAGGAGAGAAAATACCAAGCCTGCCCAAGGGACGGCTCGCCTGGATGAGCCTTTCCTTTTGGTTTTATGTCCTCGCAAGCTATCCTCCGGTGCTCTGGTGTATTACATTACTCTCAGGAGATCCCAGTTCCACCTAAGACTTTCAGGTGATCGACAGCCCCCTTCGGGCACCCACAAGAGTTGCCCCTGCAAGACGTGCTCAAACCATGGACACTTCCAGCTTGCAGTGCAATATCTCTTCCCGCCCCTCGCGGTTGGCCTGGGCCAGGACCTCACCCTGTGCGGAAAAGACCGCGCACCCGCCGGGACAATCGAAAATTACGGATCGGCCCACGCGGTTCGCCACCAGCAGCGGCGCCTGGATGGTCTTGGCCATTTTCCCGAACACGTCGAGCGACGGCCAGCCCTCGCGGTTGTTGGGGTAAAAAACCACCTGCGGTTGGAGCGCCGCCAGTTCTGTGATGCACCGCCCCGAGTCGCCGTCTGAGCAGATAAAGCACGCCGCGCGCACGCCATCGATCGTAAAAATCTCCGGCCCTGATCCCGGGTCATAACGCAACCATTCATCCCGAAAACTCGTGTCTTTGGCGCGATGCCACAGCCAGGTTTTGCGGTAGTGATAGACGTATCCGCGCGGCCCCACGAAAACCAGCGCGTCGTACACGCGGCCGCGATGGATTTCCGCCAGTCCGAAGGCGATGAAGCATTGGGAGCGTTTGGCGATGTTCGCCATGAGCTTCGTGGAAGGGCCCTCGGGAACGGGCTCCACCACGCTCTCCGCCTTCTCCACGTAATCGCAGGTGGTCAATTCGTGAAACAGGATCCAACGCGCGCCGGCTTGCGCCGCGGTGGCGCTGAGGCGCACCATTTCGTGCAAGTTGTCGTCCACCTGCCCAGACACCGCGTCAAACTGGATGACCGCGACGGGAACGGTTCTCGCTTTTCCCGCCGCTTGAGGGCCGGCTCCATATGGCTCGCGCGCCCCCAAGGCCGCCAGACGCGCTCCGCCCGCGGTGCCCGCCATCACCGTCTTCAGGAAATTCCTACGATTCTCCATGTTGGGCACTCCGTTTGGTGAAGAGGTCCTTTCCGTTGGCATAGAGAATCCTTTCCAGCAGGAAGGCGGCGTGGTCTTCCTGCAGGTCGCCGGCTTCCACCTTGTCGGCCAGGACGTCGGCGGTGATTTCCCGCGCCATCTTGCAGTGCGCGTAAGCTCCCTCGACGTGAAAGAAGTCGCCGCCGAATCCCAGAATTTTATTTCCCGGCACGGTGTCAATCAATTGATGCAGATGGAACCTGGCCATGCTGGGGGAAATGATGTGCAGCCAGCAGAGATCGGCATAACAGTTCGGATTGTTTTTGCAAATCGTTGCCTGCTCGCCAAGGTAGGGATATCCGCCATGAAAAATATCGAATCGAACCTGGGGGTATGCATTCAGCAAATTGCTGAGCAACGCGGGATTAGTCCAGGCCACGTGGCTCCGGTTGCCGGACTGCATTCCCGTGTGAATCTGCATCGGCAGGTCGTGCTCCGCGCACTGCTCCACCAAGCGATGCATCATGTAATCCTCAAGCGCCTTGTGAGTGGCCTGCTCCTGCTGACCCAAATCCGATTTTGCGAATATCCCTTCGAACGCCCTCTCCGCATCGGGCCGGGCCACGCTATCAAATTCCAGGGTTCGGTTGTAGGCGAGCGCGCACTTGATTCCCGCCAGCCCCTCGGGAGAAATTCGGCGGGCCTGCTGCACGGCGTTTTCGAAGGCCTGCGCGAGAGCCTTCTCCAAATCGGCCAGCTTGCCAATGGACACGCCCGTGGCGGCCTCAATCATGCTCGCCGTTTCGGGGGTGGCCATCACCAGGTAGTTCAAGCGGACGATGATCCGGAAAAACTTGGGATCAAAGTTCATGGGCTGCCCGGGGAGCGTCGCCAAGTCGTCCAAAAGCGATGTATAAATCCCGGCCTTGACCTTCAGCACCGTGTTGTACCACTGCGGGTCGCGGTTCGCCGTGGTGATCCGCTCGGAAAGGGTTTGGTATGTCCGCTCGTTGATATCGTCAATACCGAAAAGATCCCGCGCCGCGATCAGCATGCACCGGCCGTATCCCGTGGTGCGGGTGAATTGCCAGTAAGGAGCAAAGCTCTTCCAGCGTTGTTCCAGCGGAATGCTGTGGTCCTGCAACCCGCTCGTGGCTTTCCAGACGGAATCCGGAATGCCCGCGCTGATCAGATCATTGCTGGTGTAGTGAGAGAAGAGGAGGAAGAAATCCGGCGCCTCTTTTTGCCGGCGGGCCTGATGCCAGATGTGTTCGTGCGTGTCGAAAACTTTAATTTGCGCCGCCTGCTGGTGCAGAGCTTTGCGAATCGACGACCACGCGTCGGCGCGCCCTCGTGGGATTTGCATGGCCCCCTTGCCCGGTTCTTGCGCGCCGGAACTCGCAGCGAATGCCCCCAGCAATGGTGGAGCCATCACCGCCGCCTGCAGCAATCCCCGGCGTGATAAGCCACTCGTTTTTTGCCCCGACTCGATTGGCGATTTTCGATGATGATTTTTCATCGGATTCCCTCTCGGCACAACTGCATTGTGGATATTCCGCAAATGCCCGCGAATCCCCGATGATGCCACACAATCGTTTGCGTATTGCGCTAATATGTGCCGCGATGAATGCCCTTTCCGGAGGTCATAATGTCCGAAAGCAATGGGGGGCAGTTTTTGGTAAGGTCCGGCGCGGCGCTGGTGGCGTCGGGAATCCAGTTGCGGGGGGCTCACACCCCGCCAAATTAGTGACACCTTGTCCAATAGACAAGCGTTACATCACCACTTGACAATTACTATATTCCTGCTTATCCTGCCCCTTGGATAACCTGAAGTTCTCGCGTGTCGGCCCTTAATGCTGCGAAGGCATTCGGGTGGTCCGACCCGAAGTTTGTCGCCTTCCTCCAGTTGCTGGTCAGAAATGAAGACGGGAGTCGTTTGCGCCCGTGCTGAATTTTTGCTCATTGTCCGCGATCCCGAAGGAAGCCAAGCCATTTTCCGGGCGGGATTTGCGGATTGCAATTGCGTCGCATGAGTCTGGGTACCAATAAAAAACTTAAGGAGGGGATTAGACCATGAGGTTTAATTCGATTCCCATCGCATCAGGTAATGCGAAGAAAAGCATAGGGCTTTGTCTACTCTGGATGGGCATGGCCTGCGCCGGCTGGGCGCAACTCATGCCGACGGGCAGGGTGCTGGGCATTGTCAAAGACCCTTCCGGCGCCGTCACCCCGAAAGCCACCATTACTCTTACCAACACGCAAACCGGGATTGCCCGCTCCACTACCACGAATGGGCAGGGCGAGTACCTTTTCCCGAATGTGCCCGTGGGAACGTACCAGGTGAAGGCCGTGCTGGAGGGATTCCGGCAATTCACCCAGGAGTTGACGGTACAGGCGGAACTCTCCACCACCGTCGACATCGCACTGCAAGTTGGGACGAGCGTACAAACCGTCAATGTTACGGCCCCCGCACCTTTACTGAACACCGACTCGGGCACGGTGGCGAGCGTGGTGGACACGACGGAAATTCAGGATATTCCCTTGCAGGGCAGAAACCCCCTCATGCTGATTCAGCTCACGGCGGGGGTCGTCCAGACCTCCGCGCCCGGCACCAGCATGATGAATGTTGCCGCCATGAACGTCAGCACCTACTTTACCTCCAACGGCTCCAACCATTATCAAAACGATTTCATGCTCGATGGCAATGCGGATAATCTTTACGAGCGCGTCGAGTATATTCCCCCGGTCGATCAGCTCGAGGAAATCACCATGATTCCGAACGCCTATGACACGCAGTATGGCCACGGAGGGGGCGCCGAAGTCATCATGGTGACCAAGACCGGGACGAACAAGCTGCACGGCTCGGCTTACGAATTCCTGCAAAACAGCGATTTGAACGCCACCAACTTTTTCACCAACCGGTCCGGTCTCACCAAACCGCCGCTCCGCTATAACCAGTTCGGCGGGGCGCTCGGCGGTCCTATCCGGCGCGACCGCACTTTCTTCTTTGGCAATTACGAAGGCATCCGGGAAAGCAATCCGTCCACAGGTCTCGGGACACTTCCCACGGCAGCGCAGCGTTCCGGCGACTTTTCGAAGACGTTGGGCCCCAACGGACAGCTCATCCAGGTCTACAACCCTTTCTCCACGGTGCCCGATCCCAATAACCCCGGTCAGTACATCCGCACCCAGTTCCCCGGCAACATCATCACCCCTTCGTCATTGATCAATAGCGCCAGCGCGGGAATACTTTCGCTGCTTCCCCTGCCCAACCTGCCTGGCAATGCCGTTACGGGAATCAATAACTTCGCCAAAAACGTCGGCCAAACGGTGCGTATGGACGATTTCTCGGCCCGAATCGATCATGAGATGAGCACCAAGAATCACTTTTTCGGGCGCTTTTCCCACGAGAAGACGACGACCACGCCGGGTACATTCCTGATTCCGACGGCCGCCGAAAACACCAACCAGAATAATGCTGAGCTCGCATTTACCTCGACGATCACTCCCACCACGGTTTTAGAACTGACCGTGGGTTACGAATTGTTCGAGGACGACTTTGTGACTCCCAAATACAACTTATCGAGCTTGGGGTTTTCCTCGGCATTTGCTTCTGCCTTCTACATGGTACCCAACTTCAGTATTTCTGACATGTCAGGTTTTGGAGATTCCGCCACGTCCTACGATCATGACTACACTTGGGCCGCTAACGCCAATATGCGGCACATGCAAGGCCGCCAGAGTCTGAAATGGGGCTTCCAAATGCAGGTTAAGGAGGACGATGGCGGCAGCTACGGTATGACCGATTATAATTACTTCGACCGGCAGTTTACGCAGGGACCGAATCCGACTTTGGTGGGAGCCAATAGTGGTTACGGAATTGCCTCGTTTCTGCTCGGCACCCTGTCGCCTACCAGCGAAAGCTACGCCTCCACTCCCAGTATCTACAACACGAATTCGCCTTATTGGGGCGCCTATTTCCAGGACGACATCCGCTTGACACCCAAGTTAACGGTCAACGCGGGTTTGCGGTGGGAGGAGTGGCAAGTTGCCACCCAGCGTTACAACGCCCAGATTGTGAATTGGGGGTGGAATACGCCCAATCCCATCCAGGCGGCCGCCGCGGCCGCGTATGCTCTGAACCCGGCCCCGCAATTGTCGGTAAGTCAATTCTCCAGCGACATTGTCGGGGGACTCATTTACGCTACTCCTCAAAACCGGCGTTGGGCGCCCACGGTCACCACGAACTTCAGCCCACGACTTGGCTTCGCCTACCGTCTGGGGGAGAAAACCGTTCTCAGGGGCGGCTTTGGCATGTTCTACTCGGATTACTACACGGCTTTCGCGCGCTTCACGGGGTACACGGCCACTACTCCCGTGACCTCTACCATCACGGGCGTCACCCCCGTCAATCTGCTGAACAATCCCTTCCCCAGTGGTTATGTCCCGCGCACGGGGAATTCCCTGGGCTTGGAAACGGCGCTGGGATCCACGGCGGGCTTCCTCGACCCGGACAACCATCCCTCTTACAATTCCCGCTGGACTTTTGGTGTTCAGCGCCAGATCACTCCCAATACGCTGCTGGAAGTCCAATACGTCGGGAACACGTCCTACCACATCTGGCTGGGAACCGGGAGTCAAACTGCGACTTATGCCAGCGGCGGGCCGGCGGAACTCGACCGGCAATACGTCTACGATTCCCCCTCGTCCCTTGCCCTCGGCTCCACTTTGTTCACCACCTACCCCAATCCGTTCGTGGGGCTCATCCCTTCCAACACCGCTCTGGGCGCCCCCACCATCTCGCTCGGAAGTCTGCTGAACAGGTATCCGGAATTTCTGGGAGTAGACGAGTCACGCGAGAGCGGCGGGCACGCCTACTACAATGCGCTCCAGACGACCCTCACCAAGCGCTATTCCCATGGGTTTACGACGTTGGCTACCTACACGTGGTCAAAGTCGCTGGACCGTTTCCGCTTTATCAATCAGCAGGACCCCGGTCCGAGCAAGATGATTAGCTGGTATGATTGCCCGCAGCGCTTTACCCTGGCGGGCGTGTATAAACTTCCCTTTGGCCCGGGCCAGAAATACGGATACCAGAATGGGGCCGGGGGCAAATTGATAGGGGGATGGCAGCTCAATCTTTCGGAAATATTCCAGAGCGGCTTCCCCATCTTCCTGGGAACGCCCCTGGTCATAAACGCCGGGGTGGATCCCACCCTGTCGAAGAGCCAACGGACTGAGTACGATTGGTTCAATACGGCGGCGTTCAAACCCTTGCCCGCCTTCACCCTGAGCAGCGCACCTTTCGGCCTCAACAGCCTGCGGGACGACGCCATCAATAGTTGGAACATCTCCTTGTGGAAAGAGACGAACCTGACGGAGCGCTTCAAGCTCCAGTTTCGCTGGGAATTGTATAACGCTCTCAACCGCTGCCAATTCGGCGACCCTACTGTGAATCCCTCCAGTTCCAGTTTCGGAGTCATCAGCGGCCAATCCAATGCGCCACGAGCCATGCAAGGCGCGTTGGAAGTTATATTCTAGTTGACTTAGTCATGGTGCTCTGACCGAGGGCGGTAAGCTTGGGGAGGGGGCGCTCTTCAAAGCGCTCCCTCCTTCTTTTCACGTTCCTCCGATCCGAATGCCGGATTGCGCAGAGCAAAGCTCTGCGAATCGGTAACCACGAATCAACGGCGAAGCCCCAGCCGCAGAGCTGCGCTCTGCGCAATCCGGCATATCTCCGCATTTGAAATGAACCGCTTTCCCTTCGTAAGAATCGCGGTAAGATGTGCGGCTTATTTTGCGGCAATCATACGGAGGTCATAATGTCCGACACTAATCGGCGGCAGTTTTTGGTGAGATCAGGCGCGGCTTTGGGGTTAGCCACGGTCGGACTAAATGTCCGTTCACGCCCCGCAGCTTGCCCGAACACGAGCGGCAGTGAGCTCCTTGGACAATTGGGGACCAGCCCTAGCGGCCCCTCGGTTCTTTACAACACCAATTTGCAAACGGCCATTGGCTGCCCCGATTACCCCGCCCGCATTCTCGACAAATTCGGCCAACTCATCAACCGCGGCGTGGAGACGACTTTGGAAATTGGCGACCCGTTTCAGCCGGTGACGGGGATGGAAGCGTCGCAGTCTCTCGCCGGCGGGTATGCTCCGATTGTCGACACCGAGGTGCGCGCGCCCCAGGGACCCTTCCGCTGGACGGCCTTCGCGGCCAACGAAGGCGGAGTCCCCATGGACTTCTTCGAAATCAAAGAGTCTGCCGCGCCTTATCGCCTCACACTCTGGTTTCCCTTCGCGCCTTCCATTCAAGTTCAGGACAGCTACGTATTCAGCGAGGGCCAAGTGCTGGCGCTCTTCCCGCCGCCGCAGTCGATGGAGGTTTCTCAAGCGCGCTTCAACTTCCTCACCACCCCCGCCAAACGCGCCACGGGGCAGGCGCGGCACCTGCCGGGGATTGATCCGGCATTCGACCTCAGCATTTTTGAAACCGAAAGTTCCGACATCCAATATCGTTTTCCTGCGACGAGCGGCGCAACCTACCACGTCTTCCTGGGGCTGCTCACTTTCTGGACGCTCAAGCCCGGAGCTCTGCTCATGAAGCTTTCGGTGGGAGACCAGACACGAGTTCTGGACCTGGGCATGAAGGGATCGGGCGTGCCGGTGCTGGAGGAATTCGTGGTCCAGCCCACGGGCAACGAAATTCTGGTTAAGGCCGAATGCGATCCGTCGTCAACGGGCGTTTCGCGGCCGGTCATTCTGAACGGCATCTGGGTGTTTGATCAGCCGGTCGATTCGGAACAAGTGAAAGCCGGAAAGGTAAGCCAGAAAGCGGTGTTCTACGTTCAATGCGGCCGGGAAAAGCTCAGCGACCGCGCGTGCTCCGTGGCCCTCAATTATCCGCCTCATGCCGCCGGCGCGGGCAGCCAATGGTTGCGTTTTCCCTACAAAGCCTGCACCTGCGAAATTGAAAAGGTGACGGACATCTCGCCGCAAGGGGCGCGCGCGGCCACGCAGAAAGGCTGGGATGCATTTCTCGCGCAAGGGGCCGAATTCGTTACCGGCGTGCCGCATCTGGACAATCTCTACAAAACCTCGTTGCTGAACATCATCCTGTTGCGCACTCGGCTGGCCGGCGCGGGTCCGGCGGGTGGCGACCTCTACGTTCTCAAACCCGGCGCCACGGTCTACAACGCCTTCTGGTACCGGGACGGGGCATACCTGGCGACCGCGCTTGACGTGGCCGGATACGCCAGCGAGGCGGAAAAATCCCTCCGCCTGTTTTGGCAATCTCCTCTGCAAGGGACTGCGGCCTCGATGGGCCAGCAGGCCTCCGGCGCGTGGCAGTACCCCCTTACCGAATGGGACGGGCAGGGCCAGGCTCTGTGGGCGCTGGTGAATCACTTCGAAGTGACGCGCGACAAATCGTGGCTCCGTCAGGTTTATCCCAACATCCGCCGAGGGGCGCAATGGATCAAGAACATTACCGAGCAATCGCAGATCCGCACCGAGAACGGTGAAAAGCCCATCTTCTTCGGGTTGCTGCCGGAGGGCGACGGCGAGGCCATTGCCAACGGGTACATCTACTACCACAATTTCTGGGCCGTGCTGGGACTGCACGAAGCTCTGGCGGCGGCACAAGCTCTCGAGGAAACGGCCGATGCGAAATGGATCAAGGAAACCTACGACCAATTCTGCGCAAACCTCTTGGCCTCTGTGCAGCGCGCGTATACGGGAATCGGCAACCGCCAGTTTATCCCCGGCAGCACCTTTGACCCGCACGTGGATATTTGGGGAGGGATGGCCGCGCTCTATCCGGCGCGATTCCTTGAGCCTAACAACGAAATGATGACGCGCACGCTCGCGCGCATGGCCGCCCGCGCCAAGGAAGATGAGTACGTCTTCCAGGACCGCGACAAAATCTGGACCTACATCACCGTGGACTGGGCCATGTGCTATCTACTCCGCGACGATCTGCCCATGTTCTACCGGCTGTTCAACGGCTACGTCGCGCACGCTTCGCCCACCAACGCCTGGGTGGAAGAGATTTATCCCGACGCGCACAAGGGGACGGGCGACATGCCGCACGGCTGGGCCGCCGGCCAGTACATCCACCTGCTTCGTAATTCCCTGGTTTTCGAAAACGAGAAAACGCTGGAACTGTGCTGGGGCGTGCAACCAGATTGGTTGAAGGACGGGGCGAAGATTGCCGTCAAGCAGGCCCCGACTCGATTCGGCAAGGTTGATTTCGAAATGCAAAGACAGGGAGCGGAGCTGCGTTTCGATTATCACCTCGCCGCAACCGTGAATCCCCGGCACGTCCGGTTGCACATTCCGCACGGTCTCGCGGGAGTCCAATCGATGCGCATCAATGGCCGAGTTCGGGAAGTAGCGCCGGGCACAGCGGTGATTGCGTTGACCTGAATGGGAGGGGTCGACGGACGTAGCGCGGGCGTCCCGCCCGCTCGAAAGTGCAAGACCGGAGTCCGGCTGCGTTCTTATCTTGAAGCCTGTTGTCTCACACCAGCCGCAGACGGAGGGAAAAGCATGATCTCAAAATCCCTTTCAACGACTTCGTCGAGTGCCGCGCCGGGAACGGGTCATGAATCAAAGCGGGGCAAAGCAAACATACCTTTTTTCGGTGGGAAGCGACTGTTGACTGCCATTGGCACCGCGGTCGTTGGCGGACTCGTGGTGCTTGGTCTCATAAACGCCCCGCAAATCCGGGCGCAATCTGCGCCGTCTGCCAGTTCCCCCGCACCATCCTTTGAGGTCGCTTCTGTCCGGCGAGGTGGTCCGCACGAGCCCGACTCGATCCATTTCCTTCCCGGAAGGCTCGTCGCCAGAAACGAACTTATGCTTATGATCATAGGATTAGCCTATGGCTGCGATTTTGGGGACTTTGGGTTTCGTCCCTTAAGACCTAATTTTATCGTGGGAGGGCCGGACTGGATCCGCCCGGGACAATTTTCATACGGTGAAGGTTACGACATTGAGGCGAAGATGGACGACTCGCTGGCCGCAAAATTCGGAAATAGGGAATGCGGCCCAGCTTTCGCTCATGGCCGCTGCGCCTATCGCCAGACGATGATGCTGATGCTCCAGTCGCTGCTGGCGGATCGATTCAAGTTGCAAGTGCGTCACGAAACAAAGGAAGGACCGATGTACGCTTTGGTGGTCGCCGAGGGTGGGTCAAAGCTCTCGACCTGTTCGCTCCCCTTTTCCTCCAGGGATACCGCGGCGATTCCCCCCCGACCGTCGCCCTGCCCGCCGGGGAAGAGGTGCGTCGAAGGCTGCATGCCCACCAGTGTGCTGGCCGATCGGTTGTCGTTCGATGTGCCTGAACTTCGACCGGTTATCGATCAAACGGGGCTCAACGGCTCATTTAACGTCAAGCTCCAATTTGGCCAAGCGAATATTGCGGATGAGACGGAGTCGGATGGCAGCAATCCGGGGATGGCTAGTCCTCCTCCCATCGGGTCGGTCGGGCCGTCCCTTTTTAAAGCAGTTCAACTCCAGCTAGGCCTCAAACTGAAACCCACCAAGGGTCCGGTGGAAACCCTTGTTATCGAACATATCGAGAGGCCGTCCGAGAATTAAGAGTACAGGTTAGAAATCAGGATAGGTCTAAGGCGAATTATTGCAGTTTGTGGCCGTTGCCTTCCATCCCTTGGATGTAGCGGTCCATGCGTTCCAGGAACTGCGCCATCTTGGTCTCCAGGGACGCCAGGCGGGCTTGCTGCCCCTGCATCAGTTCGGCTGTGCGGGCTTCACTCCCCTGCATCTGCTCGGCGAGGCGAATTTCGGCCTCGGCTAGACGGCCGACCAGATTGGAGAGAGCGCCTATTTGCTCGTCGTGCTTCTGCACCGAAGCCGTCAGGGTTGCAAGTTGTTCATCGCGCCTCTGCGCCGACGCCTCCAATCGCGCCTGCGAATCGAGAATGAATTGCATGGTCCGTTCGACGTCCATAGCCGTCATTATAGCCTGAAACGCCCCCCTGTGCCCTATTTTCGCGAGGATTGGATGGATCCTGAGTAGGCACCGGGCACATTCCGCGTGACCCTGAGGGATACCAAAATCACTCCAATGCCTCGGGGGAGGATTTCGCAGCCCCGGCAAGTTTGACCTTTTCAATGGCGTCCTTCATGCCGGTTTCCCACTTTTCCGTGGGATCGTAGCCCTGGGCCTTCAGGCGCACCACGCCATCCCCATCCACAATCCAGGTTGCCGGCACATATACGTTGAGTGTTTCCACGTAATTGTATGCCGGGATGACGACGAACGAGAGCGCATGTTCTTTGACAAAAGGTTGGACGAGCCCCGGATTCGCGTCCGAGTTGAAGCTGATGAACTGAACGTCGGCACGATCCTTATACTGCTCGATGAGCTTTTGTATGCGCGGAAACTCCGCGCTGCATACCCCTCACCAGGACGCCCAGAAGTTCAGAAAAGTGGTTTTGCCTTTCAGCGCGGCAAGGTTCCAAGTCTTGCCATGGAGGTCTGCGAGTTCGAAGGCGGGCAAGGGTTCGTGAGCCTCCTGCCAGGTCAGGGTAGCTTGGTTGGCCAAGTCATTTGCGGGGCGTCCATACCAAAGCTGCCAGCCTTCCTCCGTGCCGCCCAGGTTCGTCCAGAGTCGGTGGGCATTGTCGGCCAGTTCGTCCTTACGACCGGTTTCGGGCTTCTGCTGGGCCGTGAGGCGCGCCTGCAAAGCGTTTTGGTAAAACGCCATCGCATCCTGCTTGCGGCCCTGGAGTTCCGCGGCGCGCGCCCTGAGCCCCCAATAGACCACATACAGGCCGGCATCGGTTTTAGCGGCATTCACCTTGCCGCCCAGCGACTTGAACTCCTGGAGCCACCGGTCCATCTGCTCCAATTGAACCTGCGCCTTGTCCGCCTGCGTCAATTGCAAATATCCATCGATTTCGTAGCCCAACAACCGAAGGCGGTTTTCAGCTCGACTCGTGGCGTAGGTGTCCTTCTCGGGGTTGAGATCGTAAAGGGGCGCCTTTGACTCAATTTCCCATTGGACTAGGCCTTTCTGTGCCCACTCGACCACGCGGTGGGGTTCCAAATGCTTTTTGGATAAAATTTCGGCCGCCCGGGAGTAAGTTCCAGAAGGAGGACCTTCCGGCCCGACGTTTCGTGCCGTCGCTTCAAGCATCTGGTCGATATTCGTCTCCACCTGGGCGGAGGGCATGTCTTCGAGGTTCTCGATGCCATAATTCCGGTACGCCCAAAATACCAGGCAGTTGGGGCGCTCCCTGATCCACTGGCCGCTCTGCTCATACAGAGCGCCGTAAAAGGCATGTTTCTTGTCAGGGGGTGAATCGGCGCCCGGAAACATGTGGTCGTCAAAGAACTTACTTGATGCCACCGTTGCGCAAGGCAGTGGAATGCGTGTCAGGAGCTGGTCATCGGCCCACGCTGCCTGTTTCTTATCGCCCACCAGCCCGTAACCCCTTTCGAGGGTTTGGTACCACTGAGGCTTGTCTTCCAGCGGGAGCTGCCGGAGGCGCGCCAGGTCCTGGCCGACCCGCCGGCGCAAAGCGTCGTATTCGGATGCCGGATGTGTCTTGAACTCGAGCGCCCACAGGGTCCGGTAAGCGTCCACCGCATCCGCGTCGCTGCGGTTCTCCACCAAAGCGCGCAGCTTCACCGCATAAGGACGCAGAAACTCCTTGTCCGCGACCCCGGTGAGCGCCCCGTAGCCTTCCAAGGAGGCCGGACATGCATCGAGATACGCCTGCAAATGCTGCACGCTTTGCGCCTTGTCTGAAAAAACCTGGGAACGGTAAATCGTCACCAGCTCCAGGTGCGGCAAGGCGAACGCAGGGTCCTGCTTGAGCGCGGCATCGAAGAGCTTGATGGCCTCAGGAGTCTGGCGCCCCACCAGCGTTAAACCGTAGAGGTAATCCAACGGCGCGCTTGCCGGGTTCTGTTCGTGGCGCGATTTGTACTCAGAAATCTGCAGGTCTTTTCTGGCCACGGTGCGTCCCCACCGAAGGTTAGCCTGCTGCACAAATACGTCATCGGGGTACTGGCGCAGCAAAGCTTGAAGCGCGGCAAGGCGCTTCTCGTGAAACCCCCATTCCGTGTCCGCGGGGGTCTTCTGAGGCAATTGATCGAGCGCCGCCTTCACCGCCGGCGCCGGCCCGCAGACGTCAGAAGTCCCGGCCCAAACCCCGGCCGGAATAAAGCCCAACAGCAACGCCAGGAAAACCCACCGCACAAGTTGACTATTCCTCATGGAAGGAAATCCCGTTGATATGTCATCCTTCATGTCTATCTCCTACCAATAAGAACGCTGCAGGGCGTAAATCTTGCGAGGACTTTAGCACTGCTCCAAACAAGTAGCCAGAGTGAATTCTCCATTTGAGTTAAGGGTGGGTTTGTCGCAAAGGGGGTAGCGCACAGGCACGCGTATTGTGCGTTGCTGTGCGGCTTTTCATTTCGTGTTCGCGACGAGAAGCATCGTAACGCTGCTCGAATTTGGGAAGATCCGCGGAGGAATCCGTCGGCTGACGGATACCTCCACGCTACCCCTCTTTTGCCCAAGTCAATTCGGCCAGCCCCAAGGAGGCATGACGGCTGTTTCGGCGTTGCGCCGGAGGTCGTTTTCCCGTATTCTGAAAGCCATGGAAGTACAACTCACCACGGATCAAAAAGCATTCGCCCGCCGCGCTATCGAAAGCGGACGGCTGCATTCGGAACAAGATGCTGTGCAGGAGGCTCTTGCTCTGTGGGAAGAACGCGAGCGGCAAAGGACGGAATTTCTTCTGACGCTCGACGAAGCCAAGGCTTCGCTGGCGCGTGGCGAAGGCCGCATCATCACCCAGGAATCCATGCAGCAGCTTGCCCGGGAAGTGAAGGAACGCGGACGCGCGCGCCTTCTCGCTGAACTCACTACGTCCCGCTGATGGCACATCGCTTAGCACCCCCGCGCCGAAACCGATCTTGACGAGATTTGGTATTATGTTGCGAAGGAAAGCGGCAGCATCGAGAATGCCAACCGTTTAATTGACACCATCACTGGCCGTTTTTTCATGCTTGCCGGCTTCCCCTATGTCGGACGTGCCCGCGATGACGATTTCGGCGCCGGATGCCGCAGCGTGGCGGTGGGTGAGTATGTCATCGTCTACTGTATTCAAAACGAGGACGTGCTTATCCTTCGCGTCGTCCATGGCCGCCGCGACCTGGAGTCCCTTTTCGACCACTGAGACGCCTCTCCTGGGGACACAAATCTCAGACACGGCCTAGTCTTCAGGCGCCCATAGAACTATCGCGGAGCGTGGTAGAATAACCTGGAGGGAAACCGATGGCTACAAAAGCCGGCATTACCTGGGAAGAGTTTCTCGCCGCAGGCAAAGAAGGGCAGCGGTGGGAGTACGTCGATGGGGAGGTCGTGTTCATGACGCCGGTTTTTCGACCGCACGGCAAGACCAATGTAAGACTGGACTATGAGCTTGTGGCTTTCACTCGCGAGCACCCCGAGTGGATTGCTTACGGAACGGATACGGCTTTTACCATGGCGAGCGGCAACTGGCGCTGCCCGGACGCTGCCCTGGTGCGGAAAGAACGCGACGACGCGGCTGACCCCCAAGGACCAACCCCCTTCGCTCCCGACATTGCTTTTGAGATTTTGTCGCCCAGCGACACGGGAAGCGAAATGCAAAGCAAGCGCCAGGATTACTACGAGAGCAAGGTCATTCAGGTGTGGCTTGACCCGCAGCGTAAGACCGCGGAGGTCATCTCGCCCGCCCGGCCCGCCCAGCATTTTCGCGCCACTCAAGTCTTGACTCTTCCAGAGCTTCCGGACTTCCGCTTGGATCTTAATGCTTTGTTTGCCTGAGCCCTATAGCCTGAAAATCGGCTCCTCACTCAAATTGCTTCTTGAATTCCGCAAACTGTCGTTGCAGGTCGGCGAGTTGCTGCTTCAGTTCCGCCACCTGACCTTCGAGGCGCGGAATGCGGTCGTCGGACGGCTGCGCGGCGGCCGCCGCGACCGGTTCCGGGGCGGCGGTCCACTCCGGATCTTCCCCGGCCAGCAACTGCGCGTAACGCGGCTCCTTGGTGCCGGGAAGGCGGGGCAGCTTTTTCACCAGGGGGGGCTGGCGCTCGCTGAGCTTCAGGAGCGTGCCTTCCAGCGTCTCGAGATCATCAAAGCGATACATGCGCTCGGCGTGGGCACGCAGTTCGCCCAGCGTCTGGGGACCCCGCAGCATGAGTTCGCACAGCAGGGCGGTCTGGCGCCGGTCAAAGTTAAAAACCTCCTGCGCGCGGTGCCCGAACTTGGTGACGCGGCTTTCCGCGGTCGAGGTGGGTCCCGCCAACCACTTCTGGCTCAGGGAGTCGAGCGCGTCGCGCACCGCGGCTTCATCCAACGCCATCACCGGGTGGCGGTTTGACTTCTGATTGCAGGCGTTGATCAGCGCGTTGAGCGAGAGCGGATAGTAATCCGGCGTGGTGATTTCCTTCTCAATCAACGCCCCCAGCACGCGCACTTCCCGTTCCGTTAAAAGCAAGTCCACAGTGCCACCCTCTCAACCTCGATATCACTGTCCCAACCCATGAGTCTCATGGACGGGCCACCCATTATAGAACCGCTTTGCGCTGTCCGCGAAAAAACCGCGGCGCACTTGTAGCGCGGACCCGCGATTTTGGGGTCCGCGGCTCTTACCGTGCAAATGCCACCCATGCCGGATTGCGCAGAGCGCAGCTCTGCGGCTGGGGCTTCGCCGTGGATTCGCGGTTACCGATCCGCAGAGCTTTGCTCTGCGCAATCCGGCATGTCTCCGCATTTGAAATGGGGCTTCGCCGTGCATTCGTGGTTACCGATCGATCTATTGTGACCTGTTCAGCGAAGTGTTACACTCCGCCTCGCGTTCCAGATTTCCACTCGGCAAGAACATCTCTATTCACCTCTTAAGGAGGACATCCATGGAAGGCTTCATGACATTTGTCTTTGTGCTGCTGATCCTTTTCGGAATCGGCACGTTCTTTTCCGGGCTTTTTACCGTGGCTACGGCCAAAGCGGCGGTGGTGCAACGCTTCGGCAAGTTTGTGCGCATCGCGGGAGCGGGGCTGAACTTCAAACTGCCCTGGATCGAGCAGGTCGTAGCCAAAGTCGACCTGCGCGTTCAGCAACTTGACGTAAGGATGGAAACCAAAACCAAGGACAACGTCTTTGTCAGTATTCCCGTGTCGGTCCAGTTCCACGTTTTGCCGGATCGCGTTTACGAGGCCTACTACAAGCTTTCCAACCCCAAAGAACAAATTGGATCGTACGTCTTTAACGTGATCCTTGGCCATGTGCCGAAGATGATCCTCGACGAAGCCTTCGAGCAACAGAGTGCCATTGCCACGGCCGTCAAGCAGGAGTTGGATGGCGTTATGGCGGGCTTCGGCTATGGCATTGTCAAGGCGCTGGTGACGGACATCATCCCCGATCCCAAGGTCAAGGCCGCCATGAATGACATCAACGCCGCGCGCCGCGAGCAGGAAGCCGCCAACGCCCGGGGTGAAGCCGAGAAAATCCTGAAGGTGAAACAGGCGGAAGCCGAGGCCATGAGCAAACAACTTCAGGGACAGGGAATCGCCAACCAGCGCAAGGCCATCATCGACGGCCTGCGCGAATCGGTGGAGACCTTCAAGGCGAGCGTGGAGGGCACCTCGGCAAAGGACGTCATGATGCTGGTGCTGTTGACGCAATACTTCGACACGCTCAAGGAGATCGGCGCGTCGGCCCACTCCAACACCATCATGATGCCCCATAGCCCCGGCGGCATGGTGGACTTCTTCGAACAAATCCGCAATGCTGTCATGCTGGGAGATATCGTCGGTGGCACGCAGCAGAGCGCCGCGCAACCCGCCAGGCCCGGCACGCCGGCGTAAGAGGTAAGGTAAGGGGGGCCCCGTCAACGCCCATGGACATTGGCGGCGCCCCACCTCGCTCAGCAAGCTTAACATTGCCGTAACAATTGCTTAACGTGGCCGCGACCATGATAGGAGCGCTGGGCTGCTTTGCCCCGACCACATTTTTACCCGGTTCCCCGGGGGCTCGAGGAGAAAATAATGGCTCTGGAAATCAAGGAGAAGGAGTTGCATGGGATTATCATCCTGGAGCCGGTGGGCCGCCTGGTGCTGGGGCAGGAGAGCATGGACTTCCGCGGCAAAGTCAAAGAGGTGCTCGAGAAGAGCGACTGGGTCAAGGAAAAATGGGGATGGGAAACGCGCATCGTGCTCGACTTGGGCAATCTGAGTTTCGTCGATAGCGCCGGCCTGGGGGCCATTATCGCCGCGCGGACTTCCGCCGTGAACCGCGGCGCCGGAATCAAACTGGCCAACCTCACCAAGAAGATGCGCGATGCCTTGACCATCACCAAGTTGGCCACCGTCTTCGACCTTTACGACAGTGTGGAAGCGGCGGTGAATTCCTATCCGCAAGCAGAGCCCGCCGCCGGGGCGGCTCCCGCTCAATCCTGAACGCTCTATTTCTTCATCAAATCCAAAATGGCGCTGGTCATGGATTTCACCCCGGTGCGCAGCGTCGGTTCGGGGACCGGGGCCCACAAGCTGGAATGCAGTCCGGGCAGCGGCACGCCGGTGCGGCGGCTCTCCGCCAGCTTTGCCGGATCCACCGCGCCCAGGCTGAACTGGCAAACCGGGATCTGGCGATTTTCGAGGCCGAACCGCCCGAAATCCTCGCTCGCCATAATCGGTTCCTGCTCCTCAACGTTTTCCTTCCCCAAGGCTTGCCTGGAAACTTGCGCCAGGCGCAGCGTCAGTTGCGGGTCGTTGTAGCTGGCCGGGTAGGCATCGTCACTGGCGGTCACCGTGGGGGCGCGCGAGGCGGGAATGCCGTCCGCGGCGGCAATGCCCTTGGCCATGCGATCGAGCGCGGCCAGAATGTGCTGCCGCACCTCCTCCTTGTAAGTCCGAATCGTGAGCTGCAAATGCACCTCATCGGGAATGATGTTGCCGCGTGTGCCTCCGTGGATCGAGCCCACCGTTACCACGGCCGGATCGAAGGGCGAATCCTCCCGGCTCACGATGGTCTGTATCGCCAGGATGAACTGCGCGGCTTCCACAATGGGGTCTTTGGCCATTTGCGGCGCGGAGCCGTGCCCGCCCACACCGCGCATCACCACCTCCACAGAGGTCGAACTCGCCATGGCGTAACCCGGCGTATAGCCAACCTTGCCCGCCTCGAGCGCGGGAGAATCGTGCAACGCCACGACGTAGTCCGGCCGCGGAAAGCGCGTGTAGAGGCCGTCGTTAAGCATCGCCAGGGCGCCGTTGCCGCCTTCTTCCGCCGGTTGCCCCAGCATCACCAGCGTGCCGCGCCACTGGTCCTTCAATTCCACCAGCATTTTCGCCGTGCCCAAAAATGAGGTGATGTGAATGTCATGCCCACAGGCGTGCATCACGCCCACCTCGCGACCGGCGTCATCTTTCACGCGGACCTTGCTCGCGTAGGGCAGTCCGGTTTGCTCTTCGATGGGCAGCGCGTCGAGTTCGGTGCGGATGTACACGGTTGGGCCGTCGCCATTCTTCAATTCGCCGATCACCCCGTAGCCAACAAACTGCGGATGCCCGGGGTACTTGCCAATGTGCTCGGTAACCGTGTATCCCAGCGAGCGGAGTTGGTTGGCCACAAATGCCGAGGTTTTCTCTTCATGGCGGGAAAGCTCCGGGGCCGCGTGCAGCGCCTTGTAGGTGGAAAGCAGCGACGGCATTTCGCGGTCAATCAACTCATCCAGATTGGCCTGTTGACTGCGGGCGGCAGGGGCGCTCAGGATCAGCCAGAAAAGACAGAGGCAGAGAAAAATGGCGCGACGGCTCACAGGGTCCTCCCCATTGGCAGTTGATTGTTCTCCGATGGCGGCCCGCGGCGTTGTCCAGTGGGGGCCAGCAAAGGGTACAGCCAGTATCCCGGAACATGCCCGCGCAAGGCAAGGGCCATCGTGGTAGGATACTGCCCGCGCCGGCATCGCCAATCATGCCGGTAGTTTTCTATATTCGTGGGAGGTGTCTTCATCATGTCGCGATTCTGTTCGACGGTCCTGGCCATCATATTCAGCGTGGGGTCGCTGCTCGCGCAGGCTCCACCCAAAGTGAAAGTCCTGATTCTTACCGGCGTGAACAATCACAAATGGGCCGCCACCACCCCGGTGCTGCGTGAAATCCTGGAACAGACAGGGCGATTTGAGGTCCGCGTGAACGAAGAAGGGCGCGGCAACGGGCCGGAAACTTTTGCGCCCTACGACGTGCTGCTGCTCAACTACAACGCCCCGCCGGCCACCTGGTGGGACTATCGCGCCCGTGAGGCCATGCTCGACTTCGTGCGCAACGGCAAGGGCCTGGTGAGCTATCACGCCTCGAACAACGCCTTCTCGGGATGGGATGAATTCGATAAGCTGGTGGGTGGAACGTGGCGCGCCACCGTCGGCCACGCGCCCTATCACACTTACACGGTCAAAATCGTGGACGCGGAGAACCCCATCACCAAGGACATGCCGGCGAGCTTCGCGGAGACCGACGAACTCTATCACGGACTCACGATGCAGCCGAATATCCATATTCTGGCGACGGCCTTCGACGATCCGAACAACTGCGGAAAGAACGGCAAGGGTTGCGGCACGGGGAAAGACGAGCCGCTCATCTGGACGCTCAAATACGGCGCGGGACGAGTGTTCCAGACCGCGCTCGGCCACGATGTCAACTCCTTGCAGGGCGCCGGCTTCCGTCTGACGCTGGTGCGCGGCACGGAATGGGCGGCCACGGGACAGGTTGCGATTCCGGTGCCCGCGGATTTGAAATAGCAGGATACTGCCCGCGCCGGCGACCGCGGCACACGCCGCCCAATCTCTGTATTCGACGGAGGAACCAAAATCATGTCGCGATTTTACTCGACGGTACTGGCCATCGTTATCAGCGTGGGTTCACTGCTCGCGCAGGCTCCACCCAAAGTAAAGGTTCTGATTCTGACGGGCGTCAGCAATCATAAATGGGCCCTCACCACGCCGGTGCTGCGCGAGGATTTGGAAAAGACCGGGCGGTTTGAAGTCCGTGTGAACGAAGAAGTGCGCGGCAATGGACCGGAGACCTTTGCGCCCTACGACGTGCTGCTGCTCAACTACAACGATGCCCGGCACACGGCCGGGCCCTGGTGGGACGACCGCACGCGCGAAGCCATGCTCGACTTTGTTCGCAACGGCAAGGGATTTGTGTGCTACCACCACTCGGACAACGCTTTCTGGGGGTGGGATGAATTCGATAAGCTGGTGGGCGGCACCTGGCGCGAGACGGGCGGCCATGCGGCCCTTCATTCCTTTACCGCCAAAATCGTGGATCCGGACAATCCCATCACGCAAGGCATGCCCCCGACCTTCGCGGAGACGGACGAGCTCTATCACGGCCTCACGCTGCAACCGAACATTCACATTTTGGCGACGGCCTACGATGATCCGCACAACTGTGCCAAGAACGGCAAGAATTGTGGCACGGGAAAAGATGAACCGCTGATGTGGACTCTCAAGTACGGGTCGGGACGAGTGTTTCAAACCACCCTCGGCCACGATGTGCAGGCCATGGACAGCCCCGGCTTCCGCCTGACGCTCGCGCGCGGCACGGAATGGGCGGCCACGGGGCAGGTGACGATTCCTGTGCCGGCGGAAATGAAATAGGAATTAGACGGCTCCTGGTGCCACATGCCCATTAACTTCGCGTCGCACTACGATGCGGTGATCAACTGGAAGAAGCGCCTGGCGCGGGAAATGCCGCTGCTGGAAGAGCTGGCGCGCCAGGCGGGCGGAAGAGTTCTGGTTCCGGCGTGCGGCACAGGCGGACACGTGGTGGGGCTCGCGCAACAGGGCTTCAACGTGCTGGGATTTGACGCCGATGCGGGCATGGTGGAGTTTACGCGCCGGAGAATTGATACCGCCGCGGGCGCCATCGCCGCCGCGCACGGAAAAGCGGAGGTGGCGCTGCTCACCATGGAAAGCGCCGCCGACCTCCACGGGGAATTCGCCGCGGCGTTCTGTTTGGGCAATGCCCTTCCCGGTCTCTCCGCCGAAGGCCAGTTGCTCGCCGCGCTGCGCGGAGTGGCCGGCGCTCTCGGCCCGGGCGGAACCTTCCTGACGCAAAACCTGAACTACGACTTGCGCTGGCCTCAGCGCATCGCCCAGTTCCCTCTCTTGTCCGGAGAGACTCCCCGCGAGGAGATTCTGCTGGTGAAGGTGGCGGAGTATCACGCCGCCCACATCAGCTTTCACGCCATGTTTCTGGCGCGCGAAAAGCCCATGGGGAAATGGCAAGCCCACACGCAGACGTCCCGGCAAATTCCCCTCTTCCAAAAACTCCTGGCCGACCTCGCCACCCAGGCAGGCTTTGGCGACTTCACTTTCTGGGGTGACTTCGCCCGCACGCCATTTGAGCTGGCAGGATCACACGACCTGATCCTCGCCGCGCGCAAGCTTTAAGAGAAAATCCTTTACCGATCCGGATTGTTGGGCGCTGGCGGGGGAGAATTCGACAGGAGTTTGTTCAACTGCTCGAGGATATCCCGCTCATGGGGAGAGAACTGCTCCCGCACGCGCTGGCTATCCAGGAAGGACCGGCGCTGGTCAGGAGGGAGGTCGCGCAGGTGGCGGAAGGCCACGGTGACTGCCTGGCGGCGACCTGCGGGCAAATCGCGATATTGGAAGAAGACGGTGCGGGCTTGTTGCCTCTGGGCAGGAGAAAGGCCCCCGAGGATCTCTTCGCGCTCACGCACGCGGTCCTTTTGCATGGGAGTCATTTGGTTCCATTGCCGCAAGTGCTCGCGGACCATCTCCTGGTCTTCTGGGGACAGGCGTTGGAACTGCGGATTATTCGCCATGATGCGCCGCTGCTGCGGGGGGGGCAATTCCCGCAAGCGCCGGAAAAAGGCTCCGGGCTTGGGAGGCGGCTTCTGCGGACCCCCGCCGGGGCCGTTACCAGGTCCCACCGCAGCCGGAGGAGTCGTTTGCGCCCCCGCCGGGGGATTTGAGCCCTGGTCGCCGCTGTTCTGCGCCAACATCAGGGCTGGTGACAGAAGCAGCGACAGCAGCAATGTCCAGACGATATTGCGGTCGTGGTGGGAATTTCCTCTTCGGGCGCAGAGGGGGGGCGCCACACGTTCAGTTGGCAACCCGTGCCTGTCCTTTGGGAAGTTCCGAGAGTAGGTCGAAATTTGCGGCCAAATCATAGTCTTCCAACGCTAGGGCGTCTTTGTCTTCGTTCGAAGAAGCGCCTGTCAAATTAAGTTCGCGGACGGCCTGGGCGGAGTTCACGCCCGGATAGGCCGTGCCGTCTGGAGATGGGATCTTCGCCGTCTCAGGCGGCGTTTGCGGGCCATGCATCGGATGGTGTTGTCGCGTCGCCACCCTCGATGAGGAGGAATCCCAGGGATGGCTCAGTGTAATCCATAGCGCTCCCGCGACGATCAAAACCCCCAGCGCCGCCAAGGCCAAGCCGCGGGCCCCATCCCAGCCCCAGAAACTCCGGGCGTCGCGCCGCGCCTGCTGTGCCTCCACGGCTTGGCGCACGCGCGCGTCAAACCGGGGCGTGGGTTCCGCCGCCTTCCACTCATCCAGCAGGGCGTCCAGCCGTGCGTGTTGTTGCACAATCTCGCGGCAGCGGGGACATTCTGCCAGGTGCGCGCGCACCTGCGATGCCGCAAGTTCATCCGTCAGGCGATAAGCGTAGCTAATCAGTTTTTCAGTTTCAAGGCATTTCATATACGGCCCTCCCGGCGCAGAGGCTCCAGGCGCACTCGCAATGTTTCATAAGCTCGAAAGAGCAACGATTTCACGGCGCTTTCCGAGACGCTCAAAATTCCGGCAATCTGACGATAATCCACTTCCTGATATTTGTGCAGGATCACAGCGGCGCGCTGATTTTCCGGCAGCGCCTCCACCGCCTGGCGAATCAGGCGTTCGCGGTCACCCTGCATGAGCCGCTGCTCCACCGTCGGCTGGGGATCAACGAACCGTTCCAGAACCGGGCCGCCCTCGGAATCGTCGCCCGCCGTATCCGAAACCTCATCCCGGCGATCGCGTATGGCATTCAGCGCCAGGTTGGTGGCAATGCGATACAGCCACGTGGTAAACCGTGCCTCCGGCTGGTAGCGCTCCCGCGACTTGTAAACGCGCAGGAAAACCTCCTGGGCCAGATCCTCTGCCAATCCCTGATCGCGCACCATGCGGCGAAAGTAACTGACCAAAGGGAGGCGATAGCGGCGCAGGAGTATCTCAAAGGATGCTGCATCGCCCTCGCGGACCCGCAGCATCAAATCGAGGTCGGACTCGATGGCCATAGTCGCCACAATATATTGAACACCTTGATCGTGCAAGAGTTGTGCGGACCTCACGAAAAATTGCCTACCCCAACAGGTAGTGCCCTCGGCGCCGCCAACCCCGGAAGAGCGTTGGACGCCATTTTGCCCATGCCAGAGGGTTTTTACCGCCCCCAGTTCTGCCCATTGTGGGAAGATCCCAGAATTAAGTCCTCAACCCATGACATTCCTATCGATAACCCAAATTAAGCGGCGCCCCCCACACTCATGGTACAGGGGTGCCTTGGTGAAACCTTATTTGCCAACCCTTAAGCGTTTTGGTCCAAATGGAGCTTCTATTGGCCCTCTCGACCTCGCCAAATTTTACTTCACTTACATAGGTCACTAACACATTGGCCGCATCCAGGTCGTGCAACCGGAAATTCATTAAAGGCAACTTGGCGTCAATCTTCTGGGGCGGAACTGATATGCTTTCTTCTCTCGAGTAAATTCGACCGGAGCGGCCGAATTCAAAGAAATCTTCAGCGTAGATTTTATTTAAATAATCTCGATCAAACCTGGTTTCTGCCCGCCAGAGCGATTCTTCCAGCGCTTGAAGCTTTCTTGAGTCGGTTTTGTTCATCTTCGTATCCTCATTTGATTCCGCAACCTCCCGAACCCAAACCACACGCGCAGGGATAGCATACCCCTTTCGCTTGCCATGTCGTATGATGCAGTTGGAAAGGGATTGGCGGTCAGGCAGGGGAGCATCTTTATGGATAACCTGGAAATTCTCGATTCCATTCGCAGCCTCACCTCGAGCGCGCCGGACGCGACTTCGCTGCTGGCGGAGGTGGTGAGCCTGTTGCGCCGCGAGCGCCCGCACTATCACTGGGTGGGCGTCTACCTGCTTGCAGGCCAGGAACTCATTTTGGGCCCCTACGTGGGCAAGCCCACTTCCCACACGCGCATTCCTCTAAATCAGGGCATCTGCGGCGCGGCGGCTTCCACCGGCCAGACCCTTATCGTGGACGACGTCAACGCCGACCCTCGGTACCTGGCGTGCAGCCTGGAAACGCGCTCGGAGATTGTTGTGCCCATCCAGCACCAGGACCGCGTCCTGGGCGAAATCGATATTGACAGCGACCAGCCCGCGGCGTTTACGCACCACGACCGCGACCTCCTGGAGGCGGTGGCAATACTCCTGGCGGAAAAAATGAAGCAATAATCAGTTCCCTTCCTCGACGATCCAAGGTGTCAAAATCCGCTGGCGGAGCCCAGGCCATCGTCGCCGCAGGCAATTCCCGCGCGGCTTCCGTGGCATGGGGAGCCTGCCCCCGATAACCCTGAGCCCGACCATGCGCAGAAACGTAGCACGGGCGCCCTGCCGTGTCCCGGCATGGCCAGGATGGCCGTGCCGCGAGTGGCGGCAGCGGGAGGCTCCCGCGACGGCGGGCCGGGCGCCCGCGCTACGACGGAGGGATCGTACGTGAATTGATGCACGTCAGCCCCAAATTCCTATTTCGTCGTCAAAGGCTTCGGCAATTCGCAGGATAAATTCCCGCGCACATCCCCAGAGTTCATTCATCACCTTTCCACATTATGAAAATCGTCTCAAGTGTAAGCTTGAACTGCGGGCGGCATTTCCTTATAGTAAGGGAGATGGGGTGGGTCATCGGGGGTATCATTCTCGCGGCAGTAGCGGTGCTGTTGCGTTGGATCTTGCGCATGGGCGCCCCGGGCAAGACTCCGGCAGGCGGGACGGGATTCCTGCGCGGAGAACTGCAAGCCATCTACGAGCCCGTGGCGCAAGAGATTGAAGCGCGGGCGACCATCCTCGGCATCACCCTCAATGACGCCTTTGGCGAGCGGGAAGCGAACCGGCACGAGATGGCCTGGCAAATCGTGCGCCTTGCCGTGGGAGAATGGGAGCGCCTTACCGAGCTCGTCATCGGCGTGCAAAGTCTGATTTCCAAGTTCCTTCCCGCCACCACCGGAATCGTTCCCGTGCGCCGCGTCGTGGGGGGCCGATTCATGTCGCGCCCGGTCATGGACTACATTGGGCTGTACGAGTTGCTGGACCAGGCCCTCTTCAGCTCCAAACGCCGCTTTTCGCTCCAATTGCGCTTGATGTTCCGCGCCAGCGCCGCCCTGAGCAAGGAATTCCGGCACGCTTGCCGCGAGGGCGCGCTCACGCTCGATTCTTCCGATGAGTTGTGGACCCGCCTGGATTACTACTTCCACGATTTCGATTTGATTGCCAAGGAAACATTGCTGGCCTTCCGCACCCTTCTGGCTTGCCAGTCGCCGGAGCAAGCGCAAGAGCTCGCCCTCGACTTGCAAGTGCTCCTCGAACGGGGCATGCGCGTTTCCGTTTCTCCCTCGGATCAGTAATTCTGCTGCTGTCCCCTTTCCCCTCGAACCTGGACTTCCCTGTCGATGCTCCCCAGCATTTTGCACGTGTCGTGGGGGCACGCATGACGCGCCCCAAGAGACGTGCAAGTTGTTTGGTAAAAAACCAACGCGCTCGGCAAGGCTGCCGAGATCATGCAGGTGCCGGAGCGGACATTGCGAGATGTAGCGCCGCCCTTCACTAAAGGGCGGCACTTCCCGTCTTCGGCAATCTCGGTCTGATCGCCTGGAACATCGCTGGTCTGCGCGACCGCGCTTTACGGGCCGTAGGGGCGGTTCGCGAACCGCCCCTACAAATTCAATCCATCGCGGTCCTGCCCCTCGACGACCTTTCACACGACCCCGAGCAGGAATAGTTCGCTGTGCGATTCAGGCGGGGACACTGGGTTGGCAAGAAGTGGCTAAGGCGCGCTCACACCAAATCCGCCCATACTTTCCCCACGGGCATCTTTCAACTGATAGTCGGCCAGGCGAATGCCGTCAATCTCGAGTTCGGTGCGAGCGCGCGGCAAATCTTCCCAGTTTGTAAGCATCGTGAGCGGCGTCCCCGGGCACACCCGTGGACGGAGGTCGCGGACTTTAACCTCCCCCCAATCATTCACCCACAGAGACCGGACAATAACCGGACTGATGCTGAACTCAGCCCCAAACGGGGCTGATGACCAGATCCACCCATAGCCAGTCGTCCCGGCGGGAAGAGGGGTCTCATTCTGACGCTGGGCACATGTTATCTCGTCCGACTTAACGCTCACCAAAATATGCTGAGCCTTGAGGGGGAAGACACACCAAATCATCTCTGAGCTGAGGGGAGAGAACGAACATCTCCCCTCACCCGGCAATGTGAATTGGCTACCTTGAGGGACGGTTCGTATCGTTTCCCTGGCGTGAGCTGGCTCGAGCGCATAGGTAATGCGAACCTTCGCCGGGGTGAACTTTACTCGCTCGAAGAGATCTCTATCCATCGTGATGGTCGTTTGATCGTGCTGACGATTCGGCAGGAAAGATTCGGAAGAGTTGTGCCAGCCCGAACTCCAGTGTTGCCCTCCCGGCGCCTGAATACTCACCGTCCTCCCGGCCGCGGTGACTATGTTCCCAGTAGCGATGCCCGACACGAGGAGCGGTATCCGGATGTGGACCTTGTTTTTCTCCGGGTAGCCGCCCTCGTCCGAGGCTGGCTTCGCCGGGTCGAAGGCCAGTTGCACCGGCAATTGCTGTCCGGCAGTCGCCTGCGGGTAGGCACGCTCAATGAGTATCCGGTGCGGGGTCACGAATGCGATGATCGGGACCACTGCCCCGGCACATAGCAATAGAATACGAGATGGCGCTGTCTTGCGGCGTGAATACTGCCAGAGCACCACCGCCAAGCCTATGCCAACAACCGCCAGAATGCAGAGCCACCCCGGAACCGAGTTCACTCCCGACACCCCAGCGGCGGGCACGAATGAAGACAGGCTCCCAACCGCAATCAAATACAGCCACACACACAACATACTCAACATGAACTGTCCCAGGCTCGCGGTAACAGCCGCCAGAGTCGCCATGGGCAAGATGAGGAACAAGACCCACAGCAATTGGAGTCCAAGCAGCCCGGATAAGTGCGTGGTGGGCGCATAGCCAGCCATCCACAACAGGAAGACTTGCAGGATGAAGAGGGGGACATTGATGAAAACCGCCACGAAAAGGACTTTGGCCGCCAGCAATTGCTTCCACTGGTAGGGCCGCGTCACCCAGAATTGACGGTCGCCGACCAGACACTCGGCGTAGGAACCGCGCAGGATGAGCAGGGCCCAGGAGAGAACGAGCAGCAGCGGCAGCATTTGCCACAGGAAGGAGAAAGCATCTGGCATGTCCGCTGATGTCAATGACCGCGTTGCTTCATGCCACCCATACGCCACGATTAATGCGAAGGACAGAACAATCTCCCGCCAGTGCTGGTGGACGTCCTTGCGGAGAATGTGAAAGATTTGGTTCTTCATGGGCCTTCCTCTTGTTGGGCCGGACGGTCGCCGACGCGCCAAAGGCGCTATGGCGACGGCGCGCGTTCGGCCCTGGAGCGAGCGTCGCTCGCCCCCACCTTAGGCTGAACGGCCTCGCCCAGCTTTAGCCATCGCCAGGAAAATGGAGCGCAATGACATGGGGCTAAACGTCGCATCCCGCACATTGGCGAACAACTTTTGAATTTCAGCGCGCGTATGCTCTTCCTCGAAACGGCTCTCGATGAAGCGCACCACCGCGCCCGACGCCTCAATCTGCATCCAGCTTTCCGGCCACTTCTCGGGCAGTCCAGGTGGCTGGTCAAACGTCAATTCCACTTCCCTGAACCGTTCCGTGAGAGTCGTCATCTCATCGGAAAACCGCAGCCTTCCCTGCTCCAGGTACCCGACATGACTGGCGAAGGTCTCCACTTCCGCCAAATCGTGCGACGAAATGAAAATGGTGGCTTCCGAGGCGCGCGCCAGCATCCCTTCAATGAGTTGATCACGGACCAGCGGGTCGAGGCCGCTGAAGGGTTCATCGAGAACAATCAGTTTGGGGTGGTAAGCGAGCGAACTCGCCAGCGCTGCCTTCATCCGCATGCCGCGCGACAGATCCTTGAGCTTCCGGTCCAGGGGCAAATCAAGCTGCCGCACCAGCTCGTTTTCCAAGTCGCGATCCCAGGAAGGATAGAACGGACGCAGATACGCCATAAACGCGTCAACGCGCATCCATCCGGGCATTTCCTGGTTCTCCGAAACATAGCCGATGGCCGTGAAGGCACGCCCCGCAATCCGCGTGGAATCCATCCCCAGCACCGTGGCGCGCCCGCTGGTGGGTCCGAAAATATTCATCAGAATCTTGATGGCCGTCGTCTTGCCCGCGCCGTTGGGGCCCACCAGTGCGTAGATGGCGCCTTCCGGCACATCGAGGTTCAAGCCGTTCAGAGCTTCGACCCGGCGAAATTTCTTGGTGAGATTCTCGGTTTGAATGATGTTGCTCATCACCTGCTGCGACCTCCTCGATCCGGCCGCGCCGGTCCGCCCTGCCCGCCGCCGAGCCGCTGCCAATGCGTGGAAATGGAGTCCAGGATATCCTCCAGGTCAATCCCCAGTTTCTTGGCTTCCACCACGAGTTGCTCAATCTCCTGCCCGAGCAACTGCGTCCGTTCCGCTTTGCTCGCCTCGGGCAAAGCCGCCACCACCGTGCCGATGCCCGGCCGGGTCTCCAGCAAACCAGTCGTGACGAGGTGGGTGACAACTTTATGAGCCGTGTTGGGATTGATCTTCAGTTCTTTGCTGAGGGCACGCACGGAGGGAAAGGCGTCGCCGGGGCGCAATTGTCCGGAGATCATGGCCTTTTTCGCGGCATAGACCACCTGCTCGTAAAGCGAAACACCGGGCCGGAAATCCACGCGGAACGGGACCATATGACTGTACTATTACACATAGTACAGTCGATGTCAAGACTTTTGTGGATTGCGCAGAGCAAAGCTCTGCGGTTGTGGCTTCGCCGTGGATTCGCGGTCGACGATTCGCAGAGCTGCGCTCTGCGCAATCCGGCAAAAGGCGGGGGGTTCGCGAGCCGCCGCCACAATGCGCGCGGGGAAATGGGCGATCTCGCGCTGTGCTGGTTCAATCCACCCTCTGCCCCCTCCGATTACCGGTCAGACCCGATCGGGCCCGCGGAGTTTCCAACTTGCCGAGTCAACGAACCGGGCCGCAAACCGGACCTCATGAGTCGCAAGGGAAATTAGCGGAGGCAGGAGTTTCACCCTGCGAAAACCCCGGGGAGGGCGTGGTGCAATATGACCGCTTTAGGGGCGTTTCCTCACTGATGGGCAATATTTCTGGCCTATGGCATGGCGCTTGCTCGCCACCTACCCGGAGATCGGCGCCAGCGCCAAATTGCGCAGCACGGCTAGTTGTCAGGGTCTAGGCGTCAGGGCAATGGCTGGTGCCTGGTGGTTAGTGGCTAGTGAAAGCCGCCCGAACCAAGGCCCGGCGAATTATCAACCTGCTGTTGAAGCTTAAACGCCATGAACTGGAGGTGGCAGATTTCGGAGCGGATTCTGGTGAAAACCATGGTGAGGAAGACAGCAAATAAAAGTTTTCATCAGAATATGTTGATCATAACAAAGGTAGTTGGTTGATTTTGCCATGATCCGAGCAAACTTTCAAACTATTGAAAATAAGCAAGTTGTCGCGATTGCGTTAAAAGGTGGTCAGAAAAAACGGGGCTCATATTTCGGGTTCAGCGTCCATAAGTTATTGAAAACAAGTATAGAAAAAATGTCAGCTTTTTGCTTTGCTAAGATGTTG
>Ga0326728_10005933_pt1 | contig 33569 bp, 32 predicted proteins | sample MB3enrmetagenome_FD_207602 | JGI IMG/M metagenome (GOLD analysis project Ga0326728, IMG submission 207602) | Lab enriched peat soil microbial communities from McLean, Ithaca, NY, United States - MB31MN | ecosystem: Environmental > Terrestrial > Soil > Wetlands > Peat | place: USA: New York... | reverse complement strand
TCAACCCGGGGCCGCTCCTCAATCCCACGGCTTACGCCATGGGCTACTCTCTGTCGGCCCTCCGGGCCTCTGGAGGCGGCAAGTGAGTGCTACGGGGCGCGACCTGAGCCATTAGATTAACGCCTACAGGCCGTTGGCCTGGGCTTCGTTAGATCGCCCCTTTGGGGCTTACCGGCGCCTCCAGCAATCGCTGAATCTGGCCTAGCACTCGAGCCGAAGCCCCCGCGTGTTGTGCCAGAACTTGCTTGCCTCGCTCGCCCAGTTCCCGGGCGGCCGAGCGATCCGCAAACAACCCCAGCACCGAGTCAACCAGTTCGTTGCCGTTCCGAACCTGGAGGCAAGCCTGCGCGTCGAGGAAAAGCCGGGCGATGTCGCGGAAATTCTCCATGTGCGGGCCGAACACCGCGGGCTTGGCCCAGTATGCGGCTTCGAGAATATTGTGTCCGCCGGTCGGAACCAGGCTTCCTCCCATAAACACCACGTCTGCCAATTCCAGCACGCCTGCCAGTTCTCCGATGCTGTCGAGCAAGAGGACTTCCGAGGCCGTCAGCCGGCTGAGGTCTGCCGAGTCTGGCGACGTCAGACGAGTGCGGCGGACGAAGCTGTGGCCGCCGGCCGTGAGGATCCGGGCAACCTCGTCGAAACGCGCCGGGTGCCGCGGGGCAAGGATCAGGAGGGCTCCAGGGTAATGCGCGCGCAACCTGCTCCAGGCTTCCAGAACCATCGGTTCCTCGCCCGCCATGGTGCTCGCCGCAATCAGGACGGGCGCGCGTCCCTTTCCGGAGATGGCCTTTTCGAGCATCCGGGAAAAAGCCGCCGAGCGGGGCGGCTCCGAATCGAATTTCAAATTTCCCGATAAAACCACGCGCTCCGGCAGCGCACCCAACTGCCGGAAGCGTTCGGCATCGGCCTCCGATTGCGCGCAGATCATATCCACATCTTCGAGCACGCGGCGCATGAACGGGCGCAGCAGGCGGTAGCGCCCGAAGGAGCGCGTGGAGAGGCGCGCGTTGATTAGAATAATCCGTGTTCCGGAATCGTGCGCGGCACGCAGAAGGTTCGGCCACAACTCCGTCTCTACAATCACCAGCAAGGACGGCTGAATTCTGTCCAGCGTCGACCGCACCGCTCGCCGCCAATCCAGGGGCAGGTAGAACCTGCCGGCCACCGCGGGGATTCCGCCTTCTCCGGCCGCGCGCCCCGCCGGGGTAACGCTGCTCATAAAAATCTTCCGGCCAGGCAACGCCGCTTGCAGTTCGCGCGTCAACCTCGCGACCGCCAGGGTCTCGCCGACCGAAACGGCGTGAATCCAAATTGCGCCCCGCTCCGGTTGCTGGAATGATTCCGGCAACTTCCCGAATCGTTCCCGCCAGCGTGCTCCGGCGAGCTCGTCGCGCCGTTTCCAAAGATAATACGGGGCCGAGAGCAGCGCCCCGAGCGTGAACAGCAAGCTGTAAATCAGGTACATTTGGATAGGTCTGCGCGACGGCCGAGCCGCCAGAGCAGATTATATGCCCAGCAGGCAAGGGCGACAACGGCGAGCGATGGGGTGATTGCGGAACGCGGGGACGGCAAGCCGTCCCCCTACGAGACCACGCCGGTCTATTTATCTTTCTTCTTGGACGGGTTCAAGACCACCAGATTATCGGTTACGGAAAAGACGTTGGGCACCTGGTTGGCGCGCATGCGGATGATCGTGTCATCCATCTGGTTGTCAACCACTCCCTCCAGCGTCACGTGGCCGTTGTCCACGATGATATGGATCGATGGCAGGGCCTGGTACCCGTAGCGCATTCCGATCTGCGCATCGCCGTAAATGGCTTTGGCCGTGGCCCGGCGGATCTGCCAATCGAAGTTCGAGAGCGGCAATTCCTTGATATTGTTGACGACCTGGGTTACACCCGGGATGCGCTTCACCACATTTTCCGCATCTTTCTTGATATCCCAGGGAGGCTCCGGAGGACACGCACCCTCCAGCGTGACCACGCCGCCGTCTACCTTAAAAGCGAGGTCGGTGAAAATCGAGTAGTACGGCAGGGTCACAAGCTCGTGGCGTATCTTGCGGGCCAAGTCGGATTCGTCTTGCGGCCCCGCAGTAAAGGCGTCATTGTGCTGGTTTTTCGAATCGGCTAGCGCGAGAGGCGTGGTCAAGAGCACGATGGTTGCGAGTCCAAGTAACTTGCGCATAGGTCGTTCCTCCTTGGGTGTTGGATGTGAGCGTTGCCACCGAAATCCTCCAAAGCTATGGATGCAGTCCTGCCCCGAAAGGTTTCGTTTTTTGGGGGTGCTTGCCGGGACTTGTGTTGCGCCGACGAGAGTCCGCGTCATAGTGCAGAGTGCCCGGAAGGGCGGGGCTTCAGCCCCGCCATGGGAAGCCGCTTATCATTGGGGGCTTTAGCCCCTGAAGCAAATTGGCTTCAGGGCCTAAAGGCCCAACTCGTTAGGCTCCCGGAGGCGGCGGGGCTGAAGCCCCGCCCTTCCAAAGTGCCCAGTTATGACGGCGATTTCCGTCGTTGAGTACTAGCGCGCGATGAAACCTAGCCAGTCGCCTTGGAGGTTAAACTCGTTCCACCCGCGGGCCTGGTTTTTGAGCACGTAGCCTTGCCAGGTTCCTTTCAGGTCGAAAACGTTGTAGCCCTGCTGGCTGTTATCCACGACGAACGACGTCCAGTTCAGGTCTTGGTCGAAAAACAGCAGCACCGCCTTGTTGCTGGTTTGCACGACGTAGCCTACCAACTCCGCCTGGGGATTCAGCCGGCGAAGGCCGGAATACTTGTGGGTCAGTTTAAGGTCAAGCCGCGAGTTGCGCGTGGGATTCAGCAAGGCCGAAACCAGGGGGTTCAAGGATTGGTTGAAGCCGGGGTTGATGCGCGTGTTCCGGGTGGGATTGATCCAGGGATTGAAGTTGGGGTTAATCGCAGCCTTGATCTTGGGATTGATCGAAGGGTTGAATTGGGGATTAATGGAAGCGTTGTGCCTGGCGCGCGATGAAGGGTTACGCATGGGGATTATTCCTGACGGAGCCGGCAACCTGCCGGACCTTCAATAGTACGCGATAATTCCTGAAAAGGCATGAATCTTGTAGGGGGACGGCTTGCCGTCCCCTAACGAACGGGGTAGGGCAAGCCCTACCCCTACACATTCAGCGTTGGTCACTTCGGGACAAAATTAGGTTATGATGGCTCTCGATGCACTCTCTCGGCATCTACGTTCAGGTCCCCTTCTGCGCCTCGAAGTGCAGCTTCTGCAATTTCAGCTCGCGGGTTGAGCCCTCCAGCCTCTTCGGCCGATACAGCGACGCGCTCGAGCAGGAGATTGACCGGTTGCCTGTTCATTATGGGGCGCTAGGGCTGGGCGAGCGGGTTTTGACGCTCCCCGTGGATACGGTCTATTTCGGTGGCGGAACCCCGCCGATGTTGGGGGCGGAGAAACTGGAGAAGATCGTTGGCGCTCTCGACGGGCGCTTTGAGATGGCGGGCGCGGTCGAATTCACGGTCGAGGTCACGCCGGGCTCGGCGGATCGGCAGTTTCTGGCGCGCGCTCTGGGCATGGGCATAAATCGCTTGAGCATTGGGGCACAGACTTTCCAGGACCAGGAATTGCGCGCCGTGGGCCGGCTGCATTCCGCCTCGGACACGCGGGAGCTTGTGCAAACCGCGCGCGGCGCGGGCTTCACCAACCTGAGCATCGACTTGGTGGCCGGTTTGCCGCACCAGACCTCGGAGTCGTGGCGGGGCAATCTGGAAGCCGCGCGGCGGCTTGCGCCCCAGCACATCTCGCTCTACCTCTTCGAGATCGACGAGAAGAGCCGCCTGGGAAGGGAAGTGATGCACGGCGGTTCGCGCTATCATGCCTCAACCGTTCCAGGCGAGGAGTTCATGGCCGACGCATATGAGAGCGGGCGCGAGGCGCTGCGCCGCGAAGGATACATTCAGTACGAAATATCCAACTTCGCATTGCCTGGCTATGAATCCCGGCACAACTTGAAGTACTGGCGGCTGGCTCCGTATCTCGGAGTCGGCGCGGGCGCCCATTCGTTCGACGGCATCAGCCGCTGGGCCAACCTGGACTCCGCCGAGTCTTACATGAATGAGCTGGCAAGCGAGCGCACGCCGGTCGCGGACGTCCGCAGACTTTCGCCGGAGGAGCAGGTGGAAGAGTTCTTCTTCCTCGGACTGCGGCAGGCGGAAGGCGTCAGCCTGGAAGCCGCCCGGAAACAGTGGGGGGAGGACGTGCTAAGCCGGTGGCGAGAAAGAATTGAAACGCTGACCCGCGATGGCTTGCTGACAACCCGCGGAGATAACTTCCGGCTGGCGGAAGCAGCTTACTTGGTTTCCAACGAGGTTTTTCAGGAATTTGTTTAGAGACGTCCGTTGTCAGTTGTCCGTTGTCCGTGGCAAAGAGACGGAAGTCCTGTGGCGAGTGACAACGGACCACGGACTACGGACAACTGACCATGGACAAAACCGAACGGAGAAACTGGACTCATGAACACAGCAATCGTGGATTTACGCAGCGATACCGTCACCAAGCCCTCCGCCGCCATGCGGCGCGCCATGTACGAAGCGGAAGTGGGAGACGATGTTTACCGCGAAGACCCCACGCTGAATCGCCTACAGGAACGCGCGGCCGAGGTCTTTGCTCGCGAGGCTGGGCTCTTCGTTGCTTCCGGAACCATGGGCAACCAGGCGGCGCTGAAGGTCCACGGCAAGCCCGGCCAGGACGTGATTTGCGAAGCGCGGGCGCACATCTACAACTTCGAGATGGGGACCGTGGCGGCGTTTGCCGGCCTCGTGCCGCGGAGCATCTGGGCAGAGGACGGAATCCTGACCTGGGAACTGATCGCTCCCTTCGTACGCGGCCGCGGCGATCATCGGGCCCGCACGGCGCTGATCGAGATGGAGAACACCTCGAATATTGCCGGGGGCACGGTCTACCCTCGCGAGGTGTTCGACGAGATTGCCGACCACGCCCACGCCGCCGGAGTGCCAGTGCATCTGGATGGTGCGCGGATTTTCAATGCCAGCGTGGCGCTGGGGCGGCCGGTAACGGAGTTAACCAGGAAAGCTGATTCCGTCATGTTTTGCCTGTCGAAGGGACTGGGTGCGCCCGTGGGCTCGATGCTCGTGGGCAGCAAGGAATTCATCGAAGAAGCGCGCATCGCACGAAAAATGCTGGGCGGCGGGATGCGACAGGCGGGGATTCTTGCCGCGGCGGGCCTGCTCGCCCTCGAGGAAGGCCCCAAGCGGCTTCATCTCGACCACGAGAACGCCAAGTTTCTGGCGCGAGGGCTGGCGGAGATTCCGGGGATCAAGGTCGAAACGGAGAAGGTGGTCACCAACATCCTGTTCTTTGACGTTTCAGGCACCGGTCTGACCGCGCCTGAGGTGTCGCAGCGGCTGAAGGCCAAGAACGTGCTAGCGAATCCCTACGACGCGAAACTGATTCGCATGGTGACTCACCTCGATGTGGACAGGGCGGGGTGCGAGCGCGCCCTGTGTGCCTTACGCGAAATCGCGGCCGGCGAGAAGGCAGTCGGCAGGTCGGCAGATAGGCAGTAGGCTTTCTTTTGCCTACCCAGAGGCTGTCATTCCGAGCGGAGCGAGGAATCTCGCCCTGATCTTGGCCGAGTCATACGACCGGGCGCAGAGCGAGATTCTTCGCTTCGCTCAGAATGACATTTAATGGTGGCTGCCCGTCGGCAGATGGGCAGATCGGCAGGTGGGCAGATCGGCAGGTGGGCAGGTGGGCCGTCTTCTGGATTCTGGTTTTCCCCAGTCCCTAGCCCCTACTTCTTTTTCGCATTTTCCTGGGACAATTTGGAGAGCATATCGAAATAGTGGGTGCGATAGGTGGGGTCTGCGGGATCGAGGTGGGTGGCCATGCGATATTGCTTCAGCGCCTCGCTCAGTTCGCCCATTTTTTCGAGTGCATAGCCCAGGCCGTTATAGGCGTCGGCATCCGTGGGATCATTGCGGATGGCCTCCAGCATCTCCACGCTTGCGCGTTTCCAGTCTTTGCCCAGCAGGAAGGAGATTCCCAGCTCGCGGTGAAGGTCCGAGTTCGCGGGATCGAGCTTGACCGCAGCCCGCAGCCGTTCGACCGCCTCGTCCAGCCTGCCTTGCGCCCGCATTTGTTGGGCTTGTTGAACCAACTGGTGAAGCTGAATCTGCGTCTCAGCGGACCTCACGCCGGTATCGGCTTGCGGGGTCGAAGACTCTAAGGGCTTGTTCTCGTCGAGGGCCAGGTTCTCGCCGGCCAGGGGCGAGATGAAAAAGGCCTTTTCCTGTGCATTGGGGCAGCGGAGATGAAGGTAGTGGTCACCGGGTTCGACCTCCGGAACCACGAGCATGCCATGGCCATCCGTTTTGCCGGCGGCGCGGCCGTCGATGTCCACTTGGCAGCCTGGGCCGTGCGCGCGCACTGTTACCTGAGGCAAGGCGGGCGGACGCGGCTTGTCGGCAGCCCCAGCCGGGCGAAAACTGCCCGCGAGCAGCAAGAGACCGAAAGTGATACAAAAACGTGACGTCATTGCCGGAACTCAATTCGCACTTCTTGTAAGTTAAACCATAACTTTACTAATCGGCAAGCCTTCGTGGTGCGGGCGTCTGAAGGTGTGAAGAAGCTCGGAATATGTCATCCTGAGCGGAGCGAAGGATCTCTGCAGTTGTTCGTGAGTCGTTGTGCCGCAGGACACCGCGGAGATCCTTCGCTCCGCTCAGAGAGCGTGATTTTTTTGAATGTTGCCGAAAAGTGCCATTGATAACAAATGAGTTAAGTGCTCGAAAATGGCCAAAAATCCAAAAAAATCACAGACTCTCAGGATGACATACGGGTTGGGCTTTTTCCGCAGGCCGCTGGTGATTCCTTGACGCTGTTGGGCTTGTGGTATAGCCTTGACATTGGGAGATCCAGCAAAGCGAGGAACCATCTCCCACGCACCTTGATCGCCCGCGAGATGCCTTGCAGGAATCAGGACGGGCCCTGCCTCCAGATGGCGGATTCAATCGAGACCTGGGTAGCAAAAGTGCTCGCGCGAGACCGGCGCGCCATCGCTCGCGCCATCTCTGCGGTCGAGTCGGGCGATGCGCAGGGCACGGCGCTGCTGAAGCGTCTTTTCCCGGCCTCTGGAAAAGCGCAGGTCATCGGGGTAACGGGTTCCCCCGGAGCGGGGAAAAGCACCCTGGTGGAGAAGTTGGCGGGCGAGTATCGGAGCGCCGGCGCACGGGTGGGCATCATCGCCGTTGACCCGACGAGCCCGTTCTCCGGCGGCGCCTTGCTGGGCGACCGCATTCGCATGCAGAACCTGGCGGGCGATAAAGACATCTACATCCGCAGTATGGCAACGCGCGGCCAGTTGGGAGGCCTGGCGCCGACTACCCACGACGTGGTCACCGTGTTGGATGCGGCGGGCTGCGACGTCGTGTTGATCGAAACCGTCGGCGTCGGACAGGACGAAGTGGAAGTCGCTCGCTTGGCCGATGCCACCGCCCTGCTCCTAGTGCCGGGCATGGGCGATGACGTGCAAACGTTCAAGGCAGGTGTCATGGAAATTGCCGACGTCTACGTGCTCAACAAAGCTGACTTCCCCGGAGCAGAGCGCCTGGAACAGGAAATCGAGGCGATGCTTTCCCTGGCTTCGCGCGCGGATGGATGGCGGCCGCTCATCGTCCGGGCGGTCGCCACCACAGGTTCAGGCATCCGCGAAGTGCGACAGGCGCTGGAACACTTTCAACACTTCCAGGAGAAGAGCGCTGGCCGCGCGAACCGCCGCAGGAATTACTGGCGCGGACGCCTGCTCGAGATGCTGCGGCGCAGTCTCTTTGAGAGAGTTGTCCGCGAACGCCTGGGCGACGATTCCCTCGACCACCTCGTCGATGACCTGCTCGAGCATCGCGCGGATCCGTACTCACTGGTTGAGAAAATCGTGGCGGAGTCACTGGTAGGTTGAAGGTCTGTCATTCTGAGCGAAGCGAAGAATCTGCATTAGTTCGCCTGGGACCGGAACTGCAGATTCTTCGCTTCGCTCAGAATGACATGCCTGGATCGCTGAGAGCTGATAGCTGACGGCTGATAGCTGACGGCTGAAGGCTGTACTTATGAAACTTCATCACATCGGCATCGCGGTTGGCTCGCTCGAGGGGGCGCGGCCTGTCTTTGAGAAGCTGCTTGGGAAGCCGCCGGACTCGGAAGAAGTGGTCGAAGAGCAGAAGGTACGCGTGGCAATGTTCCAGGTCGGCGATAGCCGCCTGGAGTTGCTCGAGGCCACGAGTGAGGATTCGCCACTGGCCCGTTCCATCGCCAAGCGCGGGCAGGGCCTGCACCATATCGCGCTGGCGGTCGAGGAGTTGGCGGGCACGCTGCGCGCGTTGGAAAACGCGGGAGTCAGGCTGATCGATCGAGAGCCTCGTCGCGGGGCGGGGAACGAGCTGGTGGCTTTTCTGCATCCCGCGGGTACATCGGGCGTGCTTATCGAATTGGTTGAAGAGAAATGAGCCGGCCTGAGGCAACCACGAGAATTGCTCGTAGCCCCATCAGGGGCGACAGAATGTAGCCCACGGCGGTAGCGGTGGGTCGCGAGTGCGGCCCCTCCCCCCTTCCCCCTCCCCCGCCGCGCGGGGGAGGGGGAACAGAAGGGGGTGGAGGTCCGGGTTCCCAGGGCTTTCGCCCTGGGCTAATATCTTACGCCCCTGCCGGGGCTGGTGCGTCTTATATTGCAAATTTGCGCGACGAGACGTCAGATTACCGAGGAATAATGAAGCTAGGGCATTTCGATTTGCAGATCGTCAGCGACGGGACCTTTGCTCTGGACGGCGGACAGATGTTCGGCGTGGTGCCGAAACCCTTGTGGGAACGAAAGGCGCCTGCGGACGAACGCAACCGGATTCAGCTTTCCTTGACGTGCCTGCTGATTCGTGCCGGGCGGCTGAATATTCTGGTGGAAACCGGTATTGGCGATAAGTTCGACGCAAAGTTCAGGGACATCTATGACGTCCGGCATCCCCCGACTCTGCTGGCGTCACTCGAAAACGTGGGGGTCAAGCCGGAGGATGTTCACATTGTTATCAACACCCACCTGCACTTCGACCACTGCGGTTGGAACACCCGGCGCCTGGGGGGAAAGACGGTTCCCACTTTTCCGCGCGCTCGTTATCTGATCCAACGCGGCGAATGGGAGAGCGCGCTCGATTCCAGCGAACGGGAACGGGCAAGCTATATCGAGGAGTTCTTCCGGCCCGCCGAAGCGCAGACGGATTTTCTGGTCGGAGATACGGAGGTAGCCCCGGGCGTTCGGGTGGAGGTTGTGCCCGGCCACACTCGCCACTTGCAGTGCGTGCGCATCGAATCGGAGGGCGAGTGCGCCTACTTCATCTCCGACACGGTTCCCATGGCGGTGCACCTCGCTTATCCGTGGATCATGAGCTTCGACCTGTACCCCATGGAGACGCTCGCCAGCAAGAAGCGACTGCTGCCGGAATTGGCTCGTCAGAAGGCCATCGTGATTTTTCCCCACGAAATACGCGCGCCATGGTTGCGTTTGGTGGAGAGGGAGGGCAAGATTACGGGGTTGCCAGTTGCGTGACTTGCGTTGGACGAAAATGATTCCCCTCCTTGATAAGGAGGGGTTAGGGGTGGTTGACCGCGACATCAATGTCGCCACCCACCACCCCTGCCCCTCCTCCCGCAGAGGAGGGGAGCTTTCTGCACCACGAGGAAAGACAAGCGGATGAAGCCGTAAGACCGGAAGTCTGGAGGGACCTTTGCCACAAGCGGAGATTGGGATTATCGGAGGAAGCGGCCTGTATAATCTGCCGGGGATCGAGCGCGTGCGGGAAGTCCGCCTCACGACACCCTTTGGCAGGCCCTCGGACGCCTATGTGGTCGGAAATCTGGAGGGACGCAAGGTTGCATTCCTGTCGCGGCATGGGCGCGGCCACACCCTTTTGCCTACGGAAGTAAATTCGCGCGCCAATATTTTCGGGTTCAAGAAACTCGGCGTGCAGCGGATCATTTCGGTGAGCGCCGTAGGCTCTCTGAAAGAGGAGTACCGGCCCACGGACATGGCGTTGCCCGCGCAATTCTTCGATCGCACCCGGCAGCGCCCTTCCACGTTTTTCGGCGAGGGCCTGGTGGCGCACATCAGTTTTGACAAGCCGGTCTGTTCTACGGTGGTTGAGACGCTGGCTGCCGCGTGCCAGGAGCTTGGCGTACCCTGCCACCAGGGCGGCACGTACGTGTGCATGGAGGGGCCGGCGTTTTCCACCAAAGCCGAGTCCAACGTTTACCGGTCGTGGGGCATGGACCTGATCGGCATGACCAGCCTGCCGGAGGCCAAACTGGCGCGCGAAGCGGAGATCTGTTACGCCACCCTGGCGATGGTGACGGACTATGATTGCTGGCATCCCCAGCATGACACCGTAACCATCAACGTGGTGCTGGGGTATCTGACGAAGAACGTTGCGAATTCCCAGAACATCTTGCTGAAAGCTATTCGCGCTCTGCCCCGAGAACGAAATTGTCCCTGCGCCTCGGCACTGGCCCACGCCATCCTGACAGACCGCAAGAGCATTTCACCGAAAGCCAGGAAGAAACTTGCGCTGCTGGTGGGAAAGTATTTGAGCTAGGGGCTAGGTACTGGGGGCTGGGGGCTGGGGAAAAGCAGAAGATTGCCGCCGCACGTCGCTGGCCGGTCCCAATGGGTCCACCGTTCTGTCATCCTGAGAGAGCGTGATTTTTTTGAATGTTGCCGAAAAGTGCCATTGATAACAAATGAGTTAAGTGCTCGAAAATGGCCAAAAATCCAAAAAAATCACAGACTCTGAGCGAAGCGAAGGATCTGCAGTTGTTCGTAGGCATTGAGTCAACGCAAACTGCGGAGATCCTTCGCTCCGCTCAGGATGACAGCCGCGAAAATGACGCAGAAGGACCACGAAAGAGAGCGTAATGGAACAAGCCAAATCTGAAGTCCACAATTCAAAATTGAGAAACTCCCCAGCCCCTCTACTGGTGGTGGGCGCGGTGGCGTTCGATTCCGTCCGAACCCCCTACGGGGTGGCCGATAGCATTCTAGGCGGGGCCGCGACCTATCTGGCAGTCACCGCCAGTTGGTTTGCACCTGTGCGGGTTGTCGCGGTCATCGGCGACGATCTCGAGGAAGAGCACCTGCTCGTTTTTCGCAATCGCGGCATCGACATCACGGGCCTGGTGCGCGCCCGCGGCAAGACGTTTCGCTGGTCTGGTGAATACACCGGCGACATGAGCGAGGCGCGTACGCTTGAAACGCAACTCAACGTCTTCGAGCAATTCTCGCCCGCGCTGCCCGCTTCTTACCTCGATACTGAGTTCGTATTCCTGGGCAACATCGATCCAACATTGCAAATCCACGTCCGCCGGCAGTTGCCTCAGGCTCGCCTGGTAGGCCTGGATTCCATGAATTATTGGATCAAGGGAACGCCCGAGGAATTGAAGAAGGCGCTGGCTGAGATTCACATTCTGGTGATCAACGAGACCGAAGCGCGAATGCTCTCCGGCATCGCCAACCTGAAGAGGGCGGCGGAAGCGATCCGCAAGATGGGCCCCCGCACCCTGGTGATCAAACGCGGAGAACACGGGGTCTTGCTCTTCTCGGAGGGAGGAATCTTCTCCGCACCGGCTTTTCCCCTCGAAGAGGTCCGCGATCCCACCGGCGCCGGAGACAGTTTTGCAGGCGGCTTCATGGGGTACCTGGCGAAGGCCGGCGAATTCTCCGATCGCCAGCTTCGCCGCGCAGTGATTTACGGCTCAGTGATGGCCAGCTATGCGGTCGAAGAGTTCGGACTTTCGCGCTTGCTCCGGCTGACCCCGAAGGATATTGAGACGCGCTACCTCGAGTTCAAGAAGCTGACCCATTTTGATGTGTGAACCCTCGCTGTTAGAGCCAGAAAGAGCCCCGAAGGGGCGACCTATCACAGCCCAGGCCAGCGGCCTGGGGCAGGACGCACCCCCTTTTTTCCCTGGGAAGCCCTGAAAGGGCGATATAGTATCGTCGGAAACGCGCAAACGGCTGCGTCGTCTTGTTCGACGGGCTTATCACGCCCTTTCAGGGCTTGCAAATGCCTGCGCGCGAACTTTCACCCAGGCCGTTGGCCTGGGCTGTGATAGGTCGCCCCTTCGGGGCTGAAAGCGTTCCTCACGTGGATCTCCGGAGTCCAGCAAACGACAGGAATATCTCTCAGCCTCACTGCGGCCATCCACCCGCGCTTTGCTTCAGGATCGATGGCGCGGTAGCCCTGTGCATCGCCGCGGTCACCCTGGCGGCCTTATATTGGTTCTATTCGCGCGGCCTGACGAACATTTACGGCGACGCCATCGCCCACATGGAGGGGGCGCGGCGGATCTTCGACTCTCTGACTCCCGGCTACAGCGAAATTGGCACCGTCTGGCTTCCCCTGTTTCACCTGCTCGTCGCACCCTTGGCAACCAACGACTTCCTGTGGCGGACGGGATTAGCGGGAAGCATCGTGTCCTGCACAGCTTTTGCGGGCACCGCCTGGATCCTCTACCGCTTCGGGACGGCAGTCAACGCGAGCCGGGCGGCAGGCTTGCTGTCGCTAGCCGTGTTTCTGCTGAGCCCCAACCTGCTTTATCTCGCCAGTACGCCGCTGACGGAACCGGTGGCTATTTTCTGGTCAGTTCTGGTGGTGTACGAACTTTTCCGCTACCAGCAGACGGGCGGGGTTGGGAATTTATTGGCGGCCGCGGGTGCGGCGTTTCTTGGGACGCTCACCCGCTACGAAGAGTGGTACGCTCTGCCCTTTGCGGCTTTGTTTGTGTTGCTGGCGCGGCGCCAATCCTGGCAAATGCGCATCCGGCACGCCTTGATTTTCTCGCTGATCGCGGGGGCCGGCCCCACCCTCTGGGCGCTTCACAACGCGTACCGCTTCTCGAATCCCTTGGAGTTCTACAACGGACCATTCTCGGCCCAGGCAATCTACGCGCATCAACTCGCCACCACGGCATTTCCCTATCCCACGGACGGGAAGCTTCTGCTCTCCGCGCAGTACTATGTGGAGGACCTCAGGCTCGTCTTCGGAGCGTGGCCGCTGGAGTTGGCGGTCCTTGGGCTGATAGCTTATATGCTTTATCGGCCGGTTCAGGCCAGGGGTAGCGCAGCCTTTCTGTTCCTGGTCCCTCTGCCGTTTTACGTGAACGCGCTGGCTTACGCGGCGATTCCTCTATACGTGCCGACGCGGTTCCCGTTCACTTATTACAATCTGCGGTACGGCGCCGAGATGATCCCCGCGCTGGCGATTTTCACGGGCTTTGTTCTCCCGCGCACTCTCCCTCGCCCCTGGCGTTACCGCCTGCTGGCGTTCTTTGTGGCCGGCTTGGTTTTGCAGTGCGGTGTGCTTCTTTCGGGAGGCGCTGAGCGGCTGGTGGTTGCCCGGGAGGGCATACTGAATACGCCTTGCCGATCCGAGCGGCAACAGGCTATCATTCGCTTCCTCCGCCAGCACTACGACGGCGGACGTGTCCTGGTGGCGGGAGGGAAGTGGCCCTGCGTCATGCCGGAAGTCGGGATTCACTTCCGCAACACGATCTCCGATGCTAACCGCGAATACTGGCGCCAGCTTCGCACCGACGCCAACAATTTGGTGGAATGGATTATTCGCGGCGACGGCGACCCGGTGGATGAATTGATGCGAGCCTACCCGCAAGCGTTCGCAAAATTCGAGCTTCTCGAAAAAGACTCGTTTTCGAAGGAGGGGAGCGTAGAAATCTACCGCAAAAGAAGTGACAAGTGACGAGTGACAAGTGACGAGCGGCAAGGCAGCAATCAAAAGACAGAGGAAAGCGGAATGAAGCATGGCGTCTACGATTCACAAATCGCAAATCACAAATCGCAAATCGCAATTGACAAGTAGCATCCCATTTGCCAAGTTTCACGGACTCGGGAACGACTGGCTGGTCGCCGGGGCGGAAGGCCTTCCACGCTCCTTAGGGAAGTTCTCGAAGGCGATTCTGGACCGGCACACGGGCATTGGTGCGGACGGACTTCTGCTGGTGATGCCGGCCCGTGATTCGAGACATACGGCGCGCCTGCGCTTCTTCAATGCCGACGGCAGCGAGGCCGAGATGTCCGGAAACGGCATTCGCTGCGCTGGCGCGTTTCTGGCGGAACTCCTGCCGGAGCAACGCACCTTTCTAATCGAAACGGCGGCGGGTTTAAAATCTCTCGAGAAGGTCAAAGGGGGGGAGAATAGGTGGCTGTTTCGCGCCGGAATGGGAGCGCCGGTCCTCGATCCCGAGAAAATACCGTTCAAAGGCGAAGCCGCCACGGCGCCCGTCACAAACTACGAGCTGCGCACTCAACGAGGCCTGCTGCCGCTGACGGTGACGTCGATGGGCAATCCGCACTGTTCGATTTTCATGGATGAGCCGCCTGGCGACTGGGAAGCGCTGGGACGCGAAATTGAGACGAATTCGCTCTTTCCGAACCGGACCAACGTGGAGTTCGTGAAGGTGATCTCGCGAAGAGAAATCGCCGTGCGTTTCTGGGAACGCGGCGTGGGCCATACCCTGTCCTCAGGCACCGGCTCCTGCGCTGCGGCCGTGGCGAGCATCTTGAATGGCCTGACCGAGAGGCGCGTTCGCGTGCGCACCGAAGCCGGGGCGCTCGAGGTGGCTTGGCCGGAGGATGGAGAAGTCACCCTGACCGGCCCAGTGGAGAAAATTGCCCAGGGAACATACACTTACTAAACGTGCTTTGGACCCTCCTTGTATTTCTGGGACGAACAGGTCAAATGGCAAATGGCAAAGGTCAAATGGCAAATGTGAGGCGATCTAACTGGGTCGCGCGGACTTCCCTCACGCGCCTGCGGCATCCGGGGTTCTTGCGGAGATCGGCAATAGCCTGCGCAGAGGACCAGAACATTTGCCATTTGCCTTTTGCCATTTGAATTTTGAACTTCCTTTATGGAACGGGGTGTGGAATGACCTCACGAGAACGAGTTCTCACTGCTTGCCAACATCGCCAGCCGGATCAAGTGCCGATTGATTTTTCGGGCCATCCGTCCTCAGGCATCGCTGCGATCGCCTACTCCCGGCTGCGCGACTACCTCGGACTTCCCAAGAAAACCATCCGCGTTTACGATCCGATCCAGCAACTGGCCATTGTGGACGAAGACGTTCTGGAGAAATTCGGAATCGACGTCCTGGATCTTGGGCGAGGCTTCGCGCTTGACGAAACATCCTGGGCGGATTGGATTCTGCCCGACGGCACGCCTTGCAAAATGCCGGCGTGGGCGCTGCCTGAAAAGGCCGACGGACGTTGGGTGTTCCGCTCAAAAGGCGGCCGGGTGATTGCTCACATGCCGGAGGGCGCGCTCTATTTCGAACAAACGTATTTCCCCTTCACAGACGAAAAAGGGCCAACCACCATCCGTGAGGCCATGCAGGAGTCGATGTGGAACGCCATCGGAGGTCCTCCCGGCCCCTGGGTGAATCAGGAACAGTTGCGCGAGGGCGCCAAGCGGCTGCGGCAAAATACGGACAAGGCCATCCTGGGCGGCTTCGGCGGCAATCTGCTCGAGACCGGGCAATTCCTGTATCGCAACGACAACTTCTTTATGCTCCTGGCGGGCGAACCCGCGAAGGCGCACAAGTTCCTCGACGATCTTGTGGAGATTCACCTCGCCAACCTGGAGAAATACCTGGGCGCGGTGGGAGATTCGATCGATATCATCAAGTTTGGCGACGATTTGGGAATGCAGAGTGGCCCGCAGGTTTCGCCCAGGATGTATCGCGAGTTCTTCAAGCCCCGCCACAAACTGATGTGGACTCGCGCCAAACAACTGGCCAACGTCGTCGCCATGCTGCATTGTTGCGGCGGGGTGAGGGAACTGCTGCCCGATCTGATCGACGCCGGGCTCGACGCCATTAATCCGGTGCAGATTTCCTGCGCGGGGATGGACGCCGCGGAACTCAAGGCTGAATTCGGAAAAGAGATGGTGTTCTGGGGCGGCGGTTGCGATACTCAGACTATCCTGCCCAACGCGACGCCCGAGGAAATCAGCCGTCACGTCAAGGAACAAGTGCGAATCCTAAGCCCGGGCGGCGGGTTTGTCTTCCAGCAGGTCCACAATATCCTCGCCTACGTCCCGCCACGGAACGTCGTGGCCATGTTCGAGGCGATCAGGGGGTAGTCTAGAGTCGAAAGTCGAGAGTGGATGGGGAGCCGCGCGAAACTGTTGCACGTCATTCCCGCGCAAGCGGGAATCCATTGTGTTGTCAGAGCGCTTCTGGAAGCTTTCGGCGTGGATTCCCGCTTGCGCGGGAATGACGCGGCGTTGTTACTGTCAACTGTCGACTGTCAACTCTCGACTCCCTACGGCCGAACGTAGAGGTAAATCTTGCTCACCACCTGGTTCTCTGAATTCACCTCAACGGTCTGCGCCGGTTGCCAGCCGGGAACCTGAAAGTCGTGCGAGACGATACGCGCCCCGGATCGAAGCTCGCGCTCGAGCTTCGGGCGCAGGCGTTCATTCACCGCGGTCAGGAGGTAAAGCGTCACCACGGTGGCGTGGCGGACGTTGACCTCAAACATGTTTTCGTGGATGATCTGGGCACGGTCCTGCAAGTCGAGTTTTCGGATGCGCTCCGAGGATTTCTGGTAGAGGTCGGAATCAAGTTCCACCCCTACGGCGTGCGCGCCGAATTTCTGCGCCGCCATGATGACGATGCGGCCGTCGCCCGATCCCAGGTCGTAGACCACGTCGTCGGGCACAACCTTGGCGACTTCCAGCATCTTCTGGGCCACCAACATCGGAGTAGGGACGTAAGGAACAATGTGCTCCAGATACTTGCCGGAATCGGTCGGAGAAGGCTCAATAGGTACGGTTTGGGCGGCAGCCAGTTGGCAGAAAAACAGCAGGGCAGGAACAAGGACCGCGAACCAGCCGCAGCCACGGATCAGGCCGATGGCGTAGGAAACTCGTTTCATAGAACAATTCTATGGGGAGCGAGGAGCCTTGTCGAGGGGTATGAAACAACCCGCCAACGCCAAGCGAACTACTGACTCTCGACTCTCGACCGGCGGCCGCTCTCTGCGCCGCGAACTGACCGTCACCAACGGCACCGCCATCGTGGTGGCGAACATGATCGGGTCAGGAATCTTCGGCATCACCGGCTTTCTGGCCGGAGATCTCGGCAAGCCATACTTGGTGCTCGGCATCTGGCTGGCGGGCGCGGTGGTCGCCTTGGCGGGGTGTCTCTGTTATTCCGAGTTGGCCGTCAATCTTCCCCGATCGGGAGGCGAGTACGTTTATCTGCGCGAGGCTTGGGGACCGGCGTGGGGGTTCCTGAGCGGCTGGATTTCGTTTTTCGCGGGTTTTGCGGCGCCCATCGCCGCCGCAGCCCTGCTCTTTTCCGAGTATCTGGCGCACTTCTACCCCGCGCTCTCGCCAAGCTCGGCAACGGGATTGACGCTTTCGGGGATTCACACCGGCATCGGGAACCTCCTGGCAATTTGTGTGGTTGCGGTATTCGCGGTTGTCAATATCGTTGGGGTGCGTTTCGCGGGCAAAGTCCAGAACCTTCTTACCGGGTTGAAGATCGGAATCCTGGGCGCTTTCCTGGCGCTTGCCTTCCTGCTGGGGAAGGGAAGCGCATCCCATTTCTCGGCGCAGGCAGTCCGGACCTGTCACCACAGCCTGGGCGCGCAATTCGCGGTTTCACTCATCTTCGTGATGTTCGCCTACAGCGGCTGGAACGCCGCAGCTTACGTGGCGGAGGAGATGAAGTCGCCGGAGCGCACGCTTCCCGCTTCCCTGGTTGCCGGAACTTTGATTGTAGCGGCGTTCTATTTTGCCCTGAATGTCGCGTTCATCTATGCCTTGCCTCTGGAAGCCATGAAGGGCGTCGAGCGCATCGGCGCGGCGGCAGCGGCGGCGCTGTTCGGAGGCAAAGGTGGAGACTTCTTCAGCGCCGTGATGTCGGTCGGGTTGCTTTCCACGGTAAGCGCCATGATGATCGTGGGGCCGCGCGTTTATTACGCCATGGCGCAGGACGGCTGTTTTTTTTCAGGAGCCGCGCGCGTCCATCCGCGCTGGGGAACGCCGATCCAGGCCATCCTCTGGCAGTCTCTGGCTACAGCCCTGATGATCCTCACGGGAAGCTTCGAGAGCCTGCTCTACTACATCGGCTTCGCACTGGTTCTGTTTGCTGCCTTGGCGGTGGTGGGCATGGTGCGCCTGCGCAAGCGGCCGGGTTGGAAACGACTTCGAGCGGCAAGCTGGGGATATCCGCTGGTTCCCACGGTCTTTGTCGGCGCCAGCGCCTGGATGCTTTGCTACACGATGGCGCTGCGGCCGAAGGAGTCCGGCTTCGGATTGCTGACGCTGGCGGCCGGAATGCTCGCGTATCAGTGGTTCTTCCGGCCGCGCCGTACGGAGTGAGATTCACGCTTGACGGCTAGTGCTTTAGGGGTAGGGCTTGCCCTACCCTCGTCGGCCTGGCAACCGTCCGGGGACGGCAAGCCGTCCCCCTACGGTGTTCTTTCAGGAGAATCATCATGACTGAAACCAACGCGCACGAAATACTCTCGAAACAATATGGCGCTTCGATGGCGATGCTGAAGGAAGCCATCACCAAATGTCCGGAATCACTCTGGCTTGCTCCGGAGTACCCGAACAAGTTCTGGCACATCGCTTACCACGTGCTTTATTACACCCACCTCTATCTGCAAAACTCCCTCCGCGGATTTACCAAATGGAAAAAGCACCGCGAAAACTATAACCGGCTGGGTCGCGCCGGGTCAGCGCACGGGCGCTCCAAGATTGATGCACCCTATAGCGAAGTGGAGATCCTCGAGTACTTCGAGATTTGCCTGCGGGAAATTGAGGCCAAAGTGCCGGGCCTGGATTTCAACGCGCCTTCCGGGTTCTACTGGCTCCCGTTCAACAAGCTGGAATTGCAACTCTACAACATCCGGCACATCCAGCATCACGCCGGACAGTTGATCGATCGGCTCCGGACTGTGGCGGGGATTGGAATCGAATGGGTCGTGGCAGTTTGAAGCGATCTAAAGTGCGTCCTCTGTCATTCTGAGCGAAGCGAAGAATCTCGGCAGTCGGCGGGTTTGCTCAGCCCTTCGCGGCTCGGCAAGTCCTGATTGTTCAGCACGCGCGCGTAGCGGTTGACGCGGGCGTGCTCCATGGAGCTATGGCGCGCGGCGGTAACGTAGGGAATGAACAGAAAAGGCGCGGCCAGAATGCTGAAGAAGATATTCCTCACCCGGATGCCCGCGGGAAGTTCTCCGTTCCCGATGCCAAAGACGGCGGGGTAGTAGCGCAGCACCACGCCGTAAATGTCGGCCGCCAGCGAAAGGTGGTTGGAATGCGCGCCGCAGACCTGGCTGCGTCCGCTGCGGATGGCCTGCAAGAATTCCTGGCGGTTCGTGGCGGGGCAAGCCGTGTAAGTCCGCCCCAGGCGGCGCAGCGTATGCGAGTCGCTGCCGCCGATAATCCCGACGGTGCGGCCGCCCTGCCGGAGGCTCTCCACCAGGCGGAAGATTAAAGTGTTGTGGTCGCGCTCCTGGGTGCCGTTTCGGACCTCGAACACGTCAAACAGTTCCGACATGCGCTCGGTGAAAGTCTGCACGCGGGCCAGGTCCGCAAAGTCGTGGTAAAAGTGGTTCAGGTCGAACAAGAGATTCTGTTGGCGCAGATACGGAACGAGCTCTTCGGCGTTCGAGCGCAGACGCTGGATTTCACGATGCTGCGGCTCGTTCAACCCGTAAACTCCGATATGAACGGTGTGGTTGAATTCCGGAAAGCTGGCGCTGACTTCTTCGCCGGTGATGAAATCCTCGCGCTCGCCCAGGCGGTCGAGCAATTCCAGGCATCCGTCGATCGAATCGTGGTCGGTAATGGTGACGAAGTCCATGCCGCGCCGCTTAGCCGTCGCATAGACATCCAGGGGCCGGGAATAGCAATCCCTGGCGCGCAGGAAGCGGAGGTGCTTGACCCGCCCCGAGTGAAGGCTGTGGCAGTGCATATCCGCCTTCAATAGCTTGTTTGCTTGTCCCTGACCCACAAGATGCTATATTAGAAAGCCCGGAAGCGCACGGCAAGACTTTTCTGGTGGAGTCGGAACACGCCACAACGACGCGAATCAAAATGAAAATCTGTGTTACGCCGCGGCCCGATGGCCCAAACCCGGCAATATCCTCCGTGCACTCTGCGCGTTTCCAGCGTCAACACAGAGGACGCAGAGGTTCTCCGCGGCCTCTGTGTTTAAGCTTTGGTTGGCCACAGAGGTCACGGAGGTCCCGCAGCCGCGAGGCGGCCCGCCCAGCCATCGTCAATCGACCATGGTCAATCGTCAATCCCCAGGTCGTCGCCGGTCTTGTGGTGCTTCTCTGGCTCGAGGCCTCCGCGTTTGGCGTGTCGGAGCCAATCCAGTACCAGCTCGATTTGCGTAATCCCGCCTCGCACCAGGTGGAAATTGAGATGACAGTCTCCGGGTCCTCTCCGGCCACAGAGTTCCAGATCCCTGCCTGGAACAATCTCTACCAGATCCGCGACTTCGCGCGTACCGTCAGTGACGTGACTGCGGAATGCGACGAGCGCACGGAAACGCTGGCGCGAGTCGACCTCGACACCTGGCGCTCGGAGTCCAAATCCTGCGCCAGGCTCACGGTGCACTACAGCGCGTACGTGTCGGGGCCGACGCCGTTTTCCAGCGATGTCGATGGCACCCACGCTTTTCTGAATTTCGCCACTATGCTTTTCTATCTGCCTAAGGAGCGCGAACGGGCTGTGCACGTCAAGCTGATTCTCCCCGAGGGGTGGAAGGCGGCGAGCCTGCTGGAAGAGGATGCCAACGGATTTTCCGCGCCGAATTACGACCTGCTGATCGACAGCCCGGCGGAAGCCGGCCAGTTTCAGGAATACAGCTACACCCAAGGCGGAGCCACTTACCGCGTCATCGTGCACGCGGACCCCAAGGATTATTCTTCCGAGCGCCTGCTGGCGTCACTGGGCAAGATTACGGCCACTGAAACCGCACTGATGCGCGACGTGCCTTTTTCCCGCTACACTTTTATCTTCCACTTTCCGGAAGATGCGCCCGGCGGGGGCGGCATGGAGCACCGCAACGGCACGGCGATTACGGTGCGCGCGAAGGAAGTGCACGAGCACTGGGAAGGCGTGGAAAGCGTTTCGGCGCACGAGTTTTTCCACTTGTGGAACGTGAAGCGCATCCGGCCGCAACTGCTCGAGCCCATCGACTACGTGCACGGCAACGACACCCGCGACTTGTGGTTTTGCGAAGGACTGACGAGCACCTATGGCGAACTGGCCTTGTTGCGGGCGGGCTTGATCTCACGCAAGAACTTTTACGCCCACCTGGCCTATCAGGTTTCCGAGCTCCAATCCCGGCCCGCCCGTTTCTTCCAAAGCGTCGAGGAGTCCGGCCTGGAGGCCTGGTTCGAGAAATATAGCGACTACTTGCGTCCGGAGCGCAGCATCTCCTACTACAACAAGGGTGAATTGCTGGGCTTCCTGCTCGACCTGGCGATCCGTCACGCCACCGGCAACGCCGCCGGGTTGGATGATGTGATGCGCCGGCTGAACGAAGAATTCGCCCGCCGCGGCCGCTTCTACACCGATTCTGACTTGCCGCGCGTGATGGCCCAGGTTGCCCCAGGGTATTCGGGATTGGAGGCGTTTTTTGCAGACTACGTCAGGGGCACGCGCGAACTGGACTACCCGGTTTACCTGGACTACCCCGGCCTGAAACTGGAGAGTCAGGGCCCCGGCTCGGCCCGCCTGGGATTCGTGGCCAGCGTGAATTCGACGGGGGAAGTTCGAGTGGATTACGTCGAAAGGCGCAGCGCCGCAGCACAGGCGGGACTGGCGCAAGGCGACATCCTCCAGAAAATGAATGGCCAGGCTTTGCACGAATCGCCCGCCGGCTTGCTTTCCCAACTCAAGCCGGGAGAAGGGATCAAGTTCGAGTTGCAGCGCGATGGGGTCCCGCGGGAGGTTGAATATCGCCTGGAAGCCACTGCCGGGACCACTTTCCGCGTGCAGGAGATCTCGAACCCTTCGGCTGAACAGGTCCGAATCCGGGAAGGTTGGCTGCGCGGCAAGACGGAAGGTGAACAGTGAATTTTGAAGTATGAATTATAAAGTGTAAAGTATGAAGTCTGTAAATTACACTTAATAGTATTCCATTATTAGCGATACGTAATAGGTATCATATGTACAATAGTAATTTACACTTTATAATTTACACTTTATAATTCTTATGCTTCGCGCCTTCCTCGTCACTTTTATTACCTTCGCTTACGTTTTGGTCTTCGGGCCGCCGGTGCTGGTTTATGGCCTGCTCAGCGGCAACAGCGATCCCATTTACAGAACCGGCGTGCGGGGCGCGCGACTGGCTCTCTGGCTGGCGGGCGTGCAACTGGAAATGCAGGGACGCGACCGGATTCCGCGCGGGCGGCCGGTCGTCTTCATGGCCAATCACCAGAGCAACTGCGATCCTCCCGCCCTGCTGGCCGTCTTGCCGAACGTGCTTGTGCTGGTAAAGAAGGAGTTTTTCCGTGTCCCGATTATCGGCAGCGGCATGAGGTTGGTGGGCTTCATCCGTGTGGACAGGAAGAACCGGGAGCAGGCGCTCGACGCGGTAGAAAGGGGCGTACTGGCGCTCAAAGCAGGGAAGTCGTTTCTGGTTTATCCCGAGGGCACCAGGAGTTCCGACGGCCGGCTCCAGAGATTTAAGAAGGGCGTCTTCGTCATGGCTGTCAAAGCCGGCGCGCCCATCGTTCCTATCTCAGTTTCCGGAAGCAACAAGATCATGCCCAAAGGCAAGTTCGTGATAAGGCCCGGACGCGTCCGCATCACTTTCCACGATAGTATCGCCACCGAGGGTCTTACGACTGAGGATCGGGATGTCATTATCGAGCGCGTTCGTCAGGCCATCCTCGCAGGCCTGGCGAAGGACGAATGGCCTTCACCTTGACATCGCCCACAACGTGAGGTGGCGTAGGGGTAGGGCTTGCCCCACCCTCGTCGGGGCCAGCAGAGATGCGGGGACGGCAAGCCGTCCCCCTACGGCGGAGCGGTTATCAGAGGATTGGGGACCCTCGCTCACCTTGACATCAGCCTTGATGTGAGTAATGCTCAGGGAGATATTCCTCACATCAGGGCACGAGGTGATTATGAGTTGTAACGGCAAGGGTGGCGGCGTGTGCCTTGTCCTTTCAGGACGGCGTGCCTGGGCGGCTTTTCTTCTGTTCGCCCTGCTCGGTGGCGGCGCCGGCAAGGCTCTTGCGCAGGCTCCGGCCGGCTCGGACGACGCCAGCATTTTATCTTTTGGTGATCAGCAGGTAGGAACTCGCAGCGACGCCCAACCCATTCAACTTCAGAACACCGGCAAGATCGTGCTTGTCATTAAAAACGTTCAAGCCTCGGCAAACTTCGCGGAGACGGACGACTGCCGGCCCTCGGTGCCGGTGGGGAAACACTGCACGGTCCAAGTAACCTTCAGTCCGACGGCCGCCGGACCTCTCACCGGCACGATCACCGTCAGCAGCAACGCCGCCGGCCCCCCTCATGTGTTCAAAGTGGACGGAATTGGGGTTCTCACCGCGCCCGATATATCTCCGTCGAAGCTGAGCTTTGGCGAGCAATCGGTCGGGACCGCGAGCGCCTCGCAGACGGTGACCTTTACCAATACCGGCGCCCTCGCTCTGAACTTTACTTTCCTGAAGATTTCAGACGGCTGGACGCAGAGCAACAACTGCCTCCCTTCCGTTCCCCCGAAGGGGAGTTGCACAGTGAAGGTCAACTTCCGGCCCGTCTCTTCGGGACGGGTGAACGGCGAACTGACTCTCACCGAGTACACAACTAACAGCCCGCAGACGATTGCGCTGACGGGGACGGGTGTCGTTCCACCCGCCAACACCGCCTCGCAGCGTTGATGCTTCGCGGGCGGCTGATCAAGCACGCCAGGCACTACTTGTTGATGTTGGCCGAGGGACATCCGCACCGGCGCTTGTTTGGCCAGATGCTGCGGGGGAAAAGCAACTTCCGGGTAGTAGTGATTCTCGACACGATCATGCGAAGTATAGCCGTGGAAGTGGAGGCGGCTGAAGTGGAGCCTATTGATCCGATCCGCGACAGCAACGCTGTATGACAGGTCGCTGACAGATCATCGAGGCATGGATGTTGCCCTCTCTAATCCGCGGAAGACATCCTCCCAGGTGCACCAGGTGCGCGACTTTGGGAGCAACGTTCCCACAGTGGAGGAGTGCGAAATTAATAATCTCCACATTCTGGAAACGTGCCCTTATGCGATTTCGGGCGTTGGCTGCACTTAGCAGCATTTCGCGGTCCACCACAACTCCCTGGGCCTCCGAGAGGTAACAGTCCAAGGTGAGCCCTGTGCTAGCTGGGAAGAAAGGCCAAGATGACAATCCGAGGCAATCTGCTGTGATGCGGTCGGTTCCTTTCCTATCCACGCTATCTTGCCTCAGTCCGAATTGGCACAGGCTGGCAATAGTGCTGGTCGCGATCGTCCTCACGCTTCCGTGCCTTGTAAGCGGCATTCCCGTCGACGGCGACGCGGTAGCGCACGTGCAATTTCAACACCATTTTAGCGAACAGTTTTGGGAAGGGGATCTGTACCCACGTTGGCTGATGAACTCCAATAAGGGGTACGGCAGCCCAATTTTTCTGGTGCAGTATCCGCTACCGTATTGGACGACCGCTCTGATACGTCCCCTCGCTCGGGTCCGTCCTGGCCCGACTCGGGAGGCGCGTGAACTAGGGCTGTTCTGCTTTCTGGCGCTGGCGGTAGCCGGTCTTGCCGCCCGCTTTTGGCTTTCCAAACGGTTCGGACCGCTCGCCGCAACAGCCGGAGCGATCGTCTACATTGTTCTCCCTTACATTCTCGCAACAGAGCTCTACCGGGGCGCCGAGATCGGACAGCTGAGCGCCGCCGTATGCATGCCCTTGGCGCTGGCCGTTTGCGACTCGCTCCGCCCGACGTTTAGGTCGGTGAGTGCTCTCGGCATAGTGCTTGCGCTCTTGGTGATGAGCAACTTAATCTCATTCGTTCTGTTTCTACCCTTGATGATGGGGTACGCAATCGCCTGTATAGAGACAGCTCACATATCTCTTCGTAGATGCATTGTCTCACTGGGTTTCTCTTTATCGATTGGGCTCGGCATTGCTGGCGCCTACCTCCTTCCTCTTGTTGTTTATAGGCCGTTATTGGACCTCAGCGCCCTTGCATTTTATTTGCCTGGGGTAGAGCTGAGCCACAACTTTTCATTCTTAAGAGGTACCTCTCTGACGAAGCCCCTCATTGCCGGTGCGGTTAGCAGCACCGCTATCATTATCGGAATCGCGGCGGGCTACGTGTGGAAGGCTCCTAAAGACGTGGCGCGTGCATCCATGTTACTCGTGCTGGGTTCCGGGGCTACCATGATGGTGCCGGGACTGGGTCTTATGCTGATTCGCGCAAGCGGCCTAACCGCAACGAACTTCGAGGTTCGCGATTACTTTCCCGAGAAAATGCTGGCGACCGCCTTATCGACCATGGCGCTCGGTGTTATTTCATACTGCAGCTTGTCCGAAGGGGTCCGTAGGTGGAAAGATCGCGCACTTTACATCGCGGCGTGTGGCTCGTTTGTTTTAATGCTGCCGTGGAGTGCTTTTGTGTGGAAAGCAATCCCCCAGCTTGGGACCGCCATTCAGTTTCCTCACCGATTTGGAGCGATTCTTTCCCTTGCGGTAGCCGGTCTTTTCGCTGCAGCCATCGAATCTGGTCTGCGCCGCCGGTCCAACCGTGAAGGGGTTCGCCGTCTCACTTTCATAACGGTGGCGGCGCTTCTGGTGATCGCTTCGGGCATCGTCACCTGGAGAGCCGATTGGTGTTGGGTTCGGGGTCTGCGGCCCCGGGCGGCATATCCGTACGATGAGTCGCGAGATGTGGATGGTATGTATCGCACATACGTTTCTCGAAATAGCGTGGCGGCTTTCGCAGCGCTCCTTGGTACCACACCGAACACTTACTCTGTTGAACGAACGCCTGTCGTTCGTGGTGGTACGAAGTTAGTTCAGGGTCAAGGTGAGCTGAACCTGCTAAATCGAGGACCGCGGAAAGTTGTCATGTCCTATGTCGCGTCCGGAACGAGCGTCATGCGGATGGCGCAACTGTATTCGCCCCTGTGGAAGACTGTGCTGGATCAGAAATCGGCAGGCCTGGGTCCCAGGAGTTCAGATCAGGGACTTCTCGAAGTGCCGCTCGTTCCGGGCCGGCATGACCTGGAGCTCCTGTTCGAGGTTGGCTGGCCCGAGCGGTATGGCGTCATTCTTTCAGTTGCGTCACTGGTTGTTGTGGCCGCAGGAGTAGCGCTACAACTTCTCTCAAATGACCGAACACGTCAGATGATGTTAGGATGGCTTCGACCCGCTAAGTAAAATGAAGAATTCACCCTGGCAAACAGATCCGGCCACCTCCACTTGGGTCACGTAGACTTCGCCACGCAGTCGTTGCTTGATCTCAGCCGGAGACGCGCTCTCGAAAAACAGTTCCAGGGCTTCGCGGAGATTGTCCCGGGCCTGCTCAAGGCTGTCGCCTTTGCTCGCGATATCCAACTCCGGACAAAGCGACACATAACCATCTCCTTCTGCTTCGATAATTGCCGTCAGCTTCATCAAGTAGCCTCCTCGACGATCGTCGAAAGAAGACCCAAGGCTCAGATATGAATGGTGAATAGCCAAAGATGATTTGTCAGTCAAGATTTAGGTTTGGAGTCAGAAGATCGAGCGCGCTCGCGTATGGAACGGCGCAGTGCGATCTTGCGGCGCTTCCCTGGTTCGAAGCTTATGATAGCCCACTATCTTTCAGAATGAGTGTTTTGTCGTCTACGGTTCAGAAGTTTTCTTCTCCAGCAACTCTCGCACTTTGCGATAGGTCGCGTACATCTGTGGGAGGCGCGCGTAGGCCGCGACGCATTTCATCCACTGGGCGTGGTCGAGGGCGGGAGAACCGGACATGATGCGGCCCGGCTCGACGTCGCTGTGAATCCCGGACTGGGCGGAAACGATAACACCATCGCCGATCGTCACATGGCCCGCGACTCCAACCTGGCCGGTGAGGATAACGTTCCGGCCCACTTTGCTTGTGCCGGCAAGGCCGACTTGGCCGCAGAGAAGGGAATTGTCGCCAATCTCGCAGCCGTGACCGACTTGCGCGAGATTGTCGATCTTGACGCCGCGGTGCACGCGCGTTTCTCCCACCGCGGCCCGGTCGATACAGGCGTAGGCTTGAATCTCGACGCCGTCCTCGATCACGGTGGTGCCGGTCTGCAGGATCTTGTAATAGGAGCCATCGTCCTGGCGGGCGAAGCCGTAGCCATCCGTTCCGATGGCCGCGCCATTCTGCAAGATGACGTCGTCGCCGATGCGAACGAATTCGCGCACCACGGCGTGAGAATGAGCGAAGAAGCGATGCCCGATTTTGGCCCCGCGATAAACCACCACGTGGCTCTTCAGCACGCAATCATCACCAATCTCCACGCCTTCTTCGACCACCACGTAGGGCCCGACGGAGGGATTCCGCCCAAGTTTGACGTCCGGCGAGACGACGGCGGTGGGGTGAATACTCGCGGGAGGCCGGTAGGGAGCATGGAAAAGCTCCAGGGCCTTGGCAAAAGCAAGGTAGGGATTCGCCGAGCGCAGCGCCGGCCGGCCCCCCAGGTCCTCACCCGGATTCGCAATGATGGCGGCCGCGCGGGTGGTCGCGAGCTTGCGAAGGTACTTGGGATTAGCAAGGAAAGTCAGCTCACCGGGTCCGGCTTCGTCCATGCCCGCCACGCCCGCGATTTCCAGCTCTTCAGGACCCTCCAGCCGGCATTGGAGCCGGGCTGCAATATCCCCGAGTTTCATCGTTTTCTCCTTTCCATCGCCGGCGCCGCGTGATACGCTCAGCCGACGCAGGCAAGGTTAACAGCGGTCGGCGGATTAGGCAATATGTCACTTCGTCTTGTGGATCTAAGTAGTCTCCAGGTTTTGCAGAATTTCCAGGACTTTCCTCTTGCCACGGTGGCAGAAACGAGATACCCTTTTGTGGGAATCTGGTTCTGTTCCAGGAGATTCTATGAGTGAAAATCAGCGCTCCGGGATACGAATTCCAGTTGTGTTGCCAGTCGAAGTGCACTGGAAGAGTCGCGGGGGCCGCTCTCGCCGCGTTGCGGGAAAGACCGAGAACATCAGTGGGAATGGGTTGTTCACGTGTATTCCCGTCCGCCCTCCTTGCAACACCACGGTGACGGTGAGAGTAACCCTGCCTGAGAACATCACCCCCGTCCCCGTCGAATTGCTCTGCAACGGCCGGGTCATCCGATGGAATCGTTCCGGCGAGGCAAGGGGAATGGGGGCGACGATAGACGAGTACGAATTCCGGCCCGCTCGCACGTAAGCCGTTGGACGCTGTCTGAACCGAGGGTGCCGGATTCCAGCCTGGTCGGCCTTCAGGCACGGCGCGTTTCAATGGAAGCAAATTTCCAAGAATCAATCGATGACCTCGGCGCCGGCCCATGGGGAGCGGCTGGTGAAACGAACGAACCAGTGGCGCTGGGACGTGATTCCGGATGAGCTTGCGCAAGAGCGCGAAGAAGAAGATCCGAGTCCTCATAGCAGACCGTGAAGGTATCTTCAGGTTTGGGTTGAAAGAGCTCTTCGCGGTCGAGGATGACGTGCGCGTGGTCGCGCAAGCCCACAGCCCGTCGCAAGTCCTCGAACTAACCAAATCCTTACGTCCGCATTTGCTCTTCGTTCAATCGGAAATTGTGACCGAAGCGGGCGGCAATCTCTTTTCAGAGCTTCGTGATCAGGCTCCCAAGTGCAAAATTGTGGTCACCTTCTCCTCGGTACCGACCGAAGAGCAGGGCATCCGGTACGTCCAGTTGGGCGCTTCCGGAATCATCCTGAAATCGGTTGAACCGTCGTTGTTCGTCCGGTGCGCGCGCAAGGTAGTGTGGGACGACGAGGTTTGGCTGCCACACAAGCAGGTGGCCACCATGGCGAAGTTCGTCGAGACTACCGCCGCCCAGCCCTTGCGGCCTGTCGACACCTTGACGCAACGTGAGAAGACGATCATCAGCTACTTGATGCAAGGATGGCGAAACCGTGAAATTGCCGAACATCTGAACATCACCGAACAGACGGTCAAAAACCACCTGAGATCCATCTACGACAAAGTCGGAGTTTCGGACCGCCTGGAACTGGTGCTTTACGCCATCCATCAGAAGCTGCTGCTTCCCCCGGTGGGGCCTGCCGAGTCCGCGACCAAACCAAAGCCCGCCGAGTAACCTCACTTAAGTCCGCAAGCACAGATCGCGCCCCGAGTTAGCTGTAGTTTTCTCCAGGGACTGCACTTTATCGGACGACGAACGGCCTTCCATCCAAGGGAGAGAACCCTCTATTCACAGAGAGGAAGATTGCTGTGGGCTCTGGTTTGGGGCCGCAAGGACACGGTAATGGGCAGCTACAGCTTTTTCTCTTCTTGGGCAGGGAAAAGACCGATCTGGCGATCAGAGGCTGCCGTCTCGCGCGCCCGCACACCCCTTCTTTGCGAAAGCTCCCTCACGCGCCGATCAGGTATCACTCCGAGGACAGTGATATCGCTCAATGCACTGCGAGGAACGAAGATTTTGAGGTTATTGGAGTAAAGATCTGCGGGCGTAAGCAGAAATCCTTCCGGGCCAAATTCGATCAAGTTGCCCGGAAGAAGTCCTTCAAGTATTTCTTGATCTTTGAAGGTCATTTGAACCCAGAGGCCTGCCATGCGGGGACGGCTCTGGAAGAGCTTACGTTCGGACCGCTGAGAATTGCCGTCGAATTCTCGCACGAAAAAGACGCCCTTAATCTCCGCCAGAGAAACGGTCAGAGCGCGGCCTTCGCGGTCCAGCATCTCGATGGCGTTGGGCTTCAGATAGCTCGCGCTGTCAACAAAGCCTTTGATTAGTTCATGATCGAGTTTACGGACTACCACTTTCTTGTAGGTCGATTTGTGCTTGTCGGTCACGTAAGGGGCGGTCCGTGAGGAATCTGTTGCGCTGAAATGCAGCTTGGCCACGGCTAACCGCTTGTGCTAGTATAGGGTCGGAGCTAAGCCTGTCAAGGTCTTTCGGCGCAAAGTAGTGTCAGAATTCTTAAAGTAGCGCCGACCGTCAGGTCGGCAAATGCCCCGACAGGTCGGGGCGCTACAAGTCAGATTTGGGAACTACCCGGCGCGTAGTCGGAGAACAGACGCTTGAAGAAAGCTCATAATCTGTTGAAAAATAACCGCTTAAGTGGCATTGCGCCCGGCTTGCCTGAGGTTGCTGACTATCTTGACTATGCCCGTGTCGAGAAGGGCCTTGCCGCCAACAGTATTTCGAATTACCGGCGGGACCTGCTGCAGTTTTGCAGCTTTCTGGCTGGCCGGGGAAAGACTGTTGCGGATGCCGTCCGTGATGATGTCCGTGCCTTTCTCGCCTCCCTTTATGAGCGGGGCATGAGCGCGCAAAGTGCGGCTCGTCATTTGATTTCCCTTCGAAATCTATTCGGATTCCTGGCGGAAGAAGGCAGGATCAAAGTTGATCCAACGTCGGATGTTGAGGCGCCCAGGCTGGAACAAAGGTTGCCGAGGTATCTCAGCGCCGGCGAGGTTGAATCGCTTCTGGCAAGACCCGATGTTTCCACACCTCTCGGCCTCCGGGACAAAGCGATGCTGGAGGTTTTGTACGCCACCGGCATGAGGGTTTCCGAGTTGGTGGGAGTGCGCTGCGCGGATCTTGAACCGGATTTGGGCGTGATTCGCTGCCTGGGAAAAGGAAACAAGGAGAGGCTGATTCCGGTGGGCAAGTCAGCTCTGCGAGCCGTGGAAGCCTATCGGCAAGGTGGCCGCCCGAGCTTGTGCAAGAACGGGAACGAGCCGTTTCTGTTTCTCAACCGCCAGGGAAAGTCCCTGACGCGCGTGGGGTTTTGGAAGATCCTGGCCGGCTACGGGCGTCAGGCCGGCTTTTCGACTCCCTTGACGCCGCATCTGGTCCGGCACTCGTTTGCCACGCATCTTCTCGAACGGGGAGCTGATTTGCGCTCGATCCAACTTATGCTCGGGCACAGTGATATTTCGACCACGCAAGTCTATACGCACGTTTTGAAGCAAAGGTTGAAGCAGGTTTATCAGAGCCACCATCCTCGAGCCTGAGCTTCAGGCCCCTGGGTTTTCAACGAAACGGACGCCGCATACCCATGAGCGACTATAACTTTCTAATGGAAAGCAAGCTCTCGCCAGAGCAAGACGGCGTGCTAAGCCTGATCAGCCGCGCGGCCTTCGAGCAAGGGTTCAACTTGTATCTGGTGGGAGGCGCGGTCCGAGATCTGACCTACGGCCAGCAGGTAGTACGTGATTTGGATTTCGCCGTGGAAGGCGATCCCCTCAAGCTCGTTCGCCGCCTGGAGTCGAAAGACTCCTCACCCGTGACGGGCCTCACAACGCGCGTCGGTGCGGGGAGAACCAGGCCTTTGGCGCTTGAGTACCAGGAGTTCGATTCGCATGCCGGGGCGCTCGAACTTTGGTTTTCGAATGGAGTACGGGTGGAGTTGGGCCAGTGTCGGGAGGACCTGGTCTCGAGGCCGGGCCAGCGCGCGGAGTCCCGGCCAGCCACCATTTTTGAAGACCTGCGGCGACGTGACCTCTCGATCAATGCCATGGCCATTTCGCTGCATCCCAACTCCCGGGGATTGCTTCTTGACCCCACGAACGGCGCTGGGGATATCGAACGTCATGAGCTCAGAGTCTTACATCCGCGCAGCTTCTCTGAGGACCCAGTGCGCATCTACCGCATTCTGCGGCTCGGCCTGCGGTTGGATTTTACGATCGAGGAGCGAACCAAGAACTATCTCGAGACAGCCCTCGAGAATCGTGCCTGGGAGCGGCTGACGCCGGAGCAACAAGGTCGCGAGTTGCGCGCCATTCTGCAAGAGGCCGACCCCTCCCGAATTCTGAAGATGCTCGCCGAGCGGAAACTCCTGGGAGGTCTGGACAAGAAACTGGCGTCGTTACGCATCGCCTACGATCACTTCTCGAAAAGCCGCTCAGCGGCAGGGCTCGCTCAAGGCGTCGATCCCTATCTGGTCAATTTCCTTTCCCTGGTCGAGAAGCTGGGCAGCAGTGAAAAACAGAGAATGGCGAAGAAAGTGTTGCGAGTCGGAAAGGTGATCAAGGAAGTCCTCAGCCTGGAGCACGACGCCAAGAAGCTGAGCCGCGTGCTCGCGGGCTCGAAAGCTGCTCTGCCGCACCAGGTTTATAACCTGCTGTCGAAGGAGTCGCGCAACCTCCTGCTCTACCTGCTGGTTTACTGCCCTCAAGCCAAGGTTCAGTCCCGGGTGAAGAATTACCTTACCAAATACCTCCCAATGCGGGCCAACCTGCCGCAATCGGAATTGCAATCCTTGGGATTCAAGCCTGGGCCCAAGTTCGACCAGATCATTGAGAGCGTATTCATGGACCAACTGGACGGCAAGATCAAAACCCCCCAGCAACTTACTAAAGCCCTGCGCGACAGGGCGGGCATCAAAGAATTGCCGGTTGCGCCGCCGCCCCCAGTGCGTCGCCAGCGAAAAGCCAAAGAAGTCGTGCAGGTTACGCGCCCGAATCCTGCGCGCCCGAATCCTGCTTGACATCCCCTCGACCCTCACCTATCATGTGCATGAGAGGTTGACCTTGTTTGGTGGTGCATTTCCCGAAATCGCGTTCATTTTGTTCATTGCTTTCCTGCTTTTTGGGCCCAAGAAACTCCCGGAAATTGCGCGTACCCTGGGAAAGGGTCTGGGCGAGTTACGACGCGCGTCCAACGAGCTGAAGTTCTCGCTGGAAGAGGAAATCAAGAACCTGGACCGACCCCAGGAGAGCCCAGCCGACTCAAGCCCAAAGTATGGCCACAACGATCCAGAACCCACCCCCAAAGAACCCGGACAGTGACCCTGAGGACGAATCACTAAGCGGCAAGCAGATGTCGTTCCTCGAGCACCTCGAGGAACTTCGCGTGCGGCTGGTTCGTTCCGTGCTTTCAATTGCCGTGGGGTTCTGCATCAGCTTTTATTTCCACGAGAAAATCTACGCCTACTTGGCCAAGCCCCTCACCGACACGCTGCGCTCCCTGCACATGCCGGACAAGTTGGTCTACACGAATCCGATCGACCCCTTTAATCTTTACCTCAAAATCTCCGCCATGGCGGGCCTTTTTGTGGCCTCGCCTTACGTTCTCTACCAGCTATGGCTATTCATTTCTCCGGGTCTGTACCGGCATGAAAAACGCTACGTGTGGCCGTTCGTCGGGCTGACGAGCGGATTATTCATCTCCGGCGGGTTCTTTGCTTACAAGCTGGCATTCCCCCCGTGTCTACACTTCCTGCTGAACTTCGGCCACGACTTCCAACCGATGGTGACCATCAACGAGTATTGGAGTATCGCGATGACCATCATCGTTGGCGTCGGTGTGGTCTTTGAGCTTCCAGTCATTA
>Ga0326728_10005932_pt1 | contig 33575 bp, 30 predicted proteins | sample MB3enrmetagenome_FD_207602 | JGI IMG/M metagenome (GOLD analysis project Ga0326728, IMG submission 207602) | Lab enriched peat soil microbial communities from McLean, Ithaca, NY, United States - MB31MN | ecosystem: Environmental > Terrestrial > Soil > Wetlands > Peat | place: USA: New York... | reverse complement strand
GCTGGCTGGCTCCGCGCGGGCCATATCCAAAACAGTTTCCTCACTTTACCACCCCGTCCGATCAGACGCCCGGCGCAGGCATGGGAGATGTCTACTATACGCTCGATTACTGGAGGCGCACGGCGGACAAGATGGCTTCCTGGGGAGATACGTTGCTTCAGCACGATTTCTTGAGCGTCTACGAGGGTGATCCTGTGATGATGGCCGGCATCGATCGCATGGACATATACTTCAAGAACATGGTGAAGGCCCTCCAGGAAAAGAATTTCACCATGCAGTACTGCATGCAGTTGCCGCGCAATATCATGGAATCGACTGAGAATGCCATCGTGGTGTCGGTCCAGGGCTCTTGGGACCATCATATTCCGACCGCTGAACAGGACGACGACCCTTACGTCTGGAAACACTTGATTTTTACCAGTGCATTTTATGGCGCGGTAGGGATTTGGCCTTCGAGAGACAACATCCAAACCACGGCGGATGCCAACGCGTTCGAAGATGTGCTGCTGGCTAACCTGCTCGGCGGCGAGATTCAACTGGGGCATCGGATCGGGGAGTGCAATTTCGACCTGGTGCGGAAGACGTACCGGGAAGGCGACGAGTTGATTTTGAAAGCCGACCACCCCATCGTTCCTCTCGACCGTTGTTATTTGGAGGGCGGCGCGGTGGGATATACGACTTCAGAGCGGAACGGGCACAAGTGGTTTTACGTGCTGAGCCTTCCGAGGGCAGGCTATCTCCGTGCCTTCAGCGTTTCGGACCTTGGGGAGGTAGGCCAGTGGGTGGTCTACAACCACGACACTCGCCGTGTATCGCTGGTAGATGCCTCCACCTTTATTCCCCTTGAGCGCGACGCAAAGCATCAGTATTTTGTGCTCGCGCCCCTGCTGCAAAACGGGATGGCAGTGATCGGCGATGCCGAGAAGTTTGTGACCATGGGGGAGAAGCGGATCGCGTCAGTGGAAGTGGCAGGAAGTGCGCTGCAAATAGGGGTGGTGTCGAACCAGGAGTGGAATCCGGTGACGGTTGGCTATGCTGCCCAGCGCCCGGCCGCCGTGCAGGTGGGTGATGCTAAGCTGGAGGAGATGAGCAGTTTGGACGCGCTAAGGGCTGCGCGGGCCGGCTGGTTTTGGGACCATCAAACGAATCTCTGGCACGTCAAGGTCGATTTTGCCGGAGCATCCGAAATGGAAACTCAGGTTTTTAGCCTGCGTTGAGATACCTGCTCTTTACTGTGGAGCGCCGACGACCCTAAGTGTGTTGACCTGGGCGTTGGCTATCTCTTTGAACGTACTATTCCGATTGCCATCCCCTACACACTGGGGAAAGGAGGGTTACGTGCATCGTATTCTCGCATTTTCGATCTTGCTGCTGTTGCTCAATCTGTCGCATGCGATCGCCGCCAAGGCCGACGACACTATTCGAGTAGGTCTGATACAGATGAATGCGCGGCTCTACGATAAGGAATTCAACCTGGAGCGTGTCGAGAAATTGATAAGGGAGGCCGCTGGCCGCGGAGCAAAGATCGTATGCACGCCAGAGGCGGCGGTGCAGGGGTACGCAAGGGTTGATCTGCCTCCCGGCACCTCCTTGGACGCCCCCCGGGTTGTTGCGGAGCGGGCGAAAATACTGGATGCTGCGGAGCCGATTCCCGGGCCTACCACATACCGCTTTGCCGCTCTCGCCAGAGAACTGGGCATCTGGATAGTATTCGGAATGGACGAGAATCGCGGCGGGAGGCTGTTCAACACTGCGATTCTCATGAATCCTCAAGGACAAATCGTGGGCACGTACAGCAAGGTCCACCTTCAGAACTGGATGCTAGCCTCCGGAGTAAACCATGGCGACAGTTTTCCTGTTTGGGAAGTTGAGATTGGAGGAGTCAAGGCGAAGGTTGGTATAGAAATCTGTTACGATATCCAGCACCCCGAGGCCACCCTTGAGCTTGCTCTGGGAGGCGCCGAGATAGTGTTCGTTCCGTACAGCACGGACGATTTCTCCAGACCTCTCCTCGTTCACCTGTTTCAAACGCGGGCGCTCGAGAATCGCCTGTTTATTGTACGCGTCAACTACGGCGCTCCGCACGGCTCGGGGACCAGCTCCATCATTGACTTCGAGGGGTCAACCCAGGACGAACTCGACAATGCTGAGGGCGTTTTGGTGGGCGACCTAAGTCTCACAGCCCTCCGCAAGGTCAGAGATGAGTGGAATCCGGTTTATGGCCTCCCCAACCGCTTCCCGCCTGCCTACAAACGCCTCAAGACCGAAAGGTGATAATGATTTGCGGAGTCAAATCCATGAGCGGCATCACAGGGATTGTACTGGGAGCGGGGCTGCCGCCCTCCTGTTGGGAGCCGTACTCTGTACCTCTGCCAAGGTCACCCGGCTACTTGAATGAGCAAACCAACCACTACCATCGTGCCGGTTGCCGACTCCGCATTGCACCATTCGCTCCGGCATTGTATTTCAGGCAACTCTGGTAGAATTCACCCAAAGTCTCCCCGTATTCGGGCTCGGCTTGTGTAACTCGTTGGATGATCGACTCCCAGGAGCAGCAAGGCCAGTTCCAGGCTTTCAGTCAGCGGCGGCGCCCAGTCGTCAAGCCGATTCCGTAACTCAACAGTGCATCTCTGGCCATCGTAAATTCGTACACCATTTATGAGTTGATTCTGGATCCGCCCGGAGCACCTGCAGATCCGTTTTAGCCATACGGGTCCTTTTCCGTTGAGGACCGACGGTATGCCGCCCGCCGGGACAATCGGTTATAACTTCTAATGGATTGCGGACCGGGTCTGTGGCGTCGCGTTCTTCACATATTTGTCAAACCAGCGAAGCATCTCGTAAACAAGCTGTTCGTTCGACTCGAGCGCTGTGTACCAGTGAGGTTCGTGCGGAAGCAACACGAGGCGGGTAGTACCGCCGTTGCCTCGAATTGCTTCGTAGAGCTTGCTTGCCTGCAATGGCGTCGTGCCGGGATTCGCGTCTTCCGCACCGTGCATGATGAGGAGCGGCGTCTTCAGTTTATCTGCGGAGAAAAACGGGGAGACTTTCAGATAGACGTCCGGGGCCTCCCAAACCGAGCGCCGCTCGTTCTGGAAGCCAAAAGGCGTGAGCGTCTTGTTATAGGAGCCGCTCGTCGCCACACCGGCGCGGAACAAATCGGAATGGGCCACCAGATTGACGGTCATTAATGCGCCGTGGCTGTGTCCGGTGACTCCGATGCGGTCGGGATCGGCAACGCCCTGGCGCACAGCCTCGTCGACGGCGGCCTTGGCGTCTGCCACAAGCTGTTCGAGATAGGTGTCGTAGGCCTTCTTGGGATCGCCAATGATGGGGAACGAAGCGTCGTCGATGATGGCGTAGCCGGCGAGAAGCAACAGTCTGTACTCTCGCAACTGCGTGAAGGTTTCCTGCGAGCCCGTCACCTGACCGGCGGTGGAAGCTTCGGCGTAGTCGAGAGGATAGGCATAAAGAATGGTCGGGACCCGCGTGCCCTCTTGGTACCCGGGCGGCGTATACAGCGTGAATGACAAGTCAAGACCGTCGGCACGCTTGTATTTCACCAGCCGCTTCTTGATTGCGCGCACGGCCGGCGTGGGATCGGGAATGTGGGTTATAGCGACACGAGTGGAAGCAAAGGCCGCTTCTCCGGCGGGAGCATCGACGGATTGCCCAATCGTGCGTGTGAACGCATTTGGCGGGTCGGATGGCGATTGATGCCAGGTAATGAATGTCTTCGAGTCCGGCCCGGTAAAGGAAAGAAACCGCTCGAAGCAGGTTTTATCGCTGCGAAACAGACGTTCCGACTTCAGCGTATTGAGATTGAGCCGGTCGAGAAACGGCCGATCTCCGTCCGGCGAAGAACCCTCGCCTTGAAGGTAGATGGAATCGACGTCCTGACGGACTACCCAGGATCCGTTCGCAAGCTGGCGGTAGACTGGGTAGCCCGGATCTTTGTATCTCTCGTCCGTCGAGAGATCCCAAAGCAAGCGGGGCTTTTGTTGCGGATGATCGACGTCGAACACAAACGTCTTTGTCCAGTGCCGATTCGCATCGTACTCAGTCAAGAGAGCGGTGCTCGCTTGTTCGCTCCAGGCGAACCAGGCATACCGCTGCTCGGTGCGCGCGATTTCGACGGCCGGAGAGTTGAACGGTGCCTTCTCAAGAAGTATCTTGTCGCGGTTCGGAACGTTGACATTCCAGTCTCCGCCATCCAGCGCTTCCGCCCAGACGAGTGTGGCCGGCTCGGTGGCACGCCAGGAGAAATCCCGCGGGCCTACCGGAACGCCGTGAATAGGAACCCGATCCGCCAGGGGTAGCGAGGCGATGGTGTGAATACCAACGTGCGAGCGGTCAGATATGTCCCAAACCTCAACTTCCTTCGGGAACCGATCGTAGGTGGTGACGTAGGAGTAGGGCTTGTGGATCGCCGTGACGCGGAGGTACTGGCCATCTGGAGCGGGATCCAACGATTCGTAATTGGCGGGTTTGCCGATGGGCGTGATCGCGCCGGTGGCCGCATTGACCAAGGCGAGTTGGGAGAGGGCAAAGTAATCGAACAGATCCTCGTCGTGCTTGTTGCCAAGCGTGTCGCGGTTTTCGTAAGTGCTGCTCTGCCCTTTTTCGCCCGTGGTCTCCTGAATGCTCGGACCAATTGGCACGGCGGGCTCGGGCGGCGGCGCGCCCATCCCCTTCGGCACCAGCTTGACCAACAGCGTCTTCTGGTCCGGCATCCACTGCAGCGCGTCGTCGAACATGGGGTTCAGACGGGCTCCGGGCACGCGATGGACTTCGCCGCTTCTGCCATCGCCGGTCCAGAGCTCGACCGATTCGGGCGCAATATTCACGAAGGCGAATCGTTTCCCGTCGGCCGACCAGAGGGGTCCGCCCGGGCACGCCCCCGCGGGAAGCGCCACATGGATTTGCGCGCGACTGGCGATTTGCACCAGCTCGAAGCTCCTGGCGCAAGGTGTGATGCCGTACCCGCCCGGGGTGTCGTGCTTGCTATGGTTCTTTGGCTCTATGCGGACGCCGGCGAGGCGCAAGAAAGGCGTTGCCACCCGCGAAATCGACGGGTACTCCTGCCAGGACACCAGGAGAATCGCGTCGTGTGTCGGGCTCATTCTGGGTTGGGGCGGCGAGGGAGCGAGCATGACATCCAGAATGTTCTTCGGCGGCTGGTTGTATCCGGATGCAGCCTCACTCGGCGCCGATGTTGCCGGGGTCACGCTAGAAGAATATGAGTTCGACTGCGCTCGAATCGGCACCGTCGCGCAAGCGATCAGCGCTATTACCAAGAGACAGTCCAAGGCTTTCCGGGTTGGCATAGCTCCCTCCGTTTCATTGCATTCAAGCAGCGCCCCTAGGGCACGAAAGCTGCCTTCTGAAGCGGTTTCCTTTTTCGATGATTGACCGAGTGTGAGTATACGCCCAGCCACCTCAGACTGCAACGCCAACACGGCGACCAAATGAAGTACTCCAATCCACCCATGTCGTATTTGGAATCTTCGTGCGGGAACATCTTCGCAATGTAATAAGCCGCTCCATCACGAATATGCCAAAGATCTCTGCTCCACTCATCCGGCTGTATAATTTGAGGATTCGGATTCGGTAGTCATATCAATCGTCAAGTAGAGGACCGCAATCATGAATAAGAGTGAACTTCTTCACTACAAGACCCTTCTCCTTGCAAAGCAGCAAGAACTCTCTGCTAACGGGAGTCCGGTCGCTTCGATTTCCACTGCCGGCGAAGCTCGTGGGGATTTGCTCCATCTGGCTGCCAGTGAAGTTCACTCCGCCATGCACATCCGGCTGAAAGAAACGGACGGCAAGCTCTTGCGTGCCATTGAGAACGCTTTGACGCGGATTCGACAGGAGAGATTCGGAATCTGCGAGGGATGCGGGCAGCCGATCAGCAAAGCGCGCTTAGAAGCCGTGCCTTGGGCGCGGCACTGTAAAGATTGCAAGGAACGACAGGACTCTCGGAGCTGAGTTGTTGACCCTCGCGCAAGGCCAGCCTCCCTTTGCCCGCCCTTCCCCCCAGGTGACCTTCAGGTTAGGGACGCGACTATCAAGGCTTTGGCGGTTCCCGGACGTCAGTCCATGAAACTGCCGCCAGCGTTCCTTGGCAGGTCACCTCGCCGTCCAGCCGCCGTCGATGACGATTGTATGGCCGGTAATGAGTGAAGCTGCCGGCGAAGCGAGGAAGACGACCGCCCCGGCGACCTCTGAGGGCTCGCCAATTCGGTGCAGCGCCGCAATCCGCTCGATAGTGTCGGCGCGAAAGGCGGGGTCGGCCAGCGCCCCCTCTGTGCCGGGAGTAGAAATAAACGTGGGCGCAACGGCGTTGACGCGGATGTTGTACTTACCCCATTCGATGGCGAGGCATTTGGTCAGGTGCGCGATGGCGGCCTTGGACGAGCAATACACGGATTCGGTCGGCAACGCCACGAAACCCGCCTGCGAACTCATGTTGACGATGCAGCCGCCCTTCTGTTTCATCATGACGCGCCCGGCAGCCTGGCTGGCGAAAAACGTCCCCTTCAAGTTCAAGGCGAGGGTCTGATCGAATTCCTCCTCGGGCACATCCTCTGCGAGATTGTTAAACCCTCCCCCGGCGTTATTGACCAGGATATCGAGCCGCCCAAAGTGCGCGACCACGTCATCCACGGCGCGAAAGATCTGTTCCAGGTGGGTGACGTCCATTTGGAGCGGCAAGGTGCGGCGGCCCGTGGCTTCAATGTCACGAGCAAGGCCGTTTCCCGAGTTGACGTCGCGCAATCCGAGTGTTACGTCGGCGCCAGCGTGAGCTAGGGCCAGCGCGATCGCGTGCCCCAAGCCGCGTGCCGCCCCTGTCACCAGGGCCACCTTTCCGGACAAATCAAACTGCGGTCGTTCTCCCATCTTGTCTCCTCCAACGGCGGCCCGCACGTCGGGAGCATCCCTGGTCCTCAGCGCGGATTTTGCAGGGTTGCTTGCCACCGGGTTGCGCCATCAATAATCGATTCAGTGTGGACGCGATTCATGATAATCCTACCACGCGTGTCCAGCGTTTCTTCCCCGACCTGTCGGGGAGGGAAGGCTAGAGTCGGGAGAATTGCAGGGCCGTACTCCTGTACCATTGTGCAAATAGTTGATTTGCCCCATAACTGTTATGAGGATATTAGAGGAGGACCACCGAGGAATGATTCTTTCATGGCTGATTCTGGCACTCTCGATGGCCATGGTCTTCTTCTACTTCCAGGCTACCTGCCAGAAGATTCTGCGCCGGCAGTTCGATCAAGCGTACTTCCAATCCATCGCCAATGTGATCCGATTGGAGTTTCCTTCCCTGCGAAAGTCGCTGGCAGAGCTGGGCGTCGCGGTCGATTATTCCCGGGTGCCCAAAGCATTAAAATGCGACTTCCTCGCCCTGACCCACCTCCTCAGGAATACCGCGGATGTGAAACAAGGCTATTCCAAGGAACAACGCCTCTTGATCCTTTATTTCCGCATCCAGTTCCTTTCCTTGGCAGTGCGACATTTAGTGAAAGTGGGCGAGAAAAAGGCAATCCTGAGACTGACTTCAGTTCTTCAATACTTTGCCAATGTAGTTGGCGAGCGTGTGAACACCGTGGGGTTTGGCAACTCAACTACCGCCGATCACCTCTTCTTGAATTCGTGAATACAGTGATGAAAAATGCAGACTACAAGCCGCGGCTCGTCTCATGGGAGGTGACAAAGGGATGCAACCGGCGTTGCCTTCCTTGTCGCGCCACCGCCACAGAACTCTCACCACCACTTGACCTACCTACAACCAAAGCCCTGAATTCAATAAAACAAATCTCACAGTCATTCCAGCCAACCCTGGTTTTGAGCGGTGGCGAACCTCTCTTTCGGCACGACATCTTTGGCCTTGAGTTTTAATTCAACCTCCTTCGGGGTGCACCCGGGTCGCATCTTCCTGGGTGTGCCCCACTCTTCGCTTCATGCTGGGCATCGTGGACGTAGATTGGCCGCAGAGCGTCACTGGATCCACTTCGTCAGAGGTCGGCGCGTCAGTTCATCTTCCGCTAGGCCACCGATTCGCGCCGTCGCGTATTCCTGGAGCCTTTGCATCGCTTCACGCTTGTGCTCCTCCCAATCACGGATGTAGTCCCATCTTTCCTTCAAGGATTCCCACATCCAAAAACTCCGGAGCACGGTGAGCTCGGTGTCGGAGAGCATGTCGGAGGCGATCAGGAGCAGCGTGCCGCAACCGGGACAACACCTCTTCTTTCTGTAAGCGAAGTCCCACTTGCAATGGGGACATATGTAGCGCTGTGGTCTGACTCTCAACAGCTTCCTTCTTTCCAGGTCCCGAAGCGGGGCAAGGGGTTTCGTTGCCCTCTCGAGGCGGCGCCCTGCGGCTCGAGGAGTACGACGACACAGGACAACCCAGTTACCAGCCTGCCGCAGGCGGGCTCGGACTGGCAGATGTTAGACCGACTTCACATAGCTACTTCTTTTTAGGAGGCACGACGGCGTCCTTGAACGCCTTCGCCAGGCGGAATTTCACCACCGTCTTGGCCGGAATCTGGATGGGCTCGCCGGTCTGAGGATTGCGTCCCGTTCGGGCCTTGCGATTCGCCTTCACCGCCTTGCCCAGCCCGGGAACCACAAACTGCCCGCTCCTCTTGGCTTCCTTCGCGGCCAGCGCGACGAGCTCTTCGAGCACCGCGGCGGCAGTCTTCTTTGGGGTTCCCGCCTTCTCGGCTAAATGCGCGACTACCTGGGATTTTGTCATCATAATTCCTGTTTTTCCTCTCTCTGTCGGATTGTAGGCACTTCCAAGTTGAACCCGTTGTTCAGCCCCCAATGTATGTAATGCCCGGAGGGCTGTCAAGGCAGTCGTGGATCTCGCTTAGAACGTCCCAATGGCCTACGGTCCGAAGCGGACCGTAGGCATTGGCCTTAACTCTCGAAGATCTCAAGCGCGGCAACTCGGCTCAACTTTTCGTGATTTGCCTGATTGCTGCAGGTCTTCAGGCACTCATATCAGGCGCGCTCGCAGGTGGAAACCTTGCAGACTGCGCGTGGGTCCCGCGACACCTCCTGAGGATGTGCATAGCACGAAGCCCTTGTTCTCGGGCCCCAAGTTGTATGGGAACAGCTTCCCATGGGAGAATGAATCCCAAAGCATGAATGCCGCAATCCCAGAACGCAGGCCCACGACCGAGGAAATCTCCGGGCTGATCGAGCGGGTCACCTTCCACAATGACGAAAGCGGCTTCTGTGTCCTTCGAGTGAAAGCACCCGGGCAGCGAGAGGAGACGACGGTCGTCGGGTCGCTGCCGTCGGTGGCCGCAGGGGAGTGGCTGAACGCGGAGGGCCGGTGGGTCAGGGACACGGAGCACGGGCTGCAATTCAAGGCGATCACCATGAAGACGGTGCCGCCCACCACAGCCGAGGGGATCGAGCGGTACCTCGGCAGCGGGTTAGTGAAGGGCATCGGGCCGATTCTCGCGAAGAAGCTGGTCGGGCGGTTCGGAGCGGAGGTTCTAGCCGTGATCGAGAATCGAGCCGCCGAACTGCAAACGGTCGATGGCATCGGCCCCAAGCGCAGGGAGCGGATCGCGCACGCATGGCAGGAGGCAAAGCAAGTACGGGAAATCATGTTGTTCCTGCACAGCCACGGGGTGAGCACCAGCCGAGCGGTACGAATCTTCAAAACCTATGGCGAGAAGGCGATCGAGATGGTGCGGAGCAATCCCTACACGTTAGCAAAGGACATTTACGGGATCGGCTTTATGAGCGCCGACCAGATCGCCCAGAAGGTCGGGATTCCGAAAGACTCGATCAGTCGTGCACGGGCGGGCATCGACCACGTCCGGCTGGAAGCGACTTCGGACGGCCACTGTGCCCTGCCCCGGGAGAGACTCAAGCTGGCGGCAGTGAAGCTGCTGGAGGTGCAGGAAGGGACGGTCGATCAGGCGTTGTCGCAGATGCTCACGGGTGGATCCCTGTTGTTGGAGGAGATCGACGGCGATGCCCTGATCTTCCTGCCGCACCTCAGGAGGTCGGAAGAAGGCATCGCGGCAAGGATCAAGAGCCTAGCGGCGACGCAGCTGGTCTACCCGCCGATTGATTTCGAGAAGGCGGTTGCGTGGTGCGAGCGGCGCACGGGCAAAACGCTCGCCGCCAGCCAGCGCGAGGCGCTGAAAACGGTGCTCGCCAACCGGGTCGTCGTCATCACCGGAGGGCCGGGCGTGGGCGAGACGACGCTGGTGAACTCGATCCTGATGATCCTGTGCGCCAAGGGCGTTAAATGCTTGCTTTGTGCCCCGACCGGACGGGCGGCGAAGCGGCTCACGGAGACCACCGGCTTGGAGGCGAAGACGATCCACCGCCTGCTGGAGATTGACCCCGGAACGGGGCGGTTCAGCAGGAACGAGTCGAACACGCTCGCCTGCGGCCTTCTGGTCGTGGACGAAACCTCGATGGTGGACGTGCCGCTGATGCACTCGCTGGTGCGGGCGCTTCCGAACCGTTCCGGGCTGGTTCTGGTCGGCGACGTAGACCAGCTTCCGTCCGTTGGGTTGGGCACGGTGCTTCAAGACCTGATCGCGAGCGGCGTCGTGCCAGTCGTTCGCCTCACGGAAGTGTTCAGGCAGGCGGCGGACAGCCACATCATTACCAACGCACACCGCATCCGCCGAGGCCAGATGCCGGATATGCGGCGATCGGACCCGAGTTCCGACTTCCATTTCGTCGAGCGGGACGATCCGGAAAAGATCGCGGCAACGCTGGTCAAGCTCGTGCGGGAGAGAATTCCGGAACGCTTTCGCCTCGACCCGATCCGCGACGTTCAGGTTCTTTGCCCGATGAACCGGGGATCGCTTGGCGTGCGCGAACTGAACACATCCCTGCAGAAGGTCTTGAACCCAGCCCGACCGGGTCAGCCTGCTGTCGAGCGGTTTGGATGGCGTTTCCAGACAGGCGACAAGGTCATCCAGACGGAGAACGACTACGACAAGGACGTGTTCAACGGCGATGTGGGGATCGTCGAGCGCATTGATGCCGTCGAGCAGCTGGTCGCAGTGCGCTTCGACGAGCGGCTGGTCAAGTACGACTTCGGGGAATTGGACGAGATTTCTCTGGCTTACGCGATCACGATCCACAAGTCGCAGGGATCGGAGTTCCCGGCGGTGGTGATCCCGCTCGCCACGCAGCGCTACATGCTCCTCCAGCGCAACCTGATCTAGACAGGGATCACGCGGGGAAAACGGCTGCTGGTGCTGATCGGGCGGAAGAAGGCGTTGGGTATTGCGGTCCGCAACGATCGGCCGCAAAGGCGATACTCAGGGCTGCTGGCTAGCCTGAAGGGCAAGAGGGGCACAGAGGGAAGTGCCGTCGAATCGAAAACCGCCAGCCAATCGTTGGTGGTACCCGCTTCTATATAACGGATCTACGCAAGGACCTGGTCTTCCTGGGCCAAAAACGAGAGCGGGGAACCGCTTCCGGCTCCCCGTCTCAGGTATTCGTCGTTATTGCCGTGACAGCGTCCGCGGGGCGCTGCCAACGGTGCGCACCGCAAGAGCGGTGTGATTTATCGACTAACCTCTGCGTGCCCGGCGGAGTCTTGGCTCCTTCGGTCAGCATGCTCCCTTCATACTCCTGTGCGAGACAAATAGCAACACCTTAAAATACTGGTCGCTTGGTGGGACAATAACAAGGTCCCTTCCCGACGGGCACACGCCAACCTTCGCCGTTGGGTCGGAGGAGCCTTGGGCCCATCCGACAAGAGCATGCGAGTCTTGGCGTCAAGCTTGGCTATGCGGTCGGAGCTGTGGCTTGTGCCTCGCCGGCTCTTGCCGGGACCTCTACCGTGTAAACCACGACCGCCTTTTTCCCGCCCTTCACGGCCGTGGCATGGATCGAGCTCAGATTGACGCCTTTGGCTGCGAGCTTCTCCAAGTGCTGCGCCAGCGCCCCGGGCTTGTTCGTCAACTCCTGTTGCTCCGCCCCGGTCTCCTGGTATGCGAGCTTGGCCTCGTCGAGGACCTTCTTTGCCCGCCTGGCGTCTTCGGCCACAAGGTGGACTGTGCCGGCTGCCCCTTGGGCCGTTCCTGAAAGCGCCAGGATATTCACCTTCGCGCTGCCCAGCGCTTTCGCGATCGCCGCGAGTGCGCCAGGCTGATTCTGAATGGTGATTGTCAACACTTTGGTCTTGGCCATCTCGTCGCCTCCCAGTGGTTATGCCGAGAGATTATACGCCTTGTAATTCAGCCCGGCACGCTGGACTTGAAGCGCTGGCGTGAGCCCGCGGATCATCGACGCCTGAGCGAACCGAAGGATCGAAGCAGTCGAGGGCATGTTCACGCAGCCCACAACGATTGCTCCGGCCATTGGGACCGGAAAGGCGGATGCCGCCAGAGCAATGTGAGCGTGCTCGCCCATAGGACCAGACCGTCGTCCACATAGCCCCGCCAGTCTGGTACAAAAAGCCCTGGAAACTTCTGCACCAGCCCGCCCGACTGAAACCATTGACAAGTGCCGAACGCGGCTATAATCGCCCCTTAGCGCAAAACCCGGCAGCGCCGCCCCGGGTCGGCTCTTCGTTTCTAGGACCGCCCTTTGGCCCGGCCACGGGCTGCCCCCGTCTCGGCGGCGTGCCGATCGTCCGGCTTGTCCGGCAAGGTCAGGTCGAGGCTCGTTGGGTCGGGGTCAATATCCCTCATGTCCATGTCCAATGGGCTCGGGAGGGGGCTGTCCTCCACGGCGGCAACGGCCATTGCCACGGCGGATTCCACCGGCTTTCTTGGTTGTGGGTTTCTGGCCATCATTATCCTCCCTTCCCGGGGGGCGCGGGCGGGGCACAGATCCGATGCTGCCCTGTCGGCCCCGGACCGGACCCTTCGGGCTTGACCCAGCCCGATGCCTGTCTACACGACCGCAATTTCCGCCGGCGGCGTGGCAGGCGTGCTCAAGAGAGTCGCCTCCATCGGCGGAGCATCTGGTGCGGCGCAGAGGGGCTCCTCTGTGGGCGGAGCAGCCGCCTCGCCCGTCGGCACCGAGCCGGGCTGCGGGGCGGCCGCCTCGATTGCTGCGACTGCCGCCTCAAGCGCTGCCAGCCTCTTTCCCGGCCTGCGCCTTATGCCCCGCAGCCTCGCTATGCGGGCCACGGTGGCCCGGCTGAGGCCGAGCGTGGTGCCTATCTCGCCGTAGGTCTGGGATAGGTGCGAGCTGATGTACTCCCCGATTCTGACGTACGTCTCGTTTATATCCATGATGTTGTCTTCCTACTAAAGGAGTCTGTATCATGTATTCTCGTTTGCAGGTGGAGACTGGCAGCGACCGGTATCAGCCACCCCTGCCCGAGCGCCAGGCAGGCACGAGCGTGTCCGTGGTTGGCCCATGGCGGCGGCTCTCATGCCCCGGCCGCCGTCAAGGAGGGCTTCCTCTCGAGGTCCGCCAGGACTCCCAGGAGGCGGTTCCACATCTCCTCGCCGTCCTCGTCATGGTATACGTCAGGGTAGCGGACGACCTTGGAGTCGGCGTCTAGGGCAAACCCGCCCAGCACAATCTCGCTGGTCCGTGCCCAGCACGGCTTGGCCGCCTCGGCGTCGGCGTCAATCTGCCCAACCGGTGCCTCAATCAGCACCGCATCGTGCACCGTGGCGCAGAGCGCAAGCCCCTCGTCCACCATGAAGGACGCCGCCAGGCGCATGATTTCGGCGCAGGAGGCCTGCATCGGGAAGTTGGACAGCGTGGTGGGGGGGGTTCCTGTCGACCGGCATCTTCCACCCCAGCGGCGTGGATATCTGCCCGGAGATTCCGGCACGGAGGACCTCCTTCTCGCTCCAGCGCCAATACTGCCGGTAGACCCTGCGAAGGTCCCGGTGGACCTTCTCCGCCACCCATAGCGGGATGCCTGCATTGCGGGACAGCCCCATCGGGGTCAGCCCGTACTGGGCGCCCAGCATGCCGACCTTGTAGAGCTTCCGCTGCTCGGGGTGCGACTTCTTGGTTGCGTCGGGAGGCACCGCCCCGGCCATCTTCGCCAGGCGGAGGTAGACGTCCTCGTGGGACCGGTATGCGTCCCGCATCGCCTGGTCGCCGGACAGCGCCCCGGCGATGCCGAACTCCGCACTGACGAGGTCCACGTAGGCAAGCGCCTGCCCGACGCCGGGCTTGATGAGGAAGCGTGCCCAGGCGGGGAGCGAGAAGATGAAGCCGCCGCCCCTCGGCTGGCTCCGGCCGGTGGCCGTCCACCAGGGCCAGGGGCGCAGGCGGCACCGCCCGTCGCCGCCTATCGGCAGGTCGAAATGCCGGAGCGTCGTGAGGAACTTGCGTGTCTGCCGGAGCGGCTCGAGGCAGGGATAGCGCTGCGCCATCGCCTTGAAGGTCTGCTCGTCCTCGGGCCTGTTTGCGGGGTCGGCGATGCTGAGCCTGCCGGACGCCGTGCGTGGCCATTCGCCGGAAAGGCCCATGCGCTCTATCATGGCGTTGAACCCAGCCTCGCTCCACGCCATCCTCCCGTCCCTGCCCGGCAAGTAGACCCCGTATCCGTGCTCCTGCTCGATGCGCCGGGCGAGCGACGAGGTCAGCTCGGGCCAGTTCCTCACCAGCCGCTCGTATGCTGGCCGGTCGACGGGGATGCCGTTGTGCTCAATCCACGCCACCGCCCTGGTGAAGGACTCCCGCAGGAGGGCCTCCTCCGGATTCACGAACCGCAGCATGGCCGGGAGGAGCGCCGCCGTGCCCGTCACGTCCTCCATGCAGTAGTCGAGAATTCCAGCCCGTTCCCCTTCCGAAAAGGGATGGCCACGCAGGATGAGGTCCCGCATCTCCTCCTTCTCGGCGGCCGCCATCGCATCCAGGCCGTACTTGGCGAGCGTCAGCAGGAGGGACGGGACATAGCGCTTGCCCCTCTCATCCTTCTGCGTGTTCGTCAGCAGCATCTCCTCGGCGTACAAGTCGATGATGGTCGGCGGGAGTTGCCACCCGCAGGCCAGGACATAAGACCACTCGGCCGGGGCGCGGAAGCTGACATAGAGGAGGTCGGGCTCGAGGGGCAACGGGCAAGGTTGATGGACGTCGGGCGTGGCAAAAACCCGCCACTCCCGGTCGGTGGAAAGGGACTTGGCGCACAGGCAGACCGGGATGACCGGCTCGCCTGTACGGGGCACGTACTCGGTATCCAGGACGATGGCGTCCTGGATACCGATGCTGGTTAGCTTAGAGGGCAGGGCCATAGCTGCACCCCCTGAGGCTGCGGATTACCGGATGGTCGAGGGAGTCGATGCACTTGTCCTCGAAGGCTGCGTTGAGGATTTCGTCGAACGTCATGTTGGGCCATTTGGGCTCGGCAGCCCGCAGCTCAGCAGGCGCCGTCTCCACCCGGTACCCGTTGGCGTCCATGTGCGCCTGGAGCCGCACCCACTCGCCGATGGCCCGGCGGGCCACACGGCTGGCCGACTTCGACCAGTCGTTCGTCGAGTTCCTGTAGGGCCAGAGGAAGAGGGTCCCCTTGTGGCTGAGGCAGGTGACGAGGTTGACGTGGGAGACGAACCGCTCGAGGTCCTCGGGAATCTCAAGGTCCGGAGCGAGGATATGCAGTTCCCGGCTGTCGTCCTCGACGACGGGGACGTTGTACAGCCTGTAGCCCTCGTCGGGATGGACACGGAAGAAATTGCGCTTTCCGGGCTTCCGCACGGGGATGGTGGTCTGCGTCCCGTCCAAGAAGGGCTCCTCGGCCGCCGGGCCCCTCGCCTTGCGGTACTTCTCCGGGTCGAGGAGGGGCTTCTTCGCGGCCTTCGCCGGGGCCTTCGCCGCCGCTGCGCACTGGGTCACCGGCGTGCCGTTCGGCTTCTTGTCAGTGGCATGGCTTGGGAGTGTGGTAGCTGGCTTGGGAGGTTCGGCCGTCGCCTGTCCTTCCCCGTCAGGGGCGGGCAAGGGGCTGTGGTCGAGGATGCTTCCGGGCTCAGCCCCGCCGATGCCCGGGTTCCATCCGGCAGCCGCCGTATGGTCTACTGCTGGTGCTAGGTTTTCCATCTTAAGGCTACTCCGCTTCCGTGGAATGGGATCGCAGGGGCGGAAGCCTGGCCCCCGTTCCCAAGACCGCCCTGTGGGGTGGTCTTGTCTAGGGACCCGGTAGTTCTTTTTTTATTTATTACCGGTCTTGGGTTCCCGCAGTCGGGCTAGAGGAAGCGGCGGGGGCGTCCGGGGCCGGGGACGTCGCCTGCCTTGACTCCGAGCTGCTGCTCCAGCTGGGCAATCTTCTGGGCCGCAATCCTGGCCTGGTCCAGCCCGAGCGCCGGAAGGCCCAGCCAGAGCCGCCGCAGCTTGCTCCGGTAGGACTTGATGGTTTCTGGTGCGAGGCCGTCAACTGTGCGTAGCAACATCTTTTCCTCCAATCAACGAAATAAGAAAAGGCTTCCCTAACGAACCGGATAGTCGTGAAACCCGAGAATCCCCGATACCGGAGACACTCCCGGGCTTGGAGGGCAGCTCGATGACGGCGCGGGGGCCGTGACGTGGGCCGGGGGCCCCGCATGCTCAGCCGGTGCCGAAGCGCAGGAAGCTTCCCGGCGTACTGGCCCTGTCGGGCACGCCTGTTGGCTATCCTGAGTCAAAGAAAGTAACCAAAGAAGGGGTTTGCTCTTATATTATATTGGTAGGCAGGCCAGACCCCGGAGACCTCCGAGCAAGTACTATGGAATCAGCAAGTTAGAATTCGGTTGGGGAATCCCGGAGACCCCCTCCTCGATACCCCCGAAACCTGAGGGTCAGACTGTCTCGGGGGTTTAGGGGATCCTGGGGCAGGGGGTGTCTGAGGGGCCTGCCGGGTCTCCCGTCCGCCTCCGATCCGTAGTCCTTCCGCAGGGACTTAAGACGGCGTTGCTCCCGGCTACCCGCAAGAAGCGTTTTGGTCGCCGACCTCCCCGCTGCAATTGTAACGGCCGGGCACCCGCCTTGCCCCGGCACTGGCACGGCCAAGCGGGGCGGGTACTTCAGCTGGTGGCCGCACGTGTGTTCGAAACAGGATCGGCTTTGCCGTCCGGCCAGCCGCCGACCCTGACGGAATGGACTTTGTAGGAATGGGCTTGCCGCGGTACGGGCATCGAGAGCAAGGGGCATGACGTTCGGGAAAACCCGCTAAATATCCGGGGCGGGCCGGGCAAGGTGGCCGTGGCGATGGGCACTTTCAGCCAGGACGGGCCACATCACGGCCCAGAGAGTGGTAGAGACCACGGGAGCGGCCGGGGTCATCGGCCGCCTGACGGCACGAGTGGGAGGATCCGGAGGGCTTCCCCTCCGGATCCTGAGCCTGCTAAAGCTCTTCCATGCCGTCCAGGCTGGCCTCGCCTGCTGATGGAGCCCCGGACAGCAGGGCCTTCCACTCTGCGAGGCTCAGCTTCTTGCCGGGCTTCCTGCCCAGCCTCACCCCGCCGTCGGCAGCGTACTTGCGTGACGCTTCTTCGACGGCCTTGCGGACTTCGGGGTCTGCCTTGCACAGCGCCCCGCCCCCGGTCTTGATTTCGTACCTGTTGTTGACCATGGACATTGCGGAGTCGTAGTCGTAAGGGCTTGCGTCATCCTCGGGGAGCTCTGAAATCGTGCGATAGCTCGACGGGGACAGGTCGAGGTACCCTATTCTCCATGCGACAGGCGGGCGGCTGCCGTCGGGAACCTTCGTGTAGCCTCCCTTCGGGTTGGCATTCGTATAGCAGACGGCCAGGACGACCACCCGGTACCTCCCCTCCTCGCCGAGCTTAATGCAGCACCAGCCTGGGGTGTCGCCCTGGGCCAGGCACAGGCGGCAGACCTTGCCGCCGCCAGCCTGGACCCAGTGGATGCGGGCCCGCCGGGGCCTCAGGAACGGCAGCAGGGCAAAGCGCACGGCCTTGTCGCTCCCCTTCTCCGGGCGGATGCGCTCGAGCCCGTCGCCGAGGCGCATCGTCTCCTCGTCGCCCCAGCCCACCTCCTCGCCAGCGGCGTCGCCGGCCTGGGAGAGCTGGCGTGGCTGCGCCGGCTGTGGCGGATGTTGCGGTTGCCGTGCTGCCTCTTGCGGCGGCTGGTAGGTAATGACGCCGTCCGGCTCGTCGGCAGGTATCGCCAGGTTCCCTCCTCTTCCGCTCAGCCGGGTCGGTTCTTCGTCCTCTGGGCCAGGCCCGCCCTCGAAGACCGGCGACAGTTCGCCTGTGTCTTCGATGCGGAGGAGTTCCTGTCTCAGCCTTTCTTCTTCCGTTGGCCGTGCCGTAGTGCTTGGAACAACAGTCGATGTTGGTGCTCTTACTAGAGTCTCTCCTTAACCGTTTGAGATTTAAGTCCCTGGTCAGCCTGGCCAAGGGCCAGGCCGCCACGCTTGTAATATACCGGTGCCGGAGAGAAACTCTTGACGACAGCTCAAAAGGGTCAGGAATCATTGTCCCGGCTTTCGAGACTGAGGAAGACGAAAGGGCGCGGCGCGGTCGACGATCATTAGGCTGGGCGCCTGCCCCTTCTGCCGTGTACCTCCTCCACGGCAGGCCAGCGCTGTGTCTGGCGTCAGGCTTGGCCTCATGGGCGGTAAGATGCGGAGGTTGGCCTGGGTTGGAGAACCTCATGTGCCGGTCTGGCCATGTAGTCTGGTTTCCCGGAACACGTGGCGGCAGCCTCGAACGGCAAGCTCATGCTTCGAGGCACCACGGCCAGAAAAACCAGACGCGCTTGACGGCTGGCGATGCTGGCCTTTGCGGGCGGGCAACGGCGTGATCGGCCAGCATTGCCGCAGGCGGCGGACATGGCAAGCCCACGGTAGGCCATGCGCTGGAATCTGCCCGGTTCCGGGGGCTGGCCAACGGCGCCTTGCCCGTTCGCCCGCAGCTGTAGGGTGTTCAGCTTGCCCTGAGCGCACCGGGAACAAGGCGATGCTTGCGCGCGCGCACGCACCAGCAGCCTGTACAAGCTCCCATGGCCCTTGCCGAACTTGCGCAGCTTCTCGCGCTGGTCGGAAGCCGACCACGCCCTCTTGCTGACCTCCTTTCATACTGTCCAGATGCAGGATGGCGCAGCGGATCCGCCTGGGGTTGCATCTACTCCCCGTCTCCCATAAGGGAGATGTTAGCCTTCGTCTATTGGGCCCCGCCGTGTGCCTGGGAGCGCCGGGCTGGCTTCGGATTGCTGGATGAAGCATCCGATGAGCATCGGAATCTGCGGTACTACGGCGTTGCCCAGCGCCCTGAGCCTGTCCACCCAGTCGGGCATCCCACGGACCCCCTGCAGCGTCCTGGCGTACCGGGCAGCTTCGGGTCCTTCGGCTCCCAGGTCCGTCCAGCCAGCTGGGAAGCCCATGAACTCCTCGCAGCACTCCGGCGTGGGCTCCAGGTTGTGGCTGCCCTGTGCCGCCGCCCTCACTGCCATCTCCTGCGCCCACGACATCGAGCCGTTGACATTCCCCTTTCTAGTCCTCTTCCTCCAGCGCCCGTTGGGAAGCCGCAGGAAGCTGTCGCCTGACCAATCCTTCACCAGGATTGCGGTTGCCGTCGGGGTTATCGTCTTTGGAAGGTAAGTGCCCAGTGACCCTCCCCTGAGCTCGTTCTTCCAGTAGTCCCACCTTCCACGGGCTTTCTCCATCCTCCGCTGGCACTCCGGCGGGAGCGCCCAGTGCTCGGTCATCACCCCTTCGATGCCGGGGCGGTCGGCAGCTCTGTCGTGGCAGAGTATCCACGCCCTTTTCCTCTCGTGCGGGGCACCGAGGATTTCAGCTCCCAGTACGAGCGGCGTGCAGGAGTAGCCCGCCTGCTCCATGTCGGAGAGGACTGAGTCGCCGTCCCTTGTACGCAGGAGGCGAGAAACGTTCTCAATGAGCACCCCAGGAGGTCGTAGTTCCCTGATGATTCCCAGGAACTCGAACCAGAGCCCGCTCCGCTCGGTGGGACATTCCGCAGTCCCGATTCCTTCCCGCTTCCCGGCGCAGGAAACCTGCTGGCAAGGGAACCCGCCGCTGATGATGTCGACTCCTTCAAGGTTGTGTTTTCCACATTCCCTCACGTCGGTTAATCTGGGCACATCCTCCCAGTGCTTCTCCAGCACCTTCCTTGCAAAAAGGTTGTTCTCGACCTGCCAGGCGGTCTCGAATCCCGCCCATTCGAGACCGAGGTCTATGCCCCCCACGCCGGTGAAGAGACTGCCGTGCCTCAGCCTCACTGAGGCGGCTCCCAGTAGGTTTCCTGCGGTCGCGGGCTGTGTCAGGAGGTCAGGCACATAGGGCTAATACTGCGTCGGGGCAGGAACGCATTCTCACGCCCGCCCACGGTACCCTCGCAGGTCGGCCCCCGCCCGATGCATATGAGCCCATCCTGGCCCAGACCTGCACTGACTGGGAATGGGCCGTCCGGCATGGCAACGGGTCTCTCCCCTGGTGCCCTGAACCCCTTCCTTCCTTCCTCCAGTAGGCTGCCGGAAAGCGTGAGACGGGTTACACCCATCAGGATTCGGTGAATGTGACCAACAAATGGTAGTTCACGTTCACAGTTACGCGCGGCGTGTGCAGACGGGACTGCGGGACGTGAATGTCAACACCGAGGCAAGTTCACGTTCGCAAGGCCCAAGCAGGTTGGCAGGCTAGGTTCCCATCCCACTGACCACAGCGTGGCGGGGGCTGGAAAAGAGGGGATTGACGGGCTTCCGTTCGCACGATGTTACAGCGTATTGAGGAATGTGGACAACTGGAAGGCACAGCCACGGGCAGAAATATCTTCGCCATCTATTTGGCATTCGCTGACTTGGAAGGCGCTCGAAGCTCACGCTCAGGAATGAATCGCCGCCGCCACGGCACTCACGGAAGCTTCATGCGGTGCTCTGATGCGCCCCAGACAACAGGATCGGCGTGCCGCCCCGCCCGTCCTGCGGCATCCGATGGTCAATGCTGGTCCGGGTTCGGCACGGGAGCCTCTGGGCCGCCCATCCCTTCGGCCTTCTTCCGCCTCCACTCCTGGCCATGCTTGCGCCACGAGCGCAGCTTGCTCGCCCTCTGGCCGACGCGGGCGCACTCCTCCGAGCAGAACCGCCGCTTCCCCTCGGCCATGAAGTAGGGGTGGGCACAGCCGCCGTTCCCGCACTTCCTCAGTTTCGGGAGGTTCTTCCGGACCCAGTGCAACGCCTGTTGGATGGGAGCCTGAGGCGAGGGCGGCCTGAGTGTCCTGTCCCGGCCCGCCCGGACGTCCGTCCGGCCGTGCACAAGGGAGCGCAACCCGAGCAACAGCCGTTCAGCCGTGGAGGGGTCGTTGGCCTGCCATATGCGCGGAGGCCTTCGCACAAGTCCCGGATTAGCCCTCGGTGGTATATCCCCGGCAACTCACTCCTCAGTTGCTCGACCAATGTCCGGTTGGGGCTGGCAAGCGATGCCATCGCCTCGATATGCTTGTCTTTTGTCGGGAAAAAGGCCGGGTGCCGGGAGAAGAAGTACATCGTGCCGTCGTCAATCATCCTGTCGTCCGCATTGACGACGTCGAGGACGAATGCCTCTAAGGCGGGCTCGGCAATGCCGGGCTGCCCCGCCGGGGTCTTGCTTTTCTTGGCTGTGCCTTCCTTGCGGGCAAGCTCCCTTTCTGGCTGCTTTCCCTCGTCCGGTTTGCCGCGCTTACCACGCCACCATCGCCTCTTTTTGTCTCCCCGCACGGCCGCAGCACACTTCTCCGAGCAGCATTGCTGTCCCCGCCTGTTGGCGATAAAGAACGGAGTCTCACAGCGCCGGTTAGCGCACCTCTTCAGCAACACAAGCTTCCGCCCTAAGTACGCCAGGGCTTGGGACAGCGGAGTTTCGGACGGCGGCCCGATGGTCGAGCGGTCTCCCATGACTTCGCTTATCCCTGACCGGAAATGAAACAGCTGCCACTCGGCAGTGTATTCGTCCTCCGCCTTCCAGATGCCCCGTAGCTGGTCACGAATTCCTACGACGATGGCACGCTTGTAAGCCTCCTGTTCCTTGGGAAGGGGTTTGCGTGGGTCCTTATCCAGGTATTTGGCGAACATCGGCAGCAACGGAAGGAACTCCTCAGGGGTGCTCGGCGGGTGCGGCAGGAACCGGGAATAGACGCCAAAAATGTGGCGGCTGTCGTCCCTGGTTCCGGCCACACGGGCATTGACCAGGTCGAGCAGGAAGCGCTCAAGCTTGCTGCCTGGTATCGTGGCGTCATTTGCTAGAACTTTCATGAGCCTCATTTGCGCCACTTTCCATTTGTGGACGAGCTGCTGGCCGCTAGATTATACCTGACATCAGCTTGCAATGGTATTTACAAGTCGAATAATGCCCTTAAAAAAAATGTTTCCAACGTATTCTATAGGTAGGAAGACGGCCCCTGGCCCCCTAGGCCAGGGAGAAAAGGCATTTTGGCACTTCATCAACAAAGTTGACGAAGAGGCAAGATGCCGCACGGAAAGAGCCCAAAACGGGCGGATCGCAAAGAAGCCAGCCGCCAACCCCGCAAGGCGGCCAGGCGGCTGGCGGGAGAAGGCAACTTTTAGCCTTCAAGGCTAAAAGTTGACACACGGAGGAAACATGTAAGGATAGGCAGGAAAAACCCACGGCGGCTATCGCCGTAAAGGAGGATGCCCCCCTCGCCGCCAAGGGCGAAGTCCTTGACGCCGTCCCCGTGCACGGGCTGAGTTGGGCAGAGATTGACGCAATGCTGCTTGACTGGACGAAGACGCAGTCCTTGACTCTGGATGAGATAGCAGAAGCGGCGGCGCACCTGCCGCCCCTCACCCAAGCCCAGTTGGACGAGATGACGATAACTCAGATTGGCGAGTATGCCGCCAAGGCATTCCGTCTGTCTGAGTTGGCGCACAAGACTTTCGCCCAATGGATGGAAGCGCACTGGCTGATGTTAATCTACATCCACGACAAGACGACGGCGCAGGGGCGCAGGCTTCCCACCCCCAACTACCCCTCCTGGGGGGAAGTCATACGCAGGGCGTTTCCCATGGATGACGCCGACTGCGAGGGACTGGAAGGATTCGAGAAACCCCCTGGTCCTGGAAAGGAGGATGGCGGCGGGGAGACAGTTGTCCGTGTCGGACCAAGTAATACTGGCTTTTGAAACGATGCCGTCTGGCTCCCCTGCCGTGACGGGAAATGCCGCCCCGTCCCGCCTCAATCCTCGCTTTTCCCTCTGGCTGATGGGATACCCAACAGGGTGGGCCTCCTGCGGGGAGCGGGCAACGCCATCGTCCCGCAGGCTGCGGCGGAGTTCGTGAGGGCGTTCTTGGATTGCCCGCCCGACTATCGCCATGTCGCAGTATCCCCCGAGAAATAACGGTTCACGAAAGTATCCTATAGGTGTCGGGGGAGCGGCAGAGCGGAGATGGAATACGGTGGGAATGGGATGTGCGCCCACGGCGTCTGGAGGTCGATAGCCGCCTGACGAGCCGGTGCGATCCCGGCGAAACGCCCCGAACAGGGGCGTAGCGGCAAACAGGGGTTAAGGCCTGACCCCCAATCGCAGGCACACCCAAAGTCGGCTGCCCGAGGGCGTACACACCTCTCCAGCACATGCTCCACGAGTCGCTAAACTATCGCCGTTTGGTGCGCTCTTAAGGTTTCACTGATGCGGTTGTCGGCAAACACCTCCGCTACCTTCTTCGCTCTCTCTTCATCCTGCAATGCCTTGGCATAACGCCGAAGTGATTCTGTGTCCCGATGCCCAAGCTGACACCGGAGAGTTTCAAGGTCCATGCCTTTCCTCAAGCAGTGGCTGGCATAGGTTGCCCGAAATTTGTGTAACCAAAAACAGTTTGGGTCTAACCCTGCACGCTTCGCCACCCGCTCGCACAGCCTCAAAAGGTGACCATCAACCTTGCCCTGTCGAGTGTGGAAAACAAGGTCGTTGTTGTGAGTCTTGAGCCATTCTCTAAGCAGGGAAGCGAGGTCAGGGTCAATGTTGACTTTCCTGATTTCGTAAGCTTTGGGCACGAAGTCATACTCGGGTCGCTCCCTGACGTGGAGATAAGGAGCACCCCCATCGAGGTTACAGTCTTGACGTCGCAGCGTGGCAAGTTCGTTTTCCCGAAGACCCGCTCTGTGCAAGGTTTGAAAAATGGTCGTTTCCCGTGGACCACACGCAAAGAAAAACTTCGTCAGTTCTTCAGGTTTGTAGGTCTCAACCTCAGCTTCGGTGAACCTCGGGGCGTCCTTGATGCCAAGGGGATGTGCATTTTTCCCTAGCCCGACCAGTGGAACACAACCGTGATATTTGAGCAGTTGTAAAATCAAAACGAACTTGTTGAAGGCGGTTCGAGCCGATTTCGTGCCGCTGTGTTGTATGCACCACGCCATGTGCTTCGCAATTGTCGAGGCTTCCACCTCATTGATGTAGTTAACCCCGCTCTGCGCCTGAAACTCCCAGAGCACCTGCCGAGACCCTGCAAGTCTACGAGGTCGGCGGTTCTTCGCTGCAACCTTCAACTCTACTTGCGCCAGAAAGGCATCTATGGCATCTGAGAGCTTCAAGCCCCTTTCTTTGGGCTTTTTTTCTTCCGGGAATTCTTCCCCGGTTGTCTGCTCGTATTGTTGCCGTGCCAGCTTCTTGGTTCGCTCCTCTTGTGCTTTCACTGGGTTGTCACCCGCCGACACCCACTTGCCTTCGAGATTGAAAAAGAACTCCCCTTCGGAACAGGGCTGTTCCTTGCCGTCCACGAGGACGACGTTCGGCTTAATCTTCCCGTTGGCCGAATACACGACCTTGCAGTATCTCCATCCTTTCGGAGTTCGAACGTATCGGTACAAATTGAACTTGGACATTCCCATATTTCTCTCCCGAGGGTTAATACCGAGAAACTGGGAAACCTACGGATTTTCTTAGGAAGAGTTTAGGAAGGCACCTATCCCACTGATTTCAAAGCGATGGCGGAGGGAGAGGGATTCGAACCGCCCCGCCCTATTTATTCTACGTAAGTTGTTGCATTTATGAAACTGCAAATCCCTCAAATACCCTAGAACCGCTGGGTGGACACACGCGGAACACACGCGGAAGGGGGGTCCTAGAGTCGGTAAAAGGATCGCGACATGCTCTCTACTCTCGCGACCGGAACGACGCCTGGCGCGATACTTCGGTGTTCAAAATCATCGAAATAATCCAGCAGGAGAGCGCCCGGATCATAGATAGGCTTTCCCACGCTCATATCCTCTCACGATTCCGTCATCTGTATTTTGCGATCCAAGCGCTCCAGTCTCTCATAAACTGACCGATCCACTCTAGCCTGAGAAGATTATCCGCCGAAGGCTTCTGAAAATGTGCCGGAGCACATCCGTTCCCTCGATACTCACTAGCAGTTAGATGCCATCTCAGCGCCCTCTGCAGCCTCCCCTAAACGTTGCTTCAGTGTTTGTAGCCAGATCTTCGGATTCGAGCCATGGACGACACGTCCTAGGAATCCAACCTTTTCGGCCACGTTGGCACGGTTCTGCCGGATAGCCTCCTTCGTCGTTGCGGCGTAGGCAGTGAGGAAGGTTTCGATGCTCTGAGGCTTGGAAAACAGGTACGTCGCGTGACCCAGTTGCGGTGTTTCGACCGCAATCACCCTCGGGAGGTCAAGGATATACTCCTCGCGGAAAAGGTAAAGCCGTCGCGCCCGGCGGCAAAGCTGCTGATAGAAGAACGGATCGTAATCTGGCCGCCAGCTAATGTGAGCGACATCGAAGTCGCCAGGCATACCGAGATCCCAACATAGCCTGCGCAGTTGTTCCCGTTCCATTGGCTCGCGCTCGATTCGGGCACGAATTTGGCGCAAGGCGTCCGAAAACTGGCCAAACCGATGGTAGCTCTGGCGAGCTACTTCAATTTGCCCAGCGATGTCCGCAGGAACCTTCACCTGGATGCGGCTCGGCAAAGCGGTCTCCCACTTCGCCAAGTTCCACTGACCATCCCGGTGCCGGTACTTGCCCATCTGGACGAACGTTCCCTGCAACTCGACCTTAGCCCCCAGCAGGTGTCTCCACCGGTTCCAGGTGGCATCCCAAATGATCGGCATAGCTGACTGGTCGAGTATGGCCTCGAGTTTCCGCCGAGCATCGTGGTAGATGGCACGGTCATTGTAGAAGTCAAAATTCCGCAAGGGTGCATGGAACCGGCGCTCGTGTAGCTCGGGCTGGAAAGAGAGGATTTGGGTCACGAAGAACGTCTGGCCATCCCGCGAGCGGTCCCCGGCGACCAGGATCGAACCGAAGCCCCCGTATGGAAAGAGTGCGGGCGCCGAGGTGTCCTTGAGCAGCAAGTCGTAACAAGCCCTCAATTCAGGGTGCGCCAGGATGTTGAAAGCACGCTCTAGGGTAGCACTGTCACCGTTACGTGCGGCAGCAGCGCTGCGCTCCAATTGTCTGAGCCTGAAGGCAACTCGCAACTCAGCAAGCGAAGCAGTGGAAGTGATGCGAAGAATGTCATACAGGCTCGTTTCGCGTTCCCAGGGCTGGCGTCGGGTGCTCACGTAGAAATAATCGCGTATCACCTCACATGGCAGATGAATGGAGGATACTCCCAGTCTGCCTCTTGAAACCTCTGCCCGGACGTAAAGCCGGTCCCGTTTATCGGGTTTGGGCTGCGCGGCATAACTGATGGGAGCCAGGTAGATATCGCGATTCCGTCCGGAGAACGAGGACTTGTGGACGTAGATCTCGGAACCTGTTTCGGCGGAGTCAGTGGGCAGAGGGAAGTTAATCTCATCCCCCGACTGAATGAGGGTTCCGAGGAAGTTTGAGAGGAGGATGCTGCCGCCATCATTGAAGTGGCAGACCGTCTTTTCACCTTCCCGCTTTGTGCCCGAGACCACACGACGTAGGATCGCTTCGGCGCCATCAGTTGAGGATTGAATCGACGCTCCCATATCGAGTGCAGAATAGCCAGCCGGTTCGTTTCCGTCAAATGACCTCTGGATTCCGGCCCGGGGACCAAGTATGAGGGGCGCAACTTCTAATTAATCAATTCGAAAGGAGACGGCGGGACAGTAAAGGGGCCTTAAGCGGCCATTTTAAGGTTCCGGTCAAAACACGTATGTTGAATAAAGTGATGCTGATTGGATACGTTGGAGCCGACAGTGAGATGAAGTTCACCGCTGCCGGCATACCGGTCGCGAACTTCTCTCTGGCGGTGAAAGAGGTTTACAAGAGCGGCGACGGAGAAAAGAAGACCAACACCCTCTGGATTCACTGTGTCGCCTGGCGGCGCTGGGCCGAGATCGTTGGCGAGCATGTGAGCAAAGGCAAGTTTCTTTATGTTGAGGGAAGGCTCCAGTTGCGCGCTTACGAGGATCGTGAAGGTCAGAAGCGCAACGTAACGGAAGTAGTTGTCACCACGCTACGTTTCCTCGGTTCAGCCAAGAACGGGAACGGCGCGAAGTCAGGTGAATCATCCAAGGCTGCCGAGCCCGCCGATGAGGGCGATAACCCGTTTAACGAACCGCAGAGTGAGCCAGCTGACGAAAATATCCCCTTCTAAGGAACTCCCTCTTTGGCGCCTACATTCGAACGACCCCACCCTTATCTTCTCCAGGATTCCAACTTCTTGCTTCCGCGCCTCGGCTCTAAATCCTTCGATGCGGAAGAGGTGCGTGTTTCGTTCTATATGTCCAGATTTGGAGAACCTCAAAACCAGCGTTGGGGACCACTGGATGGACAGCGCTCCTATGGGCTCGTCATCGATGAAATTGGACAATAAACGAGCACCCTACGCAGCGGGGCCATTGCGACAAGCGTCGCGTTTATGAATCCGGATGACACCGGTACGCTGCCTTGCCGACATCCCAGAACCCCGTTTCGGGGGAGCCAATGCGCCATCTGAGGCGTGGATGGTCTTCAGCACTTGTCAGGGTCCGACTTGCCGTCAAGTGAGTTGTTGTGGGAGGCTGGCGCAGACCCCCGTTGTGAGGGGTCTGTCATCTAGGGCCTTCGGCCCGCGAAAGTTCATGAAAAACATACCGGGTTATGATAGCAGCGGTCGAGAGCGGTGAGATCGTGATCGCAGTGGAGCCGTTGAGGCCGTGGGTCTGTCTGATCCGGAGCGTGCGTGTTGAGCGAATAATTGGGCGTTGTTGTCTCCCTCGGTGGGAGCGGCGATAGCCCGCGACCCTGCTTAAGGTAACATCAGGCACGCTCTCCGCTCCCGCCAGAAGGAGCGAGTATGAGTTACAGGATAGCAGGAATCGATGTCCATAAGAGGATGTTAGTGGTGGTGGTGGCCGACGTGGACGTAGGCGGCGAGTACGAGTTCGAGCCGCGGCAGTATGGCAGCAACCCTGCACACCTTCGCTTGCTGGCCGCTTGGCTGGTGGAGCAACAGGTTCAAGAAGTGGTGATGGAGTCCACGGCGCAGTATTGGAAACCCGTCTGGGCCAGCCTCGAGCGGGATTGGAAGCCGATCTGCGAGAAGTGGGAAGGGGCTCGCCCGATGTCGGGAACGCTGCATTTGGCGCAGGCGCAGTCGAACCGCGGAGCGCGAGGGCGCAAGAACGATTTCGCGGACGCCGAACGTCTGGTGAGACGGCTGATGGCTGATGAGCTGACCCTGAGTTTTGTACCGAATGCTGAGCAGCGTCTATGGCGCACCGTGATGCGCACCAAGTACCAGATGAGGTGCAACCAAGTACAGCTACACAACCGGCTAGAGGCTCTACTAGAAGAGGCGCATCTGAAGCTGTCCAGCGTGGTTTCCGACCTGCTGGGCATGAGTGGGCGGCGCATGCTGCAGGCCATCGCGGAGGGGGAAACCGACCCGGCGGTGGTGGCGGCACGGGCCGATTACCGCTTGCGCGCCACGCAGGAGCAGTTGGGCGATGCGCTGGGCGCCTGTAGAGATCTGCATCCAATCTACCGCCGATTGTTGAAGACGGCGCTGGAGGAGTGGGAACGAACCGAGGCGCAGATTGCGCAACTGGGGCAAGAGATGGCCCGCTTGATCAGCCCCCATCAGGAGCAGGTTCAGCGTTTGGCGGAGGTGCCTGGGCTGGGGGTGGATTCGGGACAGCAGATCATCGCGGAGGTGGGCGCCTCGGCAGCCACGTTTCCTTCGGGCAAAGCCCTGGCCTCTTGGGTGGGTGCCTGCCCCGGCGAGGAGGAGACAGCAGGAGTGAACCGGAATCGCCGCTCCCCCAAGGGCAACCGCCACATGCGGCGCATTCTCAATCAGGCGGCCAACTCCGCCGTCAAGCTCAAGGGCAGCATCTTCGCTCTTCTCTACCGCCGCTACGTGGTGCGCTTCGGGCACAATCAAACCATCGCCGTGATCGCGCACCGGCTTTGTCGCCTAATCTGGAAGATTTTGCATGAAGGAGTGCGTTACGAGGAACGCGGCCCAGCGGTCAGCGAGAAAGCCAAGCAGAGACGCACGGCCAGGATGATCCGCCAACTCCGCAGCCTTGGCTACCGTGTCGAACTGCTGCATGCTCCAGCGGGAGCTCCGGCATAACGAGGGTTTTTCGACCCTGCGATGTCCCATGGGGACAACCGCAGTCTGCCAAAAATATCTGTCCGTTCGAGAACAACTGATACTGGAAACTGCCGCGCAAGGTCGAAAAGCGGTGGTGTCAGTACACACACTGCATGTACAGTGTAAGTTTAGCCAGCAACCCTAACATGTCCCTGCGCAAGATCGCAGACACCAAGACTTAGGTGTCTGCGCCCGCCCGCCCAGCTCCCAGGAGTTTGGAGCCGGCTCTCTTGATTGCCGTACCCACGACGAACTTCCGCTGGAAGTGAGCGCGCACATGCGGCGCAACGCGCGTAATCTCTGCCGCAACGTCAACCATCTCCGAGGGGATATGGTGTTTTTCGACCACCACCTTGGCGATCAACCACACCCACTGCGGAACCTTCTTCGTCGTGACCTAAACGTTAACCACACACTCGGCGATCTTGCGTGCGTGTTCTTCGAGAGCGTAGCCAACATCCTCTCTGGTTCCAGTTTTGAGACAGGTTTGCAGCCGCTCCGCCGTTTCCTGAGTCTCAAAGGCAAGAAAGGCAATATGCTTCCAATCGGTATCGAGGGGATCCCAACAGAAGAGACGACGAATGGCTGGTGGCAGGCCAGCGATAGACATCCAATCTGGGCGAAACCAACCAACCTTATCGGTCACAGCTCGCTGGTAGGTGCTCAGAGGAAGGTCGTCGCTGGACTCGTAGAGTGTGCCGGCCTCTGGAGCGATGTTTATGTTGATCGCGCAATTCCAGGCGTGGATGACGTCCAGATAGAGCCTCAGGGTCTCGCCAGTCCATGATGTTTCTTTGTGCCACTCGCCAGGAGCGAGTACCTTTCTGATCGCCGCGCGTCGTCCCCACTGACTCTCAGGAAGCTGCTTCTTCTGAACGCTTAGGATTTTCTCAACACGCTCTGCATGCGCGTCGCTCATACCAGTTTGCGCATTCGCCAAAAGCTTGTCGTAGCGTCCAGGTGATCCCGCCGTCGGCTTCGTGGTGTCTCGCAATGGACTTCGCGAAAAATAATCCACAGCGTGCAACAGTCCCTGCAGCTCACGACGATACTGGTGATAATGCTTGATCGCCCTGCCGATGTGGCCTTCTCCGAAATGTCTCGAGTCGAGATATCTGTCTGCGTCAAAAGAATCCCCACGGAGGAGTGGCTCGCTCAATCGCGTGACCGCCATCTCGTACGACTCCGGTGGCTTTTTCGCCTGATCTCTCAGCCTTTCTATGCCCTTCATCGCGATGGCAAACTTCTGGTCTTTTATGCCGCGCACGGGGTCCGCCACCAACGCAAGAAAGTTCTGCTTATTCTCCTGCTTTTTATTTAGGAAGAACCTGAAGTCGGGATCGCGAAACAACCGTGGGATCGGGGTCTTGTTGTCGAGCATTTGAATGTCGCTGAGAACGATCGTACTTCCGAGAAGGGCGTGAAACCGTATTGCTCGCTCAGCGACGGCGGAGTGGTCGTACCCTCGAATCGCTTGGTTCAGAAGGTCATATTCCCCGTCGAGCCATTCGGCGTAGTAGCGCATAGCGACAGATAGTAGTGTAGCACTCCCCCCTCCTTCAGTTCCACCCACGGGGACGAATGGGAACGAAAACCCTTTGCGTTACCAACGCCTGCGACGCCGGGGAACTTTGACCGTAAACGGCGTACCTGTAGAAGCGCAACCCCTGACGCCCCCGAAGTCCCCTTCGGGGCCCCGAACGCCGCTCGAGGAAATTGGCCCGCCGAATTTCTCTAATTCGCCGCATAGTCGCTACCATTAATCGGTAAGGTGACCTGTTGCCCGCTTTCGCCAGAGTGACGCCGAAGGGTGAGCGCTGGTCCCCGATGCTGGTCACGGAAATAGCGCTCCCGGCGGGATATGTCTCAACGCATTGACAAATTCCGAGAACCCGATGGAGAGCCTCGCCCGATAATCCTTGCTACCTCGTGATAGATCCGTAATAGGCACTGTTCAACGGAGAATCTTCAGGTGCCTGTCCTCAATCTAGTCAACACATCTTTCCAACAAACAACTTAGTCGGCGCGGGCGAGAGAAAGAAGGCGCACGCGCCATGATAAGGAGGTCCTGTGTTCGTTGAACTCATGCCGCTTCTTGCCGGCCGCACTGTGTTCATTACGGTGGCCAAGGTGGATGACAAGACGCTTCGTGTCAACGTCATTCCTCATACAAAGGCTGACGAGAACCCGGCTCTATCTACTCCAGTCACTTACACCGGCTCGCCGGCGGAACTCGATGCTGAACTGGGCAAGCATATGGCCGACTATGTCCAGGTCCACCAGCAAACCGGCAGCACATTGGCCGAGGCCAAAGCCACCCTGGAGGCTGCTGCCAAAGCAGCCCAGAAACCACCCGCAACCGCCGCGCCGGGGTCTGCCTCTTCTGCATCCCCAACTCCTGCTGAGCCTGTTCCCGCTTCGGCGTCGACCGGTACACTCGGTCTGTTCCCAGCCACATCGCCCGAACCTGCGTCAATTCAGTCGAAAGGAGGCCTCGCACTCTGATGGAGAGCCACCCACTTAGCCGCTACTTTGAGGTGCATGGGGTTAAACTCCCAGACCCTAACCCCTCGCTTTCAGTGGAGGAAATCCGCGGTCTTTACTCGCAGCAATACCCGGAAATCGCCACCGCCGCAGTCACCGGCCCGGAGCAGGTCGGAGACAAGCTGGTCTATCGGTTTTCGACTGCCATAGGCACGAAGGGGTAACCCGATGAGTCGAAATGCTAGCAGAAAGGAGGTGACGAAGGAGGCGGTCCTGGCGGAACTTGAAAGCCTTCGCCAGGGCCGTCACTCCCGTTACCAGACACTTCTCGGGAGGTTTGCCAGATGCCGACAACTGCAAACCGCGGCCGCATTATTCGCTGCCGCGGTCGACGCGAGCTCTCGCACCTACAATCGCACGCCACTCAACGTCCCGCCCGGATGGCTTCCTCCGGTCAGTTGATGGCAAAAGGCGCCGGCCTGCTGCTACCGCGGCTGACTGGCGTCCCGCTAATCCATCGGGTGGTTGCTGAAGACCGCTTGGCGGTGATGCTTGCCAAATCACTCGTCGAGCTGGCCATTGCGGCACCTGGAGACTGGAAAAGGGCGGAATACGACCCAACATCCTTCGCCAGGCTTACGCTGGAGCGCTGGATCAAGACCCATGGGGGACCGGCTATCCGCCGTCGCTTCCTGCTGGTTGCGACCGTCAGTGACACTCCCTGCGAATGGGCTGAACGTGATGAGAGCAAGCCCAACCAGTTGTTCCTCACCGTCGAGCCTTCCGAGGCAAGCTGCGGCTGTGTGACCTTTGGCCCAACGCTGGAGCTGCTAGAGAAGGTTCATCCACAGTCACCGGTGACCTTCTTCAATCTCTTCGTCGGAGCCCTTAACAGGTGGACCCGGGTCTATGACTTTCGTGATGCCGAGGAACGCGCCGAGACGCTGCGGGAATGGGCCACACAGGAAGCGGATGCTGACCAGTACGAGATCCCGGACGTGCAGGCGTCGACTCCACCGTGCATGCGGCAGCCGGCGTTGGATGAAGATGAGCTTGCCCGCCTAAAGGATGAGATCACCGATCCACTGGCAGCGAAACTGGTCGAGGCCGCAATCAATCTGGAGCGCGTGTGTGCCCAGACGAAGCGGCCCGAGATCGATGATGACATCGGCCAAAAGCTCTCGGACTGCAATCCGCCTCTGCCCTGTCTCCTCGCCATCTTTGCTGAAGCCGACTCCGTGGCGGCCTGCTTTGATGAGGACGCCCAAGGAATGTTGGAGGTAACACCTGAACCCAATCTCATTATTCCGTTTGACCCCACGGATACGGAGAGCGTTCGAGAGGCCTTCCGCGTGTTCGGGGTAGCCTGCGAGACCATTGCAGCAGCCAGCCGGCTAATTGATCTCATGCCAGGTAACGACAAGTGGGTCAACTAAGGGTTAATAGCTATGCAAGCCTATGTCGCCATTGGAGCCAACTGCGAATTCAAACTGAGCGAAGCCGTGCTTATCTATCGAGCTGGAGGTGAAGGGGCCTTTGCCAGCCTCCACCGGATTAAGCAGGCTGACGATGGATCTCCTTATCTCGCACCCGGCGAACCTCTGACAACAGCCTTCGTACGCACTCTTGCTCAAGGGCTTGGAGCGCAGGTCAAGCCGGAAATCTTTCCTG
>Ga0326728_10005931_pt1 | contig 33577 bp, 32 predicted proteins | sample MB3enrmetagenome_FD_207602 | JGI IMG/M metagenome (GOLD analysis project Ga0326728, IMG submission 207602) | Lab enriched peat soil microbial communities from McLean, Ithaca, NY, United States - MB31MN | ecosystem: Environmental > Terrestrial > Soil > Wetlands > Peat | place: USA: New York... | reverse complement strand
AAGCCCAATTTCACTGGCCTTTTCGCAGTACAACGACCGAATTCCAGAACCAGATCCTTGCATCCAACTGGATCTGTTCAACTTATGATGGGACAGTACTGATCCTGAATCCTGAATCCTACCCACCTTCAACTAACTATTCTAGCCTATCGTTTCGACTTGTCAAGAGACACAATGTCCGTGCTGGGTTGACCTCCGCACTAAATGTGTGTAACCTAATGGTCCGAGGTCCTCAGACTACCAAACTCTATGAACAGACGCATCAACATCATGTTGCCGGAAAGCACCCTGGCCGTCCTCGATCGGGTCGCGAGCCGAGGCAACCGCGGCCGCCTTATCTCCCGCGCCGTGCTACATTACGTGGAAAATCGCGGCAAGCAAAACCTGCGAGAGCAGCTCAAAGCGGGCTACCAGGCCAATGCCGAGGACAGTGTGACGATTGCCCTGGAGTGGTTCCCCCTCGAGGAAGAGGCATGGGAAAGATCTCACACCAACCGCAGACGAAAGAAATAGCCAACGTCAGGCGCAAGGTAAACCAAGCCATCCAGACCAGCTTGGGGTTGATTGACGTGTAGGGCGCCCTCCGGCACGCTGTCATTCTGAGCGCAGCGGAGCGGAGCGAAGAATCTCGCTCTGGACTTTTCCGCCGACCAACACGTGGGCGAGATGCTTCTCCGACTGCTTTTCACTCGGGAGCGCTGTAGGACTTATGGCCAATGAAATTGCCCCCTCAAAAACTAACCGTGATATAGAACGCTTCGACCAGTGGGCTGCAACATACGACCAGTCGGTCATGCAGAGATTATTCTTTGGACCAGTTCACTCCAAGATGCTCGAACTTCTGGTGCGAGAACTAAAGCATCCGCCGCGTTGCATTCTTGATGTCGGTTGCGGAACAGGTCGCCTATTACGCGCCGCCACTGTCCATTGGCCGGAGGCGCAGGTATTTGGCGTCGATCCGGCCGAAGGAATGGTTTCAGAAGCTAATCGGCTTAATCCCAACGCCACTTTCAAGGTTGCATGGGCTGAGTCGCTTCCTTTTCCTGATCAAGCCGCCGATATGGTCTTAAGCAGCTTATTGTTTCACCATTGGCGCAACCAAACAAAAGGCCTGCAAGAGATTGCCCGCGTGCTTCGTCCCGGGGGATTATTCTGTCTGGCCGATCATGCGATGCTGTTTGCCAGACTGTTTGGTGAGAGGGTCAAGAGCCGTAATCAGATTCGAGCGCTTATAATTGGCGCCGGCCTCGCCGTTCGGGTACAGCAATGGTTGGCAATGCGACTCGTTCTCATCACTTTGGCGCAAAAATGATCGTCCAGTACTATCATGCAACACCTCACGCTTCCCATCATCGTTGAGGGCGACCGAGACGGCTATTTCGTCAGTTGCCCTGTGCTCCAGGGCTGTTACAGTCAAGGGGAGACCTATGAGGAGGCGATCGCGAACATCAAGGACGCCATTCGATTGCACATCGAAGATCGCTTAGCGGGCGGCGAAGAGATTCCCTAAATTCATTTCATGTTCGGATCCTGTCCCGGTCCACCCGCGTTGGCCAACGGGGCGCATACATAAAGGGCAATGTATGCGCCACCCCGTGTTGGCCAGCGGGGCGCATACATAAAAGGCGATGTATGCGCCACCCACGTGGGTCAAATGTATGCGCCACCCGGGGAACTTCGTTCAACCCTGGGCGAGCAGACCGCCATCGACTGACAACCAAGTCCCGGTGATGTAGGAAGCATCGCTGGAGGCGAGGAAACGGACGCCTTTGGCGACGTCCTCGGGCGTGGCGAAACGCCCTAGCGGAATGTTCGAGAGGATACGCTGCTCATCCTCCGGGCAATTGCGCAGGTGGTATCGCAAGAGAGGCGTATCGGTGGCGCCGGGGATAATGCAGTTGACTCGGATGCCGTCCGGGGCGCAGTCCAGGGCTGCGGCGCGCATGAACGCCAGAAGACCTCCCTTGGTGGCGGCGTACGCCGTATAATTCGGGTAGGTGTGAAAGGCGTGTCCGGATGAACAGATCACGATGCAGCCCTGCTTTTGTTTCCGCATCACTGGAATGACATGCTTGCAACAGAGGAACGCCCCCTTCAAATTGACCCCAATCGTCTGATCCCAGTCTTCCTCGGAGGTCTCGGTGAGGGGCCTGTTAATCTGTACAGCCGCGTTCGCCAGCAAGACATCGATTCTTCCGAAGCGCTCGACAATCTGCTCCACCGCTTGTCGCACCTCGGTCGCGCTACTGACATCGGCCTTGATGAATAAACCCTGACCTCCTGCCCCTTCGATTTGGCTCAGGGTTTCATGGGCATTCGAGTCGTTCCAATCGATCACCGCCACGTGCGATTTCTCGCGCGCGAAATGTAAGGCTGTGCCATGACCGATGCCGGACCCGCCGCCGGTAATGACAATCACCTTTCCGGCAAATTCGCTCATACCTGCCTCCGTGAATCTGGTGTCCTGTCACGTTTAATTCTTGACACTCGCCTCACCGTTTGTAGGGCCGTCCGTCAGCTGACGGATTGCCCGGGCCTCGTGAGGTCTACACCCTTATGCCGGGGCCGGGGCAAGCCCCGGCCCTACTCTATCTCACCACGCCATCTTGCGGGTGAGTTTTTTCACTCGTGATGCCATTTGGAACGCGGGTGGCGCATACATTGACTTTTATGTATGCGCCCCTCAGCAAACCACGCTAAACTGCACGTGTGCCTAGGCAGCAGCACTATTACGGCCTCAATCACCTGCATTTCCTGACCGCCAGCACCTATCACCGCACATGAAAGGATGGTTTCGCAGGATTATGAGAATAAGGGACATCAAAACCTATTTGGTTGGGAACCCCTGGAAGAACTGGTTGTTCGTGGAGGTGGAGACAGATGAGGGGATACACGGCCTTGGGGAAGGGACACTGGGGCATCTGTCGCGAACGGTAGAAGCCGCCATCCACGAACTGAAGCCCCAGATTCTGGGCCTCGAGGTGTTTCAGATCGAGATGCTGCTGCGGCGCCTGGTGCGTGACATTTACTCCGACGGCGGTCAGATTCAAATGTGCGCCGTCTCGGCCATCGAGATTGCTTGCTGGGATATCATGGGGAAGGCCCTGGGTCAGCCCATCTACAATCTGCTGGGTGGCCGTTTCCATGAAAAGATTCGCGCTTACGCCAACGGCTGGTATCGTTGCCCACGAACGCCTGAGGACTTCGCCAAAGCGGCCAAGGAAGTGGTCGGGCTGGGATACACGGCCATGAAGTTCGATCCTTTCGGCGCCGAGTGGAGGAAACCCCAGCCAGCCGAAGTGGACTTGGCGATTGACATTGTTAACGCCGTGCGCGAGGCGGTGGGCCCGAGCGTCGATCTGGCCGTCGAGGCTCATTCGCGCTTCAGCGTGGAGACAGCCATTACAGTGGGCAAGCGTTTGGAAGCGGCGGCCCCCGCCTGGTACGAGGACCCCGTTCCGCATGGAAATATCCATGCCGCCATCGAGGTGGCACGGCATCTGGATGTGCCGGTGGGAACGGGGGAAAGCCTTTTTTCGAAGCAGCAGTTTGCCGAATTATTGCGCGAGGACGCCATCACTGTCATTACGCTGGAACCGCTGCACGTGGGGGGAATCCTGGCAACGCGCAAGATCGCGGACATGGTGGACGCGCACTACGGGGTGATCCTACCCCACAGCGCGCAGGGGCCGGTGTGTACGCTGGCCAATATCCAGATTGATGTCTGCACGCCGAACTTCTACATGCAGGAGTATTTCGACCAGTTCAATGAGCCCTGGGAAAAGGAACTGCTCACTTGGACGCCCAAGCTGCTCGATGGCTACCTGGGAATCCCCACGGCTCCGGGGCTGGGCGCCGAACTGAACCTGGAGGAGGTCAAGCGGCACCCCTACGAGGAAACGGGACGCATGTTCCTCTTCGAGCCGGACTGGCAATTCCGGCGGGCAACGTAGCGGCAAGTTTACGTCGCCAGAGTTGGGCCTGTGGCGATATAGAATCGCGGCTGCGCGGGGCGCATACATAAAAGGCAATGTATGCGCCACCCGTGTTGGTCAGGAGGGCGCATACATAAAAGGCAATGTATGCGCCACCCGTGTTGGTCAGGGGGGCGCATACATGAACGGCAATGTATGCGCCACCCGTGTTGGTCAGGAGGGCGCATACATAAAAGGCAATGCATGCGCCACCCGTGTTGGTCACTGGGGCGCATACATAAAAGGCGATGTATGCGCCACCCGTGAAAGGAAGGATCTCGGAATCCCCATGCTCATGAAACTCGGTTCGCTCGATTTTGCCGTCATCATCACTTACTTCGTCGTCGTGCTCGGCGTGGGCTACTGGCTCAAGGACAAGATGAAAACCTCCTCGGATTTCCTCTTGTCGAAACGTTCCTTCTCTCACTGGATCACCGGTGTGGCTTTCATGTCGGCCAATTTGGGGGCGCTGGAAGTGATGGGGCATACCGCCAATGGCGCGAAATACGGCATGAGGACGAACAACTGGTACTGGATCGGAGCCATCCCGGCCATGGTTTTTCTGGGCTTGTTCATGGTGCGCTACTACTACGCGAACGGCCTGCGGAGTGTCCCTGAATATTTGCACAAGCGCTATGATCATCGCGCCCACATCCTCAATGCTTTCAGCTTTGCCACAGTCACCGTGCTGATGTCGGGAATCGACATGTTTGCTTTTGCGGTGGTTTTCCGCAGCATGCTGGGCTGGCCCTTCACCACCAGCGTGCTGCTGGCCAGCGGGGTGGTGCTGATCTTTGTTTTTTGGGGCGGACTCTCTTCCTCCATTTATAACGAGTTCCTTCAGTTCTTCCTGATTGTCATTGGATTCCTGCCTTTGACCTTCCTCGGGCTGCACGAGGTGGGCGGGTGGAGCGGGCTGGTGGCCAAACTCCCGGAGCAGTATCTGCACACTTGGAAAGGCATGGCCGGCCCCGGCGATCCGCTGGGTGTGCCTTGGTGGGTGATGGTAGTGGGCCTCGGCCTGTGTGCTTCTCCGGCCTATTGGTGCACCGACTTCCTGCTGGTGCAGCGCGCCCTGGCTGCCAAGGATTTGGCTTCTTCGAGGAAGACCCCGCTGGTGGCGGCGATTCCCAAAATGCTTTTCCCGGCGATCGTCACGGTGCAGGGAATGCTGGCCCTTGCTCTTGCCCCCTCGATCGTCAAACAAGATTACAACCTGGCGTTGCCGACCCTCATGGGCCGCTACTACCACAGCGGCATGCTGGGGCTGGGGTTGACGGCGCTTTTGGCCAGCTTCATGTCCGGGATGGCCGGCAACATTACCGCCTTCAACACGGTCTTCACGTATGACATTTACCAGACTTACTTCGCGAAAAACCGCCCCGACCACCATTACCTGAAGGTGGGGAAGATGGCAACAGTGGTGGGCACTTGTATTGCCTGCGCGTCGTCCTACATCGTCTTATACTTCAATAATCTGATGGACTACATGCAACTCATCGGGATTTTATTCATTTCACCTTTCTTCATCGTGTTTTTCCTCGGCATGTTCTGGAAGCGCCCATCGGCGACCGCAGGGTTTTACGGAATGGTCGCAGGGCTCTCGGGCGCAACCCTGGAGTACGTACTCTACCGCCTGGGCGTCCTGAAGTTTGCCTCCCCGATGGCGTCGAATATTTGGACAGCCGTGTGGGGACTCGCGGCAGGCCTGGTGGTGACGGTGGTTCTTAGCTTCCTTACGGAAGCGCCCCAAGCGGAAAAACTCAAAGGGTTGGTCTATTCCAGGGCGATAAAGGAGAAGAGCTCGGGCCCTTGGTATCGCACGCCGGGATTTTATGCCGTCGTCGTGTTGTTGGTGTTCATTGCGCTCAATATCAAGTTCTTTTGAGATTGGTGATTTGTGATTGGTGATTGCTCTCCTCAGCTAAGGAGGGGAATCGTGTCGTCTGGGTCAATCACAAATCGCAAATCACAAATCGCAAATCAGCAATGCGGAGGGAGCAATCATCAATCACAAATCACCAATCACCAATGTCGTGAATCGCCGGAGATTTGTGGCTACGCTGGGCGGGTGCGCGGTTTTGCCGGCCCTGTCGCGGGCCGTGGAAAGGGCCGAGCCCAAGTCTGAAGAAGCGGCGGCGGGAGCACGTGCGCGCGTTGACCTGAACGGTCAGTGGGAACGGTGGATCGGCGGGGAATTGTATGACCTGGTGCAAGTGCCCTCTTCGCTGCGTCCCTCGGGCTGCTATCACCTGAAGCGGGAGTTTCTCCTGCCCGAGCTCTCCGGGCACGAGCGAGCGATTCTGCACTTCGATGCCATTACCTACTTCGGCCGCGCGCTGGTGAATGGCGCGGAGCTCGGGACCATGGGCCCCTACGTCCCCTTCGAGTTTGAATTCACCCGGCAAGCGAAGAAGGGCGCCAACGTCGTCGAAGTTGCGATCGCCGATCTTACGCCGGAGCTGGGGGGAGCAGGGAAAGACGAGCTGGCGTTAGGCGTGAACCCCGGCTGGGAAGCTTACGGCGGAATCATCCGGGACGTCTACGCAGAAGTTCGTCCGGCCGCGTTTGTGGACAATGTGCGTTTCGGATACAAGCTGGAGCAGGGCTACGCCAAGGCCAACTGCCAGGCGCAAGTGATGGTGTCCTCCACGACGGAGACTTCAGCGCAGCTTGAAGTGGTGTTGCTGCGAGGGGGGTCGGAGGCGGCGCGGGTGGAGAAGGCGGCCTCGATCCCTTCAGGCTTGAGCGCGGTTGAAGCGGCGTTCGATGTGACGGCGCCCGTCTTGTGGTCGCCGGAAGAACCGAATCTCTACGAACTGCGTGTGAGTTTGAGGAGCGCCCACGGAGTGGACCGCTGGAGTTGCCGCACGGGATTCCGCGAGGTCGTCACCCGTGGGCCGGACTTCCTGCTCAACGGCCGGCGGCTGGTGCTCAAGGGAGTGTGCCGGCACGACATGTGGAAGGAGCAGGGCTTCACCTTGACGCGCCGGCAGATGGAGCAGGACATGCGGATGATCAAGGCCCTGGGTGCGAATTTCATCCGCCAAGTCCATTACCCCCACCACCGTTTCATGGTCGAACTGGCGGATGAGTTAGGTCTGCTGGTGAGCGAAGAGCCCGGTTACTGGGGCATGGACTTCAACAAGATGCCGCGCGCGGAGGTCGAGCTGGGTTACCGGATCATGGAGAAGACGATCCGGCGGGATTGGAACTCGCCGGCGGTGTTTGCCTGGCTGCTCGCCAACGAATGCGAACTCACCGTGGAGGTTTTGCGCGAGGGTAAGGAGATTTGCAATCGGCTCGATCCGATCGGACGCCTGGTTTCTGCGGCCAATAGCATGCCCAAGGAGAAAGCAAAGCCCATCTTCGAACAAGCCGGAATGGACTTCTTTGACCAGCACCCCTACACGTTTAACGTCGATGATTTCAACCGGGAAGCGGAGTTCGACGGGCCCAGCCGGCCGCTCACCTTTACGGAGTGGGGCGGCAAGGCGATCGGGCAATCGCAGATGGTCATGCAGAATAGCGTCGATCGCTTGCTCGACCTCGTCGCTTCTCACCAACTCGCCGGTCACGTTTTCTGGAGCTGGCAGGACATGCGGCAGTACAGCCGCATCGATTGGGAGATGCGCGACGGCATCCTGGAATCAGGGGTTGTCACCGAGGGGCGCGAGCCCCGGGAAGTGCCTTACCTGGAATTGTCCCGATTGTTTGAGGAGCGTCGTCACGAAGCAGAGCCTGCGGCCACGCAGGCTTTCGTGGCGCCCCTCAAATGGACGCCGTGGTCGCGGAAGAGTACCTTCCAACCCGTAGGCCTCCAGGCCTTGGCGGATAGCGCCGAGGGTGCAAAGGCTTGGGCCAGCCTCGAGAAGCGCATGGCAGAGTTCTGGGCCAAGTCCAGTTTGGCAAGCGACCAGTGGAAGCGGACGGGCGGGAAGTTTCTGTGGTGGGAGGGAGCGGAAGTAACCATCGCGGGGGTTCTCTTCCGCGTTCCGGTGGTGAACAAGCATGCGCGGCCCTTGGTAGTGACTCCGGAGATGCCGGAGTTGAACATCCCGGTGCAGCAGGAGTGCGCGCGGGTGCACGTGCTTGGCCAAGTGACATTTCCGAATGGGTTCCCAGTCGTGGGAGAGAATGGAGAAACGGTGGGGAGCTATACGTTGCGCTACGCCTCAGGGAAGACTCGGGAGATTCCGTTGCGCAACGGATACGAGGTTGTCCAGTCGAATCTCGTGCATGACGCCACGCGGATTGACCCGGAAGCCACGGAGGCGCAGCGGGCGCTGGTTTTCGCCAAGGACATCGCCAGGGAGCAGTACCAAGTCTTGCTTTTCTCGATTCCTGTGGAGGGCGGGAAGCTTGCCAGCCTCCATTGCAAGCTGAACGGGCAGCAGCCGGCGCTGGCCATTTTTGCGGTGACGGCCGAAAGCGGGTAGCATCGCAAAAGAGCATCACCACGGAGGTCACGGAGTTCACAGAGCTGAAAGCTGAAGGAATGACCATGGATCAAGCAATGGTTCGGAAGAGGCTGGTACCTTCTCGGATTCTGCCTGCCGTCCCTCTGGCAGCGTCCGGCTGGTCCGCGGAAGGCGCTCGAGGCCGGCGTGCGCGGGTGGACCTGAGCGGAGCTTGGGAGCGGCACGTCAATGGGAAGTTCTTTGATGAGATTTCGGTGCCCTCCTCGCAGCGACCCCTGGGGTTCTATCACTTGAAGCGGGAGTTCCTGCTGCCGGGGCTTTCCGGCGGGGAGCGCACGATATTGCATTTTGAGGCAATCACCTACCACGGCAGAGTGTTTGTCAATGGTGCGGAATTGGGCACGATGGGTCCTTACATTCCCTATGGGTTCGAGTTCACGAAACAGGCGAAGGAGGGAAGAAACAGCATCGAGGTGGCGATTGCGGACCTTTGCCCGGAGGCGAGCGGAGCCGGCAAGGACGAAATCGCGCTGGGGGTGAATCCGGGCTGGGAAGCGTACGGCGGGATCATTCGGGATGTGTACGTCGAGCTGCGCCCGGCAGCCTACATCGAGAACGTGCAGTTAGGTTACGAACTGAGTGAGGGGTACAGGAAGGCGGCATGCCGCGCGCGGGTGTTTTTCAACTCCTCGGAACCCACCTCGGGTGAGCTGGACGTGAGGCTGTTCAAGAGGGAGTCGGAGGTGGCACGTGCGGGTAAAGAGGTGCATGTTCCGGCCGGGGCGAGTGAGGAGGCAGTGACCTTTGAGGTGGACGCGCCGGACTTGTGGTCGCCCGCGGAGCCCAACCTTTATGAGTTGCGGGCGAGCTTGAGGAGCGCGCACGGGGAGGACGCCTGGAGTTGTCGCACGGGATTTCGGGAGGTGGGGATACGGGGCAACCGATTTGAGTTGAACGGGGAGCGGCTGGTGCTGAACGGGGTGTGCCGGCACGACATGTGGAAGGACCAGGGCTTCACGCTGACGCGGCAGCAGATGGCGCAAGACATGGGGATGATCAAGGGTTTGGGGGCCAACTTTGTGAGGCTGGTACACTACCCGCACCACCGGCACATTGTGGAGTTGGCCGACGAGCTGGGATTGCTGGTGAGTGAAGAGCCGGGATACTGGGGGATGGACTTCCGCACCATGCCGCGGGCGATGATCGAGTTGGGGTATCGGATCATGGAGGGGACGATTCGGCGGGACTGGAACTCGCCCTCGGTGTTTGCGTGGCTGCTGGGAAATGAGTGCCGGCTGACGGTGGAGTATCTGCGGGAAGGGAAGGAGCGATGCCGGAAGCTTGATGTGCTGGCGCGACCCGTCTCCTTCGCCAACGACAGGAACAAAGAAGAAGCGAAGCCCATCTTCGAGCAGGCTGGCATGGACTTCTTCGACCAGCACGTCTACACCTTCGACATCGAGCGTTTCAGGAAGGAAGCGGAGTACTTCGGCCCGAGCCGCCCCTTCACGGTGAGCGAGTGGGGCGCCCGGGAATGGGGTCAATCGCAGGTCGTAATGCAGAAGACGGTTGATCTCCTGATCGACCTCGAGGCGGAGGGGAAACTCTCCGGCTGTTCTTTCTGGGAATGGGCAGACATGCGGGAATACAGCCGGGAAGAGATTGCGACCTTGAACGGCGTTTTAGAGGAGGGAGTGGTCACCGAGAGCCGCGAGCCACGAGGCGATGTTTACCTCGAGTTGCAGAGGTTGTTCGAGGGCCGGCGTTACCCGGAACAGCCGGCGGAGGCTCGTCCCACCGTGCTGCCGCTTAAGTGGGCGCCTGCCAGGTCTGGGGCGAGTTTCCATACGGTGGATCTTCAGGCGCTGGTGGAGAGTGCGGAAGGCGCGAGAGCCTGGGCGGGGCTGGAAGCGGCGCTGGCGAAGTTTTGGCCTCGAGTCCCCATGGCGGAGGACCAGTGGAAACGGACGGGAGAGAAGTTCCTGCTGTGGCAGGGATCGGAATTGACGATTGCAGGCATCCCCTTTCGCGTCCCCGTGGTGAGCGGCTACGCACGCCCGGTGCTGTTGACGCAGGATGTGCCGGAGGTGACGATTCCGGTCGATCAGGAATGCGAACGCCTGCATTTTTTGGGGCAGGTAACGTTTCCCGAGGGTTATCCCGTGGTGGGGAAGCGTGGCGAGAAAGTGGCGACGTACCGGGTGAGATACAGCGGAGGAGAGGAGAGTGAGGTCCCGGTCAGGAACGGGATGGAAGTTGCGCAGTCGAACCGGATACATGTGGCGACGCGGATTGATCCAGTGGCGACCGGGACGCAGCGGGCCCTCGAGTATGTGAAGGACGTAGTGCGGGAGCAGTATCAAGTGCTGCTGTGGAGCTTGCCGGTCGAGCGCGGGCGGGTGGAGAGCATGCGCTGCAAATTGGAGGCAGGGCAGACAGCGCTGGCCGTTTTCGCGATTAGCGTTGAAGTTGGTTAGGGGCAGTCGGTGCTGGGGTTTGAAATGCCCGCCCTCTGAAGGTGTGGAATAATCGCCGGCTTGTCATCCTGAGCGCAGCGAAGGATCTCTGCAGTTGCTGTTCTTTCAGCTAGTTACGAAGAACTGCAGAGATCCTTCGCTGCGCTCAGGATGACAGAATCGATTTTTTCACAAGTTCTCTCCCTTGGGGAGAGGGCAGACGCACTTTGCGATGCGCTACCCGGCATGGCGAAAACACAAGAAACGATCGCGGCTCACGAAAAGTTCTGGAGGGGCGAAGGACCGTGCTTGATTCTCGTTCCCACGGGCGAGATGGCCCAATTTGACACGGAAGGGTACCCGCGCCGATTCGAACATCCGGAGCTGATGTGGGAAGCTGAAATGCGCCGGGCGCGCGCCGTGCTCGACTGGCCCACCGATGGCATTCCCACCGTTCGCCCGAACCTCGGGACGATCTTCATCCCGGGGATCGCCGGGCAGAATTATACTGTGCAGGAAAGTCAAATGCCCTGGCCTGGAGAGGAACTAAGCCGGGAGGCCATCCGGCGCATCCCCAACATCGATGTCGCGGGCAGCAAGCTCATGCGGCTTGCACTCCAATTCTACGATGTCCATCGTACGCGGTCGAGCGACGAGGTAGCAGCCTACCATCCCGACACGCAGGGTATCTTCAGCATCGCGCACCTCCTGTATGGAAATCAAATCTTCCTGGACCTAGTGGATGACCCGGAGTGGGTCCGCGAATTGATGGAGATTGTTCTCGAGCTGCACGGCCGTGTGGTGCGTGGGCTGAAATCGCATCTGGGCGAACGGCCAAATGCCATGATCCATGGTCACGGTACTCCGCAGGGCGTCTATTTCCCCTCGGCAGGAGTCCGCCTCAGCGAGGACACCGCTACGACGGTTTCCCCCAAGATGATGGAGGAATTCATCCTGCCCTACATGGAGCGCGCCCTGGCCCCGTTCGACGGTGCGTTCGTTCACTACTGTGGGCGACACCCGTTTCTTTTCGAACGACTCTGCCGCTGCCCGCGCGTGCGTGCTATCGATCTTGGCAATCCGGAGATGTATGACATCCGTTGGCTGCTCGAGCAATGCGCGGAGACGGGCACCGTTTTGTTCAGCGTGGTGGCGTCTGTAGAGGGTGAGAATTGGAAGGACTATATGGGGCGCCTGGCCGGGTTAATCAGAGAAACCGGAGCACGCTTGATCCTGCGCCCGGCGGTTTTTCCTAAGACCCGTGAAGATTGCGCCCGCATGCGCGACCTCTGGCACGATTGGACTTGTTGATCAGGAGTATACACACCATGTCGGGCTCGAAGGGCGGCCACAAGGGCCGCCCCTACAACGTGGATTCAGGATTTTGTTGGCCTTCGTTCATGCGTGCGCAAGACTCGAGGATCACGCCCAGCGGATCAGTAAACTCGCGAAAACTCTTCTCATCTTCTTCGCTGAACGGCTCGTTCCCGTGCTTGTTCAGCATCTGCACGACGGCAAAGACTCTTTTATTTCGGTCAAGAATCGGCATGCAGAGAAGACTGTGGGTGCGATACCCGGTCTCACGGTCCACTTGCGGGTTGAAGTCCGGATGATGGTAGGGATCAGGGACGTTGAGCGTGGACCCGGTGGTGGCCACGCGTCCGGCAATACCCCGGGTAATTGGGATGTCGATAAGGAGTGGATCTGTGCCATCCGTGTGGGCAATTTTGGATCGCAACCTACCCCGTCGGTGATCCACGATAAAGATGGTGGCGCGGTCCGCCCGGAGCAGTTCGCGGATCTTGAGCGTGACGGCTTCCAGGACCTGGTCGAACAATGCCCCCACCGCCTCACGGTTTCCCAGGTCAACGGTGTGCAGGAACTGCTCAACTTCGGAAGTGATCTGCTCCAGGGTGGCGAGGAACTGCTTGGTGGATAACGCTTCCATGTGCCGGACGAGTTCTCCCTTGCGGTAGAGGTGAGCGAAGGCCGTGAGCATGTGGCCCGTGTTGGCGGCCAGCCCTGCGGTCAAGGAGCTCAAGCATCCATCTTCCAGGGTGAGGATGTGGTCGGCGATATCGAGAATGCGGTTATCGTGAGTGACCATCAGGATCGTGCAACCCTGGGCCTCCGCCAACCCCTGGAGGATCTCGACCACCTCGCGTCCGGATTTCCTGTCCAGGGAGGCGGTAGGCTCGTCGGCCAGCACGATTTTAGGACGGCGCACGAGCGCTCGGGCGATGGCGACCCGCTGCTTTTGCCCGCCTGACAGATGGGCGGGAAGGGAGTCCGCAAAAGTTTCAAGGCCGACGCCGGAGAGCATTGCCCGGGATTTCTCCCGTGCCTCCCGCCGGGTAATAGGGAGGTGACCGAGTGACATCTGCACATTCTGGCAGGCGCTGAGCGAATCGATCAGGTTGTGGGCCTGGAAAATGAAGCCGATGTTCTCCCGCAGGCGGACTAAGTCACGCGGATTGGCCCCGTTCAGCTCTTGCCCGAGAATCTTCAAGCTGCCCTCCTCCACCGACCGGAGTGCACCCGCTAAAGTCAGAAACGTGGTCTTACCCGATCCGGAAGGACCGGTGAGGATGACGATTTCTCCGGGGTAGACGTCGGTGCAGATGTCGTACAACACCTGCTTTCGCAGTTCGCCCGAACCATAGAAGTGATTGAGGTTTCGAACGCGGATGACAGGTTCCATGCTTGGCCCTAGAAGATCTCCGCCGGATCGGCCTGCTTCAAGCGCCGCACCGCCAACGACGCCGAAGCGGCACACATGAGCATGGTGAGAGCGTAGACCACGATGATCCGCCCGGGCGTCATGTGAAACGGCAAGAGCGTCACGCGCGCCGTCAGGATGTAAACGACCTCTGAAATCAGCAAGGCGGGGAGGAAGCCGAGAATGGACAGGAAGAACGACTGCTGCATGACCAACGAGAGCATGAAGCGCTCGGTGTAGCCCATGGCTTTCAAGGTTGCGTATTCGCGCAGGTGATTGGAAACGTCGGTATAAAGGATCTGATAAACAATGATGCAGCCCACGAACAGCCCCATCAGAACGCCGATCTTGAAAATGAAGCCGACGGGCGTATTGGTGGCCCAGTACCTTTTCTCCAGCTCCATGAACTCGTCGCGGGTCAGCACCTGGACGTCTGGCGGGAGGGCGGCCGCAAGTTGAGCCCGCACCTGCCGGGGATCCACACCCGGCCTTAACCGAATCAAACCCACATTGATGATGCCGGGCTGGCGATCCGGGAACAATCGAAAATACGTACTGTCACTGGTTATCAGAGAACCATCGATAGCGAAGGAGGTTCCCAGGCGGAACAGTCCCACCACATTGACCCGCTGGTCCAAGACTTCCGTGGTGACTTCCGGGCCTTTCTGAAGCAACTCCGGAAATGGCCCGTACTCGTGTCGTCCCATGGCATCGAACAAAACCGTGTCCGGCTTTTGAAGTTTTTTCAGGTTGTCCGCTAGTCCCGGAACGTCGAGGGCGGGGGTCTCCGGGTTGAAGGCCATGATGAAAATGCTCCGGGCCAAATGGGTAACGGGGTTCTTGAGAGGCAGGGCGCCAAAATAGAGCGCGCTGACGGATTCCACACCTTCCAAGCCCAGGGCCTGGTAAAGTCGCCGCTCCGTAAAGGTCGTGAAATAGACTTGGCACTGGTACTGCGAACTGATCAGGACGAGGTCGGCACGCAGGTGAGATTGCAGCAAGCCGGCGCTCAACAAAAGCGCGGACTCGAAGCCGAGCTGGATGAGCATCAACACCACTGCAAACACGACGCCCGCCAGTGCTGCCGCGAGACGGCGCTTCTCGTGTGTCAGTTGAAGCCAGGCCAGAGGGACGCCTGCCGCCATTACTGCCGGTTCCTTTCCAGGGTGTTTCAGCCGTGCGAAGGTGTGAAAAAATCGCGTTGGGCAATTGTAGCGGCGCTCTACGAGCGCCGAAGTTACTGATTCTAAAATGCGGCGGTCATAGACCGCCGCTACAACGCGATTTTTTTACACCTTCTGCTTGTCGGGACTCTCAGCCTTTCGCAAAAGGCTACGGGTGGATAACGACGTCAACCTTCCCGTTCACGAGGCTGGCCACCGCTTGGCTGTCGGCAAGCCGGATTTTGACCTTAATGACGCGCGCGTCAGAAAAGGCGATTGGATCAGTGGGCAGGGTTTCGCTCCTGGCCACCTCCATCCCGATTTGTTCCACCATGCCTTCCAGAGAGTGGGGGAGCGCCGCGCTTTTGATGGTGGCAGTTTGTCCTGGGTGGACGCGCGCGATGTCGTCTTCGTACACTTCGGCGGCCACGTACATCCGGTCGGTCCGGCCCAACTCGAGGATGCCCTGCGGTCCCACCTGTTCGCCCTCGTGCGCGTGGACTTTGAGTACACGACCGGGAACAGGCGATCGTACCAGCATTAATTCAAGATTGGCACGGGCATGGTTCATGGCGGCAATTGACGACTTCAACTCCGCCACGGCAACCTCGATGTCCTGGGGCCGCACCTCGGCCATGCTGGCCATCTTCTCCTTCTCCATCTCCAACATGAATCTGGTGCGGTCCAGCAGCAGCCGTTTCTCATCCAGCTCGGAAGCGGAAACATCTTCCGTCTGGCGAAGCTTTTCGTACCGCTGGTAATCCGCCTGCGTGGTTTTATACTCCGACTCCCAGCGCGCAATCTCCTGGCGTTGAGCCTCGAGGTCCGCGGGCTTCGCACCTGCCTTAACTTGGGCAAGCTGCTGCCGGGCCACGTCGACTCGGGCGGCGCTGTCCTGATACGCAGCTTCCAGCGGACCTCGCCCGTCCAGCACCGCCAGTGCCTCTCCACGTTTAACCCAGTCACCTTCTTTGACTTTCAACTCCCTGATGAGGGACGGGCCACCGTCGAAATAAGGAACAGCCACCTTAATTACTCCGGCTTCCGGCTCGATCACTCCTCGACAACCCACCGAAGCCGGCGGGGGAGGAGGTGCGGCCGGCAAGACCGCCTGCGAACGTTTCACAAGGAAGGGAACGGAGGCTACGATGACCAAAACTACTGCGCTGGCGGCGAGGAGCAACCTCCTCTTCGATGCGCGCAGAGGTCTGCGCGCTCGCGCCGGAGCAACGCCATCCGGGCTCGAGGAATTTTCCTTTGAATTGAAAGTCGGAACAGCCCCCTGCATCATAGTGTATTCTACCATATGCAGGGCGCTGCCGAGTAATCAAAGACTTCCAAGAATCCAAATTGAGGGGTACAAACGAAATGTCTCGCATGATCGTGATGTGCATTTTCTTGACTTCGCTTGTGTTGGAGTGCTGGGCCGGGGACGTGGAGCCACCGTCTGGTCACGTACTTCGAATCAGCCTGAAACAGGCCGTGACAATCGCCTTGGCGCCGGACGGAAGCACACGCTTGAAGCTGGCCGAGGAAGAGGTGGAGCGAACACGGGCGCAAGCTGCGCAATCACGGGCTTCCCTGTTGCCGAATCTCGACGCGTCATACCTTCAGCGGCATTATTCGACCAACTTGGGAATCCTTGGCCTGCCGGTGGGCGTGACCCTGGTCCCCGGCTTCAGCTTGCCGGAACTCGTGGGCCCCCTCCAGGAAATCGACGCTCGCGCCGCCGTCACGGAGAATGTACTGGATGTCAGCATGATCCGGCGCTTTCAGGCCGCGCGGGTGGGGGTCAGCGCCGCCCGGGCGGAGGGGGAGAGTACCAGTGACCAAGTCGCGGCCCAAGTGGCCAGGTTTTATCTCGAAGCTCTAAGGGCCGAGGCCGCGGTGAAAACGGCTCAGGCCAATGTAACCCTGGCGGAAGCCTTGCTGAAGGATGCCCGCGATCGACAGGCGACAGGGACCGGAATCGCTATCGGAACCACTCGGGCTCAACTGCAACTTGCCACCCAGCAGCAGCAATTGCTCGTGCAGGAGAATGCCAGGGATCGTGCCCACTTGAAGTTGTTGAGAGCCATGGGGCTAAACCTGGAGTATGCTGTCGAACTGACCGACGAACTCAGCGCTGCCCCCGTGGAAACGCCGACGTTGGAGCAGGCGATAACAGAGGCCTTGCAGTCCCGTTCCGATTACCACGAGCTGGAGCTTCGACAAGAACGCGCCCGGCTGAACTACCGCGCGGTGACCCTGGAGCAGTTGCCCTCGCTTCAAGGATTTGCGGATTACGGCTCCCTTGGCTCGGGGCTGACCCACAACCTGCCAACGTACTCCTACGGATTCCAGGTGCGCCTTCCTGTGTTCGATGGAAGGGAGCGAGCGGCGCGCCGGGCTGTCGCCCGGGTTTCGCTGCGGGAGGAGCAAATTAACATCGCGGATCTGCGCCAGCAGATTGAGTTGGATGTTCGCACGGCTTTCCAGTCACTCCAGTCCGGCGTGCTCCAGATGAAGGTCGCCCAGGAAGGGCTGGCGCTGGCCGAGGACGAGCTGGCACATGCCCGGCGTCGGTACCTGGCCGAGGTGGGGCGGGATCTGGAGGTCGCCGACGCGCAGGACCGGCTGGCGCGCGCCCGTGACAACCAGACTGAGGCGCTGTTCAACTACGGCCTTGCGCGCATCGATCTCTACGCGGCCATGGGGACGATCCGAAGGATGCTTCAGTGATTTGATCAGGAGGATACACACCATGCTTCCAGGTCTGTTCTTATTCATAGCGCTAAGCGCGCCGCAGCTTCAGAATCCGGGCTTTGAAGCTTCCAACTTGCTTGCCGGCTGGGAGGTGAACACACCCGCCCGGGAAAGCAAGGGAGTGCAAGTCCGTGGGGATTCGGCGGAAAAGAGAGAGGGAAGGCGATCTCTGCTTATCGACGCCCGCGAAGCGGCAAGTTATTCGCTGAATCAGTGGATCGTTCTTCCGGCCGGGACGCTTTGGCGCGCCCGAATCTGGGTCAAGACGGAGAGTTTGGTCCCGCGCTCGCCTGATGGTCGCGGCGGCGCAGGTGGGCAGATTCTGATTGATTCGCGCGAAGGTGTTCTGGGCAGAAGCAGTCCGAGGTCCGGCACCTCGCCCTGGGGGGAAGAGGAGGTTGTCTTCGAGGCCCCCACTCCGGAGGACGTAGATATCGTTCTGGTCGGGCTCGAAAAGAGCGCGGGCAAAGTGTGGTTCGACGGCCTTCGCCTGGAACCCATTCCCTGGCCCGTCGAGAAGGACGTTCGCATTTTCAATCAGAAGGTCAGCAAGCTGCCGATTGACCTCAAGCAGTGCGGCCAGTTCATCGAGCCCCTGTGCCGCCTTCTCCCTTCCATGCTTGCTCAGCAGGTCGAGTCCACCAGCTTCGAACAGGAAGCAGACTGGTGGCCCAGCTACAAGAGGGAAATCGACAAGCCCTACCGGCCTTGGTATCCCGACGGAGCCGTGCACGTCGCCAAGTATTCACTGGATACCGAGAATCCCTTCAACGGCAAACGCTCGCAGAAGATCGAACTTCCCGTCGAGCGGGCGCGGGCGGGGATTTCGCAAGATGGCTTCTATCTAAGAAAAGGGATGGGTTACCGGCTTCGGCTGCACATTCGAGGTCGCGGGAACGTGCCGGTGTGGGCATCTCTATTGGGCGATGGCGCTCGGGTGGCTGGCCCTGCTTTGCTGGGTCGGGCCGGAGAGAACTGGCAGGGTGTGGAAGCCATGCTACGGGCAACACGCGACGTCCAGAACGCAACTCTGAACATCGAGTTTGAAGGCCCGGGGACCTTGTGGCTTGACCGAATCTACTTGATCGAAGAGGACGCGGTGCTGGGAATCTGGCGGCCTGACGTCGTCGCTGCGCTTAAGGCGATGACGCCGGGGGTGATCCGCTTTGGCGGAAGTTCGCTGGAAGTTTTTGAATGGGATAAGTGCATCGGTTCCTGGGACACGCGTGTGCCGTACACGACCATGCCGTGGCGTGGCCTCGAGCCGAATTTTGTTGGGGTCGAGGAATTCGTTCAGTTGTGTCAATACGTTGGCGCGGAGCCCTTGGTCTGCGTGCGCTGGACGGGTAAGGCCCCGGCGGATGCCGCGGCCGAAGTCGAATACTTCAATGGCGGACCCCAAACGCGTTGGGGGAAGGTGCGGGCGCAAAACGGCCATCCAGCGGCCTACGGGGTGAAGTACTGGCAGATCGGGAATGAAATCGGTGGGCCAAAGTACGACGCCTCCGTGCGCGCCTTCGCGGAGGCCATGCGTAAAGTCGACCCCACCCTCAAGGTGCTCTCATCCTTTCCTTCGGCCGACACGCTGCGCGAGGGTGGCGGCTATCTCGACTATCTCTGCCCCCATCACTACGAATGCGGGGACCTGGCTGGGAAGGACGAGGATTTCAAATTCCTTCAGGATCAGATTGCGCGCTACGGCGCGGGGAAGAGCGTCCGAGTGGCGGTTACGGAATGGAACACGACGGGAGGACAGATGGGGCTCACGCGGGGAATGCTTCAGACTCTGGGGAACGCCCTGAGCTGTTCGCGGTACCAGAACCTGCTGCACCGTTACGCAGACTTGGCTGAGATTGCCATCCGGTCTAACCTTGTGGATAGCTTTGGCTCGGGGGTCATACTTCCCGGCCCCGGCTGGCTCTATCTCGCGCCGACCTATTACTCGCAGAAACTCTATACCCGGGCGGCAGGCTCCTACCCGTTGCGAGTCGAGCGCACCACCTCGCTTCCGTGGTATCTCCAGGAGCCGGATCTGAGTGTAACCCTGAGTGAAGATGGCAAGACGCTGCGCATCTACGGCGTCAATTCAACCGCAGAGGCAAGGCAACTGAGATTTCATCTCGTGGATTTCCCCGCCTCGGTGAAAGGCGGCACGGTTTACATCCTGAGAGACCGCGAAGGCGCCGGCACTCCCGAAGTCATGAATAGCCGAGACGACCCTGGCAGGATTACCCCAGTCGCCAGCCCCGTATCTGCCGGCGGGAAGGACTTTGATTATGCCTTCGCGCCTTTCACCGTGACGCTGCTCGAGCTTGAACTCGGCGGCTGAGGCTGCGCTTGTCAGCGAGTGGCAGACCGGCCACTGAGTGCCCTACCCGACGCTGACTCCCAGACGTTACATTGACTGCCAGACTGGCCACTGCGAAACGCCTGTCATTCTGAGCCCCGACTTGTCGGGGCGAAGAATCTCCGCAGTTGTTTAGGGATTTGCCCCTTTTGCCAGGTCGTTCGGATAGATCACATGAATTCCCGGATAACGAGTGAAGTCCGGGTCGTTGAAGGTAAGGACATGCGTGATTCCATAGACGTTCATGGCAGCAACGATGTGTGCGTCGTGCACCTGGACACCTGACACGGAGTGGGCCACGACGAGCCGACGCCATTCGGGGTAGATAGCGGGGACATCGGGGAGAAGCGTCAAAAGACCTTCGAGCCGCGAGGCTTCTCGGTCGGCCTCGGCAGGAGTCAGACCCAATCCATTTCGGTCCAATGGTCGCGTGCATACGCCCCAGAACTCGATGATATTCTGTGGCGTCACGCAGACGCGATCGCCGGAGTTGACAAGGCTCGCCAACCCAATTGTGGCCTCCGAGTGCATGGCGTGCGTTTGGTCGAGACTGCGAAGCAAAACGTTGGTATCGACGAGACAGTCCATGAATCAATCCCTTCGATACATGCCCTCCCGGCTGATTGCGTCGTCGGAAAGAGGCGTAGTGCGGCGGTAGGGAAAACTCGCCAGCCACTCCTTGAAAGCTTTTGCCCTCTCAGCGGGGGTCATAGCAGATTCAACAGGCTTCGCAGGGATGTGCTGCTCCAGGATGCGCTGCACATACTGGCTCAGTGGGAGTCCATCCTTCTCTGCACGAGTCTTCAACTCGGCCTCGATCTCGGCCTTGAGCTCGATTTGTATGCTCATGTCATCACCCCGGCTTGTTCTACCTTGGTCTCCTCCCCAAGCGCCTTGGACTCGAATGTCATTATACCCCTTCTATCAAGTCAAAGTCGTCGATTTCGACATCGCCAGGCTGCACGAGTCCGCCACCCCCGCCTTGTTTTGTGAAAAGTCAGTTACAATCCAATATGACATGGAGCGAGAGAAGTTCGAGGCACTCGTTGCGCAAGCCCTGCACGGCCTGCCCAAGGCGTTTCGCGAGAAGCTCACTAACGTAGCGATCATCGTCGAAGATTTGCCACCGAAGGAAGCGGAGAGCGAAGGATTGCTGCTGGGGCTGTTTCACGGCATCCCTCGCACGGAGAAGAGCGTCTTTTACTCGAGCCCGCCGGACCGGATTTTTCTTTACCAGAGAAACATCGAGGCCGTCTGCGCCAGCGACGCGGAAGTGCGCCGGCAGATCCGCGCCACCCTGCTCCACGAAGTGGGACACTACTTTGGGCTCAGTGAGGACGAATTGCGCGGGGTGTGAAGAGCAGGTGTCAGGGGCCAGGTGTCAGGTGCCCGCCGCAGCCGCCATTACCTCGAGCGGCGAAGCCGTGCCTGTACCTTTCTTCATGACGGTAATCGACGCCACAAGGTTGCCGAAGCTCGCTGCGGCGACGGGATCGCCCGTTAGCGCCATGGTGAGGGCAGTGCCCGCAGCAAAGCTATCCCCGGCGCCACAAATGTCCACGGGTTTCTCAACTGCCCGGGCTTTGGCCCACGTTTCTTTGCCTTCCTCGATCACTAGGGCGCCCTGGGGTCCGTGCGTAACCATCACCGCCCTGGCTCGAAGGTGTTCGCGCAGCCGCCTGAAATCGACATGCCCGAAGAGTTGCCGGCAGGCCGCTTCCGCCTCCGCACGATTCGGCTTGACCATCACTCCTCGAAACAGGTGTACGCGTTTTCGAGAATCCACCAGAAACACCTTGCCTCCATGCCTTCCCGCAAGCTCGATCATCGAGGCACGGACCGCGGGAGTAACCACTCCGCCGGCAGCCGTTTCGGCTTGGTCGGACACAAGAATCACATCAAAACCCTCGATCGCAGAAACAAGGTTATCAATCACTTGCTTTTCCGCCTCCAGGGGAAGCGGTTGGGTGGAGATGAAATCCACACGCGGTTGGTCCTCAGTGCCGGTTTGACCGTTTAAGAGCTTGGTGTAAGTGAAGGTCTGCCACTTGGGGATTTCCACCATCAGGCTAGTGGTGATTCCACGCTCGTTCAACGCCCGGACCAGCTCAAATCCAAAGCCATCGTCGCCACGGATTCCCAGGACGGCTACTGTCCCAGCACCCAAGGCGGCCAGATTATTAGCCACTGTACCGCCCCCGCCCGGAGTGACCTCGGTAGAGACAATACCCAGACGGGGGATCCCGGTTTCACGGGATGGCTCCGAGGTGGCGGGGTCGTAAGTGCACCAGCGATCCAGGCAGATGTCTCCCACCACCAGCGCCTTGAGTTTCTTGAAGCCTTCCAGAATCTCCGCCGAAGTCATCGTGTGAGCTCCAGGAGGGCGCGCCGCAGTGCAGGCACGGTCGCCCGATGGTCACCGCAAAAGTAAAAGCTCTCTCCCCCATCGGCCACGGTCCTGACTAGAATCGTCTTGTGGGGTCGGAAATAGTATCCCGGATCGGTTTTCGGCAATTCATGGTGGATGTCACCCTGAATTGGGACGAGGTCAAAGACCGCGGTGGTGAAGTCCTTGATCGCGCGCCCTTGCTGGCGAGCCACGTTACGAGCCATGGCAAGGGCCTTCAGGTAGACCTCCGGGCTCATGATGGCGGAACCAAAATCGAACATGATCCCACCTTCCAGGTTTTCGACTGACTTTGCGAAGATCAGGAAGTCACGGTAGCTGGCTGCGCCGAGGGCCCCTCCGTCGCAGTTCGGGTGCTCATGGATAATGTCATATCCAATGCCCACATGCACCGTGGCCGGAATGGAAAGCCGGTAAGCGGCAGTAAAGATGCTCACGTTCTTGTGCGGGAAGTCGCTGGCTTCGATTCGCCGCCCCACGTTTTCACCCAGCCCCAGGGAGAGCGCCGCGGCTTCGTTAATCACCTCATTCAACTCCCCCGTCTCGCGCCACAGTCCAAACTCACCGCTTCGAATATACCGGGCCACGCTCTCAGTGGTAGCGCTGGCGCGGGCTAGCTCATAATCATGAATAGCGCCCGCGCCGTTCATCGCGAGATGTGTCAAATAGCCACGTTCCAGCAGGTCGATAATGTAGCGGCTCGCACCCGCTTTGATGACGTGCGCGCCCATCATCAGGATGCGGGCTGCCCCCTTCTCCTTGGCAGCAGCGATCCTCCGGGCCACCTCCCTGAGTTGGGGATGCCGGAAGTCCGGCGCCGGGCCCTCGAGCGGCAGAAGATACTCAAGCGTCATGTCGTGGACACGTTCGCCCAGGGGCTTGAGCAAAAGGCGTGAACGGTCGAAGGTTTCATATTTGGAGTTCATTAAAGAGCTGTTCCCAGCAGAGGAAATTTGGAATGATGAAATCTGCGCCCACCTTGATCAGCCGCTCCCGCTTCCACGGGTTTACGACTCGGCACTCGGGTTCATCCGTGGCCACGCCGACGGCCACGCCCCCGGCGTCTTTGACATTCTTGATCTCAACGTATCCGTCCCCGAATCCAACCAACTCATTTCCACGGCACTCCATGGAAGAAACCATCTTGCGGATGAGGATCTTTTTGGAAAAGCTCTTGTAATCGTCACGGGCGCCGTAAATACGGCCGTCAAAATAGGGGTCAATTTGGAGCAAGCGAGCTTCCTCGAGCGTGTATGTCTCATCCGTCCCACTGGCGCAATAGAGTTTCAGACCACGGGTTCTCAAACTCTCGAGGATGGCGCGTGCGCCGGGGACGAGGTGTTTTTCCGGAGAAACTTCTCCCCGGCGTAGCTCCTCCCTGCGGTACTCGATCTTCCGCATCAGGCGGTCGTGATACATGCGCTTGTATTGGAGGGGCGCCAGCGGCTTGCCGCCCCTCTTTTCCACCTGCTGGGTCAATTCGATCATCTGATAGATGGTCTGTTTGCCTGTGAGACGCGCCACGAAATCGTCCACGAGCGCCCGCAACTCCTCTTCCTTCTCCCCAGTCTTCAGTCCCGCCAGGATTTCGACCATCATGGGGACCATGACGTCCATCCAGCCCGAGCGAATGAGCGAAAGTGTGCCATCAAAATCAAACAGCGCCACCTTAGCATGCGCGGCCGAAACACCTTTACGAACGATTTCCATTGTCGAACCACATTACGCTTGAGAATTATAAATAGTGAATTGTAAATTCTAAATTATATATTCTGCATCGACCAATCTTAGTAGGTCTCAGCATGAGAGCGCAGCAGATTCCCCGTCCTTAATTTGGCCATTTCGCGCTTCATGCGGTTTCATAATTCATCATTTATAATTTATAATCTACTATTGACCATTAACCCCTTCGCACCAGCTCGTGAACAACGTGCGAGCCGATAAAGCCTGCTCCACCGGTAACCAGATGTGTGGCCATGGTTATGAATCCGTACGGAGAACTTCGTTTTGCTTGCAGCCAACAACCGCGCTGTAAGTCTAGCACACTATTTGCTTGTGCTGAGGATTCGGCAGGATGTATAAACTTAGGTTTATTGGGGCAAGTGTCAGGGGGCAGGTGTCAGGGCAGAAAGCAATCCCACGGCCCAGCTTCTGACTCCTGACTTCTGACTTCCGTTTCTCAGCATCCAGCTAAAGTTGGAGATGTAAGAATATGAGAATTCTTGTATTGGGTGGAGACGGTTACCTGGGCTGGCCGACGGCCATGTATTTGTCAGCCCGCGGTCACGACGTGGGTGTAATTGACAACTTCGCCAAGCGCCGTTGGGAGGTAGAGCTGAACGTCGAGCCTTTGATGCCCATCCGCACCTTACACGATCGTGTGAAGGCTTGGCGCGACGTCACGGGGAAGAACATCGAGCTTTTCGTGGGCGACCTGCGCAACTACGAGTTGGTGCGACGAGCCTTCGAGGCATTTAAGCCGGAGGCCATTGTGCATTACGGCGAGCAACCTTCCGCGCCCTACTCGATGATCGATCACAGCCGTGCCGTTTTTACCCAGATGAACAACCTGGCGGGCACCCTGAACGTCCTTTGGGCCATGCGCGAACTCTCTCCTGCCGCCCACCTGGTGAAGCTGGGTACGATGGGCGAATACGGCACGCCCAATATCGACATCGAGGAAGGATTCATCGAAATCGAGTACAAGGGCCGCAAGGACGTTCTTCCTTACCCCAAGCAGGCGGGCTCCTTCTATCACCTCACCAAGGTGCACGACAGCCACAACATCCTGTTTGCCTGTCGGGTGTGGAAACTGCGTTCCACCGACCTGAACCAGGGCGTGGTTTATGGCATCGAGACGGATGAAACCGGGCTGGATGAGCGCTTGGCCACCAGTTTCCACTACGATGAAGTGTTCGGCACGGCTCTGAACCGCTTCTGCGTGCAGGCAGTCGCCGGAGTTCCGCTTACGGTTTACGGGAGTGGCGGGCAGACGCGCGGTTTTCTCAATATCCGCGATACGCTGCGCTGCGTGGAGCTCTCCCTGCTGAATCCGCCGCAACCCGGTGAATACCGGGTGTTCAACCAATTCACAGAGACTTTCAACGTGCTGGAGCTGGCCCAGATGGTGAAGGCGCAGTCGGAAAAGCTCGGCCTCGAAGTGGAAATTGAACACCTCAAGAACCCTCGAGTGGAGGAGGAGCAGCATTACTACAATCCCAAGCACACCAAGCTGATCGCACTGGGGTTGCAGCCCCGCCTGCTGTCTGACGAGCTGCTGCAAAGCATGTTCAAGCGGGTTCAGGCGCACGCTCACCGTATCAAGCGGGACATCATCCTGCCCCGTGTGACTTGGGAGGGCAGTCGGCAGTAGGCAGTGGGCAGTCGGCAGTGTTTTCCCACCTTCGACCGACTACTTGCCCGCTACTTACCTCTGACCGGCCACGACAGAAGAGTGACGGGTGGCAAGCAGAATTAATAGTAAATGGTGAATGGTGAATAGTAAATTGAGGACGAGTTTCGTTTTCGCGCCGCGCCCAGCGCCTCTGGTTGCTGCGCTTCTCTTAGAATTCACAATTCATGATTTACAATTCACAATTCACTATTCAGAATTACCCCAGCCCCGGTTTTTCAGGGGCTGAAAGCTGAGAGCTGACAGCTGAGTGCTGAAGGCTGCCGACTGATTATGGACCTGTTACTTCTGGGCGCCGGGATGGGAATTGTTGGAGGGATGATTCCTTGCCCGCTCCATTTCATCGCCCTCACACAAGTAGCGCTCAACCGCTGGCTGCGCGCCATCCTGATCCTCGTGGGACCGCCCGTGGTTGTGGATGGCGCCATGCTCATTGTCACGTTCTTCTTTTACCGCTATATTCCCCCCTCCATCGCGCATTATGTGGCCTACTTAGGCGGAGTAGTACTCATCGGGTTTGCAAGTTACTCGCTCAACGCCATGAGGGGTAAGACGCAGGGCGAAATGGCCAACTCCGCCACGCTCACCTATGCCAGCGTCACCGCCGCTACACTTACTGAACTCACCGCCCCCGGCACCTGGATTTACTGGATGACCATCGCCGGCCCCATCCTCGCCGAGGGCCGCCTCCGTGGTTATTGGCATGTTGTGCCTTTCTTCCTGGGTGGCCTCTTGGGCTACTACGGGGCGGCGGTGGTAACCTTGCGGGTGTTGGCTTGGGGCGCCAGCCTCCACAAGCGCTTCCATGAGCGGCTGTTCCTCGCCGCCAATGTCCTGCTCTTCATTCTCGGAATCTCCTATCTGGTTCGGGCTTACTTCGGGCGGTGAGGGAGCAGGTGTCAGGGGCCAGGTGTCAGGTGTCAGGGGCTAGGGGCTAGGGGCTGGGGACTAGGGAAGGGCAGACCACCAACACGCAGCCCCGCTTATCGTGGCCTTCTGCTCACCGCCTACTGCCGACCGCCTACTGCCTACTGCCCACTGTTGTTCCCCAGCCCCCAGCCCCTGCTCTTCTGCCTACTGCCGACCGCTAACTGCCTACTGTTCTTCCCCAGCCCCTGCTCTTCTGCCTACTGCCGACCGCAGACTGCCTACTGCCGACTGTTCTTCCCCAGCCCCTAGTCCCCAGTCCCTAGCCCCCATCGGAAAGGCGTGCAAAAGACGCTGAATTGCGGTAGTATCGGGGCGCTATCCCAGAAACCAAAGGCAAAAGGAGGTTTTAATGGAAGAGACAAAGTCAATTTCCATCGCGAGTCTGATCACCATTCCAGCTTTGATTACCCTGGGCATTACCATCCTGCGTTTGGTAGGTGAGCTTGAACACTGGCCAAAACCATGGTTCAGCACGGCGGCAGGTGGAGGAGCCGCCATCATTGGCATCTCATGGCTACCGATCATCTTTGGTCCCTATTTCGCCTGGAAATTGGCCGGAGCCGGCGAGGGACCTTCGAATGTGGGTAAGGCCGTGGGATTCGCATTCTTGGGGTTGGTGGTATATCTTCTAGGCATGTTCTGGGCTCAATCAACCTTCTCGCACCCTTCGATGCTGACCCTCGTTGCGTTTCTGGTGATGTTGGTTGCAGCGTTTATTCCCGGCATCGGTTGGCGTTCATTGGGAAACACTTTGATCGCATACGCCTTTGCTGCCCGCATTCCGGTCCTGATCGTGATGTTCCTGGCTATGCGCGGAAATGGCGGCCAGGGTTGGGGAACGCACTACGACGCCATAGCGCCCATGTTCGCCAACGCCTCCTTTGCCAGGAAATTCGTTGACGAGGCTCTCCTGCCCCAGATGACCATGTGGATCGGTTGGACGGTTGTATTGGGCGCAATCCTTGGCGTCATCGTTGTGGCCATCGCAGGCCGGGGAAAGCAGGTGGCGCCGGCTGCGGCGTGAGCGCCGAGCATCCCGGACGCTTTATTTGCGGATGAAGTATGGGCGGATCGCGATTGGGTCGGGACAGGTCGCGAGCCCCCTGCGGAAGGTAAAACGTGAGCTTCTCGGCTGCTCTGTTTACAGTGACGGCGATTTTGCGAAAGATGCTAAGCTGCGGTAGGACCTGAACGCTATCACAGAAACCAAAAGCAAAAGGAGGTTCTTATGGAAGAGACAAAGTCAATTTCCATCACGAGTCTGATCACGATCCCAGCTTTGATTACCCTGGGCATTACCATCCTGCGTTTGGTAGGTGAGCTTGAACACTGGCCAAAACCATGGTTCAGCGCGGCGATGGGCGGGGGATTTGCCATAGTTGGCATCTCCTGGCTGCCGATCATCTTCGGTCCCTATTTCGCGTGGAAGCTGGCAGGAGCCGGCGAGAGGCCTTCAAGTATGGGGAAGGCCATAGGATTCGCACTGGGTGGATTGGTGGTACTGGTTCTAGGCGTCGTGTTGGAAGGAGCAACGGCCAGGCACGTCTCGATTCTGACCGTGGTTGCAGCCCTAGTGTTGTTGGTTGCAGCGTTTGTTCCTGGCATCGGTTGGCGTTCATTGGGGAACACTTTGCTCGCTTACGCCTTCGCTGCCCGCATTCCGGTGCTGATCGTGATGTTCCTGGCTATGCGCGCGAATGGCGGCCAGGGTTGGGGAACGCACTACGACGTCGTACCGGATACGTTCGCCCATGCCTCTTTTGCCAGGAAATTCTTCTACGCGGCCATTCTGCCTCAGATGACCTGGTGGATCGGTTGGACGGTTGTGGCGGGATCAATCTTCGGCATCATCGTTGTTGCCATCGCACGCCGGGGAAAGCAAGCGGCGCCCGCTGCGGCGTGAGCGGCGAGCATCTCGGACGCTTTATTTGCGGATAGCGTGGGGGCGGGTCCCGATTGGCTCGAGAGAGGTCGCGAGCCGCCCTTACGGACCGCAGCGGGTGGAATTGTCGGCCGTTCTGCTTAAACAGAAGAGAATTCCACTTTATCTTCCTAACAATCCCACGTAGGCCGCCGCGCCTATCGCGCCGCCCACGAGCGGCCCCACAACCGGCACCCAGGAGTATCCCCAATCTGAGCTGCCCTTGCCCGGTATAGGCAGGAGCGCATGTGCAAGGCGTGGCCCCAGGTCTCGGGCGGGGTTTATGGCGTAGCCGGTCGGAGCACCCAACGAGAGACCAATCCCCCAGACCAGTAGCCCGATGAGCAAGGGCGTGACTCCGCTTTGTGCCGGACCCGCGTTCGCAGAGATCGCGAGTACCCCAAAGACCAGCACGAACGTTCCGATTATTTCGGTGAGGAGGTTTAGAGGGTATCGACGGATGGCGGGGATGGTCGAGAAGACAGCAAGCTTCGAAGCCTGGCTTTCAGTTTCGGGCCAGTGCGCCAAATAGGCCAACCATACAATGACCGCACCTAGAAAGGCGCCGATGAATTGGGCCCCGATGTATCGGGGCACATCGCTCCAGGCAAACTTCCCCACCAGAGCAAGGCCCAGAGTTATGGCAGGATTCAAATGCGCGCCGCTGATGCGGCCCACCGCATAGACCGCAATCAGCACGCCCATCGCCCAGCCCGAAGTGATCACTATCCAGCCTGAGTTCTGCGCCTTTGTCTTATTCAACATCACTCCCGCCACCACTCCGTCTCCCAAAATGATCATCAATGCCGTGCCGACGACTTCACCCACGAATGGATTCATGCGCCTCCTCCAGGATTGGATTCTGATTTGCGAGCAGCGCTGACCCGGATACTCACAAATCGATCGAAACGAGGCTGCTGCCTCTGGCTTAAGAGCCTTCACAAGAAAAGCTCACACCTGAGAATAGACAAAACCTCGTGCCCCGCGAGTGTACCAGACTTCCTCTCCATAGTGGGCAGAGCCCAGTCCCTGGCCTCTGTTTTTCCCTGACACCTGATACGGGTTGTTCGTCATTGATAGAGGAAAGGGCGATCCCCTGTCATTCTGAGCGAAGCGAAGAATCCCGGCATTTTTGCGCGGTGACTGAGCTTTCAAATGCAGGGATTCTTCGCTTCGCTCAGAATGACACATGATGGGGTTATCCTCTACGAATGACGGACATTGCGTATGAAACCTAGCGCCTCAAATCTGTTTCTTGCGGTGGGCCGGCCAGCCGGCTCCTACTTATGGTTGCTCACGCTCTTTCTTCTTTTCCGCTGCTCGTTTCACCTGCGCCATCAAATCTCTGAGTCGCTCCCTCTGCTGCCGTTCACCTTCGTCCTTTGGTTCGGCCTGGGGTCGCGTGACCCGCCAGGTGGTCTGACCGGAGAACGGACCTTCAGGGTAGGCTCCTGGATCAAAGAGGGTGTAGTTTTGGAATGACGTGGGCTCTTCTTGGTAGCAACACGAGACGGCCCTGCGCAGCAAGTCGGGGTCGCCTTCGTCCAGGAGATTAATCATGCGGACTTGTTGCCGAAAGCGCTCGATGTACTCCATTGGCAGGTTGAAGAGATAGGGAGTGAGCGCCTGGGCGCCGATGATGCGCCGGCGTTCGTCCACACCATTTTCGACCAGCTTCAGGAGAGCATCGCCCGTCTGGTGTCCCGGCGACTCCGGTCCGAAGATCACCAGATACCTGATGTTCGGGTTGGCAACGATGTTGCAAATGAGCTTTTCGATGCCGATGTTTTCAGTTTGGATGGTGCCGGAGAGGGCAGCCCCGCTTTCCAGGCCAAGACGGACCAGGTTCGCAATATCCAGCGGAATCTTTTCTTGGTCGTAAATTAGGATGACGGCGACAGCGACGGGCGAGTAGTCATTGCCGCGCAGATAGCGCCCCTCTTCAGGCGGGTAGCTGCAAGCCGGCTCCACCTTCAACATGGCTTCTCCACGTCGCCTTTGGCAAAGGCTTGGAGCCGCGCACGCAGCTCGTCTCGGACGCGGCGGAAGGCGGCCAATCTCTCTTGTTCGGAGCCTTGCGCTGCGGCGGGGTCTTCGATGCTCCAATGAATACGTTTTGTCTTCACCGGAAAGACGGGGCAACTCTCCTTGGCATTATCGCAGACCGTGATCACATAGTCGAAACCCTGCCCTGCAAACTCGTCCACCGATTTGGAGCGGTGACCGGAGATGTCGATCCCTACCTCACGCATCACGCTGATAGCTTCCGGCCGCACCTGGGTTGGTTTCGTGCCGGCACTGAATACCTCGTAGACATTTCCCGCATCATGGCGCAGCAGGCCTTCCGCCATTTGACTCCGAGCCGAATTGCCCGTGCAGAGGATAAGGACTCTCACCCTGATACGTCCGGCTTGCTCGCCCGCACGAAACCGCTCATGAACTTGCCATCGACCAGAGGCGCGATGGCCTCCACATCAATGCCTGCATTCGAAAGCGATTCGCGGGCGTCTTCCACGCGATAAATCCGGGTCGGCTCGATGCCCGCTACCTCAAATCCTGCCTTCATGAGTTTGCCAAGATATTCGTTCTCCTCCAGCGCCCCGGCCATGCAGCCTACCCATAACTCCACACTCCGCCGAATCTCGGCGGGGACTTCCCCGCGCACCACAATGTCGGAGACGGCGAAACGCCCGCCCGGCTTGAGCACGCGAAACGCTTCTCGCAACACCTTGTCCTTATCGGCGGAGAGGTTGATGACACAATTCGAGATGATGACGTCGACGGAATTATCAGGCAGAGGGATACTCTCCATTTCGCCCTTCAGGAACTCCACGTTCTCAATTCCGGCCCGGCGTTGATTTTCGCGTGCCAAGGCCAGCATTTCATCCGTCATGTCCAGACCGTAGGCCTTGCCGCTCGGCCCCACGCGTTTGGCGGACAGCAACACATCAATGCCCCCGCCCGATCCCAGATCGAGCACGGTTTCGCCGGGCTTCAACTCGGCCAGCGCGGTGGGGTTTCCGCACCCCAAGGAGGCGAGGAGAGCTTGCTCGGGAATTTGGCTGGTTTGGCTGCCATCGTAAAGGTTCGAGGTGATGGGGTCGGCGCAACTACCCGATGCCGGGGCCGCGCCGCAGCAGGAACTCCCGCCCTGGAGGACGCGCAGAGCCGCCTGCCCGTACTTCTCTTTCACCACTTCCTTGATATTTTCAGTGCTCATTTGCTCTTCCTTTCTCGGGCTCAATGCCGCACAATAGCGTGGTTCTTGGCCACTTTTTTGTCTTTGATTTGGGTTCGTTTGCACTCAAAAGCCAGTTCGTTTTTGGCCTCAGAAGAAGCTAAGTCCTGTGTTTTCAACACATTCTTAGGTTCGTTCCCACTATTTAGTATCTTTTTTCTGTTTTCTGCGCATTTTGCCCTGCCGCCCCGCCGATCTGCAACCCCCTTCGCGCGCTCGCTGGCAAGCCTTCTCATGCGACCACTCACATAGGCTATCATGTGTCAGTTCCGCTGTCAAGAGGAAAGTGCGGGCGGGAGTCGAATCCCCTTTCCCTCCTTCATCCCCCTTTCATAAAACTTTTGACGCAGTCCGGCCTCCCTTTGAGGCTTGCGCGATCAAAACCAGGTCGCCGGGTTTAACCGCTTTGTTGCGCGTGCAGCACTCCGCATAGAGGAAGTTAAGAAGCTCCTGGAGTGCCTCCGTATGCGCCGTGTACCAAAGAAAGGTTCCCTCGCGCCGCACCTTGACCAGTTCCTCGTTCTTGAGTTTGTCGAGATGATGGGAGAGCGTGGAAGCCGGGATGCCCAGCTCCTCCTGAATATCTCCCACCACCAATCCCTGGGGATGGGCGGTCAGCAGGAGTTGCATGATGCGCAAGCGAGGCTCAGCGCCCATGGCGGCAAACATGTCCGCGTAGCGCATCACCTGCTCGGCATCGTCAGCGGTTCTCATAGTTCGATTATACTGGAAATAGCGAAGGCGTCAAGAGGCCTAAGAGCGGGGCTAGGGACTAGGGGCTGGGGAAGAACAGTAGGCAGTCGGCAGTAGGCAGTCGGCGGCCGGCAGTAGGCAGAAGAGCGGGGACTGGGGGTTGCTAGGGGCTGGGGACTGGAATGGAAAACAGTCCAGCAGGTTGTTCGGTAAACCACATCCAGCGACACGTTATAGAAACGGTGCCGAAATCCCACGAATTGGCCGGGACTTCGTTAAACCGCACTTCCTTCAACCGCGCCCTGTCATCCTGAGCGAAGCGAAGGATCTCGGCAGTTCGCTCTTACCCGGCGGCCCGGAATGACTCCCCTCCTCAGCGGAGGAGGGGGTAGGGGGTGGTGGATGCCAGCGTCGCGGGGCCAGTCAACCACCCCTGGCCCCCCCTTAATAAGGAGGGGAATCATTCTCATGCGCGCTGGTGAGCCGAGACATCATGGAATCTCCGCTCAGGATGGCAGCAGCCCCGCCGGATATGCGGGCCGCCGTCATCCCCATTGGCCGTTTACTGACCAGCAACAAGGCTGAAGTGGCCCACCGCTCGAATGGCGATCTTAACGGTAGCATTGACACGCAGGAAAAGCGTGCTCGGATTCTTGAGGCCCCAACTTACATAGGGGATGCTGAGGCTCACACCGGGATGTCGTTTTCGGACCAACCCTCTCCCCAGGGGAGAGGGTGGCCCGCTGCCGGCGCTTCCACCAGCCGGAGCGGGTCGGGTGAGGGGTTGGTTGGCAGACGCTAAGACCACGTACCGATGGGCATCGATGGAACAAGGTAGCGCGGCGTTATCCCGCTTCGAGCGGCACTGCACCGCGGCCTTTAATCGCGTACATTAGTAAACATGTGGACGTCTGTCGTGTTTAGAACCGCGGAGTAGTGCGCTGCGCGCACAACTCCGCCCTCCCCGCTCCGCTACTCCGCTCAGCCGAGGTCCAAACTGATCCATGCGACGGTACCTTCCCAGATGCGGACTTGAACGAAGCCGCCCGTGCGGCGGACGCTGCGCGTGCGTGTTGCCCACAGGACTCCCCTAATCAAGCTATTGTCGGGTCATAAGGAGGTTCCCTATGACCCGTTTACGCAAAATGATG
>Ga0326728_10005930_pt1 | contig 33578 bp, 23 predicted proteins | sample MB3enrmetagenome_FD_207602 | JGI IMG/M metagenome (GOLD analysis project Ga0326728, IMG submission 207602) | Lab enriched peat soil microbial communities from McLean, Ithaca, NY, United States - MB31MN | ecosystem: Environmental > Terrestrial > Soil > Wetlands > Peat | place: USA: New York... | reverse complement strand
AGAGGTAGCTGAAAAGTTCGCCACGATCGTAATAGATCCCCGCACCACTGCGGACCACGATCTTGTCGTGAAAACTCTTGGGAGTCCAGGCTAAACCCAATCGGGGCGCAATGCCCCATTGCCGACCTGTAAGCGTGGTATCACTTACCCCTTTGGTTCCATACTGCGAGTTATTTCCCGCGATGATGAAACCATTCGAGGTTATGGTGTCGGTTGCCGCATCATAGGAATACCGGCTGGGGTCAAAGTTATAGATCCGGCCGTATTTCTCCGTCAGGCCAGCGTCCCAATCGAAGCGCAGGCCGCCGGTCAGGCTGAGGTTGGGGCGAATCTGGAATTTGTCTTGAATATACTCGCCGGTTTGATTGGCACGGTAGTAACGGCTGGCGTTGCCCAGAAGGAAAGCTGTGGTCTGGAAAATGAAGTTGGGGGTTAGAATTCCTTGCACAAACTGCGAAAAGTCCGGTGAGGCAACGATGCCATTCCCGGTCCGATTATCGAGCGCCGCGAGTTGGGTATAGGAATAGCTACCTCCGAAATTCACCGTGTGCCGGCCCCGGTTCCAAGTGGCATTGAGAGAAGGCATAAAGCGGTTCTGGGTAACTCCCGTGAAGGCCCCCTGGGAAGCGGACCCTTGGCCGATATTCAAACTTGCATCACCGAGTGGCACAGAGTTGACGTTGTAGGGAGAGTAAATCCCTAAAATATCGACAATGCTCATCCCGGGAAAACGGTTAGAGCCGAAGGTGTTGATACCCATCTGTTGCGGCGTAAAAGGCTGGGTGACGGAACTGTAGATATTTTCCCTCGCGTACCCAAAGGTCTCGATGACGCTGAAATTGGGCCGCGGCGTTTGAATGTTGGAGAGTGAAATCACCTGACTGCCGGCAGCCAAAGTCTGGGAGAACCCGGCAACCATCGAGTAGGCGTAGGGAGCAAGAGTCGGATCGTCCTGGAAATAGTATTTCACGGAGATAATATCGGAGGGGGACCGGTTCCAATCGAGGTTAGTCACCAACTGGTGCGCGGAAAAGACCGCCGTCCCCGGCACGTAAGCATTACCCGGTATGATAAGCGTGGGGACGTGTCCATCATCATTGGGGATCATATACTGGCCGTTGGGCAGTTTGAATTGGAACATCGCCAGCGCCACGGGATCAATTTGGGCCGCCGTTATCGTCGGATTACCGTAGGGAATGTTGAAATTCACGTTGGCAATGTTTGCCAAGGCCGCCGCCGAACGGTCGTTCGTAAGTCCGAAGGGAACGGTCAGCCGCGAAATGCCGATTTCCCCGTCGCCGTCGTGAAGTTCCTGGTAGCCGACATAGGCAAAGAGCTTGTCTTTGATCAGGGCTCCGCCCAGCGTGCCACCCAGAACCTCGCGATGGAGCGCCGGTACCTTCTGATCTTGCGGTACGGTCGGGTCGGCGTTAAAGAAAAAGGGGGCCGCGTTGAGCCAGTCCGTCGCATGATGCATGTAAAGGCCGCCGTGCATTTTATTGGTGCCGGAGGCCGTGCTCATGTCGATGTGCGCACCGCTGGTCGATCCCTGCTGCGCGTCGTACATCGAGGTATTCACGCGAACTTCCTCGATGGTTTCCGGAGCGGGTGTGGGCAGCGCCTGACCAATGGCCAGATAGGGCGATGCGGTGGTCTGAATCACGCCGATGCCCGTGCTGGAAACCAAGGCGACGCCCGTGTTATTGACAATCCGGGAGGAAGCCACTTGGCTGGTGCTCTTACCATTGAAAATGTTGCTGGCGTCCACTCCATTTAACAAAAAACTGTTGCTGGTGTCGCGCTGGCCGTTGGCCCAGATCGGCTGGTTGCCCAGGCCGGCGTTGGCGCCGCTGCCGCTGGGAAGTTCCGCGTTAACGCCGGGAGAAAGGATGGCGAGCCCCGTGAAGCTGCCCGTGGGCAGGGGGATGGAATCGATTTGGGATTTTTCCAGGACGTAGCCGTTGGTGGTATCGACGGCATTCATCAGCGGCGCTTTATCCTCCACCGTGACCGTCGTGCTCACCTGCCCGACTTTCAGCGACGCGTTCACCGTGGCGGTGCGATTGGCCTGCACCAGAATTGATGGAATAGTGTCGGTAAGAAATCCAGTATGAGTGAAGGTAAGCGTGTAGGCGCCGATGGGCAGGTCCACGATTTCATATTCGCCCTCCGCGTTCGTTTTCCTCGAGCGCGTCAGGCGAGTTTCGTCACCGACAACCGTCACCACCGTATCCGGCACCACGGCGCCGCTGGCGTCGGATACCGTGCCCCTGATCCCGCCCAAGGTTTGCTGGGCTAGCGCACAGGGTGTGGAAGCGAAAAACATCAGAGCAGCTAACACAAGGAAGAATAAGGGTAGTCCGATCATTCCCAACACTTGGTTTTTTCCGCGCGGTATGGTCATCTGCTGTCCTCCCAAGTTGGTATGGTTATGCGAGGGTCTAGCTTTTTTCCCGGCTTCAAGTTGGCATCGCTGGAGAGCAGGAGAAGATAATCCAATCCCGTACGAAAGACCAGCGCAATGTTTTGATGGGTAGAATTAAATATTTCTATTGGTCCTTTCAACCCGACTGGATGCCTGCGCGATTACGGGCTTGGGCCCTATCTCCTTATGCTTCAATGAGGTCGACGTTATCTTCCGCCCCCCGGATTTTCCTTTGTTTTCACCGGCAGCTTTGGGTTATACGTTCATTTTGTCCAAGGAATGAATCATGATGCGGCGCAACCACGGCAGGAAGCCGCCTTCCGCATGTTCACCGTTCTCGGCATCGCATTGCAGTTAGTCGCGCAACCCGATACGGAGGGACAGCCTTAGCCTGTGGCGTTTGTCCGCTGCGCCTTGCGTTCACTCAGCAAAAACCACAACAATCCCGCCGCCAAATACGCCAGGTAAATGTAAGGCAACTTTCCGTAGTTCCCTTCGGGCACAGGATAAAGATTGCCCACCAGCGCCAACAGCATGGCAGCACAAGCCAACGCGGGGACAATCACGGCGCTGGGTTGGAAGACTCCGTGCTGGCGTAAGTAGCGCGGCAGGGCGACGCAGACCAACGCATAAGCCACGATGAACCCATACGTGGCCAGCGAACCGAGCCAGCCGTACACATCCAATCCACTTGCTCCGCGTGCCGCGAGCACAACCACGGGAAGCAGGGCGGCGAGGCCCGTGACCATGACCGCGTGGCTGGGGGTTTCATTGCGAACGTGGGTCGCTCGCAGCGACGGGTGGGCAAGGCCGTGGTGCGCCATCAACAACAGCACGCGCGCCGCGGCGGTAATGCAGGCCAGCGTTCCAGCGAACAGACTCACCAACGCTCCCACGTCAATCAGCAATCCAAACACCGGCACTCCGCTCAGGTCAGCCAAAACATGCATGGGGGCGGGATTCGTCCCCAGATCTTGCCCGACGGTGTGGAAGCCCAACACTTCGGCGTAGGCACAAGCCGTGAAGAAGGCTCCCCCCAGGATGGCGCTCAGGAGCACGGCGCGCGGAATCGTGCGCAAGGGATTGCGCGCCTCGGAGCCCATCGTGGTTGCGCTTTCGAAGCCACAGAAGCTAAAAAGCGCCATCACCAAGCCCAGACGCAAACCGCTGCCGGTCGAGCCGCGCAGGCGCAATTGATCCCAGTCCCAGTGCATTCCGTGGCGCCACAGGAGGAGTCCCACCAGCGTAACGATGACCAGCACGGACGAAGCTTCCACCCACAGCATCAGCCGGGCGGAGATTTGCACGTCGCGATAGGCGATCCAGACGGAAACGCCGGTGACGATGGTGGCCTGAAGCACCGCCGAGGCTGCACGCCCGGCGCCGTGCTGAAGCAGCAGGATGGCGTAATGATAAAAGCCGCCGATCACGCTGGAACCCGTGGCGACGTAAGCCAGCAACAGGCTCCAGGCAACGGTGGCCGCGAGCCAGGGCGGAAGCGTCATAGCGGCGTAGGTATATAGCGATCCGGGCGAGGCCGAGCAGCGCGCGTACTGTCCAATGCACCAAGCCACCAGCAGGACGGCGGCCATGGCGAGCACGTAAGCAAGCCACGTGGAATTTCCCGCCAAGGCGCAAACCAGTGGAATGGTGGCCGCCGGCGTGGTGGTAGGCGCCATGGTGGAGACGGATTGCGCCAGTGTCTCCATGGGCGATAACACCTCTCGCCGCAAGCCATATCCCCTCGCGACTGCATCGCGCGGCTCGGCAGGCGCGGTGGGAAGCGGGTTCTTCGCGGAATCAGATTCTGACGGAGTGTGCATGGCGTACGATACGGGAAGCGCCGGCAAAATTGCAAGCGCCATACTTGAATCCGACCTCCTCGATCGACCGTAATCCAGGTTGGGCGCTCATTGGGATTGAATCTACGCTCGTGTTAGCATCTATGGGTGCGACCCTATCCAGCGCCATCCCCCGCAGGACTCACGCCAACCAAGCGCTGGCTATCTCTCCTTGAAGTGGTGCTCGGCGCATTTATCGTCATTGGCCATAATGTCTTTCACGTCGTGCCGAACGAAGTGCCGATCCTCTTTGTGCTCTTCTGGATTTCACTGCGGCTTCGCGACGGCGGATGGAGTGTGGCGGGACTCACATGGCCGAAGTCGTGGTGGAAGACGGTGCTGATGGCCATCGTTGCGGCTGCCGTCCTGCTACTCGGCAGTCAGTTTGTAATTGAGCCATTGGCCAGCCACCTTTGGCATAGGCCGGAGCAGGTATCCTCGTTATTAAAGGTGCCCGCTCACGACTGGAAGTTCGCTCTGCGCAATTTGGCCATTGCTTGGGTTTTTGCCGGGCTCGGCGAGGAATTGGGCTACCGCGGATACCTTCTCACGCGTGCCGCGGACCTGGGAAACCGCTCGAAGATCGCCTACGTAGTCGCGATGCTATACGTCGCATTGCTCTTCGGCTTCGGGCACTTTTATAAAGGTCCCGAGGGCGTTATGGACTCCACCTACTCCGGTCTGGTACTCGGTGGCGTCTACCTTCTCTCCGGCCGCAACCTGTGGGCTGCGATCCTCGCGCACGGAATAACCGATACAATTGTCGTCCTGGCTATATTTATGGGTTGGGCGACGTAGAGATCAAACTGACCCACTACCGTCCCCGCCTTCCCGTTGACGAAAACGCTCTCCCCGCCTATAGTGGCCTTCATCCTATTCAGGGAGAAACGCCTTCTGCTTCAGCGTATCTTTCACCTCGAGGATAACCACACCACGGTTCGCCGCGAATTGCTGGCGGGCCTGACCACCTTCACGACCATGGCCTATGTGGTCGTCGTGAACCCACGAATCCTTTCCGAAGCCGGCATGCCCGTAGAAGGGGTTCTGTTTGCCACGTGCATTTCCGCTGCGCTCGCCACACTCATCATGGGACTGTTGGCCAACTATCCCATCGCGTTGGCGCCTGGCATGTCGCTGAATGCCTACTTCACCTACTCCATTGTCATCGGGCGAGGAGTTCCCTGGCAGACGGCGCTCGGCGTAGTCTTCATCTCCGGCATGCTCTTCCTTTTACTCACCCTCACCAACGTCCGTGAGATGATTGTGAATGGCATTCCCGACTGCCTCAAGCATGGCACGGCTGCGGGCATAGGCCTTTTCATTGCGTTCATCGGTTTCCGCAACGCCAAAATCATCGTCGCCCATCCCGCCACCTTTGTGGCCTTCGGCCGCGCTTCCGATCCGCAAGTCATCCTGGCCGCGGCGGGCCTGCTGGTGATCGCCAGCCTCATGGCCCGGCGCGTCAGCAGTGCCATCCTTCTCGGCATCGCCGCCACGGCTTTGGCGGGGATCCCTGCCGGCCTCACCCATTGGCCCGCGCATCTCTTTTCTCTCCCCCATCCCGGCGGCACATTCCTGAAACTCGACCTGCGCGCGGCGGCCAAGTTTGGCCTCGGCGACCTGATCTTCATTTTCTTCTTCGTCGATCTGTTTGACAATGTGGGGACTCTTATCGGCGTGTGCGAGGAAGGCGGCTTTATGCGCGACGGCAAACTTCCACGCGCCAGCCGCGCTTTGTTGGCCGATGCCCTCGGCACGATTATGGGATCATTGACGGGCACCTCCACCGTCACCAGCTACATTGAGAGCGCCGCGGGCGTTGCTGCGGGCGCCCGCACGGGCCTCGGCAATCTCGTGATCGCCGGGTTTTTCTTCGCCGCCATGTTTTGCGCTCCTGTGATCGCCGCCATCCCCTCTTTTGCCACCGCCCCCGCCCTCATTATTGTGGGCTCCCTGATGTGCGGCGCCGTGGCCAGAGTACGCTGGGACGACTTCACCGACGCCTTCCCTGCCTTCCTGACCCTGGTCGCCACTCCGCTTACCTTCAGCATTGCCACCGGTCTCAGCCTCGGCATGATCTCCTTCACTTTCCTAAAGCTCGCCACCGGAAAATGGCGCGAGATTAGCCCCCTGATCTGGGTCCTCACCGCACTCTTCCTCCTTCGCTACGCCTTCCTCGGCCTGCATTAATTCCCTGAGATCGATGTCACCGCCGAGGCGTGGAGGCGCTGACCCTAAAGCAAATTCAATAGGCAAAGGTCAAAATGCAAAAGGCAAAAGTAAGGACCGGCCTCTGCTTGCGGCTTCTCTTGTCGGGGTCGGGAAGCCTGCATGGGTAAGCACGCTGGAAGAAATGTGGCGCAAGGCTCGTTTGCCAGCCTTGCGGCTTTTCCACCGCGCCGTGATTTGGGCGGCGCGGCCCATGAGGATTCGGATTATCAAGTTTTTGGCGTGGCAAGAACCCGCACCGCTGGAAAAGCCGCAGAGCCTGCCCTGAGCATCGCGAAGGGGCCGGAGGGCGGGCCCTGCGCTACGTCGCGGGTACCAATCTCGTCGGACAAGAAACACGGTCCGGCGTCCGAGGTCCGAAGGACATAATTGCAAACTCAAGATCGAAACTCGAAAATCTCATATCGAAAAGCGCAACTCCAGAAGCTAAAATCAAAGGTGGGAAATTGAGAGTCGCCAATCACCCACCACCTGTCACAAATCACCGATGGCAAATCACCAATCGTCAATCGAAAATCGACAATTCCCCAATGGGCTGATTCTTACGCTTGTCCCCCTTCGGCGTCGGTTATAATACTCATCTTCAGATTACCAGCCTAAAGAGGAGCGTCTAACGTGCGAATTCGAAAGGCGGTCATCACAGCGGCGGGAGGGAATCAGCGGGCGCTTCCACTCCAGACTCTCATCCACGACGGAGCAGAGAAATCCGTTCTGAGCATCCTGATCGAACAGGCCCTCACCGCGAATGTTGGCGAAATCTGCGTCATAGTCTGGCCCGGCGACGAGGCCCGTTACGCGCAAGCCGCCGGCAACCTCGGCGGCGCGGTGCGATTCATCCCCCAGCAGCACCCGCCGCGGGGATACGGCCACGCCATTTACTGTGCACGCGAATTTGTGGGTCAGGAACCGTTCCTGCACATGGTGGGAGATCACCTGTACGTGAGTGAAGCGAAACCCGGCGTCCAGCGCCTCGTGGAGTTAGCGGAAACTGAATCGTGCTCCGCCTCCGGAGTCCAGCCCACCCGCGAAAGCCTGCTTCCCAGGTTTGGCGCGGTGGCGGGACGCCGCATGTCCGGCCGGCCCGGCGTTTATCGCGTGGAGATGGTCATCGAAAAACCTACGCCCACGGAAGCCGAGCAGCGCCTGACAGTGCCGGGAATCCGGGCGGGATACTACCTCTGTTTCTTTGGCATTCACGTTTTCACTCCCACGGTGATGGAGCTCCTGGGGCGAAGGCTCGAGAGTGAGCCCAGCCGCGCCGTTACGCTTTCCGCGGCTCTCGCCGAGCTCGCCCGGCAGGAGCAGTATCTGGCGATGGAAGACACGGGACGGCGTTACGATCTCGGCGCTCGCTACGGGTTGCTCACCGCGCAATTGGCCCTGGCGCTGAACGGCCGCGACCGCGTCGAGGTACTTACGCACTTGCTGGAACTCCTGGCGGAGCGTGAGCTCGCCACTCCGTCTGTGGGGGGCGAGCCGCATGGGCGTTAAAACCCAGCACGATCGATGAGAGCGCCAGCCCGCAAAGCGAGCGCGGTTTTATGGCTCATGGGGAATTCACGAGAGACAGAAGACATGGTCGTATGAGCCCGCGATGCGGGCGACATCATATTGGCGTAGCCGTGGGGAAATGACGATACAAATTGATTTATAAAAAGAGCCCCGTTAGCATCAGACCCTGTTTGAAGGAGACTTCCCACAACGGTATCCCCGATACCGCCCCCGCCGGGGTTGGCGGTTTTTTTCTTGATACCCTTTTGCCCTCGGCTGCGCCGTGGGCTAAATGATGTCGCGGGCTTTATGTTGATTAGCGGAGGATAGGTGTAAGAATCAGCCTCCCGGAGAGGAGTGGGGGGCTTAGATTTTTTCTCGGATTGGCGAGGCACAGCCTCGTGCCGACCTAAAGGTCGGCGCTACAAATATTGCCTTAATTCAACGCCCATGGGGGCAAGCCGTGAGTTTGCTAACTGATGTCATTACCGCTCGCGATGTGGAAACTCGCAATCGCTCGCTGGACGCACTGTGCCGGGCTGCGACGCTGGAAGAGTTGCTCCAAGAATGTGAGGCACTCGACCGTTTCCGGCGCAGCAGCGACAATCTCTACGAGCGCGTCCGGGCCCTTTTTTTCCTGTATGCCATCCATCGCTTTCACATCTCCTCGCGCCCGCGGGCGGGTATACGCGCGCTGATACCTTTCGCGGGTTACACCAACCTCCTGAAGCGCCGGTTCGAAGAAGCGCTCGATATTTTCCTCGCTGCACAGGCCGCCGGACCGAGCGCCGCCCTTTCCAGCGCGCTGGCCGCAGGCTATCGCTCGCTGGGTTTTCAAACTCTGGCTGACCAGGTGCGGCGGAGCGTGCGCTCCGTCCGGGGCAACCAGTGGATGTTCCGCGCCGCTCATCCTGAAGACGCGCCGCTGCGGATTCGCTCCGAACTTCTGAAGCGCGAAACCCCCGATTATCTTTTCCCCATCCTGCGTGAGGCCACCCCCGTACGCATGGACTTGAGCCATAGCGGCTGGAGCGATATTTTCTTTCTGGGGATGGATTTCCCCGAAGGCGCCCGCGTGCTCAACATTTCCATCGACTTGAGCGTGCGCAGCGCCACCGCGCCCAAGCCTCCCGTGGAAGCATGGTTCCGCGTCATCGATCAGCCGGTCCTGCGCCTGATCAGCGTTGACCTTCAGAGCAGCGCTGAAGTCGGCTCGATTGCGGAAGTTTTCGATTTCGCCCATGATTACCTAGGCTTGCTCAAGGCCGCGGTGATTGCCTCCGGCATCGTACCGCCGGGAATGGAGGGCGCCACTCAGCCCCTCACCGACGTACTGGCTCATTTGACCGGCCAACCCGGCCACGGCATCGAAATCGTCAGTAAGGTGAACGACATTCCCCGCGGCTCACGCTTGGCGGTGTCCACCAGCCTTCTGGCCTGCCTCATTTCCTTGTGCATGCGCGCGACAAACCAGATCCGCACGCTCACGGGCGGCCTTTCCGAGGACGACCGCCGCTTGGTGGCCGCGCGCGCTATTCTGGGCGAATGGCTGGGGGGCTCGGGAGGCGGCTGGCAGGATTCCGGCGGGGTGTGGCCGGGAATCAAGCTGATTCACGGGGTCCCGGCCCAGGAGGGCGATCCGGAATTCGGCATCAGCCGCGGCCGGCTGTTGCCCAACCACCAGATTTTTGGCCCCCGCGAGGTGTCACCAGAAACGCGCGAACAACTTCAGCAAAGCCTGGTGCTCGTCCACGGCGGCATGGCGCAGGATGTAGGCCCCATACTGGAGATGGTAACGGAGAAATACCTGCTTCGTTCCGAAAAGGAGTGGCACGGCCGGGAGGAAGCCAGTCACATCTTCGATGACCTTATTGCCCGTCTGAAGAACGGAGACATCCAAGGCCTCGGCGCCTGCACGGAACGGAATTTCGACGGTCCCATTCAAACCATTATTCCCTGGGCCGGAAATCTCTACACGGACACGCTGATTCGCCGCGTGCACGGGGAATTGGGCGACGACTTCTGGGGCTTCTGGATGCTCGGTGGAATGTCAGGCGGCGGCATGGGTTTTCTTTTTGCTCCGCATTCAAAGGCGGCGGCCCAGGAGCGCTTGCAAGCTATCATGAGCGACACCAAGCGGAGGATGGAACATGCGGTGCCCTTCGCCATGGAACCGGTGGTCTACGACTTCGCCATCAACGAACAGGGCACGGAGGCCATTCTCCTCGAAGGCAACTCGGCGCTGATGCCGGCGGGCTATTACCGGATGGCCGTGCCCCCGCTTCTACGCATGGAATCCCGACTGCTTTCGCCCGTGCGTCGCATTGAGCTCGAACACTTCACCGCCGCCTGCCACACCGTGCCGGAATTCCAAGGGATGGTGCAACACGTCTTCGAGCACCTCATCCCGCAGAGTTCGCAAAAAACCGACCGCTCGCAAAGCCTCGACGCGCTCCTGGGAGCGCATGGATTTGATCGCGTGGAACATGAGCAGATCCAGGCGGACTTGCGCGGCGGCCGCGTGGGGCTGGCGCAGAATCGCCTTCCCGTCAGCAGCCAGATCACGGACGTTGGCGCCGAAGATACCTTTGACTCGACCGATGGTGTCGCTCCGAAATACCACGAAATCGGCAAGGATGCGCTGGCTGCGGGAATGGTGGCGGTGGTTTCGCTTGCCGGCGGCGCGGGTAGCCGTTGGACGAAAGGGGCGGGCGTCGTCAAGGCACTGAACCCCTTTTGCCGACTGGGCGGCAAGCACCGTAGCTTCATCGAAGTACACTTGGGCCGCAGCCGGCGCACGGGCCGCCTCTGCGGTACGGCCTTGCCCCACGTCATTACCACCAGCTACCTGACGCACGAGGCGATCCAGGAGCATCTCCGCACGGAGCGGAACTACGATTACCCCGGCCCCCTACTGCTTTCACCTGGACGTTCGATCGGGCTGCGGTTTGTGCCCATGGAAAGGGACTTGCGCTTTGCCTGGGAAGAATTGCCACAGCAAATGCTCGACGAGCAGGCGCAAAAGGTGCGCGACAGCCTGCGTGCCACGCTCATCGCCTGGGCCCGGCAGATGGGTGAGGGCTCGAGCTACACCGATAACGTGCCCATGCAATGCCTCCACCCGGTCGGCCACTGGTACGAAGTGCCCAACATGCTTCGCAACGGCACGCTCGCGCGATTGTTCCAGGAAAGGCCCCGTTTGAAATACCTGTTGGTTCATAACATTGACACCACGGGGGCCGACGTCGACCCGGGCGTGCTCGGTTACCACATCGCGGAGGGGGCGGCGATTACTACCGAAGTTATTGCGCGGCAAGTGGAAGACCGCGGCGGTGGCTTGGCCCGCGTCGACGGCCGCGTGCGCCTGATCGAAGGCCTCGCCCTTCCCAACGAAGAGATCGAATCAAACCTTTCCTGGTACAACAGCGCCACCTATTGGGTCGATGTCGACCAACTCCTGACCCTGTTTGGGCTGACCCGCGACAATCTATCCCACACGGAGCAAGTGAACGACGCCGTACGAACTCTAGCGGCCCGCATGCCCACTTACATCACCCTGAAGGACGTCAAGAAACGCTGGGGGAAAGGGCAGGAAGACGTCTTGCCGGTGGCCCAGTTTGAAAAGCTGTGGGGCGACATGACTAGCCTGCCGGAACTCCCCTGCCGGTTTGTGACCGTGCCCCGCAGGCGGGGACAACAACTCAAAGAACCGGCCCAGCTCGACGGCTGGCTGCGCGATGGCTCCGCGGCATTCGTCGAGTCCTTGTGCGATTGGGGCGAATGACGGCCATGACGCACTAAAGTCTTGGCAGGCGGTTGCCGATGAAGATGGCGGGAACGATTGCGGCGCCGCACCGGCGGACGTCGCAGACGGCCCCGGTTCCAAAACACCTTTTTCATCCGACCTCATCGAGGAGCGGGAAGGATGGGCGAGCGGTGATTTCCATAAAGAAATACCTGGACCTGGACTCGAGCGAACTGAACAAGTACCGCCCGCCGAGCCCGGAGGAACTTCTGGCCTCGATCCTGGAGGCGTACCGGGCGGCGCTGGGTGCCATGGGTAATAGTGGGCTTCGGGCCTGCCCACCACTAGGCCCCGGCCTCCAGCGCAGCCTGATGCTTCTGGCCGAAGCCCTGGCCAAAACCGTCACTCCCCCGCTCGTGAAGGAGACCGAAGGGCACGTGGAACAGCAACTCCAGGAATGGGGGGAGCAGACGGCGGAGTACTTCCAGCAGCGGGCCGGCGATGTGAAGGAAATCCTGATGGTGCTGGCGCGCGCGGCGGAGTCCGTGGCGGAACGCGATCAGCGTTACGCCGCCCAATTCGGCGAGTTCACCAAACGACTCCAGGCGCTCGCCAAGCTTGAGGACCTGCCCCAAATCCGGGCGGCGGTGGTGCGCGGGGCTAAGGAACTGAAAACCTGCGTGGATAAAATGGAGCAGGACGGCCGGGAAACCGTGGCGGCTCTGCAAACCCAGGTTTCCGCTTATCAGACCAAGCTGGAAGAGGCCGAGCAACGCGCCTCCCACGACACCTTGACGGGCCTGGACAATCGCCAGGGGATCGAAACCAAAATGCAACGCCGCGTCGCCGCGAAGCAGCCCTTCTGCGTGGTGATGGTGGACCTTAACGGGTTCAAGCAAGTTAATGACACTTACGGGCACGAAGCGGGCGACGATCTGCTGAGACAATTCTCCACCGAATTGCGCTCGGCTTCCCGAGCCACAGACGTGGTCGGCCGCTGGGGTGGCGATGAGTTCATTGTGATTCTCGATGGCAACCTCACAGAAGCCCAAGGGCACGTCGAGCGCATGCAGAAATGGGTCTTCGGCGGCTATACCCTCCGGAGCGGATCGCAGGGGCCGAAAGTTGATATGAGCGCCGCCACCGGTCTGGTCGAGTGGCAAGCCGGCGAGACCATCAAAGAGGTTCTGGCGCGCGCCGACGCCCTTATGTATAAACAAAAGGCAGAAGTGCACACGCAGTCAGGCGCGGCGGCGGGCGCGCGAGTGAATTAGCGCGGTTTTCTGCCCTCAGAATGACATCGCCTAAGAGTTTCTCCACAGCCTGTAAAACCCATTATATCCTTCAGCAAACCCTTAATGAGATAGTCAATAACCCGCCGTATCAGGAAGCCTCGGCAAGATCAATGCCGGAAGATGCAGGGGAGATGGGCCCGAGCAGCGTCCAGAGCATCCCCGCAGACACTAGCGGCAGGAGGCCGAATCCGACAAAGACCGGTACGTAAGAAAAGTGGTCAAGAACCCAACCGGTAAGGAGCGCGAAGATCATGCCGCCCAAACCCGATCCCATGCTGGCAATGCCCCATATCGAGCCCACCACGTTCCTGGGAAAGACATCGGCCGGATAGGCCAGCATGGTGGAACAGCACCCCGTATACCCCAGCATGGCGAGAGACACCAAAGCGATGGAAATACGGACGTCCTGCACAAGAACCGCAGGAATGGCGCTGGTCATGAGGATCGCGAAGAGGGTTACTCCACCCTTGCGAGCAGCAGTTAACGACCTGCCACGCCGCAGCATCCAGCCTGAAACCCAGCCCCCCAAAATATTCCCGAGGCCTGCCACGCCAAAAGGAATCCAAGCGTACTTCCCGATCGATGCCATGCTGAAATGGCGCGCGCTTTTGAGATACTCCGGAAACCAGAAAATGTAGAAATACCAGACAGGATCGAGCAGCACTTTGGAAAGAGTAAAGCTCCAGACAAACCGGGTGCGCAAGAGTTTCCCAAGAAAAACCTTGGGTGGGCTGACTTCGCTTTTCACCCCCTCCGGCGTGTGGTAGAGCAAACACCAGATGGCGATCCAGATATACCCGAGCAATCCCACCCCTACAAAAGCCTGGCGCCAACCATAGTGGAGCAGGAGCCATACGACAATCGGCGGCGCCAGGATGGCCCCGGCGGCCGAACCGCTGTTAAAGATTCCCGAGGCGAGGGCGCGCTCTTCCGTGGGGAACCATTCCGCCACCACCTTGACGCTGGCCGGCCAGTTGCCGGCTTCGCCCGATCCCAGCAGGAATTGAAACACACCCAGCGACTGCGGCCCGCGCGCCAGTCCATTGAGCATGCCCGCGGCGGACCACCACCCCATCGTCAAGGCCAAGCCCAGGCGAGTTCCCAACCTGTCGAGAAGCGGGCCGGAGATTCCGTTGCCGATGGTATAAGCCAGCATGAACGCAAAGACCACGCGCGAGTAGGACTGGTGATCCATCTGGAAATGATCGATGAGGACCGGCGCGGTCACGGAAAGCGTTTGCCGGTCCAAATAGTTGAGGGCCGTCGCTGAGAACGCCAGCGCGACCATCAACCATCGTAAGGAGGGGTGGGAACGCCTCATGAGCGTAGATCCACGCGGACAACTGAGGAGCCGAATTGCGATGACAGGCCTGGACGGATCGCATCGCAATTCACCCGGCGCGCCATCTCCAGCGCCTTCTCCGGTTCATAATCGAGGGAGGGATAAAAGGGTGGAGCGTACCCCTCGGCAATCATCAGCCGGACAGATCGAATCCATTCGAAGGAAGGCTTCAGGGATGATGAAACTTCGCGCGGAGGCAAAGCGACACTGTAACTTGCGTTCGTTCCCAGCGTCGCGAATGCCGCCCCCGCACTCGCCCGCTGCAAGAGTTGGCGTCGGCTGATCTTTTCCATCGCCCGGGTTCCTCTCGATGGTTTGCTGAAAGACGCCCCAAGGATGTCACCGCTAAGCCTCGTGGTCAATCCCATCGTGGTTGGGCCCCGCCAAATTCGCGGGGGCCGCAGACCACCCGGGCCCTTTAGGCCATTATGCTTATAAGTGCCTTATTTTCTATAACATTATGGCCTCGGTGAAATCGCCTGGTCGCCACGCCGACGCTATGTCTTGCGTTTTCATACGTATAGACCAATTTCTTGCGTGTAATCCATGTAAGTCTTCTATTTTCAATAATATCATGGGGTTGGAAAACGCCGCAGTTTCCATCATCGTTTGTTTCCAACAACGTTCCGGCTTCGAACGTGCGACTTTGCACTACTTTTTCACTTCCTGCCTCCGCCAATGCGCCCACAGCTCCTTACAGATGTCGATATCCGCTTGGACAACCGCATCCGCAATCTGCGTGAACAGCGGGTGAATCACCTGCCGGGACGAGAGGAGGGTGTCCGCCGTCATCCCCACCTCTCCGAGTGGTGCATCGTGCAAGGCCTTAAAAAAATTGATGTACTCCGGCGAACGCATTCCGTGCCGGAAACGGTTCAGCCGCGACCAGGCCTTGCCCCGCGCGGTCCGCGGTCCCGTGGATTTCCTAGCGTTGCGGCGATTCGAGGCTACCAGAGCAGGAGTCAGGGTGGGAGACTTACGCAGCGACACGGCGCCACCTCCAATCTTGCACCCTTCCATTGTATACTCTAACGACACTCATGTCAAGAGAAAAAGCGAGTGTAGGAGCCTACAACATTTCGCCCCGCCGGAAGGCGGCGGTGAAGTCCCCCCAGGCCGCGCGCCCATCGCATACCTAAAAACCCGAGTCTGCGCCAAGCCCTCGACGATACTCTCCGGCAGCATGCCGTTTTGCATCGGCATCATCGGCTCCGGACTGCCCATCCAGGCTCCGGGTCCTGGCGTCATTTGCAAGGCAGGGGCGCTCCCGGGCGCAGTCATTCCCGCGAAGCATGTTCCCGCGAAGGCAGACTGCCGGAATCCACTCCGCAAGCCATTGGAAATGCGCCGCCGACGGACTGGATTCCCGCCTTCGCGGGAATGACCGTTGTTTCGAAAGGGGGCCCATTCCAAATGACACCACTGCCAGGCTCCGGTATTGGTTGACGGGTACAACTCCATCGAGTAGCCTTTGGGATTCAATACCAAGCACAATAACTGGTGGAGAGTAAGAATGCCGTACGAGAAAGAGTTTCTCCTTTCGCTTTATCGCAAGATGGTGCTGATCCGGAAATTTGAGGAGCGCATCAAGTACCTGTTTTTGGAAGGCATCATGCCGGGCACCATTCATCAGTACCAGGGGCAGGAGGCGATTGCCGTGGGCTTTTGCAGCGCGCTCGAGGCCGGCGATGTGATCACCAGCACGCACCGGCCGCATGGCCACGCTTTGGCGCGCGGGCTGAGCGCCGCTTCCATCCTGCACGAGCTGTTTGGAAAAACCACGGGTTGCTGCAAAGGCAAAGGCGGCTCGATGCACATCGGCGACCTGGAAAAAGGGATGGCCCCTGCCATCGCCATTGTGGCGGGAGCAGTACCCATGGCCACGGGCATGGCTCTTGCCTTCAAGATGAAGAAGCAAACGCACGCGGCCGTGTGCTTTGTGGGTGACGGCGCGGTGAACGAAGGAGCTTTTCACGAAGGCGTGAACATGGGCGCGGTCTGGGCGCTGCCCGTGGTATACGTCATCGAGAATAATCTCTACGCCGCGTCCACGCCGACCTTTGAGATGGTCCGCGTCAAGAAGCTTTCCGACCGCGCCGCCTGCTACGGCATTCCCGGTGTGACGATTGATGGCAACGACGTGGTGGGGGTCTTCGAGACGGCGCAGGAAACCCTGAAGCGCGCCCGAAGCGGCCAGGGGCCCACGCTCGTCGAGTGCATGACTTACCGCATCACCGGCCACTCGCGGCGTGACCCCTGCCATTACCAGCCGGAGGATGAGCGCAAAAGCGCCATCCAGCAGGAACCCATTGCGCGCTTTCGCAATCATTTGCTTGCAGACCAGCTTGCTTCCGAAGGTGAACTCGACGCGATCGGCCGGGACATTGACGCGGAAATCGAAGAGGCCGTGAGATCCGCCATGGCCGCGCCGGACCCGGCCCCCGAGGACGCGTTGAACGATCTCTACGTGTAAGGAAGGGAAAAGAGATGGCACGGCTTACGATTGCCGAAGCTTTGCGCGAAGGGTTGCGAGAAGAGATGGCCCGCGATGAGCGGGTCTTCTGCATGGGTGAAGATATTGGCATTCGCGGGGGCTGGGGCGGCGCATTTACGGTCACGCTGGGACTGGAAAAGGATTTTCGCGACCGCATCATTGACACGCCCATGTCGGAAGCGGGATTCTTCGGCGCATCGCTGGGCGCGGCCATGATGGGACTGCGGCCGGTCGTCGACGTCCAGTACGCGGATTTCATTTACTGCGCGATGGATCAAGTAGTGAACCAGATCGCCAAGATGCGTTACATGTCGGGCGGGAAGATTACGGTGCCACTGGTCATGCGTGCTCCCGTGGGAGCCACGGGGCGTGGCGCCCAGCATGGACAGAACCCCGAAGCTCTCCTGTTCAGCGTGCCTGGGATCAAGATTGTAGTTCCCGCCACGGCTTATGATGCCAAGGGATTGCTGAAAGCGGCGATTCGGGATGACAACCCTGTGCTCATGTTCGAGCACAAGCTCCTCTACGGATCGAAGGGAGCGCGCGCGGAGTCGGGCGCTGTCGATGCCTCGAGTGAGATTCCCCCGGAGGACTACGTCGTGCCGCTGGGCAAGGGAATCGTAAGGCGTGAAGGCCACGACGTTACGATCATCGGCACGCTCCTGATGATGCACCATGCGCTTGCCGCCGCCGAGCAGTTGGCCTCGGAAGGAATCCGCGCGGAGGTCATTGACCCTCGCAGCCTGGTGCCCTTCGATTGGGAGTTGGTCAAAACCTCCGTGATGAAGACGGGTCGCGCCGTGGTGGTGGAGGAGGGCCCGCGGCAGGGGGGCTGGAGCGCGGAAATCGCCGCAACCTTGGGGGAATCCCTGAGCGATTACCTCACCGCGCCGGTCATCCGCGTCGCGTCTCCAGACATCCCCGTTCCCTTCTCTCCCCCCATGGAGAACTTTTACCGGCCGAACGCGGAGCGGATTGCGGTCGCAGCGAGAAAAGCGGTGGGCAAAGCGTAGTCCCGAAGTCGAGGAGTCCCAACCGCCCCGCGCCGATCATCAACCGCGCAGTAAGGAATCGATTCGAGGAGAGCATTGCCAATGGCCATCGCGATTAGACTTCCCGACCTGGGGACCAATGTTGAGGAGTGCAAAGTCCTTGCCTGGAAGGTCAAGGAAGGCGACTTCGTAAGGCGGGGCGACGTGCTTGCTGACATCGAAACCGACAAAGCAGTGGCGGAACTGGAATCGACTGCGGAAGGCCTCCTGTTGCAATGCCGCGTGCTTGCCGGCGCCACCGCTCGGACGGGCGATATTCTGGCCTACGTCGGCCAAGCCGGCGAATCGATTATGGCCGAAGTGGCGGGTGCGCGAGCCGCAGAGAACCCGCACGAGGGGAAGGATAAAGGGCCTGGGGAAATTCCCACAGGCACTGTGCCGTCTGGACCACATCGTGTTTCTCCGGTGGTGCGCAACCTCGCCGCAAAGTTGGGCGTTGATCTTCAGCAGGTCAAAGGGACAGGAGCCGGGGGTGTCATCACCCGCGAGGACGTGCAGCGCGCCCACCTCGCTGCCTCCACTGAGTAGACTGTCCCCTGTTCGATACTGGAACCCCCTCACACCCGGCTCGGAATAAACCGGGTTTATGGCGCCGCGCGTTCAAGCCAGCCGCAAATAGAGCGCGGTGTAGCGCGGGGGATACTCCAAGACCACGAGGCTCTTTCCCCTCTCCATCAACACTGGCAAATCCTTCTTCGCGGGCCACACGACCCTGGCTCCTGCCACTTCCAGCCGGCGGGGGTCAAGGCGAATCTCCACGCGGGGCGCGGGGCGAATCTCACCCCGGGTAGCGAGCTCGATGGTGTTCAGGACCTGCACCAGGATGAAGCGCTTGCTGGGGTCATAGAAAAATGTCCCGTGCACGTATTCCGAGGCTGGCACGGACCGAATTTCGGCGAGGGGGTTCGGCGCCAGTTGCCGCATCAAGGCAGGAATCCATTCGCGAATCCAGAAAGGCCGCGCCCGCATTGCCCAGAAGATCGGAACGCCGAAGTACAAGGATTGCCCTTTGCCAAGCTTGTTGAACGCCACCGCAGTACCGGCGGTTTGTGAACCCGGCGGCGGAGGTCCCCAATTGAACCAGTGATTGTGGGCCAAGTCTTCCACCATCGACGGCAGGCGATAACGCATCACCTCTTCCGCTTGCGTTATTTTGAGGTTAAGGAAGGCTCCTGGCAATCCCACGGTGCTTACACTGAGCATTTTGGCCAGTGGATGTCCAGCCGACTCCAGATAGGTCGAAGTAAAATCGGCCGACCGCGGCTTGCCTTGCTCATCATCTGCGTATTTGCGCTCCTCGGAAACGTAGTCCACACCAAAAACATCGGATAAGGGGAAGTTTGATCGCGGCTGCCGTTTCTCGTCCAGCAAACCGCATTTGTAACTCGCCAGCAAGGTCCCGCCGTCGCTGACCCAGTCGCGAATCACCTCAATTTGCGCCTCAGTCAACACCTCCACTTCCGGCAGCACTAGAACCTCAAACGATTTGAGGGCATCCTTCTGAAGCCGGAACTCCGCCAAACTTTCCACCGGCCGCCCCGCATAAGTCAGGGTTTCCAGAGCGCCCAGCGTCGAGTGGCGAAAATCCACGGGGCGCTTTTGCGCATCAAGTTCTTCGCGTGTGGATTCGCTGTAAAGCATGGCCATGCTCAGCAGCGGCTGGATCTGTGGACCCAGGAGGCAATCAACGTTCCTGACGTCCTCCCAAGTCTCTTGGGCCACGCCGAACCATCGCTTGGAGAAGCCCTGCCCATCGATCCCCGTAACCACCGGCGCATTCCCTACAAAAAAGGTTCGCGCGTTTTGAACGATTAATGCGTCAACCTGCACCCGGGGAATCGAACCCGGATAAGTGTCGGCATAGCCGTACTGTGTAAATACTCCAGCCTGAAAGTAAGGACGCCCCCAACCCCGCATCAATATTGATCCCAAAGCAATCCCCGTGGGACAAGGAAGAGGTTCGGCGTAAATAAAGCTCACTCTTTCCATGATGTTGCTGGGAAAGGATTCGGGGCCTCCATTGAGAGAAATCAACACGTCCGGCCGGTGTTTGCGGGCGACGGTAATAATTTCATCGAGCATGTCCGTCATGGTCCGCTTTTGGTGCCACTGATAGCGGCGTTCCCAGCCCGCGCGCGTCTTGAACCCTTCGCGGTACGGGTCCCCCGGATGGTCCTTGTCCCAGGCCTGCTCCGTATGCTTGCAGAAGCAGAAGGGGTTCCTGCCTCCCCCGTGGTACAAGAAGAACTGGATTCCAAATATGTCGAGAAAAAGCTCCTGCACCTCATATCGACCAAAGATTTCATCCATCATGCTCAAGACATACTGACGATAGGGAGAATCCAGACAGGTGATATACCAACGCTCCTTCTGTTGCTCTCCGGCCTCATTGACCCAAGCCCAATCGGGATGAGTGATCACGCATTGGTTGTTGAACTGCAAGCTGTAGTAAGCCGTCGACGAAATTCCATATTGGCGCGCGAGCGACACTTCCGTTCCGAACAAGTCATAATCTAAATTGGGCTGGCGCACCGCCGAATCACTCGGGTACAAGGCGTATCCCCAATGGCTTTGAGTGTAGAACATCAGGGATTCGGCGCCAGCCTCGCGGGCAGCCTGCACGGCTCCTTCAACGTCGATCTGGAAATTCGCCTGGGGCGGGGTGTGGAATTCCCACTCCATCATCCGGTAAGTCTTTTCCGGCGAAATGACGCCAGCATTTTCGTGGGCAACGCGCAATCGGGCGAGGTCGGGAAAGTCGTCATCCGCCCCCACGACGGGTTTGGGCGCCCATAGCGCCGATCCTCCAGCACTCGCACCGGCAACCTTCAGGAATGTTCGCCGGTCGGGCTTCCAAATGTCGCGTCGCTTGTCGGGCATGGATTGTGTTTTCCTCTCCTTTGACGATCGTCGGGCCATCGGCTCATCAGGAGATCGGGTCATCGAATGATATTGGGTTTTTGATTTTAGATTTTAGATTTTGGATTTTAGATTTTGGATTTCGGATTTTCGATTGAGACAATCCAAATCGGTAATCCTGCTTGTCACTCGTCACTTGTCAGTGTTCTTGTGCGATTTGGAATTCTCGGAGTAAGCGAGTTGATTCATCTCCTTGCCGGGCACTGTCCATAGCCGATACGGGAAGGGTATCACGCTGGGGTTTGGCCCTCGGCGCTGCCCGTTTTTGCACCTTCGCCATTGCTGCCTCGCTGTCATCCTGAGCAGCAGCGAAGGATCTTGCTCTGCCGCGACCGCCCGCGAACCGCCCTTCACCTCCGGAGCCCCGCCGGCGAAAATCTCTTCGCTCCATGACCTCCAGGGTCAGATCCAATTGAGGATGACCTTGGCGCATTCGCCTGAGTCCATGGCCTCGAAGCCTTTGATAAATTCTTCACAGGGGAAGCGATGGGTGATGACGGGGCTGATATCCAGCCCGCATTGAAGCATCATGGTCATCTTGTACCAAGTTTCGTACATCTCGCGGCCATAGATTCCCTTGATGGTCAGCAATTTGAAAATTATGGGGTTCAAATCCACCACCGATTCATGCTTGGGAATACCCAGTAGGGCGATCTTGGCGCCATGGCTCATATTGGCGAGCATGTCGCGAAGGGCATCCCCATTGCCCGACATCTCCAGCCCTACGTCGAAACCTTCCAGCATGCCTAATTGCTTTTGCACTTCCGGCAGACTACCTTCGCGAATATTCAGGGCCACTGTCACACCCATCTTCTTGGCCAACCCGAGCCGAAACGGGTTGACGTCGGTAATCACCACGTGCCGTGCCCCCGCGTGCCGTGCAACCGCCGCACCCATCAGGCCAATGGGGCCGGCTCCGGTGATGAGCACATCCTCGCCCAGCACGGGGAAGGACAGGGCGGTGTGAACGGCGTTTCCGAACGGATCGAAGATTGCCGCGATATCCTGATCGATGGAGGGATGATGACGCCAGATATTGGTCATGGGCAGCGCGACGTATTCCGCGAATGCACCTGGCCGGTTGACTCCCAGTCCCTGGGTGTGCGCGCAAAGGTGACGCCGGCCCGCCAAGCAATTCCGGCATCGGCCGCAAGTCACGTGCCCTTCCCCGCTTACGATGTCCCCGGGATAAAAATCTGCGACGTTCGAACCGACCTCCGCAATTTCGCCCACAAACTCGTGTCCGATCACCATCGGGACATTTATGGTTTTTCGCGCCCAGTCGTCCCATTGATAAATGTGCAAATCTGTGCCACAGATGCCCGTGCGATGCACACGAATGAGCACGTCATTGATCCCAATTTTGGGCGTGTCTACATCCTCGAGCCAAAGTCCAGGTTCTCTCTTGCTCTTTGCGAGTGCTTTCACTTTGTCCTCCCGCGGCAGTGTCTCATTTTGTAGGGGCGGTTCGCGAACCGCCCCTACCCCATTTCCAGGGATGGCTTGCGCTTGTAACCATACTCCTTTTTAAGCTTGTAGGTGATGCTGTCCACCAAAGCCTGCCAACTGGCCTCGATCAGGTTTTCGGAAACCCCCACGGTTCCCCAGGTGTCATGGCCATCGCTGGTTTCGATGAGCACGCGAACCTTGGCGTCGGTGGCGCCCTTGGGGTTCAGCACACGAACTTTGTAATCGGTCAAGCGAATGTCCTTTATGCAGGGGAAGAAAGTTGTCAGCGACTTCCTTAAGGCTCTGTCCAAGGCGCTGACCGGGCCTACGCCTTCGGCCGCGGTGTGTTCTTCTTTGCCGTCCACACGCAGCTTGATGACCGCTTCCGAGTAGGGCTCTTCCCCTCCCTTCTTTTCCGTGATCAGGCGAAATCCATCCAGCTCAAAGAACTCTTTGGCGTGATGGACCAGCTTGTCGAAGAGCATCTCAAAGGACGCTTCCGCCCCCTCAAACTGGTAGCCATCGTGTTCCATCTCCTTGAGCTTTTCCACCACCACTTTGGCGTCGGGAGAAGATTGGTCGATCCTGAGGCCCCGTTCCACCGCCTTGTAAATCACATTGCTCTTGCCCGAAAGCTCCGAGAGCAGGACGCGCCGCTCGTTGCCGACCGCCAAAGGGTCCACGTGTTCGTAAGCGGAGGTCTCTTTCATCACCGCGCTCACATGAATGCCGCCTTTGTGGGCGAACGCACTCTTGCCGACGTAGGGCAGATCCTGGCGATGAGGCAAGTTCGCGAGCTCGCTGACGTAATGCGACACTTCCGTAAGATGCTTGAGGTTCTCTTTGCCAATCGAGCGCATTCCCAGCTTTAACTCGAGATTGGCAATCACCGAGCAGAGGTTGGCATTCCCGCACCGTTCTCCATAGCCGTTGATCGTCCCTTGCACTTGCACCGCGCCCAGTTGCACGGCGGCAATCGAATTGGCTACCGCCATATCGCAATCGTTGTGCGTGTGAATTCCCAAAGGCGCTTTGACTTGTTTGGACGCAGCTTGAAAACGCTCGCGAAGGTCAGCGGTCAGCGCGCCGCCATTGGTGTCGCACAAAACAAGGAAGTCGGCGCCCGCCTCTTCCGCGGCCTGGAGCGTTTCGAGGGCATAGGCCGGGTCGGCTTTGTACCCGTCAAAGAAATGCTCGGCGTCATAGATCACTTCCCGGCCATGGGATTTCAGGAAGGCCACGGAATTCCGAATCAGGTCGAGATTTTCTTTCAGCGAAACACCCAAGGCGACTTTCACGTGTAGGTCCCAGGTCTTCCCGAAAATCGTCACCACCGGCGTGCCGGCTTCGATCAACGCTTGCAAGTTCCGGTCGTGGGCCGCACCGTGGCGCGGGTGGCAGGTGCTGCCAAACGCCGCGAGTTTGGCATGCTTCATTTTCAGCTCCTGCGCGCGTTGGAAGAAGGCCACATCCTTGGCGTTCGAGCCGGGCCAACCACCTTCGATGTAGTCCACTCCCAATTCATCGAGTTTCCTGACAATGTGGAGCTTGTCTTCCAGGGAAAACGAAATGTTTTCGCCCTGCGAACCATCTCGCAGCGTCGTATCGTAGATGAGAATCTTTTTCATAGTTTTGATTGATCCTGGCGGGTTGATGGGGTTTTGTTGCGCTGAACTTTAGTTCAGCATGTGCCGACCTGAAGGTCGGCGCTACATCAGCATGTGCCGACCGTTCGCCTCGCTCAGGGCAGGCTCTAAAGGTCGGCGCTACCCTGTTTTTCATCAACCTCCTGGAAAATCAGGATAGGGAGAGAATGACCAATCCATTGTAATAAGTCAATGTTCATCCCGGCACTCAACGTCCAGCTTCAAGGCCTGACGCGCTCCCGGACGCCCACAACCTTCGCAGTCCGTCCAGCATTTCCATTCAGTTTTCACCGTGTAGCGGCGAGTTTAAATCGCCTATTGGCGGCATAAAGCCGCCTCTACATCAAACCGACCGGCCACCAAGCAGGGAGCGCGAGGCCAGTTAGTCCCATTTTTTCATCAATATAAGAAGTACAGGGATTTTGTGTACGAGCGGGTGCGCTGGCGGGGAGAGGGGCAAGAGCGGGCGCTGGTGGTGGAGGTGCGCGAGGCTCGGGATGACAGCATAGGGGGCAATGTCAGAGGGCGCAAAGCAGGCAGCGCCGACGGCCAAACCCCAGCGTGACACACTACCCTGTATCGGTTATCGGCAGTGCCAGGTGAGAGGATGAACCAATTTGCTGACTCCGAAATTCACAAATCGCAAATCACCCAATCTCCAAATGGCCCGACGGCCCGATCTCTCGATTACCCATCGACTTCGCGGCCAATCCCGGTTAGCATCATGGAAACTTGGGAAGAGGTTCAATCATGAAGCGATTATGGACAAGAGTCGTGTGTGGATTAATGAGCGTCTACTTCCTGGCGGGGCCGGCGACCCGCGGACAACTGGTGCCGGCAGGCAAGCCCTTCGATTTGATCGAATGGAACGGCGGGAAGTTTATTTATGGCGTGGATTACTATCCGGAGGCTTGGCCCGAGAGCCAGTGGGAGAAAGACGCGGCCATGATGCAGGAGGCCGGCATCAACTTCGTCCGCATGGGGGAATTCGCCTGGGTGAAGATGGAGCCCCAGGAGGGCCACTTCGATTTCGCTTGGCTCGATCGCGCACTTAAGGTGCTGAACGCCCATGGCATCCGGGCGGTACTGGGAACCCCCACCGCCTCGCCGCCTGCCTGGCTGTATGAGAAATACCCTGACATTGCGGCGATGGACACGAATGGGGTCCGCTATCGCTACGGTTCACGCCGCAATTATTGTGTCCACAACTCCGATTTCCTCGCCGCCACCACGCGGATTGCTACGGCCATGGCGGAACATTTCAAGAATCACCCGGGAGTGATCGGCTGGCAAATCGACAACGAGTTGGGAAATCCGAAGTGCTACGATCCCGCGAGCCAAGCTGCATTCCAGGCGTGGTGCCAACGCAAATACCACACCCTTGACGCGCTGAACGCTGCCTGGGGCACGATCTTTTGGGGCCACACCTATCAAGCCTGGCAGGAAATCCCCTTGCCCTGGAATACACTCTTTAACACCTCCAACCCCAGCTTGGCCCTGGACTTCGACCGCTTCTGGAACGACTCGACGCACGCATATCTCGACACCCAGACGGCGATTCTGCGCAGAATCGCTCCCCGGCAGGCCATTACCCACAACGAAATGGGGATGTTTCCGGATATTGATTATCACGACTTGAACCGCTCGCTCGATTTCGTTGCCTGGGATAACTATCCGATCTTCGAAAAAGACTACTCGCAGTATGCCGGGGCCGGGTTGTCCCACGACCTGATGCGGGGATCGAAGGACAATCAGGACTACCTGATCATGGAGCAGGAAGGCGGCGTGGGGGGCTGGTCGGTGTTTTTTGGACGGCAAGCGCCCGCCGCCCTCTATCGCGTTTGGGCTTACCAATCCGTCGCCCACGGCGCCGATGGTGTCTGCTATTTCCGCTGGAGGACATCCCGCTACGGCACGGAACAATATTGGGAAGGAATTCTCGACCAGGATAGCTATCGCAATTCCCGCTATTTCGTCGTGGCGCAGACCGGAAAGGAATTGGGGCAGCTCACGCCCTTACTCCGGGGGTCCAGGGTTGTGTCGTCTGTCGCTATGCTGGTGTCGCCGGATTCCCGCTGGGCACAGGAAATTCAGCCGGGAGTGGAGGACTTCCAATACGACCGGCAACTCCACGACTACTACGACGCCTTTCGCCGCGCGGGTGTGAGTGTAGACGTCGCCTTCCCGCCGAGCGACCTATCCGCCTATCGCATCGTCGTGGCGCCCGCACTCTATGTGACCGATCAAACCCTCGTTAACAAGCTCACCGCGTTCGTGAAGAACGGCGGGACGCTGATCCTCACCTACCGCTCGGGCGTCAAAGATGAACACAACGTGGTGACGGACCAGACGCTTCCCGGCCCGTTCGCGGATATCGCCGGCGTGGCCATCCACGAATTTGATCCCCAATTGAATGAGGAGCAAGAGGTCGTGGGGCCCGGCGAATCGCGTTTCCCCACGCGCACTTGGTCCGACATCCTTGAACCCACGAAGGCCAAGGTCTTGGCGACTTATGGCAAGGGCTACTACGCCGGCAAGCCGGCCGTTACGGAGAACAAGGCGGGGAAAGGTTGGGTCTATTACGTCGGCACTGAATCAAAATCGCCTTTCTTTTACGACCGCCTGATTTCGCTCGCTGCCAAGAGAAGTCTTGTAGCATTAAATGAAAAGATTCCCCTGGGCGTCGAGGTGGCGGTTCGGCAAAACGCGGGCAAGAAAATTATCTTTGTGTTGAATTACACCAGCATGGATCAAACCGTGCCGCTCGATCAGTCTTACCAGAACGCCTTAACCGGCAAGACGGAACCGATGGATGTGCAGATTCCCGCGTATGAGGTGAAGGTGCTGACGGAGAGGTAATGCCAGGTGTCAGGCGTCAGAGGCGAGACTTTAGCGGTGTCAGGTGCCGAGGTGAAACTTGAACTCGCGGCTGAGGCGCCCGAATTTCGAGTTTCGAATTTCGCTTTTCGAGTTTCGCCTCTGACACCTGGCGCCTGACACCTTCTTTACCTTCCCACGTAGGCGCGCGCGAGGTAGGAAATTCCCATCAGCAAGAGCAGGATGTTTGCCGCGAGGAATAGATGCTGCTTAAACCCCTTGTGCAGGCCAGCGCCCCAGCCCAGCAAGCACAAAGTAAACAACGCCGCGCCGTAATAGCCGATGAGCCCGCCGGCGAAAAACGGAACCACGCGCATATAGCCGCTCTGGCGGCCTTCGGCGAGAATCGGGCCGGCAATGGTGAGCCAATAAACCCAGGTGCCCGGCGAGGCCAGTTCCGCCAGCAAAGCGACGGACACGCTGGCATAGGTGAGCGCGGCAGAATCCGCCATTTCGTGTTGCGTTTTTCCCCGGAGTTCCCAAAGTGAATAACTGGCGAAACCGATCAGGGCCACTCCCCCAACGTATGCTACGTAATGCGCGATTCCGGAAGGGATAAAACGATAGAAAAGGCATGTCACCAGCAACAGACCACCGTCCACGATCAGCGGCGCGCCAATCAGCACGTAGATGGCGCGCCCCCAGCGGCCCAACGCCACTTGCGAGAGGGCAATCATGTGCAAAGGGCTGGGAACCATGCCCCCCACAATTCCCATCCCAGCGCCAAGTATGAGCAGGTCCATAAGTATGCCCGGCGATGTTATGCGGTCAAACCGAGAATGTAAAGTGCGCGAATACGAAAATTCTGCTGTGTGTAGCAGAGACAGTTGCGCAGGCGAGGCAGTTGACGTCAGAATACCTTTGGCCGCCCCGGCGCTCGGTGCCTGCGTGGCCCGACAATCCGTGGCTTTGCAACCGAAAATTCTAATCCTGTCGCTGCCCCATGGCGCCGCGCATCAACGCGCCGCCAAAGCTTTGCGGGAAGCTTTCGCTGTCCTGCGCCCGGACGCTCGGGTGGAAGTGATTGACACTCTTCAGCACTGCACCGCGTGGTTCCGGGCTTATTACAACTCCTATCTGATTCCGCTGGCGATTTGGCCGGGTCTGTGGCGCTGGATCGAAAGCCGGCAGCACCAGTCGGAGTCCACCAGCCCCGGATGGGTCTACCGGCGGGGCGCGCAACCCCTTTTCCGCTATCTGCGGGAACTCGCTCCCGATGTAGTCATCGCCACAGAGGTGGGGACGTGCGAGCTCGCGGCTTTGTACAAGCGCGAATCGCCTGCGAACTATTTGCTGGTCGGTCTGGAGTTGATGGATTTCAATCGCGCCTGGATCCAGCCGGAGGTTGATCTTTTCCTGACCACCCATGCTGATCTCGCTGCGGAACTGGTGGCCGAGGGAGCTTCCGCCGCCAAGGTGGTGACCACCGGTCAGCCCATCGACCCGGTGTTTGCATCCCTTCCTGACCGCCGAACCGCCCGCCACAAGCTGGGGATCAAGCAGGACGCTGTTCAGCTCTTGATTCTCTTTGGCGGCACGGGACACGGAAACCCGGAGCGCATCCTGGCAGAAGTCGCGCGGGTGCAGCACCCGCACGAGATTGTGTTGGTCGCAGGCCGCAACCAGCGTCTGGAGAAACGACTGCGCAAACTCTTAGGGAACTTGCCCCGCGCTCGTGTGTTGGGGTGGGTCGAAAACATGCAAGAGTGGATGGTGGCTTCTGACCTGATGATCAGCAAGCCCGGTGGGGGCACGCTGACGGAAGGCTTTGCCTGCGGCCTGCCCATGCTGGCCTTTGATCCCCTGCCCGGAAACGAGGAGCGCACCTGCCGCTGGATCGAAAAATGGGGAGCGGGAATTTGGATCCAAAAACCGGAGGACCTCGCACCTAAGATCGAATCCCTGCTCGCCGATCCCGCCCAGCTTGCCGACCTTCGCCACAAGGCCGGCGCGTTGGCGCGCCCTAATGCGGCTCGCGATGCGGCGCTGGCTATCCTGGAGCTGTTGTCCCGAAAAGCTCAGCCCCCTCCGAGCCGCTAAGATGGTGTCGTGGACCACGGTCTGGTCCAAGATGACGTTGCCGAATGCCGGAAAGGATTTCTCCCTTGCATCCTCGTTCAAGCAGGTAAAATCGAGGTCCTCCGAAAACCGGAAGTCGCCGAAGTAGCATCGCTTCAGGGCCGCTCCACCCTTGAACCCGAGAACGGTTTTGAGAACGGACTGCGAAAGCACAGCCAGGAACCACGCCAGACAGTATTCGCGTTCGAGCACATCTTAGAGGTGACAGGATGAACGGGAGTTGGATCTGGAGCTGTCTTTGGAAAATGCCCGTCATCTTGCGCCAGCAGTCAGGTAACAACGTGGACGTCCCGCCGCTCCTTCCAGAGTTTGTAGAGGCCCCAGGCGGCGAGGGTGCAGCCATCGCGAATGGTTCCGTTGAGAATCATCTCCTCGAACTGGGCAATCGAGGCGGCTCGCAGAACCAGATCATGTTCCTCCGGGTCAGGGTCGGCGCTGGCGGGCGCCAGGCCCGTGGCGAGGTAAACGTGCTCCTTCTGATGGACGAAGCCGTAAGCGATCCATATCGCCCCGAGGTAGGTCATGCTGGCGGCGATCAGACCCGTTTCCTCGCGCAATTCTCCGCGCGCAAGTTCCTCGGGATCGACGCCGGGGCTTTCCCATCCGCCTTGGGGCAGCTCAAGGCAGCGCTGCTGCACGGTATAGCGGAACTGCTCGATGAGATAGATGGTGTCGCCTTGGATGGGCAGTATGATGGCGCAGTCGTCCTTGTCCACCACGCCATAGATGCCGTGAACGCCGTTGTTACGCTCGACCTGGTCTTCGCGCACGCGGAGCCAGGGATTGCGGTACACTTCGCGGCTACTCAGGGTCCTGATGCTCATGCTTACCAGTGTACAGCGTTCAGTGTCTTTTGCGGTTGGTAAATCAAGACTCTTCCATCGGCAACCCCCAATTTCTCAAACCCCGCTTGCTTCAGGCGACCAGAACTCTCGAATCCAGGATACCGAATCGCGGATCTCGAATCGCCAGTCCCCCGCATCCCCAGCGAGAATACTACAACGCGGCGCACGTGAGCGTAACGAGCATAAGGAACCCTGCGTTGTGTTTACCGATGGTTGGGCAGGGTTAATCCAAGATTCTCCACGGACGACGGAACCCGGAGACTATCCACTGCTGTGAAACGGCGATCAGATAAGGCTCATCGACCTCTTCGACTTTGGGCCGCAAATACCCGAGCGCGGCCATCACCGGTTCGCCTTCAGGAGCCGGGGTTTGGCTCGCGCTCAGCTTGGGGTTCGTCAACTTCGGGCTGGGCTTCGTCGGCGCAGAGGCTGGCTTGTCCGCCGGACGCGCCGCCAGCACTCGCGCCACATAGGCGGTGAGCAGCACCGTTTGCTTGCTATCCTCCTGGGAGTCCTGGTACCACCGGCGCCCCAGCCAGCGGGCGTCTTTCCGTTGCTGCTTCAGCAGCCAACTACGAGCGGCTTGTTTCACGGGGTCCACGGGACAAAATGCTGTTGGAGGTATGAACTGGTACTTCTTGTATTCTTCAAAAGTTCGGGAATTCGGGATTTTGGACGCTAAGTCTTTGAACAGTTGGCTCCTCGGCCAGGACTCGAACCTGGAACCCTTCGGTTAACAGATGCACGCCAGGGTTTTGCGATAGATTGCGACAGAGTGGGATTAGCCAATATTCATGCGCCTTCGGTCGTAGTCTTGCCATTTCGCCAAGTGGTATGGATTACTACCATTTTTGATGGAGGTGTGCACCAAAATGGTAACCAAATTTCGCTGCACCAAAATTGTGCAACCGCGTTCCGCTCCTGTGCACGGGGTGATGAATGACCTGCCCTTTTTCCTTCCGACCCGTCCTGGGGCAACGTGGCGCAATGGCGGGGCATTTTACGCGAGCATAGGGCCGCCAATGTTATCGCTTTACCGCTCTTCATTTTCTCAATTCCCCTTCGGTTTTGAGATAATCTGACAAGTTATGAGCGAAGATGCCGCGAGATCAAATGAACACGGCCCTTGCCCCGACTGCGGCCTATCGTAATTACGCGGTTATGGTCCGGATGAAAGATACCATCGCAGGGTGCATGACGAAGCTGAATGGGTGAAGGAACGGGCAGTCAGCTTTTTCCCGCTTAAGCCCATACCAATTTGAGGCAACGGTAGCTGCCCTTGAGACGCATGACGCGGTTGAAAAGTGCTTTCAGCAAAAAATGGGAAAATCACTATGCGGCACTCGCCCTGTACTTCGTGTATTACAATTTGATGAGAATCCACAGCACGCTCCGCGTTACCCCCCCCCATGGAATCCGGCTTCTGGTAGACGGTCAGGTTGATGTAGCGGCGGCTTTATGCCACCACTCGGCGAGGTAGACTCGCCGCCACCTACCGAAACTAACCCACTACCATGGCTTTAGTTGGCTTGAAATCCCGAGGGAGACAACATAAAATAGAGTAATGGTGAGCCAGGAATCTCGGGCGTGCTCCCGAAGGATCGGGGGCGACGAAACTTGGGGAACAGGATTCTCAGCTTGTCATTATCGCTTTCGACGACGACCCAGCTATGCTCAGTACTTTTCAGACAGGCAACTTCACCCCTGCCGGTACAAGGCGAGCGGCCAGGATCTGGAACAAAACATCGCCTGGGGGAAGACTCCTCAGTACGAGGGCCACGTCCGGGTCTGTGGTCACCGTGGTGTGGTCCACTGCGATCTTGACTCCGGCTAGCGGCACGGTTTCTTCGTTGTTTCGATCGTGATTTCCGATGGGGTTGCTGTTGGGCGGACCGAAGCTGTTGTCGTCACGCGCACTGTCGTCCCCCCGGATAACACCAAGCCCACGTCCTATTCCTCGCTGATAATCCCAATCACGTGGCTCATGCGACGCCGTACTAACCTTCCTAGACCGATTCCTGGTCAGCCTTTTCTTTTTCAGCCTCCAACCCATGCTTCTGCATAAGGCGGTAGAGCTTAGGTCGGCTCACGCCGAGGACCCGGGCAGCTTGCGTCTTATTGGGGTGCTCCTCGAGAGCGCGTACCAATGCAATGCGCTCTGCTTGTTCGAGCGAGGACGGGAAAGTGCCGGCAGCTTTCCCGATGCGTGCGGAAACGACAGCAAAATCACCCACATCCAAGAAACTGCCTTGCGCCAGCATACATGCCCGGCCCATGACGTTTTCCAGTTCGCGGACATTTCCGGGCCACCGGTAGTTCAGCAGCAGGTCCTGCGCCTTCTGCGAAAGGCCGCGAATCTCTTTATTATAATGCTGATTGTACTTGTCGAGGAAGTGTCGCCAGAGGAGGGGAATATCCTCGCGGCGTTCGCGCAAGGGAGGGACCCTAATCTCAATCATATCGAGTCGATAGAGCAGGTCAGGGCGAAATCTCCCTTTCTTTGCGTCCTCTGTCAATTCGCGACTGGTAGCGGCAATCATCAGGACGTCGACGCGCAGCGATTGCGTTGATCCGACTCTCTGGATTTCCTGGTTTTGAATTACGCGAAGGAGTTTGCTTTGCACCCCGAGGGTCAGTTCGCCGACCTCATCGAGGAAGACGATTCCGCCATCAGCGGACTCGAACAGGCCTTTTCTATCTTCGTGGGCGCCTGTAAATGCCCCCTTGCGATGACCAAACAGCTCGCTTTCAAACAGGGTTTCTACCACTGCCGCGCAGTTACACACCGTAAATGGGCGATCCCGGCGCGGGCTCATATTGTGGAGAGCGCGTGCCACCAAGTCCTTGCCTGTACCGGTCTCGCCCAAGATCAGAGCGGTGCGGAAATGGGGCGCGACACGGCGCATCAGATCGAACATCTCGTGCATCCGAACGGATCGCCCGATGAGGCCCTCCAAATTGGAATGCTTGTCCAGCTCATTTTCGAGTCGCATGGCGCGCGCGCGCTCCTCGAAGATCTCCTTCACCTCCTCAACGATGGAGCGCAGCGTTTCGGGGCTGACAGGTTTGCAGATATAGTTGGCTGCTCCTGCCTGAATCACTTCCACTGCCAATTCCACACTTTGATGGCTGCTGACGACCACGACATGAGCCCGCTTGTCCTGGCCGCAAATCCGCCGCAGTGCTTCCATGCCGCGCATTTGCGGCAACGACAAGTCCAGAAAAACCAGTTCGGGAGCAAGTTGGCGCACCAGTTCGAGACCCTGGATCGGATCTGAGGTGAATTCGAATCTGACGCCCGGATTGGTCAGCGCAGACCTGTAATAGTCAAGCACCGTTGGATCATCGTCGATGGTTAAGACGACCATAGTGACTCCCCCAGGCTTTCCAGCGGAGGGCTCGTGGCCTTACGCTAAACCTATCGAAACATTTCCCAGAAAGCAAATCAATCTAACCGCGCCAATGTCTGGAGACCGTTGCACCGGCCGAGAGGCGATAGACTGAGGGATTATACGCCAATATTCGTTCGGACGAGATCCCCTGATCAGTCTATGGGTTAACATGAAAATGCTCTCCGAGTTGACCTGCTTTCAGCGCAACACTCTGTTCGCCTGCGTTACATTGTAACACTACCGGACGGTCACCTCTCCTTATCCAATCTTCATTAAATTATCCTAACAAATTGATTGTAAATGAGTTTTCGAGTCAACAGGGTTTGGCTAGTCGCTTGCCTTCTGTAATGGTGAAATGTACCTGAAGAAAAAGTAGAAAGCAAAATGAGAAGCCGATCAATTATGGTTCTAGCCTCGATGATACTCGCCCTGGCGGCAGGGGGGAGGCGCTGTGACC
>Ga0326728_10005928_pt1 | contig 33582 bp, 30 predicted proteins | sample MB3enrmetagenome_FD_207602 | JGI IMG/M metagenome (GOLD analysis project Ga0326728, IMG submission 207602) | Lab enriched peat soil microbial communities from McLean, Ithaca, NY, United States - MB31MN | ecosystem: Environmental > Terrestrial > Soil > Wetlands > Peat | place: USA: New York... | reverse complement strand
GAAATGGCCACCATGCTGGCGCGGCGGTTCAATCCGGGAGCGGTTCAAAACAGCGATGGCGGCGGCCGCGGCGCGGGTCGCGGCGGATATACCGGCGGGTCCGGCGGCGGGCGCGGACGGGGCGGCGATGTCGGACAGATGTTCGATCGCGCGCCGGCGGTGGCGCTGGCCGATTTGAAGCGCGGCGACGCCGTCGTGGTACTGACCACGGCGGGCAGTACTCCGGGTCGCGTAACGGCCGTGATGTTGGTGGCCGGCGTGGAACTGTTACTGACCTCTCCCAACGCCGCGCGCGACGTCATGAGCGGATGGAATCTGGGCGGTGGTGGTGCAGGCGGCGAGGGCAACTAGTTCCATGACAGCGAGATTCGCCATGATCGCGACACCGCTTGCTGGCGCTCGCGGGCCGGCCGCGGGACCGAATCTCGCGGCCGCAGACCTAGGCCCCGCGACGGATCGTGGGATTGCACGGAAGTGAAAGCGGAAGAATAGACAACAGAGGAAGTATGTTCAATTTGCGAAGGACAGTTTTAGTGGTGCTTGCCGCCGCGCTGGTTTCGACCGGCGCACTGGCCCAACCCAAGGCCGGAACGGTCAAGGGCACGTTGACCGACGATTCCGGCGGCGTGATTCCGGCGGCGAACGTTTCGCTCGCCGGACACGGGGCCGCCAAGACGGCCCAAACGCAGGCCGACGGCACGTACACGTTCACCGGTGTGGCGCCCGGCGATTACACCGTGAGTCTCTCGTTTCCGGGTTTTCAGCCGTTCAGCAAGCTGGTGACGGTTACGGTCGGCGGCACGGTCCAGGTGCCCATCCAACTGACGGTGAAGATCGAAAAGCAGGAAGTCATGGTGCAAGGCGAGGCTGGCCCCACGCTCAGCGTGGAGCCGGACAACAACGCCACGCAGTTGGTGATCAGGGGCGAAGATCTGCAGGCGCTGCCGGACGATCCCGACGACTTGTCGGACGCGCTGCAAGCTCTGGCCGGACCGGGCGCGGGGCCGAACGGCGGACAGATTTACATCGACGGCTTCAGCGGCGGCCAGTTGCCGCCGAAGGAATCGATTCGCGAAATCCGCATCAACCAGAATCCCTTCTCGGCGGAATTCGACCGCCTTGGATTCGGGCGCATCGAAATCCTCACCAAGCCCGGCACCGACAGCTTCCGCGGCGCTTTAAGCATGAACTACGGGAATGCCGTCCTCAACTCGCGTAATCCCCTGGCCACCAACAAGCCGGATTACTCGAACCGTATGTTCAGCGGAAACGTCGGCGGCCCCATAAACCACCGGTCTTCCTTCTTCCTGGATTTCAACCGCCGCGATATTACGGACAATTCGATCACGCACGCCACCTACGTGAACACCAACAATCCGCTGGCCGTTCTGTACAACGATTCCTCGGTGGTGACGCCCAGCCACTTCACCACCATCTCGCCGCGGCTGGATTATCAGTTGAGCACCAACCACACGTTGATCGTGCGCTTCGAGGAGCGCACCACCGAGCGCGACAATGGCGGACTCGGCGGGACCGCTCTGCCGCCGCCGTTGTCGCAAATGGCGTTAAACACACTCGGCAACGCCCAGAACCTGATGCTCACCGAAACCGCCGTCCTGAGTCCCAAGGTGGTGAACGAGACGCGTTTCCAGTGGACCCGCAGCTACTCCAACCCGCAAGGCAACTTGGCCCCCTCGATCACCGTGACCGGCGCTTTTGGGGCGGGCGGCAACGATATCGGCGACAACTATACGATTAACCACCATTTTGAACTGCAAAACTACACGTCGATCGCCCACGGCACACACACCATCCGCTTCGGCGCGCGGGTGCGCCGGGACAGCGATATGGACCAGAACCAGACGGGCTTCGGCGGCGGGTACACTTTTCAAGGCGGTTTGGCGCCGGTACTGACTTCCAATTATCAGATCGTGACGGATTCGAACGGCAATCCGGTAACCCAGACGCTGACTTCCTTGCAGCAGTACCAGCTTTTCCTGCAATTGCAGCAGGCCGGCTATACCGGCGCGCAGATCCAGCAACTGGGCGGCGGACCTTCCCGGTTCTCGATTCAGGGCGGGATGTCCTATATCAGTGGAATCCGCCGGGACGCCGGTCCGTTTGTGCAGGACGACTGGCGCCTGCGTCCGAATTTGACGGTGAGCTTCGGGCTGCGGTACGAAGTGCAGAACCTGATCAGCGATCACCACGATGTCGCTCCCAGATTGGGTTTCGCGTGGGCGCCCGGCACCTCCAAGAACGGGCGGCAGAAGACCGTCGTCCGCGGCGGCTTCGGCATCTTCTACGATCGCATCGGCACTTCGGCGTTCGAGAACGCCATTCTGAACAACGGCGTCAACCAAGTGGACTACACCGTCTACAACCCCACGTTCTACCCGAATATTCCGGCGCTTTCCACGCTGCCCAAAGGTTCGAACCTGATCAACGTGGTGGACCCCAAGCTGAAGTCGGACTATAGCCTGCAGAGCGCCATCGGTATCGAACGGCAGTTGCCGCGCGCCACCACCGTAGCGGTGACGTACACCAACAACCGCTCCGTGCATCTGTCGCAGAGCGTGGACATCAATACCCCGCTGCCCGGCTCCTTCAATCCCCTGCAGGCGTTGAGCGCCACCAACGGGGTCTTCCCGTATGGCTATAACGCCGGCCGGATTCTCGAACTCGAGTCCGGAGGGTACCTGCGGCAAAGCATCCTGATGGTCAACTTTAATACAAAGTTCAGCTCCCGGGTTTCGCTGTTCGGGAACTACTCCCTCACGTACGCCAAGGACTTGACGGGCTCGCCCACCGATCCCTATGACTTCGCGCTGGATTACGGCCGCTCCAACCTGGACCGGCGGCACAACTTCCAATTCACCGGTTCGGTGATCGGACCCGCCGCCATTCGTGTGGCGCCCTTCATCACGATGCGCTCCGGATCGCCCTACGACGTCACCAGCGGTACGGATATCTTCGGCGACAACGGCTTCGTGCGGGCGGATTTTGCCGCGGCCAACGCCTCCTGCACCGGCGCCAATATCCGCTGCACCCAGTACGGAAACTTTCAGGCGGTGACCAATGCGGGCAACCTCGGCAACCTGATTCCGCGGAATTATCTGACCATGCCGGGTCTGGTTTCCATCAATATGCGGGTGTATCGTGTGTTCGGATTCGGTCCCAAACGCGGCGCTAACGCGGCTGCTGCCGGTTCGGGCGGTCCCGGCGGCCCTCCGGGTGGCGGCATGGGTGGCCCCCCGGGTGGCGGAGGCGGAGGCCGTGGCGGCTTCGGAGGTCCCGGTGGCGGCGGCGGAATGCGCATGGGCGGGGGCGGTGGTGGCGGCCGGGGCGGCTTTCCCGGCAGTGAAACCACCGACCGGCGCTTCAATGCCACTGTGGGCGTCAGCTTTAACAACATCGTGAACCATTTCAACCCCGGCGGGTATAACGGCAATATGACTTCGCCATACTTCCTAGTGCCCACCAGCGTCAATTCGGGGTTCGGCGGCGGCGCCTTCGTCCCTGGCGGCGGCAGCGGCAGCGTTGCCAACAACCGGCGCATCGACATGTCGATCCGGTTCACGTTCTAACAACAGGCCAGTCCCCAGCAGACAGGCGCGCCCGGCTTCACCGCCCGGCGCGCCTTTTGTTTGCTACTGGCAAATCCTATCGACGCCATACTGGAGTACAATCTCTACTGGGATTCCGGTGATTCCTCCACACAACCTCGATGAATATCTCCGTCAAAGGTGAATACGCCCTTCAGGCGATCCTGGACCTGGCGTGCCAGCGCCCCGGCGAACCGGTCAGAATTGCCGACATCGCCCGGCGCCAGAAGATTCCGCAGAAGTTTCTCGAATTGATTCTCGCCGGACTGAAGCAGTCGGGATTCGTGGAATCGCGGCGCGGCGCCGAAGGCGGGTACCTGCTGGCGCGCGCCGCCGACTCGCTTACGGTAGGCGAAGTGCTGCGCACCGTGGAAGCATCGCATCACAGCACGGGCCGTTCTCGACGGAAGGCCGAGACGCCTTTCAGCGACATGTGGCAGCGCGTGGACCGGGCCGTGTCGGAAGTCATCGACAAGACCACCTTCGCGGACCTGGTGCGCGACTGGGCCGACAAGCAGAACAAGTTCGTGCTGAATTGGGAGATTTGAGTTGAGAGTTTATAACGACAATTCGCTGAGTATCGGCCGGACACCGCTGGTGCGGCTGAACCGTGTGAACGCCGGATCCAAAGCCACAATCCTGGCCAAAGTGGAGGGACGCAATCCCTCATATTCCGTAAAGTGCCGCATCGGAGCCGCCATGGTGTGGGACGCGGAGAAACGCGGAATTCTTAAGCCCGGCAAGGAGCTCATCGAGCCGACCAGCGGCAACACCGGCATCGCCCTGGCGTATGTGGCGGCCGCGCGCGGGTACCGCATTACGCTGACCATGCCCGAGACGATGTCGCTGGAACGCCGCAAAGTGCTTCAGGTTCTGGGCGCCAACCTGGTTCTGACCGACGGGTCGCTGGGCATGGCGGGCTCGATTTCGAAGGCCGAGGAGATTGTGGCTTCCGATCCGCAGCGGTTTGTGCTGCTGCAGCAGTTCAAGAATCCGGCCAACCCGGAGATCCACCAGCGCACCACCGGACCGGAGATCTGGGACGACACCGACGGCGCCATCGACGTGCTGGTTGCGGGAATCGGCACCGGCGGCACCATCACGGGCGTGGCGCGTTACATCAAGAAAGACAAGGGCCGCAAGATCCTGGTGGTGGGCGTGGAGCCGGGCAACAGCGCGGTGGTTTCGCAGCACCTGGCCGGGCTGCCGCCCAAACCCGGACCGCACAAGCTGCAAGGCCTCGGCGCGGGCTTCGTTCCCGACACACTGGATGTCTCGCTGCTCGACCGCATGGAGCTGGCGACTAACGAAGAATCCATCGAGATGGCGCGGCGGCTGGCGCGGGAAGAGGGAATTCTGGCCGGGATCTCCTCCGGCGCGGCGGCGGCGGCGGCCGTGCGGCTAGGGAATCAGCCTGAATTCGCCGGCAAGACGATCGTGACCATTTTCCCGGACGCCGCCGAGCGCTACCTCAGTTCCGTGTTATTCGATGGAATGTTCGACGAATAGACGGGCCGGTTGCCGGCGAGTGAACTGATGATTTCCCGACACGCCCTAAGGTGGATCGGGCCCGCGGCCGAAAGCCGCCTGCAGGGCGGTGGAATTAGAACCGGATGTGGAAGCTAAAAGAAAAAGCGGGCGCGTTTGGGTGATAGGGGTGAGTGCGCCCGCTGTCGTAACGGGGATTTACCTTCTAGACGAAGGAACACTGTACTGATGTTACAGGTTGCGGCCGTTTTTCCAGTTAGTCAAAAGAGTCATTTTTGAATAGCCCTTTAGGGCTATATGCCTCGTATCCGAGAACATTTGGGAACTTTTATGAAACGCCGGTCCGTTTGGATGATCGGAATCCTGGCAGCCAGCCTGGCGATTCCGCCGCACGCGCAGGAACGCCCGGCCAATCCCACAGCGGTGGTTCTAGGCAATGATGGAACACCCATGCTCGTGCCGTTCCGCTGTACCGACGAAGACATCCGCTGGGCCGGGCTGTCCTGTTCGGAAGATGCGCCGTGTTCCATTTTCCTCGAGATCTCGACGGTGGAAGTTCTGGGGAATCGGATCCTGCTGGCCGGTAACATCCACAGCGAGGCCGTGACGCTCTACTCGGTGCTGCTGGCAAGCGACGACAACGGGCACAACTGGCGGGAAGTGTACGAGCGCATCCGCGGCGCCGGACTCGACCATATCGAGTACCTGGGGACCGACACGGCCTGGATCGGCGGACAGGTGTTGTTTCCGTTTACGCAGGATCCCTTCCTGCTGGCCACCACCGACGGGGGCAAGACCTGGAGCCAGCACGACGTGCTGGGCGACGAGAGCGAAAGCCGGTTTGGATCGATCCAGCAGTTCTACTTCACCACCAAGGACAACGGTACGCTGATTCTGGACCGCGGCGCGGGGGGCAGCGGCGGGGATCGCTACGCGCTGTACGAGTCTCCCAACGGCGGCGAAACGTGGGTAGTCAAGCAGGAAAGCCGCAAGCCGATTGTGGTCAAGCGGCCTCCCGCGCCACCGCCGGACTGGCGGGTCCGCCCCGATGCCGGAATGAAGTCCTTCCTGGTGGAACACCGCGCGGGCACGCGTTGGAGCGCCGTGGCTGCATTTCTGGTCAAATTGGACCCCTGTAGACCAATTGAGTCCGCCGGCAGTTCCGCCGAGCTGGAGATCGGACAGAACCGGTAAAAGGCCACACGGGGCGTGGCCGAAGGCCCACAGGTCGCGAATTCCCGCGGCTCATCCTGGTGCCCCTACAGGGACCTTATCTCAAGATCGTCGAAAAATACACTACGGCCCTTGACGTGCTCCACCGATATGGAGAGGTACGGAGGACTTTATGATCGTAGCGGCGGGTTTGGCAGTTCTGGTAGTGCTTTGCCTGCTACTTTCGGTGGTGCAGACGCCGCCAGCGGTGGGACGTTGAGACACACCCCGTAAACAAAATGGACACAATTGGCGGCGCGAGTGTCAACATTTTGACAACTCCGGCGACTGTCAAGTTCGCGTAGCGGCGCGACCTCGGTCCGGTTCGGCATCCCCAAAATAGACATATTTGTGAGGAGAGGTGGTCGTCAGACGGAACCGGGAGTGTGATCCAGCGGCCCGAGCGGCGACAGGAAAGACACCGTCCCCCACGATGTTCGCGCGCGGGCGCATCCGGCAACTTGCCGCGCCGGAGGGTCGGGGACCTGCGGGGTGTGGTTTTCGCCGCCCCGGCCGCCCATTTGCACTCGCGGTTCGGTCTGGGAACCAGGCCGGCTCACATGCCTGTCGCGCTCTCGCCGGAGACTGCGGCCCAGAAGCCATTTGCCGCGCTTTCCCCGCCTGATCTATACTAAATACTTGAACTAACATGCCGAAACGCACCTTTCAACCCAATCGCACGCATCGCAGCAAGACTCACGGGTTCCGCAGCCGCATGGAAACCAAGAACGGCCGTGCGGTACTCTCACGCCGCCGCGCGCGCGGCCGCAAGAAGCTCACTGTCAGTTCCGAGAGGTAGTTTTCCATCTCTGGCTTTCCGAAACGTGTCCGCCTGTTGCGATCGCAAGATTTCAGAAGAGTCTATGATCAAGGAGCCCGCCACGCAAGCCCGCTGTTTGCCGCGTTTTGCGTACGGGAACCCGGGCCGGGCGGTCCACACATCGGTTTTACGGTGCCACGGGCCTTGGGCAAGGCCGTGGTGCGAAACCGCATCAAGCGGCGTTTCCGGGAGGCTGTCCGGTCGTGTCTGGATGGATTGAACCCCCAGTGGTCGATTGTCATCAATCCGCGGCGCAAGGCCTTCGATGCACCCATGACGGAGTTGCAGCGGGAGATCGGGAGACTTTTCGCCCGGTGCGGTGGATCTTCGGACGGGCGATTGTCGTAGGATCAATTGACATGTACCAGCGGTTCGTTTCCCCCCTGCTGCCTTCCGCCTGCCGCTTCTATCCAACCTGTTCGCAGTACATGCGCGACGCGGTGGAGCGGTACGGGGTAGCCAAGGGAGTGTGGATGGGGGTGCGCCGGTTGGCGCGCTGCCATCCGTTTCACGCCGGCGGCTTCGATCCCGTCCGGTAGTCACCCGGTTTTCGAGACGGAATTCTTTTGAATGGCTGAATCATCACAACGCGGCGGCAGCGGCAACCAGGCGCAGCCGCCCAAAGAAATGTCGATGGAGATGCGGCTGCTGCTCGCATTCCTCCTGATGGGGGCGGTGATGCTTCTGTCCCCCTATTTCCTGCCCAAGAGCCCCACCCCGGCGCCCGGCAAGAAGATCGCGGAGACCGCCGCCCAGCCGGCTCCCGAACAGAGTGAGGCCCAGACCCCCGCGGAGGCCCCGGCGGCCACGCCTGCAAAGCCCGCCGCCAAGGCCGCGAAGGCAGGGGCCAAACCGGGGCCGGTTACCAGCGAGCAGCCGCAGCCGGCGTACATCGTCGATACCGACCTTTTCCGCGTGTCGTTCAGCAACCAGGGCGCCACCCTGCGGAGCTGGGTGCTGAAGAAACACAAAGGCAACGACAACAAGCAACTGGAACTGGTGAATACGGCGGCCGAAACGGAGTACCCGTTCTCGCTGTACTTCCCGGGCCAGACGGCGGCTTCCAAGCTGAATTGGGCCTGGTACAAGCAGACCGGCGATCCCGACGGCCTGGGCGTGACGTTCCAGTACGCCGACGCGCATCAAACGGTCCGCAAGCAGTTCCGCTTCGAAAAGGCCAGCTACCTGGCGCAGGTTTCGACCGAGGTGACCACCGATGGCAAGCCCACGCCGCACATGGTGGAATGGCGCGGCGGATTCGGCGACCTCACCATCCCGGTTCCCTCCTCCAACACCATCACGCTCTACTACGACCTGGCCACCAACAAACTGCAGGATCAGAGGGCGGGGGCGGCGAAAAACGGACCGGTGACGGCCAGCGGGAATTTTTCCTTTGCGGGACTGGCGGACAAATACTTCGCGGCGGTCTTTCTGACCGAGGGCACCACCGCGGCGCAGCAGACCACCTTCGGCGATTGGGTGCGCACGCCGCTGGAAGGAAAGCCGCAGGATTTCGCCGGAGTCGCGGTTTCCGACGGCGACAGCAACCGCTTCCGCCTGTTCGTCGGCCCCAAAGACCTGCACTTGCTGAAGAGCGTGGACCCGAAACTGGAGCAGGTGGTGGACTTCGGATGGCTGTCGATCCTCGCCAAGCCGCTGTTCCTCCTCGTGAACTGGGCCAACTCCAGCTTCGTGCACAATTTCGGCTGGGCCATCGTGATCGTCACGGTGATCCTCAACTTCATCCTGTTCCCGCTGCGGCTTTCGAACATGAAATCGATGCGCAAGATGCAGGCGCTCAAGCCGCAGATCGACGCCATCAACGCCAGGTTCAAGAATGTCGGCATGCGCGATCCGAAGAAGGCCGAACAGAACCAGGAGGTCATGGACCTCTACAAGAAGCACGGCGTCAACCCCATGGGAGGGTGCGTGCCCATGCTGCTGCAGATGCCGTTCCTGATCGCCTTCTACAGGGTGTTCATGGTGTCGGTGGTGATGCGCGGGGCCAGTTGGCTGTGGGTGAAGGATCTTTCCCAGGAGGAGTGCCTGGCGGCCAACGCGGTTCTTTCCGTCAACATTCTGCCCATCGTCATGATCGCCACCCAGTTCCTGATGCAGAAGATGACGCCGCAGGCCAACGTGGATCCCAACTCGCAGAAGATGATGTACATGATGCCGCTGGTGATGGGCTGGATCTTCTACCATCTTCCCAGCGGTCTGGTGTTATACTACCTCACCAGCAATCTGGTGAACATGGGCCAGCAATGGTTTTTCAATCGCACGAATGCGGCGCGCGTGGCGGTGGCGAGCGTGCAGCCGCCGCCCAAAAGAAAGAACGGCAGGAAATAGCGCGTGACTGAGAGAAAATATTCCACGGCAAAAATCGGCCCGCGAATCGACGCATTTCTGCGGACCACCTTGCGGAACGCGGGGCTTCGCGTGCAATACGAGATCGCCGACGTGGCCGCGGGGGACGGCGACTTCGAGACGCCCGATGTGGTGGTGAAGTTCTCCGGCGGGGATGTGGATCTCATCCTGGGCAACCGCGCCGAACTGCTGCTGGCGCTGGAGCACGTCACCATGGAGATGCTGCGGATGCCCTCGGAAGACCATTCGCGGATTTCCTTCGACGCCAACGATTACCGCCTGCTGCGCATCGAGGAACTGCGTCTCAGCGCCAACGCCGCCGCCGACAAGGTGAAACGCACCGGCCAGCCGTTCCGCTTCAATCCCATGAACAGCCGCGAGCGGCGGGTGATCCACCTGGCATTGCGGGGGGAAACCGCGGTGCGCAGCGAGAGCATCGGCAGCGGCCCGGCGCGGCAGGTGGTGGTGTACCCGGCCGGGATGGCCAGCCTGCCGGAAGCCCCGCACGCGCCGGAGATGCGCCGCGCTCCCGGCGGCCCGCGCGGCCGCGGCAGAAGATAGCGATGTGGGGCAGGATGCCATCCTGCGGCGGGTTGGCAACCCGCCTGCGCGGGTGACCGCGCGGCCGGCGAAATTCCACCGCGTTGGGTTGGGGCCGTGTGCAAGGCTTCGGAAGGCGGGTTAACAACCCGCCGCAGGCTGCCAGCCTGCCCCACAGCCGGTTATCAGTCCATGTCCCTTTCCGACACCATCGTCGCCATCGCCACCCCTCCGGGGCGCGGCGGGCTCGGTATCGTGCGCTTGTCCGGCGCCGGCGCGCGGGCCATCGCCGAGACCTTCCTCAGCCGCGCCGAGTGGCGGCCGTGGCGCGCGTCGCTCGCCGAATTGCGCGACCGCGACGGCCACTCCATCGACCAGGTGGCCGTCACTTTCTTCGAGAGCCCGCATTCCTACACCGCCGAAGACGTGGTCGAGATCTCCTGCCATGGCTCGCCAGTGGTGCTGCGGCAAGCCGTGGAACGCGCCCTGGCGGGTGGGGCGCGCCTGGCCCGGCCGGGCGAGTTCACGCTGCGCGCGTTTCTCAACGGGCGCATCGATCTGCCGCAAGCCGAAGCGGTCAGGGACCTGATCGACGCCACCACGCTCTACCAGGCGCGCGTGGCGGCGCGGCAAGCCGGCGGATCGGTGTCGCGCAGCCTGGCGCCGTTCAAGGAGGGTTTGCTCGCGCTCATCGCCCTGTTGGAAGCCGGTATCGATTTCGCCGAGGACGATGTCGCCGTGGCCTCCGCCGAACAGATCCTGGCGCGCCTTCACCCCGTTCTCGAGGGCATCGCGCGCCTGGCCGCCAGCTTCCAATACGGCTCGCTGGTGACGGGCGGCCTCACGCTCGCCATCGTGGGCCGGCCCAACGTGGGCAAGAGCAGCCTGTTCAACCGCCTGCTGGAACAGGACCGCGCCATCGTGACGGACACGCCCGGCACCACCCGCGACCTGGTCTCGGAAACCGCCTCCATCGGGGGAATCCCCGTGAAGCTCTGCGATACGGCGGGCATACGCGAGCCGGCCGGGACGGTGGAATTGCTGGGCATCGAGCGCAGCTACCAGGCCATGGCGGATGCCGATCTGACGCTGGTGGTGGTGGACATCTCGCGGCCACTGGAGCCCGAGGACGCGGCGCTGCTCGACCGCGCCGCCAGCCAGGGCCGGTACCTGGTGGTGGGCAACAAGTGCGATCTGGCCGTGGAGTTCGCCGCCGCCCATCCCACCAGCGCGCTTACCGGCGAGGGAATCGCCGAACTGCGCCACGCCATCCTGGAAGAGGTGGCTCCGGCGGGCGCTTTTGAACAGGATGACGGCTTTATCACCACTCTTCGCCACCAGCGCTTGCTCCAGGAGTCGGTGGAGTTCCTGGAAAAGGCGCGCGGGGCGGTGATGGCGGGGATTCCCCACGAGATGGTGCTACTGGATCTTTACGCCGCCCTGGGGCCGATCGACGCCATCACCGGCGCGACCACTGCGGACGACATCCTGAATCGAATTTTTTCTACATTTTGTATCGGAAAATAAAGGAACTTTTCCGGGAGTGGACCGTCTAAGCTTGCTTGAGCCCCACGGCTTCAAATCCCGCAGCAAGGACCCTAATCCAATTCTGAGGTGAATATGCGCCGAACTTTACGGTTTTCCCTGGCAGTTGCTTTGCTCCTCGCGCCGGCGGCGTTTTCGCAAACGCTGCCCCAAGGCGTTCAGAAGGTGACCTCCGTCGAAGGCATCACCGAGTACTCGTGGCCCAACGGCCTGCGGGTTCTGTTGTTTCCCGATCAGTCCCAGCCCAAGGTCACGGTGAATGTCACGTACCTGGTGGGCTCGCGCCATGAAGGCAATGGCGAAGCCGGCATGGCGCACCTCATGGAGCACATGCTCTTCCTGCGCACCAAGAGCGGCAGGGACGTCAAGAAGGAGATCACCGACCGCGGCGCTCAGTGGAACGGCACCACGTCGGACGACCGCACCAATTACTTCGAGACCGTCACCGCCTCGGACGACAACCTGGCCTGGGCGCTCGGGCTCGAGGCCGAGCGCATGACCAACATGCGCATCGAAAAGGAATTGCTGGACAAGGAAATGACGGTGGTGCGCAACGAGTTCGAGATGGGCGACAACTACCCCACCAACGTGCTTGAGGAACGCACCATCGGCGCGGCCTACTCGTTCCATCCCTATGGGAAGCCGACCATCGGCAGCCGTTCGGATATCGAGAACGTGCCCATCGACAAGCTGGACGCGTTCTATCACAAGTTCTACCGGCCGGACAACGCGGTGGTCATGGTGGCCGGCAAGTTCGACGAATCCAAGGCGCTGGCCGATATCAACGCCGGGTTGGGCGCGGTTCCCAAGCCGCAGACCGCCATTCCGAAGACCTATTCCGTGGAGCCGCCGCAGGAGGGCGAGCGCGAGGTGATGCTTCGCCGGAGGGGCGACAACCAGGCCATCTTCGTGGTCTACCACGCGCCGGCCACCACGCATCCCGACCTGCCCGCGCTCGAGATGCTATCCGACGTGCTGGGCGATGCTCCGTCCGGCCGGCTCTACAAGGCGCTGGTGGAGACCAAGAAGGCGGTCAACGTTTTCGCTAACCTGCGGTGGATGCACGACCCCGGCATGCTGATGGCGTTTGTGATGCTCCGGCCGGAACAGAACATCGACGAGGCCCGCGCAATCACCCTGAAGACCCTGGCCGGGGTTGTCGAGCAGCCGCCCACGCAGGAGGAAGTGGATCACGCCAAGACGCGTTTCGCCAAGCAGGTGGACCTGCTGCTGGCCAATTCGCAGCAGGTGGGACTGTATCTCAGCGAAGCCATGGCGGCCGGCGACTGGCGGCTGCTGTTCCTGGTGCGCGACCGCGTCCGCGACGTCACCCCGCAGGACGTGGCCCGCGTGGCCAAGGCTTACCTGAAGGACACCAACCGCACGATCGGCGAGTTCATTCCCACCAAGACTCCCGACACGGCCGAGATTCCCGCCGCGCTGGACGCCTCGGTGGCGCTCAAGGATTACAAGGGCGGCGCGGCCATTTCAGCCGGCGAAGTGTTCGATCCCACCCCGGCCAATATCGAAGCCCGGACGCAGCGTTCCAAGCTGCCCAACGGCATGCGGGTGGACCTGCTGCCGAAGAAGACGCGCGGCGGCGTGGTGCTGGCGCGGGTGCAACTGGAATTCGGGGATGAGAAGGCGGTCTTCGGGCGCGAGTACGCCGCCAGAATGGCCGCCACCTTGCTCGCCCGCGGTACCAAGACCAAGACGCGGCAGCAGCTTCAGGAGGCATTCGATAAGCTGAAGACCAACTGGAGCGTGAGCGGCGGCCCTACGGGCACGACCCTCGCCCTGGAGACCACCGAAGCCAACCTTCCGGCGGCGCTGCGCCTGGGGGCCGAAGTTCTCCGCCAGCCGGCCTTCGACGAGAAGGAGTTTGTGGAACTGCAGCAGCAGCAGTTGTCCTCCATCGAGCAGATGCGCAACGAGCCCACGGCGATTGCGGGCATCGAGTTGCAGCGGCAGCTCACACCCTATCCCCGCGGCGATGTGCGCTATGTGGGCACCTTCGACGAGCGTCTGGAGGACACCAGGAACATGACGCTGGAGGCCGCGCGCCAGTTCTACGCGGATTTCTACGGCGCCTCCAACAGCGCGTTCGTGGCAGTCGGCCAGTTCGACCCAGCGGCGACCAAGCAGCTCGTTGCCGAGCTGTTCGGCGATTGGAAGAGCCCCAAGCCGTACACGCGCGTGCCGACGGAGTATCACAAAGTGGCAGCCTCCGACAAGAAGTTCGAGACGCCCGACAAGCAAAACGCGCTGTTGGAGCTGGGGCTGACCACGCGCATGAGCGACATGGATCCGGAATATCCCGCCATGATTATCGCCAACTACATTTTCGGCGGTTCCGGCGGCTCGCATCTATTCAAACGGATCCGCGACAAGGAAGGCCTGAGTTACGGCGTAGGTTCCAGTTTCACGGCGCCCCAGGTCGACGAGGGCGCGACCTTCGTGGCTTATGCCATCAGCGCTCCGCAGAATACGCCCAAGGTGGAGGCCAGTTTCAAGGACGAGCTGGCGCAGGTGCTGAAGAACGGGTTCACGGCGGATGAGGTGGCGGCGGCCAAGAAGGCGTGGCTCGAAAACGAATCGGTGAGCCGGGCTGCCGACGGGACGGTGAGCCGCCAGATCGCCATCGACGAGCGCTTCGGCCGCGTCTTCCTGTGGCGCGGCGAGTTGGATGCCAAGGTGGCCGCGGTGACGCCGGAGCAGGTGAACGCAGTGTTCCGGCGGCACATCGATCCATCGGCGCTGGTTGTAGTCAAGGCCGGCGATTTCAAGAAGGCCGGCGCGTACCAGTAGAAATCAGGCCAGCATATTGAGGGTGGTCCTGGTCAGTTGGTCGGCGGCGTGAGCCAATTTGGCGTTGGCCTCGAAGCCGTTTCCGGATTGCGCCAGGGCCACCGCGTTATCGCTGAGGCTGGCGGTGTCCTGAGGTTGGGGCGCGGGCGCTTGAGAAATCCGCCGGGCCGCCGAGTCGAAGCTGGTTTCGGCATTCTGCATGCCTTGCAAGGCCGCATCTAGAGCAAGCATATAGTTCTTATCGGCCAAAAAACCCGGGGTTTTTACAATCCGCCGCGCTTTCTCTAGTATCCTCATAGAGTATGCCTGACAACCTCGCTCCCGCCCGCCAAATGGGCTTCTCCACCCGGTCCCTGCACGCCGGTCACACACCCGACAAGGCCACCAACGCGCGCGCCGTGCCGATCTATCAGAGCACCTCGTTCGTGTTCGACGACTCCACCCACGCCGCCGAACTCTTCGCGCTCCAGAAGTTCGGCAATATCTACACCCGCATCATGAACCCCACCACCGACGTCTTCGAGCAGCGCGTGGCATCGCTCGAAGGCGGCATCGCCGCCCTGGCCACCTCCAGCGGACAGGCGGCGCAGTTCCTGGCTCTCAGCAGCCTGGTGGGGCAGGGCGAAGAGATCGTGGCCGCCAGCACGCTCTACGGCGGCACTTACACGCAGTTCGACGTGAGCTTCCGCCGCCTCGGCATCGACGTCAGGTTCGTGGAGCCGGACAACCCCGAAAACTTCCGCAAAGCCATCACCTCCAGGACCCGCGCGGTCTACGGCGAGACCATCGCCAACCCGCGCATGAACGTGCTCGATATCGAAGCCGTGGCGGCCATCGCCCACGAAGCCGGCGTGCCGCTGGTGATCGACAACACCATGGCGTCGCCCTACCTGTGCCGGCCGATCGAGCACGGGGCCGACATCGTGCTGCACTCGGCCACCAAGTTCCTGGGCGGGCACGGGACGTCGATCGGCGGCATCATCGTCGATAGCGGCAAGTTCGCCTGGAGCGATAAGTTTCCGGCCATCACCCAGCCCAGCCCCGGCTACCACGGCATGGTTTTCAGCGAAACATTCGGCAACCTCGCCTACATTATCAAGGTGCGCGTGGAGGGCTTGCGCGACTTCGGGCCGTGCATCAGCCCGTTCAACTCGTTCCTCTTCCTGCAAGGCATCGAGACGCTCAAGTTCCGCATGGAGCAGCACAGCCGCAACGCGCTCCGGGTGGCGGAGTGGCTGAGCGCGCATCCGGCGGTCAGTTGGGTGAAGTACCCGGGGTTGCCCACCAGCCCGTATTACCAGCTTGCGCAAAAGTACCTGCCGCTCGGCCAGGGTTCGATTCTGACGTTCGGCATCAAGGGCGGACTCGAGGCGGGGCGCAAGCTGATCGACCACGTGAAGGTCTTCTCGCACCTCGCCAACCTGGGCGATTCCAAAAGCCTGATCATCCATCCGGCATCCACCACGCATCAGCAGTTGACCGACGCGCAGCAATTGGAAGCCGGCGTGACCAAGGACCTGATCCGCATCTCGGTGGGTGTCGAGGACATCGAAGACATCCTCTGGGACCTCGATCAGGCCATCGAGGTTTCACAGCGGTAGGCGGGCGCTTCGGCGCTTTCGGCTGCGCTACTTGCCGTCGCCGGATTCGGGCTTGCGGCACGCGCGGGCTATCAGATAGACCACCGTAACGGCGGCAATCACGCCGAGTTCTATGATGAACCGATGCCAAGAGTGATGAAAATGCATGTGGAATCCTCCGCGATTTCAGTGTAGCAGCCCGCTCCCCGCTAGGGCTTAGTCGGGTCTTGCGCCGCCGCGGCTCACGCCCTCCGGTTACACTACATACCAGGAAGCGTCGTGGAAGCGTTCGCCGATCTCGCGCGCGAAGCCCTCCGCCGGTGCCGCCTGCTGGCCGCCTGCACGGAGCATCCCGGCCACATCACGCGCACGTTTCTTTCGCCGCCCATGCATGAAGCCCACCGCCTGGTGCGGGCCTGGATGGAAGGCGCGCGCATGCAGGTGCGCGTGGACGCCGCCGGCAATGTGCGCGGGCTGTTCGGCTCGGGCCCGCGGCTGCTGATCGGGTCGCACCTGGACACGGTGCCCGACGGGGGCGCCTACGACGGCATCCTGGGCGTGATGCTGGCGATCGCGCTGGTGGAGTGCCAGCCGCCCTGCGCGGTGGAAGTGGCGGCCTTCTCCGACGCCGAGGGCGTGCGCTTCGGTATCCCGTTTCTGGGGAGCCTGGCGATGGCCGGCACGCCGGCGATGGACGCGCCGGTGCTGGACGCCATACGGGCTTTCGGGCTCGACCCCGCGCTGCTGCCCGAAGCGGCCATCGACGCCGGCGTGCTCGGGTTCCTGGAGATTCACATCGAGCAGGGCGCCACGCTGGCCGGCGTGAAGCGGCCCCTGGCGGCGGTGGTGAGCGTGGGCGGGCAGAGCCGCGCGGTGGCGCGGTTCACCGGCAAGGCCAATCACGCCGCCACCACGCCCATGGACGCGCGGCGCGACGCGCTGGCCGCGGCCGCCGAGTGGATCGTGGCCGTCGAGGCCCTGGCGCGTACCACCCGCGGGCTGACGGCCACGGTGGGGCGCGTGGATGTGGAGCCGGGCGCGGCCAACGTGATCCCCGGCGCGGTGCGCGCCACGGTAGACGCGCGGCACGAGCGGGATGCGGTGCGGATCGAAGCCGTCCGCCACCTGCGCGCGCGGGCGCAATCCATCGCGCAGGCCCGCCAGACCGAGTGCGACTGGCGCGGGTTGTGCGACCAGACCACCACGCCCATGGACCACGCCATGGTGGAAGCCCTGGGCGCCGCCATACGCGCGGCCGGATGCCCCGACCACCGCATGGTGAGCCACGCCAGCCACGACGCCATGATCCTGGCGCGCAAGGTCCCCTCGGCCATGCTGTTCGTGCGCACTCCCAACGGGGTGAGCCATCATCCGGATGAGACCGTGCTCGCCGCGGACGTGGAAGCGGCGCTGGACGTGGGCATGAAGTTTCTGGAAAACTGGAATCGATGAACCTCGACATGGACGCTCAGCGCCTGGAGGCAGCCGGTCTGGAAGTGCGCCGGGACGCCGTGGGCAACACCTTCGCCCGCTGGACGGGCAGCCGGCCGGAACTGCCCGCGGTAGCGGTGGGCGCGTTGGGCGGCCTGGATGCCATTCGCGCGCTGCAGGCCGCCGGCTACCGGCCGCAGCATCCGGTGGATCTGATCCGGTTCGCCGCCGCGGAGCCGGCCGGCTTCGGCGTCGACTGCCTGGGGAGCCGCTTGCTAACGGGCGCCATGCCGGTCTGGAAGGCCGCGCGGCTGACCGGCGCCGACGGCAGGACGTTCGACGAATGGCGCGCCGAAATGGGTTTCGAAGGGCCGATTGAATCGGCCGCCGTTGGCGCCGGACACTACGCCGCCTTCGTGGAGTTGCAGGTGGAGCGGGGTGGGCTGCTGGAAAAGGCCGGGCTGCCGCTGGGGATCGCGACCGCCTTCGCCGCGCCTGCCGGCCTGCGGGTGACGGTGGAGGCCGAAGCCGGCCAGGACGCTCCCGGCGCGGCGGCCGAAATCGCGCTCGAAGTGGAAAAGATCTCGATGGGCGCGGGGACGGCGAACCGCGCGGCCGGCAGCGTGCCCGGCCGCGTGCGCCTGGAAATCTACGTGGAAGATCTCGACCAGGCGAAGCGCGACGCAATGGTGAGCCAAATTGCCATGGCGTGCCGCGACACGGCGCAGCGCCGGCGGCTCACGGTGAAAGCCGAAGTGCTCCACATGGACCCGCGGGCGGAGTGCGCCGCGGAAGTGGTGGACGCCCTGGCGCGCGCCGCGCGGGCGCACTCGCTGGGCTGCCAGCGGATGGCGGCCGGCGGGCGCTACGACGCGCTGTTTCTATCGCGCATCGCGCCCGCCGGGACGCTGCTGGCGGCCAACGCCGCCGAAGCCGCCACGGGCGCGCTGGTGCTGGCCGATGCGGTGGGTGAGCTGGCGGGGTGAGAGCGCCGGCGGTTTTGAGCCTCGCCAGAACTGCAAGTGCCGCGCCTGTAACATCGCTGTTTGAAAAACACGATGTAGTGCCGACCTACCCTCTTAAAGGCCCGCACCACCGGCGACAGAATCTACCTGGAATGTTTTGCGGTCGTGTACGCGCATCCGGCTTGGACACGTCTCGAACTCGCCAAGGGAGCCCAAGGTAACTTCCGGATGGCGCGATTCGTTCAGGAAGGCGCGGCGCCGGCAAACAATGGTGGCGTACGCCGGAAATCTCAGGCTGTTGTGAGCGGGGTAGCCCGACCTTTCTGCGGCGCATGAGCGGCAAGCGCAGGATCGGTAGAGCGGGCTGAGAGCATTCTGGAGGAGCGTCAAATCGCGATCGGGACCAGCGGACGGTGCGGGTCGATCCGGTACCTGGAAGGGCCGCTCAGCATCCAGTTTGACTGGGAGTTCGGCGGGACGTGCGTGGCATTGATTTGGGGACGATCCCTGCGGCGGTTACGGGACAGCGGCTCCGTTACGGTCGAGCGCGCTTGGGAGATCCTCAGCTTTGTGGCGCGGCAGGCGGTGGCGCGGAAGGCCGCCCATCCGGAAATTTGGCGCGCATAGTGGGGCGGCGCCGATTCGTTTCGGGATGCTGGCCGGATGACGAGCTCGAGTCCACGCCAGGGTCACTGTCAAGCGGGGCCAACCCGGGAGCAACGTCCGAAATGCCCGTAATGAGGTCGATCGGATGGCTGGAGGTCGCCAAGCTTGATATTGGCTCCCCCGGCATGGATTCGAACCCGCAGCCTCTGGCCGGCAGGCGCGGCCGGCTGCCTGGATGGCCCACCGCCGCAACTGTGGCGGCGCTTTTCGGGAACGAACGCCCGGCGGATTTGGGCGATTTGCACAAAAATTTTCAAAAACAAAGGGCTTAGAGGCCGTTTTTTGTGCAAATTGCACAAAACCGGCCATAATCCGGCGCACCCCCTCGCAAAATTTCACGCTGCGCCAGCCCCGCGGCGCGCTTCCCTACCGCAGCAGTTCGCGCTGCCGCTCGCCGATGGCCCGCCAGTCGAACTGGCGCGCGGCGTGCAACTCGGCGGCACGGGCGATCTGCTCCCGCCGCTCCGCGTCCCCGATCAGCGTGGCGATGCCCGCGGCAAACGACTCGGCGGCGTCGGCCACCCACACGCTGTGCCCGTGCAGCATCCCCAGGCCGGCGCAGCCGCACGTGGTCGAAACCACCGCGCGCCGCATCGCCATGGCTTCCAGCACCTTCACGTTGGTGCCGGCGGAGACGGTGGTGGGCACGATCGCCAGGTTGGCTTCCACGTACAGCGGCCGCACGTCGGAGACGAAGCCGAGCATGCGGATGCGCTCCTCGGGCCGGGGCTCGGGCGTGTCCGCGAAGGCGCGCCAATAAGTAAGGTGGTCCGCCCCGCACACCACGGTTACCGTCATGCGCGGGAACTTATCGCGCAACAGCGGCCAGACCTGCTCGGCGAAGAAGCGATAGGCCGCGACGTTGGGGAAATGCCGGAACGAGCCGATGAACAGCAGCCGCTCGCCGGGCGTTTCGGGTTCGGGGCGAAAGCGCTCCAGGTCTACGCCGTTGGCGAGCACCACGGCCTGCGCCGCGGGGCGCAGCAGTGCGGCGTCCTTTTCCGACATCGCCACCACGCGCGGGAAGCGGCCGATGGCGCGCCGCTCGAAGCGCCGCCAGCGGAGGAAATCCCACCACGCGGACAGGGTCCGCTGGCGGCGCGCGATCTGGCCGAACAGGTCGAAGGTGACATCGTGCTCCACCAGCACGTCGCCGGGATATTCGGCAAGCTGGGTGTACTCCACCTGCAAGCGCTCGAAGGCGAAGTCGCGGCGCTCCGCCTGGATGGCCTGCCGCATGGCGGGCGAGCGGAACTCGTACACTTCCGGCGGCAGCGGCGTGCTCCAGCGCGCCTCGCGGTAGCGCGGCTTTTCCACCAGCACCACGCGCGCGCAAAACTCCAGCACCGGCGCGGTTTCGGCGGGTGGGCCGCCATCGGTGAAGGCGAACAGCTCGACGTCGAACTCGCGCGCCATTTCGCGCAGCAGGTGGAAGATGCGGACCGCGCCCCCGTGCGAGAGCGGAAACGGAAAATACGGCGACAGCACGGCCACGCGCCGGCGAAGCGGCGAACAGGCGCGGCCCGCCAGCGTGCGCCAGCCTTCCGGCGTCACCGTCCGCTCGCGCTTCGGAAACGGCCACCACCAGGGACGCAAATGGACGCGATCGAGCGGCACGCCGCGCCAGAACAGGAACGAGGAGAGGTTGAGCCGCAGATGCAGCCGTTCCAGCCGCGAGTTATACGCCAGGATCTTGCGCGGCGCCATGCGCCAGGCCGCCCGCCGCAGCGCGTTCGCCTCCGCGCCAAGCAGCACCGGCGCCAGGCCGATGCGGTAGCTTCGCAACTGGCGGCGCAATTCGGGCCAGTTCTCGGGCGTGGCCGAGAAGTGCCGCCGGCCGGGAACCAGCCGCCGCACTTCCTCTTCCATGCGCCGGCACAACTCGCGGTCGCCCGTGTGGAAGGTGACCACCACGGCCTCGGGGTCCTTGCCCAGCAGGCCGAAGATCCATTGCTTGATGCGCTGCTTCAGGGTGTGCCGAGGTTCGCCGCTCACTGGAACTCGATGGTGGCCACTTCGCCCGCGGTTGCCGTCCGCGGATCGGCCTTGGGAAAGTATTCGACGACCACGCGCCGCGGCTTCTGCGCGCCGCAGCCGAAGGCGTGCTCGCCTCCGCCGACGATCGCCACCTTGGGGTCGGCGACCAGCAGGCGGACGCTCTTGTGGTCGTCGCCCTCGATCAGCAGGCGCGCCTGCTTGCCCAGGCAGTCCACCTGCTTCAAAACGCCGGTCACCTTGCCCGAGGGATTGGGGCCGTCCCACCATGGCACCGGCTTCTCGGCCGGCTTGGCGCCGGCGTTGCCGTACTGGTTCTCCAGCTTGTGGACCTCGGCCAGGGCCTGGCCCTTCAAGCGCTCCACTTCGCGCGCATCCTCCTCGGCCTGGCGTTTTTTTTCGGCCTGCTCGTAATCCAGGCGCTGCCCTTCCACGCCCATGCGCGCCTGGTGCATGCGCTCGCGCGCGGCCGGATCGGTGGAGGCCTGCTCGGCTTCCCGCCACGCCTTGGCGGCTTCGGTGTAATCGTGTTCGGCGGTGTAGCATTCCGCCAGCGCCTGCCAGTAAGCGGGATTGCGCGGGTTGCGCGCGGCCGCGTCCTTCCAATGAGCCAGGCGCATGCGCGGATCGGTGTCGCGCGCCGCCATCAGGGCCAGCGGCTCGTCCAGTTTGGGATTGAGCCCGGCGGCCTTGCGCAGGGCTTCGAAGGCCTTGCCGTTGTCGGGTTCGAGCTTGGCGTACTCGATGTAGCAGCGGGCGCTGGTGCTGCCGGCGTCCACCGCGGCGCGGAAATGGCGGCGCGCTTCGTCGCCATTGCCCGCGCGCAATGCCAGCAATCCCAGTCCCTCTTCGGCCTCGGGAATCTTCACGTGGTCGCGCAGCAGGCTCTCGTATTCGGCGGCCGATGCGTCGCCCGCCAGCAGGTCGGCGCGCGCCAGGCGGACATCGGCGCTCGCGATTGGCCGCTCGGGAAAATCCTTTTCGGAAAGCGGCCGGCTGTCGATGGACGAAGTGCGCACGTCGTGATCCAGGAAGTGCTGCCGCGCGGCCTCCTCCACCTGCGCCGGCGTTTTGCCGAAAGCGTTGCGATAAGCCGGATCGTCGTCCACGCCCTGCCGCAGGTTATAAAGAAGGATGCGGATGCGCCCATAATATTCCGGATCGACCACCAGCAGGTGGACGCGCGCCCAATCCAGATCCGTCGATGGCGGCGGCGCGCCCACCGTGATGTGGATGCCCTTCACCGCGAACGTGGAGAAGAATTCTTCGAGGCCGTGCTCGAACTGGGGCGGCATCTGCGACGTGTTGGCGCGCAGGAACAGCCGCGTCAACCCGCCGTAGACCTCCTGCGAGATATCGGTCTTCTCTTCGAGGACGATGGCGTAGCGGTCGCGCCCCTCGGTAATGGGCGCGGGCGACGTCCACCCCTTGGCGCTCCTGAAGACCAGGACGCGCACCGTCTGCGGCATCTGCAAATCGTCGATGCCGAGGACCGTGCCGAGCGCGTGGCGGAACTCCTCGAAGTCCACCAGCTTATCGCGCGCCGCGCGCGGGTTGGCGTCGGTGAGGACCTCGAACGGGCCGGAGGTGTATTTCACCCACGAGTCCGCGGTGAGGAGCCAGGGGACCAGGGTGAGCAGGAGCAAGCGCCGCATTGGGACCATTATCCCAAGTGGAGGGCGGGGGCGGGCGGGGGAGGGTGCGGGCGGCGGTGTATTCATATACCAAGAAAGGGCGAGCCCCCGGGCGTCGTTTTCGCGCCCCGGCGACGATTGCCGCTACGATCTGACACGGCGGTCGCGCCCGGTGGCCCCGGTCCCGATCGCATACGAGATTTCGGGTGTCCTAGTCTGTATAATCATCGGGGAGGGAATTGCAGTGAAGAAAACTTACCTCTTCCTCATAGTTGGGCTCCTGTGTTTTCCAGAAAGTGCGTTCACGAGCAAAAAGAAGACGGTGGACCCTCGCGTTCGAGACGTTCGAACAGTTTTCATCAAGGGAAATAACGAGGCCGCCGTTAAGGCGCGTCAGAACCTGTCCAAGTGGACGTGTTTTCGCCTCGCTGGAGGCCCCGGCCAGGCAGACGCGACGCTCGAGTTTTCCCAGCAGCAGAGCGTGAGTGGCTCGCCTATTTCTGCCAACCGCGAACGGAGCATCGTGAGCGCCGAGTTGACCACGAAGGACGGCGATGTCGTTTGGAGCGGTAGCGCGACGCAGGACGCTGGCCTTGTTAACACGGGCGCTGGTAGCGCCGCAAGCCACGTGTTGTTCCTGCTTCAGGCTGACGCGTTCCCTCAGGTGAAGACTGGCTTCCGTGGCCCCGACCAGTCAGCCTGTCCAGCCGTTAGCGCGCCGCCGGCCGTCGCGCGGGAAGCCGCTGCGGCCGGTGGGGCTGCGCCGTCGGCCGAGTCCAGCGCAGCGGCAACGACCGCGACCAAGGAGATCAAGCTTGGCATGACGACGGATCAGATTGAGAAGGCCCTCGGGCTTCCTGCCACCAAGGTGGACCTTGGCGAAAAGATTCTCTATAAGTACAAGGACATGACAATAGAGTTTCACGACGGCAAGGTGACGGACGTTCGTTAGAGCGTCCGCTGCTCGCAACGCGTTACACAAAGGGTAGGTCTTGGGACCACGCGGCTCACGCCACACGCAAAGCCGGAGCGTTACTCCGGCCACGGTGCGGCTTCACGACGATTTCCACATCCTGATTCAGGGCCACGAGAAAGCGAAGAAGACGCTCGACGGAGAACTGGCGGAACTCGCCGCGCAACATCTTCGATACGTCGGGCTGGCGGACGCCGAACAGCCTGGCGGCGTCCACCTGTTTCATGCCGCGCTCTTTCAGGATCGTATCGATCTTGAACACCAGTTGCGCTTTGACGAAGTGCTCATCGGCATGCGGCACGCCAATGTCTTTGAATACGTTGCGGCTTCCGGTTTCGTATCCCTTGTTGCTCATGACTCTCCCTCGATTGCAATCCGTTCGGCCTCGCGCAGCCGTTGTCTGATGAGCTCCATGTCCCGGCGCGGCGTCTCTCGCCCGGTCTTCGATTTCTTCTGGAAGGCGTGAAGCACATACACCGCCCCGGCGTACCGCAGGGTATAAACCGCGCGGAATGTGTCGCCGCGATAGTCCTTGATGACTTCCACGACTCCCGCCCCGCCGAAGCCGGTCATCGCCTTCGCGTCCGCGTGCTTGGCGCCTCGCTGCGCCACATACAACGCGTAGCCCATGTGATCCTGCACAGGCTCGGGAAACCCGCCCAAGTCCCTCCGGCTCGATCCGACCCAGATCACCGGCTTGAGAAGCGGTTCATCCGTCATAAGCGGTCAATATAGTGATTTCACTATATCACATCAAACCGGCTCCGTCCCGCACCGGCAGCCCACGCCCGGTTGACGTACCCCATGAGAGGGAAACGAAGCCATGGAAGTGCATTTCAAGCCCGACGTGCAAGCGAAGCTCGATCAAATGGCGCGCGACACCGGCCGTCCCAGCGACGAGCTGGTTGAAGACGCGGTGGTTGGCTTTTTTGACGAGTTGGCGCACGCGCGCGAAACCCTCGACCGGCGCTTCGACGACCTGGCATGCGGCACCGCGACCCCGATCGACGGTGAGGAAGCGTATCGGCGGTTGATGGAGAAGACCGAATCGCAACGCCGCCGCCCCGTATGAGCGGGTACGCGCTCCACGCGGAGGCGCTCAGCGGCCTAAACGGCATCCACGAACACATAGCGGCGGAGGCGAAACCCCCGTGGGTCGTAGCGGTGATTCACCGACGGCGCAACCCCGCGTCATGGCCGCGATTCTCAGGGGACGCGAGTAGGGCCGGCGCGCGAACGCGGCGGCGTCAAATTCCAAGTTTCGCAATAGTCTCGTCCAGCGTGAGGCCCTGTTGACGATCCTTGGCTTCCACCGGGCGGCGTTTCATCGATTCCGATTTCAAGAGATAAGCCGTCTCCCGTTCGGATGCGATGTCGCGCCACAAGGAGATAGGCACGATCACGGCAGTTGGCTCGCCGCTCTCATCGGAGACGTACTGGATACCGGTTTGCTCCCCACCCTCCCGCTGCGCTATCCTGAAAGCTCTACCACTTTGTAAGGATTAGATTCGAAAAGATGGCAAATACCTACTCCGCCTTGAAGCGGGTCCGTCAAACCGAGCGGCGCACGGAATTCAACCGGCAGGCCAAGACCCGGCTGCGCCACGGAATCCGCGCCATGCGCCGCGCGCTCGTGGGCAAGGACCCCAAGGCCGCGATCGAGCTTCTGCCCAAGACTTTCTCCCTGATCGACCGTTCGGCCAAGAGCGGGATCATCAAGAAGAATACGGCCGCCCGCTACAAGTCCAGCCTGCACCTCAAGGTCAAGGCCCTGTCGGCGTAGCTGGCCGCGGCGGCATGCCTACGCGGTCAGCTTCAGCACGAACTGCTCAATGACGATGCGGTCGTCCGGCCGCGCGTCGCGAAGTCCCCGGTCCGCCTCGAAAATCAGCGCGATGGCGCGCTCCAGTTGCGGCGCCGCGAATTTGGCCGCGGTCTGCTGGATCTGGTCGGCGCGCGACGGCCACATGGGCACCCCCAGACGCTGGAAGTACGCCTGAATCTGCGGCGAGTTCTTCAGGCCGGCTTCGCGCGCCACCAGCGCCATGCGGAACTGCGAGGACAGGAACGCCAGCGCCAGCGGCAGGTAGCCGCCTTCGCGCGCCAGCGTGTCCAGGATTTCCAGGCTCCGCGCGCGGTCGCGCCGGCCCAGCGCGTTGACCAGCGCGAAGATGGTGGTGGAACGGGCGTCCGGCACCAGCGCGCCGATGTCGTCCACTCCCACCACGCGGGCGCCGGCGTAGAGCGCCAGCTTCTCGATCTCCACCGAGATGCGCGCGATGTCCGCGCCCAGGGCCTCCACCAGCAGGTCGGCCGCCGCCGGGTCCAGGCGGAAACCCGCGCGGCGCGCCAGCGCATCGGTCTCCTGGCGCGCTTCCCGCGGGCCGAAGCGGCGCAATTCGACCACGTCCTGGATGGCGGAATAGAACTTGCGCACGCGCTCCTGCTTGCGCTTGTCGTCGCCTTCGAAATCGAAGCGCATGGCCTCGAAGACCAGCGTCACGCCCGGCGACGGATCTCTCAGGTAATCCGCCAGCGTGGCGGCCGCGGCGGGCGCCGCGCCTCCCGCGGAGTCCGCCTCGTCGCCCTCTTCCGCCGCGCGCCCTTTGGGCAGGGCGGCTTCGGCGTTCACCACCCAGATCAGCCGCTGGGAGGCGAACAGAGACAGCGCGCGCGCGTCGTCCACCACCCCGGCCAGCGGCTGTTCCGCCAGGTCGTGCTCGATGGCGGCGTTCTCCGGGACCGTGGCGAAAAGCGCCTGCCTAATGCGCCGCCGCTCGTAGGCTTCCGGGCCGAGCAGCAGCAGGGCCGGCGGAACCGATCCCTTGGGGATGCGGGCGAGCAACTGGGCGGGCGTCATCAGAAATTCTCGAGGATGGCCGAGACGATGCTGCGCGCCGCGTCGCGAGTGACCCGCTGGATGGCGGTGCTGCTCTCGTCGAAATAGGTGGCGGCGTTTTCGGAAATCTCGTAGCGCTCGCGGAACTCGTAGCCGTTGCGCACGAAAAGCGGTTTGCCGGTGCCCTTCTCCTTCAGGTCGATGTTCATTTGCAGAATCACCTGTGCGCCGGTGGAACGGGCGGTCACGGGATCGGTGGTGGTGGAGTAGCTGAAGAAGTTGCTGATGGAGCCGGCCAGCACGGCGTCGGCCTGCCGGGGATCGGCCACCACTTTGTAGCGGGTGCGCGAGAGCAGCTCGCGCGCCAGGTCGGCCGACAGCAGGCGCGCGATGTCGGCGCGCGGAATGCCGGTCTGAAACGGCTGGATGAAAATGGTGTGGATGTTCCTGGGCATCAAGTCGGCCTTGCCGGCCACCCCGTATCCGCAGCCGCTCGAAGCCAGTCCGCCGGCCGACACAACACAGGCGAGGAGTACGGCGAGGATCCGATTCATAGCATCCGTCTCATAGCAATTGCCGGGCCACCGCCACGGCGCTCTCGGCCGCCAGGCGGTAGTTGTCGGCGGCCATCCACAACCACAGGGCATCGGGGCAGTTGCGGTCCGGCGCGATGGCGCCCACCGCGATGCCGCTGCGGCCCGCCTGCCCCACGTTGGTGGGCGGCTCGAATTCGCCGCCGCGCACTTCGATATCGCCCGTCGCGAGACTGGCCTCCACGGCCTCCAGGTCCGGCCCGTGTTCGAACTCGGCCCACACGCCGAACGTGTAGCCGTGAAACACCGGCGCCTGGATGACGCGCAGCGAGGGGAGCGGCGCGCCCCGGCCTTCGCCCGGCCACTCCAGCAGGGTGGCCAGGTGGCGCTCGATCCGCAACTCGGTATCTTCCAGCGCGACGGGCGCGTCGTCTCCATACCGCGCCAGCATATTGAAGCTCAGTTGGGTATCGAAGACTTCGTGCGGCATGGGTTTGAACGAGAGCAGGCTGATGGTCTGCCGCTGCAACTCCTCCACCCCGGCCTGGCCGTGTTCGCTGGCGGGAGCGAAGATCTGCGCGATGGCGCGCCGCAGCGGATCGTTGGCGTGGATGCGGCGCAGCAGCAGGGCCAGCGCCAGGGCGGCGGGGTGCGCGATCGAGTGCACGCGCGGTCGCTCGCCGCGCTCTTCCCCGGGCGATTCCACCAGCGGGGCGCGCACCCGGGCGTCGGGGAGTTCCTCGGCGGCGAAGGTGAGGTCCACGATCGCCGTCTCCTCGTCCTCAAGCAGTTTCAGCGCTTTCCGGCTGGATGCAGGCGAGCCCGCCAGAAACACCACGCCCGCGCCGCTCAGGTTGCGGGCTGCCAGGTCTCCCACCACCGCGGCTTCGTCGCCGACCCGCGTCAGGCGCCCGGGTTCTTCGCCATCGGCGGCAATCAGGCGGAGTTCGAACCCCGGCCCGGAAGTGGCCGCGATATCGCGAATCTCGCGGCCCAACAGGGATTCGCTTCCCACCAGCACGGCAAATGGGGAATCAGGCAACTCCGGGCTCCTGAGGCGGCGGCGCGCGGTGCGGCAATTTCAGCACCCGGCGGCGAACGATGCCGGCGATGCGGACCACCACTCCGCTGGCCACGTAAGTGCCGGCCACCGCCAGCAGCAGCAGTTGGCCGTAGTTCCAGACGCCGTAAATCAATGCGCCCAACAGCACGATGAGCAGCGGCGAGTAGGCCTTGCTGAGGCTGACTCCCTTGAAGCTGTGGTAGCGCCAGGTGCTGACCATCAGGAAACCCAGCAGCGCCAGCAAGCCCAGCCAGGCCACCGAGAGAGGCCACCACTCCAGCGGTCTGCCGCCCGAGGCGAACACCACCGCAGCCACCATTCCCGCCGCCGCCGGAATCGGCATGCCGACGAAATATTTGCGGTCGGGGTGGCCCGGATTCTTGGGAACCGGGTTCTTCTGCACGTTGAAGCGCGCCAGCCGCGCCGCCCCGCACAGCAGGAAGAGAAACGAGACGAATGCGCCGAATTCGTGCAGATGCCGCAATCCCGTCCCCACCGCCCCGTCCACGAAGTACACGCCCCAGGCGAACGCCAGAATGGCCGGCGCGATCCCGAAACTGATGACGTCGGCGAGCGAATCCATCTCCCGGCCGAAATCGCTGGTGGTGTTGGTCATGCGCGCGATGCGGCCGTCCAGGCCGTCGAGGAAGAACGCCCCGGCGATGGCTTCGGCCGCGATCACGAACTGTTCCGGCGCGCCGCCCGCGTGGAACGCCAGGGCGCCGCGGAACGACCGCAGGATGGCGATGTATCCCAGGAAAATATTGCCCGCCGTGAACAGCGTGGGCAAAGCGTAGGCCGCGCGGCGAGGCCGGCGGTCGGGAGATCGCGGATCCACCAGGCGTTCTCTAAGCCCCATGCGTCTCCCGTGGGCGGCGCCGCGCGATCACCGACGATCCCGCCGATACGCGCATGCCGGGCCGCACCGCGATTTCCCATTCGGCGCCCAACAGCACGTCCACGCGCGAGCCGAACTTGATGAGCCCGATGCGCTCGCCCGCCGCCACCGTGTCGCCCGGCTTCTTGGTGCACACGATGCGCCGCGCGATCAGCCCGGCGATCTGCTTGAAAACCACCGTGGTATCGCCGCCCTCGACGGTCACCACGTTCTGTTCGTTTTGATCGGAGGCCTCCGCGCGGCTGGCTACGCGGAAGCGGCCGGGCTGGTAGTTCACGCTGGCGATGGTGCCCGCGATGGGCGCGCGGTTCACGTGCACGTCGAAGACGTTCATGAACACGCCGATCCGCTGCGCCTCCGAGCCCTCGCCCACCACCGCGACCACTTTGCCGTCGGCCGGCGATACGGCCACCGCTCCCTCGGGGATCCGCCGCTCGGGGTCGCGGAAAAAGTACAGGCAGAACAGCGCCAGGACCCATAGCGGCGACGCCAGCCAGACCCCGCCCAGCCAGGCGATGAGGGCCCCGGCCGCCGACAGGCCGGCGGCGTAGTAGATGCCGTCGCGCACGATCACAAGACACCATTTTCCCATAGACGGGAGGGCCGCACGGGCGCGAGCGCTACCCGGGCATATAGATGCTGCCCGCAACCACCAGTTCCACGCCCGCCGGCAACGGCAGCGGCTCATCGGCCGTGCAGTAGAAGGCCAGCCCCTTGTAGCTCATCAGGTAGTCGTGTTTTTTGCCGAAGAACCCACCCTTGGCCCTGACCACCAGCGGGTCCCTGGCGCGGGCCAGAAGCTTGGCGAACTCTTCCGGCTTTACGCGCACCACCACTCCCGATGCCCTGATGGCGTTGGCCGCCGCGGCGGCCGCGCCTGCTGCTCCTGTTGCCATGATTCACCTCGTCCCGATTGTAAGGGATTAGCGGGCGGCTTTGATTTGCAGGACCAGCCGATGGACGCCGGTCGATGGGTTTTCGCCGGCATTGCCGCGAGTCGCTTGCCAGGCGTCGAGTTGAGCCGCTCTGGCGAGCGCCTCTTCCTGGCGCGGTGTGAGTAACTCACAATCGGGTTTCTTCTTGTAGCCCGGCACGTGCTCACGGCACAAGTGGGCCACACGGTCGCGTTCGATGTGCGCCGTTTGCTCCTGGAAGTGGAGAAGAAGCCACAACTCGAAGCATGGATTGGACGCCGCGACCTCAATGGCATTGTCCCGCGCCTGATGCTTGGCTTCGGGGACGTTGGGGTGCACATCAATGTCGAATACGCACCAGACGTGGTCGTACCGGAGATTGGCGTCCTTGCGGCGCTTGGCGTCGCTGTCGGATTCCTTCTTAAGCTTCACCGCCGTCTCCACCGCCGTTTTGGGTACGCCGCCGGGAACGATCTTCACCTCGACCAAGCCGCGCTCTCGAAGGCGGAGATCGTTGAAATAATGCCGCTCGGTAACTTCGCCTTCGCAGACAATGAGGAAACGGGCGCGCGGCTCCCGGAACGCGGGATGGCGGCGTAAACTATCGCTCTTCTTCATGACGAAGGAGGCTATCCGGGTTGAGAAACGGAATCGCGCCGTACCGCCCCTGCAGGTAGCCGGTCTCCAGGTTCTCTTCGCGCCGCGGCTTGAAGTCCGTAAGTGGGTACAATTGACTCGCGCCGTCGCGCGCCTTCTCGGTAAACCAGATCTGATCCCGGCGAAGTAAGTCGGCACTCAGAAGATTCGTATCGTGGGTGTTGAAGATGAGTTGGGCGCCTTTGGGATTTCGCTTCGGGTCGCTGAACAGGCGGATCACCTCGATGGCGAGAAGGGGATGGAGGCTGTGGTCCAACTCGTCGATACAAAGTAGGCCGCCATGATCGAGGGCGCCGAGTACCGGAGCCAGCAGGGACAGGAACGCGATGGTGCCCTTCGACTCCTGGAATTCACGGAAGGGTTGTAGGGAATTGCCCATCCGATGGGAAAAGATAACCTCCCTCGCCTCCTTTTCCGGTGCCCGTCCTCCAGCGGCAAGTAGGGCTTGTCCCCAGTCCACTACCTGCAGAGATGCAATCCCCAGGTCCGCAAACTGAAGCATCTGGGCCAGCCTGTCTCGCGACTCGCCATCGGTGCAAGTGGCGATTGTCCGTTGACTAATCCTGGACCGGCCGCCCAGGACGAACGCCAGCGACTGCGAGAACCACCGGAAAACAGGCAACAGCGCTTCGTGGTTATTCTGCGCCGCGGCGGACAGAAACAGGCTGTTGGGGCGCGTCAGGCGCTCGATCATCCTGTTGTCGCCCGGCATCTTCGCGCTGAACGAGATCGGCTTGCCCTGCTCCCGGGCGAACCAAGTCTGTTTCTTGCCCGCAGGGTAAGCGAACATCCATTCTTCCAGGATGGCCGCGGGGCTCATGGAGAACCCGTACTGATAGCGGACGCCCCTCAGCAAGAAGTCCACTGTGAAAGTTGTCGGCGATGCCGGCTCTCCGGCGAACGCTTCAAGCTCAATAGGCGCGTCCGGTTCCCACCGTGCGTGCGAGTTCTTGACGGCGTCCCTCATGAATCGCAGCGCCAGAATGACGTTCGTCTTGCCGGACGCGTTTGCGCCGTAGATGGCGGCAACCGGCAGCACGCCCTCGTCCACGCCCGATGGATGGAAAACGGCCTCAGCATGATCCTTAAACAAGCCGGCAACCATCGAAAGGGTCTGCTCGGACCTGAAGGATCGAAAATTCGTCACCTGGAATCGCAGCAGCATGGAAGAGCCTGAGACCCATTATATAGGCAAAAACTGCGAACTTCCCGCACAAGTTGACCGAAAAATGGCAAACTATCTGTTTTTTCGCTTCGGATGGCACGCCCCGCCCCATAGTGCGAAACTGGTTCCATGAAACCAACCTTTGCGCGTTGCACCACGTCCCTCGTCTGGCCGGTCCTCGCGCTCCTTTCCTGCGCGGGCGCGGCCTCCGCCGATGTCAAGCCGGCCCCGCTGTTCGGCGATCACATGGTCCTGCAGAGCGGCATGCCGGTGCCGGTCTGGGGCGCCGCCAGCCCTGGCGAACAGGTCACCGTCAGCCTCAACGGCCAGCAGCAGCGCGCGACCGCCGGCGCCGATGGCAAGTGGATGGTCCGCCTGGCCGACCTGAAAGCCGGCGGCCCATTCGAGATGACCATCGCCGGCGCCAACACCATCACCATCCAGGACGTGCTGGTGGGCGAGGTCTGGGTCGGCTCCGGCCAGTCCAATATGGCCTTCACGGTTTCCAAGGCCAAGGCGCGCTACGCCGGGCTGGTCAACGAAGCCGAAGTGATCGCCGCCGCCAACTTCCCCAAGATCCGCGTGTTCATGGGCAAAGAGGCGACGTCCTACGATCCGCAGCCCGTGGTCCAGGGCGAGTGGCAGGTGTGCAGCCCGGAAACCGTGCCGGGGTTTTCCGCCGTGGCCTATCTCTTCGCCCGCAACCTGCACAAGGAGCTGAACGTTCCGGTTGGCATGGTGGTCCTGGCGTTCGGCGCCAGCACTGCCGAAGCCTGGATTCCGCGCGCCGCCATGGCCGCCGATCCGCTGCTCAAGCCCATGCTCGACCGCTTTGACGCCGCCGAGAAGTTCTTCCGCGAAAACCCGCAGGCCCCGCCCGAGCAGGCGCCCCCGGCGCCGCAGACCATCAACGCCCGGCCCGGCCAGGTCCGGCGGGGCGATCCGGCGCGCGACCAGCACCAGCCTACGGTCCTGTTCAACGGCATGATCAACGGCGCGATTCCCTACGCCATGCGCGGCGTCATCTGGTATCAGGGCGAATCGATTGTTGGCGGCGATGCCGGCGTCACGCTCTATCCCCACGTGCAGAACACCCTGGTGACCCAGTGGCGCAAGCTGTGGGGCGAGGGCGATTTCCCCTTCTACGTGGTGCAACTCCCGGCCCTCAAGAACATCAGCAACAACCCGCGCGTGCGCGACGGCCAGGCCGCGGTGCTGTCGCTGCCCAATACGGGGATGGCGGTCACCCTCGACATCGGCGATCCCACCGACGTTCACCCGCACAATAAGGAACCGCTGGGCGACCGCCTGGTGCGCATCGCGCTCGCCAACGTTTACCACCGCAACATCGAGTACTCCGGCCCGGTTTACGAATCGATGGCCATCGAGGGCTCGACCATCCGCCTGAAGTTCTCGCACCTGGGCGGCGGACTGGTGGCCAAGGACGGCCCGCTGAAGTGGTTCCAGGTGGCCGGCGCGGACCGCAAGTTCCTGGACGCCGACGCCAAAATCGACGGCGACACCATCGTGGTGAGCCGGCCCGACACCACCATGCCGCAAGCCGTGCGCTACGCCTGGGACAACTATCCCGAGGGCGCCAACCTGTACAACGCCGCCGGCCTGCCCGCCGCGCCGTTCCGCACGGATCAGTGGTAAATACCGGGTTGACAGGCGCACCAGCCTGTCAACCGGCGTTACGCCGGAGCCACCATGCCGAGGGCGCCAACCCCGAGGGCGTACGACCCAAAAGTGAGATGCCCCGGGTCAAGCGGCGGTCCTCTGTGAGCGTCTCCGCCAGAAATCCTGGAACCGTCCACTGAGCCGGCAGGCGCGTAGCGCAATGATCGCGTTGGAACCATGCTCGGTCCGGTGCATGCCAGCCCG